>Ga0306925_10000514_pt1 | contig 27930 bp, 25 predicted proteins | sample flu12Cox44000176_FD_203755 | JGI IMG/M metagenome (GOLD analysis project Ga0306925, IMG submission 203755) | Lab enrichment of tropical soil microbial communities from Luquillo Experimental Forest, Puerto Rico - flux8day.12C.oxic.44.000.176 (v2)... | ecosystem: Environmental > Terrestrial >... | reverse complement strand
TCGATCCCGCCGATCGCCCGATCGCGGAAAAGATTCGCGACGTGTTCGCCGGGCAAAGCGACCGCATCTTCACCAGCAAGAAAGAGCGCGCCGCCGCCGAGGCGTTCTATCAGAAGCGCAACTTCGCTCCGCTCTGGCTCGACAAGGGCGTCGAGAGCGCGCGCGCCAATGCCGCGATCGCCCGCTTGAAGAACGCCGATGCCGACGGGCTCGAAGTCAGCGACTACAAGACGCCGAATTTCGCCGGCCTTGGCGCCGACGCGCTCGCCGAAGCCGATCTCAAGCTCACGCAAGCCGTGCTCACCTATGCGCGCCACGTTTCGGCCGGGCGCTTCCCCTATACGCGGGTGAGCCGCAACATCGAGCTGCCGCAAACGGGGGTGGAGCCCGCAGACGTGCTGAACACGGTGGCCGATGCCACGGATCTGAGCAAAGCGCTCGACGGCTTCAGCCCGCCCAATGAATCCTATCAGAGGCTCAAGGCGGCGCTGGCGGACCTGCGCGCATCCTCAGGCGCAGCGAAAGCGTCCAATCATCAGATCGAATTGATTATCGCCAACATGGAGCGCTGGCGCTGGTATGCGCGCGACCTCGGCGACGCGCACGTGATCGTCAACCAGCCCGACTTCACGCTGCGGGTGATGCATCATGGCAATCAGGTCTGGACCACGCGCATCGTCATCGGCAAGCCCAGCATGCCGACGCCGCTGCTCAGCGAGACGATGAAATTCATTACGGTCAATCCGACCTGGCACGTGCCGCCCTCGATCGTGCACAACGAATACCTGCCGGCGCTGGCGCAGGATCCCACCGTGCTCTCACGCATGGGCCTGCACGTCAGCTACAGCGGCGGCCAGGTGTCGATCAGTCAGCCGCCGGGGCCGGGCAACGCGCTCGGGCGCATCCGGTTCAATTTCCCGAACCGGTTCCTGGTTTATCAGCACGACACGCCGGACAAGTACTACTTCGCCCACGAGGTGCGCGCCTACAGCCACGGCTGCATGCGGGTGCAGGATCCGACGAAATACGCCGAGGTTCTCCTCAATATCGCGCGCCCGCAGGAGCATTGGACTGCACAGCGGATCACCAACCTCTACGGCCACGGCGAACAGGACATCCAACTGCAGCCCACGCCGATCTGGGTGCACCTGACCTATCAGACTGCGTTCGTCGACGGCGCGGGCAAGCTGCAGACGCGCCGCGACGTCTACAATCTCGACAGCCGCACCTTGGCTGCGATCCGCAGCGCGCGCGGCGAGCCGGAGCACAAGCGAGACAACAGCGACCTGGTGGCGTCCAACTCGACGCCGCGCCGGTCCGCGCCCGCGGTGCGCAGCGGCGCGATCTACCAGCCCGGCTCGGCGTATCAGTCCGGCTCGGTCTATCAGATGTACAACGCGGCGCCGGGCTACATCCGCTCGTTCCCGCAGCGGACCATCTATCGGTGATCGAGCCGGCAGCACAGGTGTGCTCCCTCCCCCCTTGCGGGGGAGGGTTGGGGAGGGGGGGGTCGTTATTGTCGAACGAGCCGCGTCAACCAACTCGGACCCCCACCCCCAACCCCTCCCCACAAGGGGGAGGGGAGCGCACCGAGTAGGTGGCGCTGTCCTGCATCCAGTACAAACAAACATGTGACTGAATCACTTGAGGGGGGCTCACATGTCACGCTCGCATTGGCTTCGCGTCGTTGCCGCGCTGCTGACCACGGCGGTGTTCGTCGGGGTAAGCTTGGATGCGGCACAAGCGCGTTCTTCGGATCGGGCAGAAGCGCGAGCTTCGGCCAAGTCTTCTTCCGCCAAGCCTGCTTCGGCCAAGCCTGCTTCGGGCAAGCGCTCTGCGGCCAAGAAGCCGGCCAAGCGCGCGATCCACGGGCCGAACTATCACCCGCCCTATGCCGACATCGTGGTCGACGACAAAACCGGGCTCGTGCTGCACGAGGTCAGCGCGGATGAGCCGCGCCATCCGGCCTCGCTGACCAAGATCATGACGCTTTATCTGCTGTTCGAGCAGCTCGAGGCGGGCCAGCTCAAGCTCGACACGCCGCTGCCGGTCTCGGCCAAGGCGGCAATCCAGAATCCCACCAAGCTCGGCCTCAAGGCCAACGCGATCATCACGGTCGAGGACGCGATCAAGGGACTGGTCACGAAATCGGCCAACGACGCCGCGGTCGTCGTTGCCGAAGCAATCGGCGGCAGCGAGGAGGAGTTCGCCCAGCTCATGACCTTGAAGGCAAGGATGCTGGGCATGCTCAGCACCGTCTACGTCAACGCCTCGGGCTTACCGGCGGAAGAGCAAATAACCACCGCACGCGACCAGGCCGCTCTCGGTCGCGCCATCCAGCACCGGTTCCCCGTCCATTACCAGTACTTCGCGACTCCGAGCTTCCGCTACAAAGGAGTCGAGATGCGCAATCACAACAACCTGCTCGGTAACGTGAAGGGCGTCGACGGCATCAAGACCGGCTACACCGAGGCGTCCGGCTACAACCTCACGTCATCGGTGCGCCGCGACGAGCGGCACATCGTCGCCGTGGTGCTGGGCGGCACCTCGAACGGCGCGCGCGACACCCGCATGCGCGAGTTGATCGAAGCCCATATCGTGCAGGCCTCGACGCAGCGCACCGCCCCCGCCATCATGGAAGCGAGCACGAACGGCGGCGGCGAAGACGTGGTCCCGATCCCGGCCATCGCACGCGTGACGCGCAATGCCGAGCCGCCGGCGCTTGCCAGCTTTGCCGCGGTTCCCGCGCGCGCGACCGCGGAGATCATTCCGCTGCCCCGGCCGCGCGTGCGCGCTGCCAAGCCGACGAAGCAGGCGGCGAGCGGCAAGCAGGCGGGCGCGAAACCCGCAGCGATGAAACCGGCAGCGAGCGGCAAAGCGCCGGTCCCGCGCGTGCCGCGGCCGACGGCAACCAATGCACCGGCTCCTCGCCTGTCATTCCGGCCGAGCGGCGAAGCCGCGAAAGCCGGAATCCAATAAACACCGACCATCAGGTAAGGCTCGGATGACCCGCGGGTGCGGTGATTACTGGATTCCGGGTTCGCCGCTTCGCGGCGCCCCGGAATGACAGGAAGGCTAGCGCGTGCCGGCGATCTGCTGCTGGATCGGCGCCCACTTCGCTTGCTCGCCCCTGATGAACGCCAACGTCTCGGCCGGTGACAGGGCGCGCTCCTCGCGGCCGAGCCGGGCAAGCCGGCTGCGCGCTTCCGGATCGGCGAGCGCCTTGATCAGATCGGCGTTGACCTTCTCGACGATCGCATCCGGCGTTCCCGCCGGCGCCACCAGCACCTGCCAGCCGCTCGCCTCGAAGCCGGGAATGGTCTCCGCCACGGTGGGCAGGTCGGGAAAATCGGGAAGGCGTTTAGCAGACGCAACCGCGAGCAGCCGCACGGTGCCTGCGTCGATCGCCCCGGCAATGCCGGAATAAGCTTCGAATACGAGCGGAATGCGCCCGCCCATCACGTCGTTGAGCACCTGCGCAGTGCCGCCGGCATACGGCACCATGAGAAGCTTGATGCCGGTTCGGTTCTGCAACAATTCGCCGGTGAGGTGCGTGAGCCTTCCCGGCCCGTTGGTGCCGTAGGCAAGCTCGCGCGGTCGCTGTTTTGCCAGCGCGATCAATTCCGCCAAGGTCTTGACGCCGAGCTGCGGCGCCGCGGTGATGAACATGGGCGAGCCGCCGAGATAGCCAATCGGATTAAAATCGCGCGGCACTTCGAGCGGCAGGTTGGCGGCCGAGCCGGGCGGCGCGACGAAGGTCGAAAGCGCCGGCATGAACAGGGTGTAGCCGTCCGCCGGTGCCGCGGCCGCGGCGCGCGCCGCGAGCGCGCCGCCGGCGCCCGGTTGATTGATCATGACCGCCTGCTGGCCCCAAGTGCGGCTCAGGGCATCGGTGACAATGCGCAGCGCCGCGTCGATCGCGCTTCCCGGGCCGGAGTCCGAGATGATGCGCACCGGCCGCGCCGGAAAATTTTCCGCCTGCGCAGGCTGCGCGGCGAGGGGCCACCCCAGCGCCGCGCCGCCGATGAGCGTGATGAACTCGCGGCGTTTCAATCGATCGAATTGCATGACGTCGGAGAATATCGAATTCGCATTGAAGCGTCAGGAGGGAATGTCTTGGCCGGCGCTTGCGGCACCGCGCTTGCGGCGAGAAGCGACATCGCTACGCGGCATGTGCTCGCTTAAGATCGGTCGAAGAAATAAAGCGAAGGCGGCAAGGTCCGCCTGTCGGCACCCGGCCCCGGCGCGCCCGGCGGCGCAAACGGCAAGCGAGGGAGGAAGGCCATGCAACGCGTTTTCATATTCGGCTTCGCCCTGGCGCTCGCGGCGCTCGCCGCCATTGCGCAGGGGCGCGCCGAGGATTTTCCATCGCGGCCCATTCGCGTGATCGTCGGCTTCCCGCCGGGCTCGGCGGCCGATATCACCGCGCGCATCGTCGGCGACTCCATGAGCCAGACGCTCGGCCAGCAATTGGTGGTGGAAACCCGGCCCGGTGCCGGCAGCAGCATCGCGGCGGAGTTCGTCGCCCGCGCCCCGGCCGACGGCTACACCTTGTACATAGGCACCTCGGCGAACGTCACGAATGCGGTGATCGGCGCCAATCTCCGCTTCGACTTCGCCAAGGATTTCGCGCCGATCACGCCGCTCACCGACTTGCCGCTCGTGCTCGCGGTCAATCCCTCGCTCGGAGTCAAAAGCGTGAAGGAGCTTGTTGCGCTGGCGAAGTCGAAGCCGGGCGAACTGACCTACGCTTCGGTTGGCATCGGCACGACGCCGCACCTGGCCACGGAGCTGTTCAGCGCGCGCACCAACATCAAGCTCGTGCACGTGCCCTATCAGGGGAGCCCGCCGGCGGTAACGGATCTTCTCGCCGGCCGCGTGTCGATGATGCTGGGGGTCGCCTCGACGATCATGCCGCACGTGGCGGCGGGGAGTCTCATCGTGCTCGGCTCAGGTTCGGCCAAGCGGCTGCACATCGCGCCGGAGGTGCCTACGCTGGCCGAGTCCGGGCTGCCGGGCTTCGCGGCCAGCGCCTGGTTCGGACTGGTGGCGCCGGCCGGCACGCCGCGCGCGGTGATCGACAAGCTCGCCAGCGCCGCCAACGCCGCGCTCAAGTCTGACGATGTGGTCGCCAAATTGCGCGCGCAAGGTTTTGAGTCGTTGGGCGGTCAGCCCGACGAGTTCGGCGAATTCATTGCGCGCGAAACCGTCAAGTGGAGCGCCGCCGCGCAGACCGCGGGACTGAAGAAGTAGCCGCGCCCTATGCCGCGTCATGCGCGGGCTTGACCCGCGCATCCATCTTCTTACGAAGACTCTTTTGAAGAATGATGGATTGCCGGGTCAAGCCCGGCAATGACGATGAGGCGCCACGTTACTCGATCACGTCATCGACGCGCATGAGGATCGACATCGGCACCTCGAGCCCGAGCGCCTTGGCGGTTTTCAGGTTGAGCACGAGATCGACCTTGGTGGACTGCTGCACCGGCAGTTCGGCGGGCGTCGCGCCTTTGAGGATTTGGCCGGTGAAGATGCCCTGTTGGCGAAACGCCTCGGTCAGGCTGCTGCCATAGCTCACCAACCCGCCCGCCGCGGGAAAATCGCGCACGGGATAAATCGTCGGCAACGCGTGCTCGGCAACCAGCGCGGCAATTTTTGCGCGGCGGTCAAACATCAAGGGATCGCTGACGACGACCAGCCCATCGACCCGCTGGCTCGCCAACTGCCTGAACGCCGGGGCGAGGTCGTGTTCGCCACCCACCTCGGCGACAATGAGCGCAAGCCCGAGCGTCCGCGCCGCCGCCTGCAGCTCCTTGGCGTCGCTCGCGGTGGCAGGATTGCCGGGGTTGACCAGCACGCCGATCGATTTCGCTTTGGGAACGAGCTCGCGCAGGATTTCGAGCTGCTTCGGCGCGAGATCGTTGATGAGAAAGCTCACTCCGGTGAGATTCGCGCCCGGGCGATTGAGGCTCGTGACCAGCCCCAGCCGAACCGGATCGGCGCCGACCACGAAGGCGATCGGAATTGCCGAGGTGGCCGCCTTCGCCGCTTGCGCCGCGGCCGGCCCGCCCGCGGCGATCACCGATACGCGGCGGCGAATGAGATCAGCCGCCAGCTCGGGCAGCCGCTCATTTCTGTTCTCGGCCCAGCGATACTCGATCGCGACGTTGCGGCCTTCGAGGTAACCGGTCTGGGCGAGCCCGCGGCGGAACGCGGCCACCACGTCCGCGTATGGCTCCGGCGAGGCGCTGTGGAGAAATCCGACCGCCGGCATCGCCTGCTGCGTGCGCGCGGCGAGCGGCCACGCGGCTGCCGCGCCGGCGAGCGTGATGAATGCGCGGCGATTTGTTGTGAAGCCGAGCCGCAGTCTCGGTGTGCTCCCTCCCCCCTTGTGGGGGAGGGGTGGGGAGGGGGGTAGTTGTTGTTTAACGGACTGTGCCAACCAACTCCGACCCCCACCCCCAACCCCCACCCCCAACCCCTCCCCACAAGGGGGAGGGGAGCGCATCGTGTTTGTGGCGCTGGTTCACTCGATCACCTCGTCGGCGGCGACGAGCAGCGTCTGTGGCACGGTCAGGCCAAGCATGCGCGCGGTCTGGTGATTGATGATGAGCTCGATCTTGCTCGACTGCACCACCGGCAGGTCCGCCGGCTTGGTGCCCTTGAGGATGCGCCCGGCATAGCTGCCGGACTGACGCCACGCGTCGGCGATGTCGCTGCCATAGCTCATCAGCCCGCCGATCTCGGGATATTCACGCGCCGAATAAATCGTTGGCAGCCGATGGTGCGTCGACTGTTGCACGAATTGCACGCGCCGGATGTTGAAGAAGCCATCGGTGGTAACGAACAGCGCGTCGGGCGGCGCGCGGGCCAACGCTGCGAAGGCCGCGTCGATCTCGCGGCTGGTGCTGGCGCGCAGCATCTGAAGCTCTAGTCCGAGCGCGCGGGCAGCCGGCGGCGCATCTCTTTCCACGGCTTCGAGGTTCCCAGTGTTGAGCGGATTGACAATGACAGCGACGCGGGCGGCTTTCGGTACCATTTCGTGCAGGAAAGCGAGCTGCTTGGCGGTCAGCTCCCGACTGAGAAAATTGACGCCGGTCAGGTTGCCGCCCGGACGGGCTAGGCTCGTGACCAGGCCGAGCCGGACCGGATCGTCGGGAATGTTGAAGACGATCGGGATCGTCGTGGTTGCCGCCTTTGCCGCCAGCACCACACTGACGCTTCCACCGGGGAAGAGCACGGCGACTTGCCGGCGCACCAGGTCGGCGAGCAGTTCCGGCACGCGATCGAGTTTGTTCTCTGCGTAGCGGTAGACGATCGTAACGTTCTCGCCTTCCACATAGCCGGTTTCCGCGAGCCCCTGACGAAACGCGCGCAGCCGGGTGTCCATTCCCTCGGGCGATCGCAGGTCGACAATCCCGATCGCCGGCAACGCCGCTTGCTGTGCCTGCGCCGCGCGCGGCCAAGCGGCTGCCGCGCCGGCCAGCACTCCGAGGAAATCGCGCCGTCTCATCGAGCTGTCACCCGCAGCCAGAGCAGGCGAGATTCTATTTAAAACGCGACGCACGCGCCATGGCGCATGCAGCGAGCCGACTGGACTTCGTGCCGGCCGCGCGCGAGACTTTGCCGGCTTGTTGTAGGGCGCAATGGCGAAGCGTATTGCGCCGATATGCGAGCGGAAATTCGAACGTGCCGTTGAATGATGAACGGCGGAATACGCTTCGCTATTCCGCCCTACATTCGTCCGAGGGAGGATTCGATGACGACAGCCCGCATGTTTGCCGCCACTCTTGCCGCCGTCTTCGCGGTCACGGCCGGCACGGCGCAGGCCGAGATGAAGCGCGAGTGGGTCGAGTACAATCACGGCGACACCAAGCTCAAGGCCTACCTGGTCTATGACGACAGCATGAGCGGCAAGCGCCCCGCCGTGCTGATGATCCACGCGCGCGAAGGCATGACGCCGAAGACGCTTGGGCTCGCCGAGACCTGGGCCAAGCTCGGCTATGTCTCCTTCGCCGCCGACATCTTCGGCTACGGGCAGGGTGTGCTGCCCAAGGACGTGCCGGAAATGCAGGCGCAGACCGCGATCTACACCAAGGACCGCCCGCTGATGCGCGCGCGCACGCAGGCGGGCTACGATACGCTGATCAAGAATCCGATGGTGGATGCCTCGCGGGTGGCGCTGATCGGCTACTGCTTCGGCGGCGCGGTCGGCGTCGAGTTCGGTTCGACCGGGGCGCCGCTCCTTGCCAATGTCGCGATCCACGGCTCGTTCCGCGACCACGCAGCGGGCTGGGCGAAGACCGTCAAGGGCATGTACCTGATCCTGCACGGCGCCGAGGACGAAGGCTTTCCGCTCACCACCGTCAACGGCGTGGTCGACGAGCTGCGCGCGGCCAAGGTGCCGTTTCAGCTCGAGGTCTACAGCGGCACCGGCCACGGCTTCTCCACGCCGAAGAACAAGGCGGAGGAGCGCGCCAACGCGCAGTCGATCGCCTCGACCGCGCGCACCCTCAAGGAGCTGTTCGGGATTTGACTCCGCTCGTCATTCCGGCCGAGCCGCGTTAGCGGCGAGAGCCGGAATCCAGTAAACCACGGTCGGTGATTACTGGATTCCGGGTTCGCGGGCTCCGCCCGCGCCCCGGAATGACAAGCAACGGTTGGCTCACCCCTCCTGCACCGCTTCGATCAGGTCGCGGCTGCGCGCAATGCGCGGCCAGGCCTGGTCGAAATCGGCGACCAGCACCTTGAATCCTGGCCCGTCCAAGGTCTTGCGCAGCGTCGCGATATCCTTGAATTGATAGAACGCGTAATGCACCGATGGGTCGCTGCGGCTCCAGCAGCGCCAGCCTTTCTCAGCCGCAAACTTGTCCATCGCCAGCGGCAAATGGTGCGTTGCGTACCACTGATCGAATTTCGCGCGCTCGGCTTCGTCCGGCACCTGCGCGCGCACCATGAAATAGGCTTTCCCCGCCTGCATGCTGCTTACTCGATCACCTCGTCGACGCGGGCGATCAGCGCGAGCGGCACGGTGAGACCAAGCGACTTCGCCGTGCGCAGGTTGATCACGAGCTCGAACTTGGTGGCCTGCTGCACCGGCAGGTCGGCCGGCTTCTCGCCCTTGAGGATGCGGCCGCAATAAACGCCGACCTGGCGATAGGCGTCGATGAGACCGCCGCCGTAGCTCGCGAGACCGCCGGCCGTGACGAATTGCCGGACCACGTGAATCGACGGCAGGGAATGATCGGCCGCGAGCTTGGCGAGCCGCGGCGCCTGGCTGTTGAACACTGCATCGACGCCGATCACGAGGCCCTCGATGCGCAGCTCGGACATTCTTGCAAAGACCGCGTCGAAGTCGCGTTCCGCGCCGGCATGCAGAACATGAATCTCCAGGCCGAGAATGCGCGCGGCCGCCGCGACCTCGCGCGACATGCTCTCAGCATTCGGATTGCTCAGGTTGACGAGGAGCGCGATACGCCGCGCCGCGGGCGCCAGCTCGTGCAGAATCTCCAAATGCTTCGGTCCCATCTCCGCGGTCAGGTCGGTGACGCCGGTGACGTTGCCGCCGGGCCGCGCGAGGCTGGCGACCAGTCCGAGCGCAACCGGGTCAATACCGGTGAGGAACACGACGGGGACGGTCGACGTCGCTGTTTTCGCCTCGCGCGCGGCAGCGGTGCCGGCCGCAGCAATCACACTGACTCGCCGTTGGATCAAATCGGCCGCCAACGCCGGCAGGCGGTCATGCCGGTCCTCGGCCCAGCGATATTCCAGCGCCACGTTCTTGCCCACGACATAGCCGGTTTCGGCGAGGCCGCGCTCAAAGTTGATCAGACGGGACTGGTCGACCTCGCGTGAGCCGGGGCTGAGCCATCCGATCACGGGCAGTGAGGACTGCTGCGCGCGCGCCGCGAGCGGCCATGCGGCCGCGCTACCGATAAACGTGACGAACCTGCGGCGATTCATTCGATCAGCTCGTCGGCGAGGCCCGATAACGGAAGCGGCACGCTCAGACCGAGCGCCTTGGCGGTCTTCATGTTGATGATGAGCGTGTACTTGTCGGCCCTCTGAATGGGAAGGTCGCCCGGTTTGGTGCCCTTGAGGATGCGATCGACGTAGCTTGCCGCTTCCCGCATCTGCTCGATCACATTGATACCGGCCCCATAATACATTAGGCCCCCCTCATTGATGAATTCAGGTTGTGAGGACAGGGCCGGCAAACGGTAGCGGCTTGCCAGTTCGGCGATCAGTTTATAGCGCAAGCGGGTGAAGGTGTCGGTCGGCAGAATCAGACCGCCGTTTGGTACACGCGCGAAGCTCTCGATGGCGGGCTCGATGTCGGCGGTGGCGTGAACCGGTACGGCAATCGCCTGCACGCCAAGAGATGGCGCCGCGGCCTCGATCGAGCGCATAAAGAATTTCGACTGCGGCGCCGTGTCGGGATTGAACATGACGGCCACCCGCGCCAGGCCGGGCGCAATTTCCTTGAGTAGGTCGACCCATTTGCCGCCGACCGAGAACTCGAACAGGCTGAAGCCGGTGAGGTTGCCGCCCGGCTTCGTCACGCTCGCAACGAAGCCTTGCGCGACCGGATCGGAGACCTGCACGAAGACCACTGGTACGGTGCTGGTCGCTTGCTGGATGACCGTGAGGTTGGTCGTGGACGATGCCAGAATCACGTCTGGGGTCAGCCCGATCAACTGCGCTGCATAGATGCGCGCGAGTGCGGCGTCACCCGCATTCCAGCGAACATCGACGCGGATGTTTTGGCCCTCGATCCAGCCCAACTGCCGTAGGGCCTCGACGAACGCCGCCACATACGACTGCGGTTCCCTCTCGGTCGCGGTGCCGTTCATCAGCACGCCGACGCGGCGCACCGGACCGGACTGCGCGCGCGCCGTGAGCGGCCAGGCGGCCGCGGCCGCGCCGCCAATCGCTTTGATGAAGTCCCGCCGTCGCATGCAAATGTCCCCGGCCCGGGACTGCGCCGAGGAAATCCTAGTCAATCCCCCATACTCGCGCCATGGGCGTCAGCGCCAATAAAGCCGCATCGGGTTGTCGACCAGCATCGCCTGCTGTGCGGCCGCGCTCGGCGCAATGCGCGGGATGAAATCGACCAGCACGCCGTCGTCGGGGGCTTCCTTCTTCATGTTGGGATGCGGCCAGTCAGTGCCCCAGATCACGCGATCGGGAAATTTCTCGACCAGACTGTGGGCGAACGGCACGACGTCGTCGTAAGGCGGGCCGGTCAGCGTCATGCGCTCCGGACAGGTCGCCTTCACCCAAAAATTCCTGTGCTGCTCCATGAGCCGGTGGAAGCGCCGGTTCTCGGGATCGTCGACGCCTTTCTTCACGTTGGGCGTGCCCATGTGGTCGACCACGACCGTGGTCGGCAGCGCGGTGAAGAAGGATTCGAGCTCTGGCAGATCCGTCATCTCGAAATAAACGACGATATGCCAGACGAGCGGGGCGATGCGCGCGGCGATCCGCTCCAGCACGTCGCGCGGGGTGAAATCAACGAGACGGCGCACGAAATTGAAGCGCACGCCACGCACGCCGGCTTTGTCCATCGCCTTGAGCTCGCTGTCGGTCACCTCCTCGCCGACAAAGGCCACGCCGCGCGCCTTGCCGCCGGCGGTCTCCAGCGCATCGACCAGCGCGCGATTGTCCTTGGCGTGGCAGCTCGCCTGCACGATCACGTTTCTGGCGAAACCGAGAAAGTCGCGCAGCGCGAACAGCTTCTCCTTGGGCGCATCGCACGGCGTGTATTTGCGCTCCGGCGCGTAGGGAAATTTCGCTTCCGGCCCGAACACGTGGCAGTGCGCGTCGACCGCGCCCACCGGCGGCCTGAACTTCGGCTTCGACGGATTGGGATGAAACGGGATGTATCCCGGACTCATCGCCACGATGGCGGCTCCTCATCCCTCTGCTGTCGTCCCCGCGAAAGCGGGGACCCAGTATACGCCGCGCGTTCCGTGATTACTGGGTCCCGGCTCTCGCGTTGATGCGCTCGGCCGGGACGACAAGCTAAGCGTTGCGTCGATTCAGGAGAATGCAATACTCACGCCCGCTCGAGGGCGAGCGAAACGCCCTGGCCGACGCCGACGCACATGGTGGCGAGCGCGAGCTTGCCGCCGCGCTTTTCCAGCCCGTGCACGGCGGTAAGCGCAAGACGTGCGCCCGACATTCCCAAGGGATGTCCGAGCGCGATCGCGCCGCCGTGCGGGTTGACGTGCTCGGCATCGTCGGCGACGCCGAGCTGGCGCAGGCAGGCGAGCCCCTGCGCGGCAAACGCCTCGTTGAGCTCGATCAGATCGAAATCGCCGATTTTCAAGCCGAGCCGCGCCATCAGCTTGCGCGTCGACGGCACCGGACCGATGCCCATCACGCGCGGCGGCACCGCCGCGGACGCTATGGCGCGCACGCGCGCGCGGGGCGTGAGCCCGTGGCGGCGCGCTGCATCGGCCGAGGCGAGAATCACCGCGGCGGCACCGTCGTTGATCCCCGATGCATTACCCGCGGTCACGGTGCCGGGATTGCGCGCGAACGGCTTGAGCTTGGCGAGGCCTTCGAGCGTGGTGTCGGGCCGCAGATGCTCGTCCTTGTCCACGCGCACCGGGGCGGCCTTGCCGCCCGGCGCCTCGACCACTACGATCTCCTCGGCGAAATAACCGGCGGCGCTGGCGCGCGCGGCGCGCTGCTGCGAGCGCAATGCGAACGCGTCCTGGTCGGCGCGCGTGACCTGATACTCCTCCGCCACGTTCTCGGCGGTCTCCGCCATCGAGTCCACGCCGTACTGCGCCTTGATCAGCGGGTTGATGAAGCGCCAGCCGAGCGTGGTGTCGCCAATTTCGGCACTGCGTTGGAACGGCTCCTGCGCCTTGGCCATCACGAACGGCGCGCGCGTCATCGATTCGACGCCGCCGGCAATGGCGAAATCGATCTCGCCGCATTTGATGGCGCGCGCGGCGTCGCCGATCGCATTGAGACCGGAGGCGCAGAGCCGATTTACTGTGAGGCCGGGAACAGAGTCGGGCAGTCCGGCAATGAGCAGCGCCATGCGCGCGACGTTGCGGTTGTCCTCGCCCGCCTGGTTGGCGCAGCCGAGCACGACCTCGTCGAGCGCCGCCCAATCCACGTCAGGATGGCGCTTGACCAGCGCCCGGATCGGCGTGGCGGCGAGATCGTCGGTGCGCACCTTGGCGAGCGCGCCGCCGTAGCGGCCGATCGGGGTGCGCACCGCATCGCAGAGGAAGACGTCGCGGATCTCGGTCATGACGGTGATGGCTGATTTACCGGTCAAGCCCGGAAGGGTCAAATAGCACGAATGCGCGGCCGCACGCGCACCCGGAGCGGAATATGATATCGCAAGCGCCAATTTTCACCATCCGTGCCGAGCTCGAAGACATCAGGCATTTCGGGGTCACTCCGTATGGCGAGCGCAGGGTGATCGACATTCTCGGCGGACGCGTCGAGGGACCGCGACTCAACGGGCGCATTCTTCCCGGCGCGGATTGGCAGATCGTGCGCCCCGACGGGGTCACCGACGTGCGCGCGCGCTACGCGATCGAGGCGGATTCCGGCGCGCGCATTCTCGTCACCAGCGACGGGCTGCGCCATGGCCCCGCCGAAGTCATCGCCGCGCTCGCGCGCGGCGAGCCGGTCGACCCGGCCCGCTATTATTTCCGCACCGTCATGCGGTTCGAGACCGCCGACCCCGCGTTCGCCTGGCTCAACCGCATTCTCGCGCTCGCGACCGGCGCGCGCGAGCAGTTCGCCGTGCGGCTCGATGTCTATGAAGTGCTGTGACGACTTGACCGATTTTTGTGGAAATGTCACCGAACGTAAGCGCAAAATGTTTCGGGGAGCGCCGTGAGCGCGGCCGAATCCGGTTTCGACATCGAGCTGCCGCGGTCGCTCAAGGCCGAGCGGCGCGACGACATCGCGATTCTCTCGCTCAATCGTCCGGAAAAGCGCAACGCCATCGACGATCCGACCGTCGCCGGCATCGAGGCGTTCTTTGCGACTTTGCCGGACGCCATCAAGGCGGTGGTGCTCACGGGGGAAGGCGAGCATTTCTGTTCCGGCCTCGACTTGAACGAGCTCACCACGCGCGACGTTCCTCAAGCGATCGCCCATTCGCGCAGCTGGCATCGCGCCTTCGAGCGCATCGAGTTCGGCAAGGTGCCAGTCGTGGCGGTGCTGCATGGCGCGGTGGTTGGCGGCGGCCTCGAGATTGCGGCCGCCTGCCATATCCGCGTGGCGGAGCGCTCCGCCTATTACGCGCTGCCCGAAGGAAGCCGCGGCATTTTCGTGGGCGGCGGCGGCGCGGTGCGGCTGCCGCGGCTCATCGGCACCGCGCGCATGATGGACATGATGCTCACCGGCCGTACCTATGATGCGGAGGAAGGCCAGGCGATCGGAATTTCCCACTATCTGGTCGAGCAAGGCGCGGGTGTGCGCAAAGGTCTCGAGCTCGCCAAGCGCATCGCGGGCAATGCCCCGATGACGAATTTTGCCGTTACCCATGTGCTGCCGCGCATCGCCCAATCCGATCCGGCGAGCGGCTATCTTACCGAGGCGCTGATCTCTGCCATTGCCCAGGACGACGACGAGGCCAAGGCGCGTCTGAAAGCCTTTCTCGAGAAGCGGGCGCCGAAGACGGTGCGCAATTGATCACGGCGACAACGAGCGAAGCGCGTCGACACTTTGACGCCCCGATGCCGCCGGTGCGGGCGGTGCGTCTGGGCCAGCGCGACATCGTGGTCGAGCGCAATCCGGACGGGACCATCCATCTGCGCTCGCCGCATCCGCTCGCGCCTTATCCCGGCAAGCTGACCGAGCGGCTCGAACATTGGGCACGGACGGCACCGACACGAATCTTTTTGGCGCAACGCGCTGCCGGCGACGGCTGGCGTGCGATCAGCTACGGTGAGACGCTGGCGCAAGTGCGACGCATCGGCGCCGCGCTGATCGAGCGCGGTCTTTCGCCCGAGCGCCCGATCGTGATTCTTTCCGGCAATGATATCGAGCACGCGCTGATCGGGCTTGCCGCCAATTACGTGGGCATTCCCTACGCGCCGATCTCCCCGGCCTATTCGCTGATCTCGCGCGATTTCAGCAAGCTCAAATCGATCATCGATCTGCTCACGCCCGGACTCGTGTTTGCTGCGGATGGCGAAGCGTATGGCCGCGCGATCACGGCGGCCGCGCCGTCCAGCGTCGAGATCGTGGTCGGCCGCAACGCGGTGCCGGGCCGGGCGGCGACGCCGTTCGCCGCGTTGCTCGCGCCGAGACCGACCGCCGCTGCCGACGCGGCGCACGCTGCGGTGAGCGGCGACACCATTGCCAAGTTCCTGTTCACGTCGGGATCGACCGGGACGCCGAAGGCGGTGATCAACACGCAAGGCATGTGGTGCGCGAACCAAGCGATGATCCTTTCCCAGCTCGCCTTCTTCGCCGACGAGCCGCCGGTGATCGTGGACTGGGCGCCATGGCATCACACCGCCGGCGGCAATCACAATTTCGGCTTCGTGCTCTACAACGGCGGCACGTTCTACATCGATGAAGGCAAGCCGCTACCGGTCGCCATCGAAATCACGGTTGAGAACCTGCGCGAGGTCGCACCCACCTGGTATTTCACGGTGCCCAAGGGCTACGAGGCGCTGCTGCCTTACTTGCGCGCGGACGCTGAACTGCGGAAAAAATTCTTCAGTCGCCTGAAGGTGCTCTGGTTCGCCGGCGCCGCGCTGTCGCAGTCGCTGTTCGACGCGATGCAGGAGCTTGCGCTTGCCACCTGCGGCGAGCGCATCATGTTTCTCACCGGGCTGGGCGCCACCGAGAGCGCGCCCATGGCGATCGCGCGCATGTGGCAGAGCAGCGATTCCACCAATATGGGCGTTCCGGTGCCGGGCGTTGAGCTCAAGCTCGTACCGATCGAGGGCAAGCTGGAAGCGCGCCTGCGCGGCCCCAACGTTACTCCCGGCTATTGGCGCCAGCCGCATCTCACGCGCGAGGCGTTCGACTCCGAGGGTTTCTACAAACTTGGCGACGCGCTCAAATTCCAAGATCCCGCCGATCCCGGCCAAGGATTGCTGTTCGATGGCCGCACCGCCGAGGACTTCAAGCTTGCGACCGGAACCTGGGTGAACGTGGGGCCGCTGCGCGCGCGACTTCTCGCGTGCCTCGAGCCCTATGCGCGTGACGTCGTGCTGGCGGGCGCCGATCGCAACGAGATCGGCGCGCTGATCTTCCCCAATCTTGACGCCTGCCGCGAATTGGCCGGCAGCGGGGCGGCAGACGTCACGACCGACGCGCGCGTGCTCGACGCCCTGCGGACGCGGCTCGCCGCGTTCGCCGGCACCAGCACCGGCAGCTCGAACCGCGTGTGCCGCGCCATGCTGCTCGCCGAGCCGCCTTCGCTCGATGCCGGTGAGGTGACGGACAAGGGCTCGATTAACGCCCGCGCGGTGCTGGCGCGCCGCGTCGGTCTGGTGGCTGAGCTCTATGGCGAGACACCATCGCCGCGCGTGCTGGTGGTGTAGCGGGAGGCAGACATGCACGACCTAGTGCCGCGAACCCGAAGTTCGCACGATCGGGCGGCAAGGGGTTTTGCGAACTTCGGGTTCAAAAGCGGCACTAGAATCATAACGTTGCTAGTGTCCCTTTGATTCCGAAGTTCGCATCGAGACTGCCGCGAGCGCGGGCGAACTTCGGAATCGGGACACTGGCCCTTGTTGACGAGCTTACCAGGCAACAGTTATCGCCAACTGTCATTGCAGACGAGGAGCAGGCGTGATGGCGAACGGGAAGGCAGCGCTCACCGCCAGCTGGGGCGATGTCTGGTTGCTAGGCGGCGTGCGCACGCCGTTTGCCGACTACAACGGCCCACTGGCCGCGGTGTCGCCGACGGATCTCGGCATCAAGGCGGCGCGCGAGGTGTTCAAGCGCTCGGGCCTGCCGCCGCAGGACGTGGGCGCCGTCATCACCGGCTCGATGGCGCAGGCGAGCTTCGACACCTACTGCCTGCCGCGCCACATCGGGCTTTATTCCGGCGTGCCGATCGAGGTGCCCGCGCACATGGTGCAGCGGGTCTGCGGCACCGGCCTCGAGGTGCTGATGCAGGCCGCCGATTTCGTTACCCACAAGGATGTCGGGCTTACGCTCTGTGTCGGGGCGGAATCCATGAGCCGCAATCCGATCGCTTCCTACACGATGCGCGGGTTTCGCATGGGCGCGGTCGACTTCAAGGATTTTCTGTGGGAAGCGCTGCGCGATCCTGCGGCCGACGCGAGCATGGGCGACACCGCCGAGAATCTGGCGCGCCAGTATCAGATCACGCGGCCGCAGGTCGATGCCTATGCCGCGCGCAGCTTCGAGCGCGCGCTCGCCGCCCAGCAGTCGGGCTTTCTCGCCGGCGAGATCGCGCCGGTGAAGAGCGAGGCCTTCGAACGGGAAGGCTTTAAGCCGCGCGCGTTCAAGCTCAAGGGCGGGAAGGAGCTTGGCTCCGACACCCATATCCGCCCATCGCCAATCGAGGTGCTGGCGAAAATTCCACCCGCGTTTGGCGGCGTGCAGACCGGCGGCAATTCCTCGGCGATCGTCGACGGCGCGGCGGCGGCGCTGGTCGCCTCCTGCGATTACGCAAAGCGACCCGGCAAGCCTTCGCTCGCGCGCATCGTCGCCGGCGCCACTGTGGGCGTGCCGCCGGAGATCATGGGCATCGGCCCGGTTCCCGCCATCAAAGCGGTGCTCGAGCGCGCCGGCCATAAACTTGCCGACATCGATCGCTTCGAGATCAACGAGGCGTTCGGCGCCCAGGTGATGGCCTGCGCGCGCGAGCTCGGCATCGACGAAGCCAAGCTCAACGTCAACGGCGGCGCGATTGCCATCGGCCATCCGCTCGGGGCAACGGGCGTGCGGCTCGCGATCACGCTCGCGCGCGAGCTCAAGCGCGCACGGCTGCGGCTCGGTATCGCTGCGGCGTGCATCGGCGGCGGCCAGGGCATCGCGCTGCTGATCGAAAATCCCGACGCCGCTGCCGCTCGGAGCAATTGATCATGGACATCAGCGGACACGCCGCGGTGGTCACCGGCGGCGCCTCCGGCCTCGGCGCCGCCACCGCAAGCGAGCTCGCCCGCGCCGGCGCCAAGGTCGCCTGCCTCGACGTCGACCTCAAACGGGCGCGCGAGGTGGCGGCGCGGATCGGCGGCCATGCGATTGCCTGCGACGTCACCGATGCGGAGCAGGCCGCCACCGCGCTCACCGAAGCGCGCGAGCGCGATGGGGCGGCGCGCATCCTCATCAATTGCGCCGGCGTCGGGCCGGCCAAGCGCATCGTCGGGCGCGACGGCCCGATGCCGCTCGCCGATTTCGAGCGCGTCATCGACATCAATCTCAACGGCACGTTCAACATGATGCGGCTTGCCGCCGCCGACATGCAGCATCTCGCCCCGCTCGCCGACGGCGAGCGCGGCGTCATTCTGCTGGCCGCATCAGTCGCCGCGTTCGAGGGGCAAATCGGGCAGGCCGCCTATGCCTCCTCGAAAGGCGGCATCGCCGCGCTGACCTTGCCGGCGGCGCGCGAATTCGCTCAGTTCGGCATCCGCGTCAACGCGATCGCCCCCGGCATTTTCCAAACGCCTATGCTGATGGCGCTGCCGGAAGAGGCGCAACAAAGCCTCTCCCTGGCGGTGCCCTTTCCCAAGCTGCTCGGCCGCCCGGAGCAGTTTGCCGCGCTCGCCCGCCACCTCATCGAGAACACCTACATCAACGGCGCGGTGATCCGTATCGACGGCGCGCTGCGCCTGGCGCCGCGCTGAGCGCGCTCGGCAGCGTCGGGGATGTTTCGCAACAGCCGCAAGGTCCGCATCGAATGGGGCGATTGCGACCCGGCCGGCATCATCTTCTATCCACGCTATCTCGCGTTTTTCGATGCCAGCACGTCGGCGCTGATCGAGCGCGCGCTCGGCATGACCAAGGCGCAATATCTCAAGGCTTATGATTTTTCCGGCCACCCATTGGTCAACGTGGAGTGCCGTTTCCTCGTCCCGACCCGGTTCGGCGACGACATTATCATCCATAGCGAAATTTCCGCGTTGCGCCGTTCGAGTTTCGATTTGCGCCATCGCATCGAGAAGAACGGTGCGGTCGCGGTCGAGGCGTCCGAGACGCGGGTCTGGGTGCGGGGCGATCCGAGAAGCGGCACGATGAAGTCCGCGCCACTGCCGTCCCAGGTGGTCGAGCGCCTTTCGCAGGTCAGTTGACCCGTCGCGAAGCTCGCAGCAGTGACGGCGCGCACGATTTTGCTCGGCTACCGAGCCGCAACTGGACAAGCCGCGTCTTTGCAAATAATCTTGACATCATGGTCAGACTCAAATCTGACGAGATGCGCTACCTATCCACCAGCCTGTGGACACCGCAGCTCGACAAGCAGCTGCGCAAGCTGGCAGCCAAGGGTCTTTCCGCCCGACAAATCGGCGAGCAGCTGAACGTCGGCCGCAACGCGGTGATCGGCCGCTGGGCGCGCCTGCGCGGTCTGGTGTTTCGCTGCGAGGTCGAGCGGGAAAAAAAGCTGCGCACGGAGGCCGCGGTGCGAAGGCGCGAGCGCAAACGGCGCAGTGATGCCGCCGTCGCGGCGCTGCGGCGCGGGCTCGCGAGGGGTGTGCTGCGCCACGTGGCGATCGCCGAAGCGCGCAAGGCCGGCGCCACCTACGGGGCGATCGGCGAGGCAATGGGCCTGTCGCGCCAGCGGGTGCATCAAATCCTGATCCACAAACCCACCCGCGGGCCGGGGCGGCCGCGCAAGTCGTAGGCGGACGATCTAATCTGTCCGCTGTCGTCCCCGCGCAAGCGGGGACCCATGCGCCGTGCGCCATCGAGATAGCACGGAGCATGGGTCCCGGCTCTCCCCTGCTTGCGCGGGGTCGGCCGGGACGACACCCGATGTGAACGAGCGCCGCTCACGCGGTGCCGCATTCCGCCGGCAGCGCCACGTCCGGGCCGAATTTCCGAAACAGCGGGTCCGCATTCTTTGCCCAGATGGCGACCGGAATGGGCCCGCAGACCAGCATGAAATAATCGTACGGCGCGCGCCGGTCGTTAGCCATGATCAGCTGATAGTGGCGGCGCAAGAAGTTGTAGCGCAGCCGCGTGCCGTAAAATTCGACCGACAGCATATCGCGGTAGCGCACGCTCCAGACAATCGGATTGCAGCGCTCGCCGGCCACGCGAACGCCGATGCCTGCGACCGGATCGAAGTCCCAGAAATTGAGGACGTCCTTACGCGACTGGGCGTCGACCCAGGTCACGCTTGGCTCGATCGCGAGCCGGGCGAACATCCCGCGCAGCGGCGCCGCGCGCGGGTGCAGCGCGGCGCCGGGCGCAATGGAGCCGAGCGTGAGCAGCACGAGCCGCGGTTCGCGCCGGCCGATCCCGGGATCAAGGTCGAGCGCGCGGGTGATCACCGCCGGGGCAATGGCGCCACCGCCGCTGTGGCCGACCACGACAATCTCGTCGGCCGCGTTGGCGCGCACCGCGGCGATGACGCGCCGCGCCCCGGCTTCGATCGAGGCATCGAAGCAGGAGGGCTCGCCGCGCGCGAACGCGCAGAGATGCGGCCAGTGATTGTTGATCTGCAGGACGAACCAGCGGTCCGTGAGGGCCCGCAAGGCGATCCAGATCGCGAACGCGGCGAGAATTCCGAGCGCGACGCTGGCAAGCGCGGGAAGTGCCAGCGCGCGCGCCGCCGCGAGCGCGACAAGCCAGCCGCCGCCGATCGCGAGCGCCATCCACGAAATCAGCATCAGCTGGAAATAAAGCAGCACCACGCCGAATTCCCAGCGCGTGCGCAGCACGCGGATGAGCGCTCCGCTCGCCAGATAGTCGAAGGCCCAGGCGAGCGCGCGTGGAATCTGCCGCACCAACGGCTCGGCCATGTTGGCGCGGATGAAGTGCTCCTGGCGCAGGAACTCGTAGCGGGTGAGAACGTGCCAATTGGGGGCCGCCGCTTCGATCTCCCAATGGGCAAAGTCTTGCGATTCGATTTGCAGCGGTCCGAGCCGCGTCTTGAGCGGCCAGATGCGCAAGAAGCGCTGCCAGGAACGCTCGAACAGGCGGTAATAGCCTTCGGCGCCCTGCGGGTCGTAGCCCTCGACATAGATGACATGGCGCCGCCGAACCAAAGCCGCCTGCGCCACGTCTGCCGCCGGCTCAGCCGCGGCCATCATTCGCGGCAACCGCTTCGATAATGGTCATGGCGGGATGCTCGGTCGGGATGGCTCGTGCCAACCGCAATCCGGCCTTGGCGAACAGCAACGCGTATTCCTCGAACGTGCGCTCGCGCCCTCCGCACAGCATCATCACTTGCAGGTCGAGCCAGCGCCCTGGGGCGGGGCTGCCGTCGGTCGGCAACGGCGCTTCGAGCACGAGCACGCGCGCGTCGGCCCGCATCGCGCGGCGCACGCTGGCGAGAATGCGGACGCAATCGGCATCCGCGTAGTCATGCAGGAGGTGGCGCATGAGATAAAGATCGCCGCCAGCGGGAGCCGCGCTGGCCAGGACATCCCCGGCCACGAACGCAACGCCGGGCAGCGGACCGCCTTCGCCGCGCCGCGCGGCCGCGATCGCCTCCGCAAGATCGAACAGCGTGGCGCGCCGGTCCGGATAGGCGGCAAGCACGGCGGAAAGCAGCGAGCCGTTGCCGCCGGCGATATCGACGATGTGCTGAAACGGCGCGAAGTCGTAAGCGGCGACGATCGCCGGTGTCTCCGGTCCATGCACCTCGAGCATCATGCGGTTGAAGCGCTTGGCCTCGTCCGGATGCTCGCTCAGCCAAGCGAAGAACGGCTGCCCCTTGACAGCTTCGAAAGCGGCGCCCTCGTGCGCGAGGGCGTCGTCGAGATGGGTCCATATGTCGGCGAGATAGTCGTTGAGCAGGACTGCGCTGGTTCTCATGCTGTTGGGCGTGCGCGATGCGAGCAGATGTCCAAGCGGGGTCAAGCTATAGCGCCCGCGTTTCTCCTCGTTCACGAGGCCGACGGTGGACAGCGCCCGCAACAGACGATCGACGCGATCCGGCAAAAGCCCGCACGCGGTCGCGATCGCGGCGCTCTCCTGCGCGCCTTCCGCCATGACGTCGGCAAGGTCGAGCCGCGCGAACGCTCCGATCGCCCGTGTTACCCACAGACTGCTTAGCAGTTGCAAAATTTTCTTATGGAGCGCCGGATCGGGCTCGGACGCTTTGCCGCTGGTGCTGTCCGTCATCTCCCTTCCGCCACCATCTGCAGGACCAGACGCGCGTTGAGGAGCGCTAACCTGTTGCCCGGCGCCTGACCTCGGGTCAGGGGTCGAACGCCTGTGCCTGCCGTGTTCAGTTGCGGCGGCAACCTCCACGCGGTCCGCGGTGCCAGCCGCGTCCGCAGCCGCCCGCCGCCGAAACAACCGGGCTCGTCTGATCGCTCGCCTGCAGAATGGCCGCGCCATTGATCACCGCGGCGCCCGCGCTTGCTGCACCCGGCACACCGAGGCCCATCGCGACAATGACGGCAACGAAAATCGCTCGCATGCGTCTGCTCCTGTTCTCGGCCGACCCGTTCGGCCGCGCCGCAGCCTAGGCGAACTTTCACCGGCATGCCAGCGATCGTATCTCCCTACGCTCGGCCGCTGCCGAGTGAGATGGACTCCGCCGGCCCAAGCGGATAACAACGCCTGGAGCCGCCCCGGCACGCGGACTGAGGCCGCAAGATTCACAGCAAACAAGTTGGAGGACCGCAGATGCGGATTGACGCCTATACCCACTTTTTTCCGAAAAAGTTTTTCGACAAGTTCATCGAGGTCGCCGGCGACTACAAGGACATGGGCAAACGCGTGCGGGCGCTGCCGGCGCTGTTCGATCTCGATTACCGCAAGAAAATCGTCGATGGCCACAAGGACTACGCGCAGATCCTGTCCTATCCGCAGCCGCCGATCGAAAGCTTTGCCAAATCGCCGGCGCAGATCGACGAGTTCGTGCGCCTGATCAATGACGGGTTTGCCGAATTGTGCGCCAAGGAGCGCGACCACTTTCCCGGTTGGGTGGCGCAGGTCGCGCTCGGCGCGCCGGACGCCGGGGTCGCCGAAGCGGAGCGCGCGGTCAAGCAGCTCGGCGCGCTCGGTGTGCAGATCTACACCAATGTCATCGGCAAGCCGCTCGACCGCCCGGAATACGAGCCGTTCTGGAAAAAAATGAACGAGCTCGGCAAGCCGGTCTGGATTCATCCCGCGCGCGGCGCGGAGATGCCAGATTATCGCGACGAGAAGAAATCGCTCTACGAGATCTGGTGGACGTTCGGGTGGTCCTACGAGACCGCGGCCGCCATGGCGCGGCTCGTTTTCTCCAAGACCCTCGACCGCAATCCGAATTTGAAAATCATCGTGCACCACTTCGGTGGCATCGTGCCGATGCTGGAAGGCCGCATCGGGCCGGGCTGGGACGTTCTCGGCTCGCGCACCAGCGACGAGGATTACGTCTCCTTGCGCAAGAGCCTGAAGAAGCGGCCGCTCGATTACTTCAAGCAGGATTTCTTCGCCGACACCGCGGTATTCGGCGGCGTCCCGGCAACCAAATGCGGTCTCGAGTTTTATCCGCTCGAGAAGGTGCTGTTCGCCTCCGATTGTCCGTTCGACCCGGAAGGCGGCACCATGTATCCGCGCGTGACGCTGCAGATTCTCGATTCACTCAATTTGCCCAAGGCCGACCGGGAGAAGATCGACTATAAGAATCTGGAGGCCGTCACCGGGCGCAAGCTGGTGCACTAGACCGCGCAGGCGATCGCTGGATGGTGGCCACGCATCTGAGCCCGACCACCGATCGCAGGGGCGACTGCCAGCGCTACGTGGAGGGCGCGAAAAAGTTTTTCTCCGGTCCCATCGTCGTGGCCAAGGACCTGATGCGGTTTTCATCGCGATCGGCCGTTTCGGGCCCGTCTGCTCTGTGGCTATCTCCCGCCGCGCCCATGAATTAGGCCGCGCCATCTGCTAGCGTCGCGGCGCCATGGATGTCGCGCGACCCCTGCTGCCGCCCGGATTCGAATCCGGCCCGCCTGCCGAAGGCTTGGGCCGCGCCACGCCGGTGATGGAGCAATACATCGAGATCAAGGCGGCTAATCCGGCTTGCCTGCTGTTTTATCGGATGGGCGATTTCTACGAGTTGTTCTTCGAGGACGCCGAAGTCGCGGCGCGCGCGCTCGGCATCGTGCTTACCAAGCGCGGCAAGCATCTCGGCCGCGACATCCCAATGTGCGGCGTGCCGGTGCATCGCGCCGACGAATATCTCAATCGCCTGATCGCGCTCGGCCATCGCGTTGCCGTCTGCGAGCAGCTCGAGGATCCCGCGCAGGCAAGAAAGCGCGGCGGCAAAAGCGTGGTGCGGCGCGACGTCGTCCGCCTCGTCACCCCCGGCACGCTCACCGAAGACACGTTGCTCGATGCGCGCCGCAACAATTATCTTTTGGCGGTCGCCCGCGCGCACGCGTCGGCGGTTGCGGACAGCCGCTTCGCGCTCGCCTGGATCGACATCTCGACCGGCGAATTTCGCATCACCGAATGCGATCGTGCCGGACTCGCTGCCGAGATTGCGCGTCTCGAGCCGGGCGAGATCATCGTATCCGATGCGCTTTACGGCGACGTCGAGCTCGCCCCGTATCTGCGTTCGCTGCCGGCGGTGACGCCGCTCACCCGCGACGTGTTCGACGGCGCGACCGCCGAGCGCCGGCTGGCGGGCTATTTCGGGCTCGCCACCGCGCAAGGCTTCGGCGAGCTGTCGCGCCTCGAACTGACCGCTGCGGCCGCCTGCGTCACCTATGTCGAGCGTACCCAGCTCGGCGCTCGTCCGCCGCTTTCGCCACCCGTGCGCGAATGGCAGGGCGCGACGTTGCTGATCGACCAGCCGACGCGCAGCAATCTCGAGCTGATCCGCACGCTTGCCGGCGAGCGGCGCGGTTCGCTGCTTGCCGCCATCGACCGAACCGTGACCGCGGCCGGCGCGCGGCTCCTCGTACAGCGGCTATCGGCTCCGCTGACCGATCCGAATGCAATCTGCGTGCGGCACGACGCAGTGGAATTTTTCGTGAGCGACCGCGCGTTACGCGGCGATCTGCGCGCGCGCTTGAAAGCGACGCCCGACCTCGCCCGCTCCCTGGCGCGCCTGGTGGTCGGGCGCGGCGGTCCGCGCGATCTCGCCGCCATCCGCGATGGCATCGCCGCCGCCGGCGATATAGCGGCCGAGTTGGAGAAGGCAGAAAAACGTCCCGCCGAGCTCGCGCAAGCCACGCGCGCCCTGCGCGGACTCGATCCGGCGATCGCCGCCGAGCTTGCCGCGGCATTGGCCGACGAGCTTCCTCATCTCAAGCGCGACGGCGGCTTCGTGCGCGCTGGCTACGACGCCGCCCTCGACGAAGCGCGTGCACTGCGCGATGAGTCGCGCCGGGTGATCGCGGCGCTGCAGGCGCGCTACGCCGAGGAGACGGGCGTGCGCGTGCTGAAAATCCGGCACAACAACGTGCTCGGCTATTTCGTCGAGGTGACGGCCCAGCACGGCGACAAATTGCTGGCGCCGCCGCTCAACGCCACGTTCATCCATCGCCAGACGCTGGCCGGGCAGGTGCGCTTCACCACCACCCAATTGGGCGAGCTCGAAGCCAAGATCGCAAGCGCCGCGGATCGCGCGCTCGGCATCGAGCTCGAAACCTTCGACCGGCTCGCTGCCCAGGTGACCGTGGCGGCGGCGGCGATCAAAGCGGCGGCCGAAGCGCTCGCCGTGCTCGACGTTGCCGCCGGCCTGGCGGAGCTCGCGGTCGAGCGCCGCTACGCGCGGCCGCAGATCGATGGCTCGCTCGATTTCATCGTCGAGGGCGGACGCCATCCCGTGGTTGAGCAGATGCTCGCCGGCGAGGGCGGCCCGTTCGTCGCCAACGATTGCGATCTCTCTCCGCCGGCCTCGCTGCCGAACCGGCGCATCTGCCTTTTGACCGGTCCGAACATGGCGGGCAAATCGACCTATCTGCGGCAGAACGCGCTGATCGCGATCCTCGCCCAGATGGGCAGTTTCGTGCCGGCGCGCCGCGCCACGATCGGCACCGTCGACCGCCTGTTCTCGCGTGTGGGCGCCGCCGACGATATCGCGCGCGGGCGATCGACGTTCATGGTCGAGATGGTGGAAACCGCGGCGATTCTCAATCAGGCGGGCGAGCGTTCGCTCGTCATTCTCGATGAGATCGGCCGCGGCACCGCGACGTTCGACGGTCTCTCCATCGCCTGGGCGACGATCGAGCATCTGCACGAAAGCAACCGCTGCCGCGCGCTGTTTGCCACGCATTTTCACGAGCTGACCGCGCTTGCAGCCAAGCTGCCGCGGCTGTTCAACGCCACCGTGCGGGTCAAGGAATGGCAGGGCGAGGTGGTGTTCCTGCACGAGGTGATAGCGGGCGCCGCCGATCGCAGCTATGGCATCCAGGTCGCGAAGCTCGCGGGGCTGCCGGGAGCGGTCATCGAGCGAGCCAAAGTGGTCCTCGCCAAGCTCGAAGCCGAGGATCGGGCTTCGCCGCGCGGCTTCGACGACCTGCCGCTGTTTGCCTCAGTCCCGCAGCATCGGTCGGGACTGCCGGCGCAGGCCTCGGTGGATAGCCTGCGGGAGGCGCTCGCCGCGCTCAATCCGGACGAAATGTCGCCGCGCGATGCACTCGAGGCGTTGTACGCTCTGAAGACGAACGCGGCCAAGGATCAATAGCCCATGGTGGTCACTTTCAAAGCACGGCGTGTGCGCAATGGGTCGACCGGGAAGCGCATCGCCATCATCGCGCTCGCGTGGCTTTGCGGCGCAGCCGCGGCCCAGGCGCAGTCCTATCCGTCGCGCCCGATCACGCTCACCGTTACCGCTGCCGCCGGCGGGGTCACCGACGTGGTGGCGCGCGCGCTCGGGCAGCGCCTGTCAGAGGCGTGGAGCCAGCAGGTCGTCATCGAGAATAAAGGCGGCGCCGCCCACGTCCTCGGCGCGCAGTCCGTGGCCAAGGCCGCGCCCGATGGATACTCGCTGCTCGTCGCCGAAGCCGGCACGTTCGTGATCAATCCCACGCTCTACGCCAAAGGCAAGCTCCCCTACGACGAGGAGAAGGACTTTGCTCCGATCACCAGCATCGTGCGCATCAACCAGGCGCTGCTCGGCCATCCTTCGCTGCCGGCCGACAACGTGCGCGACCTCATAGCGCTCGCCAAGCAGAAGCCGGGTGCGCTCACCTATGGAACGGCCGGCGTCGGTTCCGGTCCGCAAATGAACATGATCCTGTTCGAGAGCATGGCCGGAGTGAAGTTGTTGCCCGTTCACTACCGCGGCGCGACCCCGGCGCTGACCGACGTGATCGCCGGGCATGTCAACCTGATGTCGGTGAGCGTGAGTCTGGCATTGCCGCCGTTTCGCGCGGGCCAAATCAAGATCTTCGGCATCGGTAGCTCGCAGCGTCTGCCTGCGGCCGCCGACATTCCGACCGTCGCCGAGAGCGGCTTGCCCGGCTATGAGGCCGCCACCTGGTTCGGGCTGTTCGCCACCGCCGGCACGCCGCGCGACATCGTGCTTAAGATCAACGCGGAGGTGCGCAACATCCTCGCCGATTCGGAGTTCCGCGAGAAATTCTTAGCGCCGCAAATGTTCGAGCCGACGCCGATGACGCCCGAGGAATTCGCCCAATACATCAAGGCGCAGCGGCAGAAATGGGCCAAGGTGATCCGCGCCGCCAATTTGAAGATTGAGTGAGCGGTCTAACGATCTTGTCCGCTCGTCCTCGCGTAAGCGGGGGAACACACTCCTTCCGCTCATGCCCGCGAAAGCGGGCAGCCAGATGTTTCCTGGTCGAGGCCCCCGCTTTCGCGGGAATGAGCGGCTAAGGTGCGCCAATCACGCGCGAT
>Ga0306925_10000511_pt1 | contig 28009 bp, 27 predicted proteins | sample flu12Cox44000176_FD_203755 | JGI IMG/M metagenome (GOLD analysis project Ga0306925, IMG submission 203755) | Lab enrichment of tropical soil microbial communities from Luquillo Experimental Forest, Puerto Rico - flux8day.12C.oxic.44.000.176 (v2)... | ecosystem: Environmental > Terrestrial >... | reverse complement strand
GTCATTCGCCGCGACGATCAGGTCACAGGCGAGCGCGACCTCGCAGCCGCCCGCGAGCGCCCAGCCCTCGACGGCGGCGATCAGCGGCTTGCGGGGCGGGCTCTGCGTGAACCCGGCCAGTCCCTTCCCCTCGATCGTGACGTTCTCGCCGGCCAGGAAGGCCTTCAGGTCCATGCCGGAACTGAAGGTCCCGCTGGCGCCCGTGATGATCCCCACGGTGAGATCGTCACGTTCGTCGAGCTCTTCGAACGCCGCCGCCATGCCGGCCGAGACGGCGTGGTTGATGGCGTTGCGCGCCTGCGGCCGGTTGATGGTGATAACCGCGATCCGGTCCTCGTACTCGACCAGCACCTCATCTGCCATGAAGCCTCCCTGTCTTGTATGTCTCAGCGAGTGACAAGCTCCCACGGTCCCGCCGCCAGGGCTGCCTCGCCAAGCGATCGTGCCCAGTGACGCTCGGGGCCGTACTCGTCCCGCCACGACCATAGCCGCAGCGTGTGACGATGCAGCGGGTGCTCGCGCGTCGTGCCGATCGCGCCGTGCACCTGGTGGGCGAGCCGGGCGACCACCTCGGCGCTCGTGCCGGCCTGGATCTTGGCAACGGCGATCGCTGTCTCCGCCGCCGCGGAGCCGAACCCGTCGGATGCGCAGACCTCGACGGCCGCCGCTGACGCCGCCCGCACCGCCTCCGTCTCAGCCGCGATCTCCGCGAGCGCATGCTGCACCGCCTGCTGCTTGGCGATCGGCCGGCCGAACTGCACCCGCTCAAGGGCATAGCGAGAGGTCGCGCGCAGCACGGCACTGGCCGCGCCGGCGATCAGGAGCGAGCGTGCGAGCGCGCCCCGGCGCAAGACGACCGCGCCGCCGGCTGGCAGGGAGGCGGCGTCTACGCCCAGTTCCGCCACGGTGTCGACCGCTACCGTCTCCCGGGGCTCTCCGGCGAGATTGACGCCTGGCGAGACACTCGCGCGCGACGGATCGAGTGCCAGGAGGACGTCGCCATCCACGGCCGCCGCCACGGCGACAATCCGGCCGGCCGCGGCTCCCCACGGCACGCGGCGCAGCGTGCCCCGCACCCGCAGCTTGCCGTCCGCGGGCTCGGCGACGAGGGTGCCCGCCGCGGCGGCGCACGGGCCGTCCGGCACCACCAGGCCGGCGTGGGCCAGCAGCGGTTTGGCGACGAGCGCCGTGTCGGCGTACGGCAGCGCCACCGCCGTGTCCCCCGCGACACGGGTCATCTCGGCCGCCGCCTGCAGCCAGCCGCCGCCCAGCGGCTCGGGCACCGCGAGGAGGTCCAGGCCGGCCTCCCGCACCGGGCGCCATCCGCCGTCGAGGGGCTGCCCCTCCGCCGCCAGGAAGATCTCCGCCGCGGTATCGGTGAGCAGCCGCAGGTCCGCCGCATCGCCGTGAGTCATCGCAGCCCCAGGTCTCGTGCGATAACACCGCGCAAGACCTCATTGGTCCCGCCGCGCAGCGTGAACCCCGGCCCGTTGAGGACCGACTGGGCGAGCAGCCGCTCGAGTTCGTCACCCGCCGGGTCGGCCTCGATATCCAGCGCGGCGCGGACCGCCTCGGCCAGGGCGTGCTCGAACCTGGTCCCGGTGTCCTTCACCAGCGCCGCCTGGACGGCCGGCGCCTCACCCCGGTCCAGCGCGGCCGCCACGGCGAGCGACATCTGCCGCAGCGTCGCGAGGCGGGCCACGAGGCGGCCGAATTCCGCGCGGGTGGTTTCGTCGCACCCGTTCGCCGCGACCTTCCGGCACGCCGCTCGCAGCAATGGCATCGTGCTCAGGAACCGCTCTGGGCCGCTGCGTTCGAAGGCAAGCTCGGCGGTGACCTGATCCCAGCCCGCACCGATCTCGCCGACCACCATGTCGTCGGGCACGAACGCGCCGTCGAGGACCACTTCGTTGAAGTGATGGTCACCCGACATCGAGATGATGGGCCGGATCGTCACGCCCGGCCCGCGAAGGTTCACGAGCAGCTGACTGAGCCCCGCGTGGCGCCGTTCGGGATCGGCGGGCGAGGTCCGGACCAGGGCGATGAAGGCATGAGCGCGATGCGCGCCCGTCGTCCAGACCTTGGTGCCGTACACCCGCCACCCGGCTTCCGCCCGCTCCGCCCTGGTCCGCAGCGCGGCCAGGTCCGACCCCGCGTCGGGCTCCGACATGCCGATGGCGAAGTAGCACTCCCCGGCACAGATCCGGGGCAGGAACTCGCGCCGTTGCCGCTCGGTGCCGAAGCGGAGCAGGGTCGGGACCACCTGCCGGTCCGCTATCCAGTGCGCGGCCACCGGGGCACCGGCGGCGAGCAGCTCCTCGATCACCACGTAGCGGTCCGCCGCCGGGCGGCCGCCGCCGCCGTACTCCGCGGGTACCGTCATTCCGATCCAGCCGCGCGCGGCGAGCCGGCGGGTGAACTCCTCGTCCCATTGGGACAGCCAAGCATCACAGCACGGCTCGAACCGCCCGGCCGCAAGCTCGTCTGCCAGGAACGCGCGCACCTGCGCGCGGAGAGCGGCCTGATCGATCATGGACACCTCCCTATGAGTATGATCTCGCCGTGGTCTACGAGTCGCTACGGCCTGCCGACCTATTCGACCTGACCGGGCGGATCGCGCTCGTGACCGGTGGCAGCCGGGGGATCGGCGCCTCCGTCGTGCGCGGCTATGCGGCGGCCGGGGCGGACGTGATCATCGCCAGCCGCAAGCTCGAAGCTTGTGAATCGCTCGCCGAGCAGGTCCGCGAGACCACCGGCCGCCGGGCATGGCCGATCGCCGCCAACGTCAGCGTGTGGGAGGACTGCGACCGCCTCATCGAGGCGGCCTACGCGGCGGCGGGACGCGTCGACATCCTGGTGAACAACGCAGGCTCGTCGCCGCTGTATCCCGATCTCCCGTCGGTCACCCAGGCGTACTACGACAAGGTCCATGGCCTGAACGCTCGCGGTCCGTTCCGGCTGGCGACGGTCGTCGGCGCTCGCATGTACGAGGGCGACGGTGGCTCGATCATCAACGTGAGCTCGATTGGCTCGCTGCGCGCAGGCGCTCATGAGCTTGTCTACGCCATGGCCAAGGCAGCGATGAACCAGCTCACCCAGGGGCTGGTGGACGCCTACGCCCCGAAGGTGCGAGCCAACACGGTATTGCCCGGCGCGTTCGCGACCGATATCGCGAGGCAGGCGCGCTGGCTCACCGGCGACGAGCAGCTGGCCTCCATCGGGCAGCCCGACGAAATGGTCGGCATCTGCCTCTACCTGGCCAGCGACGCCGCGTCCTACACCAACGGCGCGCTGATCGAGGTGTCGCGCGCCGGCTGGCGGCGCCCAGCCTGAGCCCCGGCGGCGCGCAGCGCCGCGATCAGCCGGGCGACGTCCTCATGCCCGCCAGCTGGCGACAGTACCGGCAGAAAAGGTGTTCACTTCACGCTCCCGCCCACGCGCTGAGAACCTGCAGGTAATGCTGGTTGTACATGATGCCGAGGATGTTCCCGAAGGGATCTACCACGGACGCCGTGACGAATCCGGGGCCGCGCTCGACCGGGTTCTCATGCACTGTGGCGCCCATGGAGACCAGCCGTTCGAAGCTGGCCTGCACATCGTCCACGTGCCAGTAGATCACCGCGCCGCTCCCCGTACCCTGCCGGGTGCTCGCGGCGAAGCGGCTGTCGATGATGCCAAGCTCGTGCTGGTAGTCGCCGACTCGGAACTCGGCATACACGGGTGCCGCGCCTGCCTCACGCACGAAGTACGGCTCGATGCCGAGCAGCTCGGCATACCAGGCCCAGGCGGCAGTGACGTCGTCGGCGAAGAAGCTGACGGTGGTAAGTCCTCGCAGCATCGGTGGTTTCCTTCCTGCGGTGAAGTGACAAGACCAATTCTCCGGTTTAAAGTGATCATCGATTGAGCACTTTGTGAGGGATCTGGCATGCGCGCTGACCGCCTCGTCGCCGCTCTCCTGTTCATGCAGGTCCGCGGCCGGGTGACCGCCGCCGAACTGGCCACCGAGCTCGAGGTGTCCGTCGCCACCGCCCGCCGCGACCTGGAAGCGCTGTCAACGGCGGGCATACCGGTATATCCGCAGCCCGGGCGCGGCGGCGGCTGGTCGCTGCTCGGCGGCTTTCGCACCGACCTCAGTGGCCTGTCCGCCACCGAGGCGCAGGCCCTGTTCCTGCTCATCGGCCCAGCCGCCGTCTCGGGTGAAGCCAAAGCGGCCTTGCGCAAACTCGTGCGGGCGCTGCCACAGACCTTCCGGGCTGACGCCGAGGCCGCGGCCGCCGCCACGGTGGCCGACCCCGTCCGGTGGGGTGAACGTGACCGCCGCCGCCCCGAGGTAGCCGCCCTACTGGAAGCAGCCGTGATCGGTCGGCGGAAAGTCCGCCTGACCTACGTGGGCAGCAACCGCGAGCACACCGAGCGGCTGGTCGACCCGTGGGGCCTGGTCGACAAGAACGACATCTGGTACCTCGTCGCCGGGACCGAACGAGGGCAGCGCACTTTCCGCCTCGACCGGATCATTGCGGCCGGGCCCACCGACCAGCCCGCCGAGCGCCCTGATCACTTCTCCCTCGCCGCTGCGTGGGAACAGGTTGTCGGCGAGGTTGAGCGACGGCGCTCACGCACCTGGGCGACCGTCCTCATCGACGACAGATTCGCGCCCATACTACAAACCCAATTCGGGCGCCACTGCCTCCCCGACGGCGGCCCCCGCCACGGGCGCGCCCGGGTCCGCGTAGGCGCCCCGACCCCACTCGATATCGCCCGTCACCTCGCCGGGTGGGGAGCGATGATCGAGGTGACCGAACCGGAATCGGTCCAGGCAGAACTAGCCCGGATCGGCGCCGAGCTTGTCGGCCGATACACCCACTGCACCCCCGGCTAAACACCATGAGCCCAGCAACCCAGCGTGCCAGCGACACTATGCCCGTTCCGCTCCCACAGCACGCAGGCGGCGGCGCTCACCTGGCGTGAGGTCCGCTGCCACGGAAAGCACAGCAAGGTTCGCCCTGACCTGTTCAGGACGCGTCGCCCCGAACAGGACGACGGCTACCGACGGGTTCAGCAGCGCGAAAGCCATCGCCAGGGTGGCGGGATCCCGCCCGGTTTCCCGCGCGAGGGAGGCCAGCTCTCGGCCGGCGGCCACTGCCGGAGCCACCCGCGGGCTAGTGAGCGTTCCCGCGGCCCGGCCAGCACCGGGGTCCTGTTCATACTTGCCGGTGAGGACGCCTCCCGCGAGGGTGTATGAGGCGACAATGGCCACGGCCCGGTCCGCCGCCACCTTCTGCATGAGCGGATCCTCCACTGCCTCGCGCCGGATGAGGCTGTACGGCGGCTGTGCCGCGACCGGACCGGGCATGCCCGCCCGGTCGGCGACCTGCCAGGCACGCTCGATCTGTCCCGGCTCCCAGTTAAGTGTTCCCCAGGCTCGCGCGGCGCCCGCCTGGATGAGGCCGCCGATCATGCCGACTGCCTCTTCGAGGGGCACTCCCGGCGGGAGTTTTTCCGAGTAGATCAAGTCGATGTAGTCGAATCGCATGCGGCCAAGCGAGGCGGCCAGTTCCTGGGCCGGCGACTCACGAGGCCAGAACTCCCACCAGAGCTTGTTGGCCACGATCGTGTCGTCCCGCCGCCATCCGGCGGCACGGAACAACTCGCCGAAGATCACCTCGGAGTACCCGGTCGGTATCGGCGAGCGGCCGGTTTCGTCGTTGTACCGGGCGTCGTCGAGAAACGTGATGCCCGCTTCCCTGGCGGCGGTCATGACGCGGACCCCCTGGTCGGGCCCGATGCGCTCGTAGGTGCGCCAGGACCCCAGGGCCAGGCGGCTGACTTGGATCCCGCTGCTGCCCAGCGCCGCCATGGGCATCGTTGTCGTCACGCGGACCCCCTGCCAGAGCGTTCTGATGCCGAGAGCTTAGCCCGGCCGGCCTGCGGCGGCTCGGGGCATCGGTCATGCGGGCGGTCACGCGAAGCAACGGTCCGTTCGGCGCAATGCCTTTTTCTCGCCCGAACGGACGGTGGCGGCTCTTCTCCCGCAGCCCCTCAGCGCTCGATGATCAGCTTCACGGCGGGCTTGAGCCAGGCGTCGGCGGCCTGATCCCAGGGCCGGATGGTAGTGGGGATGGCGAGCGGGTCGAAGGCCGTGGTGGCGATTAGCTTCAGGACGCGGGGGAGGTAGCGGAGGGAGTCCGCCCGGGAAATGTGCACGGTGATTCCCCGGGTGTACATCTCCGTTAGCGGTACCGGTGTTACCGGATCGAATCCGAAGGCCAGGATCGTGCAGTGACCGTAACGGGCGGTGGAGCGCACGACCGCGGCGAGGCCGTCGGGGTGGCCGGTGGCGTCGACGGTGATCGGCGCTTCCCCGAAACGCCTGGGCCAGGTGCCGTGGTGGCGGGCGGCGTCGGCGCCGAGGGCCGCGGCGGCCTGGACGCGGTCCGGGTCGGTGTCGACGAAGCGCACATGACCAGGGTTGAGCGCGACGGCGACGGCCGCGGCGTAGAGGGCGACCGATCCGGGGGCGTCGGCCACGATGAGGACGTCGGCGCCGGGCTGGGCGGCCAGCGGCGGCCCGACGGACCGGTAGCCGTCGACGACATTGTCCGACAGCGTGGCCAGCGCGGACGGGGACAGCCCCGGCGGGGCGGTGACCAGGAGGTGGTCGGCGGCGGGTACGGCCAGCAGGTCCGCCATCGCGCCGCCGTGGCCGCCGCCCATGGGACCGAACCCGAACGAGCCCCCGATGGGTGCCCGGTAGGTCGCGCAGGCGGCGAAGGTGCCGGCTGTGCAGGGCCCGCAGTGCCCGCAGGAGACCTGGTAGGGGACGATCACCGTCTCTCCCGGGGCGTGCCGGGTCACCTGGCGGCCGACGGCCGCGATCCGGCCGGTGAGCTCGTGGCCGACCGGGTAGGGGCCCGGAAACAGGTCCCGCTCGACCATGGGCGCGTCGAGGTCGCAGCGCGCCACGGCCAGCGGTTCTACGAGCGCGGAATGCTCGTCGGTGAGCTCAGGGCCGGGTGAATCCCGCCATTCGACCCGTCCGGGCTGGGTGTACACGAGCTGCCGCACGACGAGGCTCCTTCGTGCTAGGTGGCGAGGCGCAGGCTGTTAACCCACAGCCGGGTCAGGGTGGCGGCGAGCCGGGCGGTGTCGACCGGTTCGCGGCCGACCGCGAAGGCGGCATAGGCGCTGCGGCTGACCATGACGGACAGGGCGAGCGACGCCAGGTCGGGGTCGAGGTCCGGGTCCGCCAGCCCGGCTCGCTGGAGGCGGCGGATGGCCCGGGCGTTGCGCGTCAGGAACGCCCGGCTCCGCTGGAGGCGGATCCGCAGGAAAGCGTCATTGACGGTGGCCACCTGCTCGAGTAGCGCCATGAACCGGGCGTTGCGCCGGTAGGCCTCCAGGTAGGCGAGGTTGGCCGCTTCGATCACCGCCACCGGGTCGGATCCAGCCGGAGCGGTCAGGGCCGGGCCGGGGTGCAGCATCTCCTCGGAAACCTCGGCCACCACCGCCGCGAAGATCTCTTCCTTCCCGGGAAAGTGCGAGTAGAAGCAGCCGTGGGCCAGCCCGGCCTCGTCGGCGATATCGGTGATCCGGGCGCTGACGAACCCGTCCCGCTCGAACACCCTTCTGGCGGCCGCGAGCAACGCCCGGCGGTTGCGTTCCGCGTCGGCCCGCCGGGGCCGGGCTTCGCTGCCGGTCGCCGGCAGGGGACTAGATCTCACCCGGCTACTCTATCTTGAAGTTGACATCGAGTTCAAGATAGATGAGGATCGAGTGGTGGCATGGCAGATGGCTCCTGGTACCGAGGGCACAACCCTGTCGTTGCAGGTTGCCCGCGACGATTTGCGCCGCGTGCGGGTAGCCGAGACTAGCCCGGCCGGACCGGGTCCGGGGGAGGCCTTGTTCCGGGTCGAGCGGTTCGGCGTCTCCGCTAACAACGTCACCTACGCCTTGCTCGGTGACCGGCTGCGTTACTGGGACCTGTTCCCGGCCGAGACCGGGTGGGGTCAGATACCCGTCTGGGGGTACCTGCGCGCGGTCGCCAGCCGCAGCGGCGAGGTCGAGCCGGGACGGCGGGCCTTTGGCCTGTGCCCGATGTCCACCCGCGTCCTGATGCGGCCCGACCGCGGCGACGCGGCGGGGTTCAGGGATGCGTCGGCCGCCCGGTCCGCGGTCTCGGGGGTGTACAACGCCTATTTCTGGGCGGACGGCGATTCCCCCGGCAGCCGTATCGGAGACCTCCTGGTGGTGTTGCACCCGCTGTTCTGGCTGTCCTTCACCCTCGACAGCTACCTGGCCGAGAACGGCAGGCTCACCTCGGGTGCCGTCATCACCAGCGCGTCGAGCAAGGCCGCGATCGGCCTCGCCCACCTGCTCCGCGGGCGAGGGGTGCCGACGGTCGGGCTCACCTCGCCACGGCACGTCAGCTTCGTCAAGCAGACATCCGAATACGGCGCGGTGGCCGGCTACGACCAGCTCGGCGCCCTCGCCGCGCTCACCGGATCCCGGACAACCCTGATCGACGTCGCCGGCGACCATGCCCTGCGCCAGGAGATCCGCGGTCAGCTGGCCGGCCGGCTCACGTCGGTGCTTGTGGCCGGCAGCACCCACGGCGACGGCAGCCCGGCAGCCGGCGGCGCGGCGGCCGGCGGCGCGGCCGACTGGTTTTCCGCTCCGCAGCAGATCCGTGACCTAGCCAGGAGATGGGGCTGGCCCGTTCTCCAGCGGCGCTTCACCGCCGCCCTTGACGGGTTCGCGGCGTCGGCGACGTGGCTGAGCGTCGAGACCGTCCACGGCATGAGCGGGCTGGCCCGCGTATACCAAGGGGTCCTCGACAATAACGGCTCTCCGGCAGTAGCCCATGTCGTGGACCTGACCACCGAAACCTAACGGGCTCTTCGGGTGTCGCTGCCGGCGAGCAGGACCCTGGCGACTAGGTCGGGATCGTCTGTCATCGGGACGTGTCCGCAGCCGGGGAGCGGGACGAACCGGGCCTTCGGGAGCTGCCGCCGGGCTACCCGGACGTTGGAGCGAGGCAGCACCCGATCGGATGTCCCCCATGCGACGGTCACCGGCACATCATCGGGGACGGACGCGGTGAACCGCGTCGGCCCGGCGAACACCGCCCGCATCGCCGCTCCGGCCGAGGCGAAGCCGGCCACATCGCCCTGGGCCTGCTCGGGGGTGACCCGGCCTGGGTGGGTGACCATAGTGCCGTACAGCAGCGCCCGGCCAGCGGTGCTGGCCGACAGCAAGGGGACCAGCGGCCTGATGACCCGGGCCGCGACGCGGGTGAGGGTGAACAGGGCTCTGTCGTAGTAGAACTCGTAGCGGTGGCCGGCGAATCCGGCCGGGGACAGCGCGGTGACGCTCGCGGCGCGGCCCTGGACGGCGAGCGTCAGGGCGATCGTGCCGCCGAGCGAGTTCCCCGCCAGGTGCGGGCGGGACAGTCCCAGCTCTGACAGCAGCGCCGCGATCTGCTCTGCCATGGCCACGACCGGATCCTGCCCATTGGTCCGCAGCGGCGGTGACTGGCCGTGCCCGGGCAGGTCGACGCTGATCACATCGCGGTGCGGCGTGAGCATGTCATGCACCGCGCCCCAGCCTTGGCGCCGGTGCCCGAGGCCGTGCAGCAGGACGAGCGACGGTCCCGAGCCGGCTCTCTCATGGGCAAGGCTCATCATGCCTCCTGAAATCTGGCTACGCGGAATGAACCGCGGCGTCGCTACCCTGCCTGATCTGCTCGAGAATCGCGGTGAAATGATGGCCGAGAGCCTCTTGGACGTGCCGGGACATTCCCTGGGCCAGGAGCGCGTCCACCGCGGTCTGCGCCAGCGGTCGCAGCCGCCGAGACACCGCGGCGACCTGTGCCAGGTCCTCGCCGAGCAACAGTCCGTCCCGCTCCCGGACGGCTAGCACGTGCTTGGTCACCGTGCCGGTCAGGTCGCGAGCGATGGCGTCGACATGCGTGCGCAGCCGCTCGGCCAGGTCAAGTACGGCATGAAGCGGCATGCCGACCGCCACTAGCTCGGCACCCGCGTTCAGCAGCCGGGGGCTGGGGACGCGGAAGCGATCGCCGTCGGGCTCGAGCACGCCGAGCGCGACCGCCCTGTCCAGGTTCTCCCCGGTGACTTCGGCGCCGAACAAGTCGCCGAGCCCCTCGGTCGTCATGTAACCGGGAACCTCGTCCGACCACGGATCCCCGATGATCGATTCGAGGTGGAAGAGCTCGGCCACGTCGCCGCCACGCTCCCAGGCGGCGAGCAGCTCCGCGATGTTGGCGAAGGTATAGCCCCGCTTGAGCAGCTGGCCGATGAGCCGCAGCCTGGCCAGGTGCGCGTCGCTGTAGATGCCCACGCGCCCTTGCCTGCGGGGCGGCGCGAGCAGCCCGCGGTCCTGGTAGACGCGGATATTGCGCACGCTAGCGTCCGCCAGCCGTGCCAGCTCGTCGATCCGGTACTCGGCCATGCGACTTAGATTACATCTTGTATTGAGACAATGAGCATTGTAACGTTCGCAATAGCTGACCGGGAAGACCGGGAGGAGCCTGACATGCCCGCCTCGCTTCGCACCACCGACCGGGAGGACCTCGGGCGCCGCCTGCTGGTGTCATCGGCCAAGGCCTCATATGACCCGCTCACCGAGATTGACTGGGACACCCCGGTGGCCACCGACCGGTATGCGATGCCCGCGCACCGGATCTCGCTGTACGGCACGTACCTGTGGGACCAGCTCACCGAGGAACAGCGCAGGGAGCTGAGCCGGCAGGAGGCGGCCAGCATCGCCGTCAGCGGCATCTGGTTCGAGGCCATCTTGATGCAGATGCTGATCCGGTACGCCTATCACCGGGACCCGACCACCAACCACATCCAGTACGCCTACACCGAGATCGCCGACGAGTGCCGGCACACGGTCATGTTCGCCCGTCTCGTCCGCAAGCTGGATGCCCGGCACTACCCGCTGGACCGGCTCGCCCACGCCTGCGGATGGCTTCTCAAGACATTCTCGAACGGGCCTCTCACGTTCGCCGCGGCGCTTTTCGTCGAGGAACTCCTTGACCAGGGGCAGCGGGAGGTCATGAACGACGAGAGCCTCGAGCCGCTGATGCGAGCGGTGTGCCGGATCCATGTCACGGAGGAGGCCAGGCACATGCGGTACGCCCGCGAGGAACTCGTCCGCATCATGCCCGCCCAGCCCTGGATCGTCCGTGCGGTGAGCCGGATCGTCCTGGCCGTCGTCGCCGCGCTGGCCGCGGACCGGCTGGTCAACCCCGCCGTCTACGCCCGGGTCGGCCTCGACCCGAAGAAGGCCAAGCGGGTCGCCCGCCGCAACCCGTACCGCCGGGCGTCCGCCGCGTGGCTCGCCCGGCAGGCCGTGGCGACTTTCCAGGCGGCCGGGCTGATCGAGGGCCCCGCCAAGCGCATCTGGCGCGCGGCCGGATTGCTGACTCCCCGCGAGTTAGCCAGCGACGGGGTCGATCGGTGTGAGCGGGCCGAGTCGCTGCTCGATCGCCTCGGCGACGGCCAGGCAGCGAAGCTCGGTGTACTTACCGCCCATGACCTGGACGCCGACAGGCAGACCGTCAGCCATCCCGGCCGGCACCACCGCGGCCGGAATGCCCAGCAGGTTGGCCGGGAGGACCGGGCGCATCAGTTCCAGGGTCGCGACCGCGCCGTCCAGGCTGGCGATGTCGAAACCCACCGGGAAGGCAGGCTGGGACCAGACCGGGCAGAGCAGCACCGGGTACTCCTGGTACCACAGGCTCCAGCGGCGGGCCAGCCCGTGCCGGGCGGTGTGCGCCATCGCCCAGCCGGCCAGGTCCGATTCGGGCAGGTACCCGGACGTGTAGTCGATGAACTGGCGGCCGCCCGCGCCCATGAGCTGGTCCAGCACCGGTTTGACGACCCGCAGGTCAGCGGCGAGGATCGTGGCCCACAACTCGACCGCCTGCTCGTAGTCGGGCGGTACGGCCTCGGTGACCTTGAAGCCATCGTCCGCGAGCGCGTCGGCGGCGCGCCGCACCGCCGCGGCCACCCCCGGGTGGGTGCTGCCGCCGGGCGGCTCGGGCAGCACGGCGACCTTAGGCCGTTCGCCGGGCGCCAGGTCGGTGAAGACCGCGGGGACGCTCAGCGGGTCGCGCGGGTGCTGGCCGGCGATCGCGGTGAAGCCGGCCCGGACGTCCGCGATCCGGCGGGCCATAACACCCTCGACGTCCATCAGCTGGTTGGAGATAGTCATGTCCTCCGGCGGGATCACGGTCGCGGAGGGCACCGCCCCGGTGGAGGGCTTGAGCGATACGACGCCGCAGCAGTGCGCCGGGTTGCGCAGCGATCCGCCCAGATCGGTGCCCAGGCCGAGCGGGCTCATCCCGGTGGCCAGAGCCGCTGCTTCACCGCCGCTCGACCCGCCCGAGGTGCGCTGCGGGTTCCACGGGTTGCGGGTCAGGCCGTGCAGGGCCGAGTCGGTGTGGACGCGCAAGGCGAAGTCCGGCAGATTGGTACGGCCGAACGCGATCGCGCCGGCCGCGCGCAGCCGCTCCACCGGCGGGGCGTCGACCGGGGCGATCGCCTCGGCCAGGGCCGGCACCCCCTGCGTGGTCGGGGTGCCCGCCACGTCGATGTTCTCCTTGACCGTGAACGGGACGCCATGCAGCGGGCCAAGCCAGGTACCGTCCGCCGCCAACCGGTCGGCCTCATCGGCGGCCGCGAGGGCCTGCTCTGGCAGGAGCCGGACGATCGCATTGACGTGGGGGTTGACCGCCTCGACCCGGTCCAGGTGAGCTTGGACCACCTCGCGGCTGCTGACCTCGCGGCCGCGGATCATCGCCGCCAATTCCAGCGCGCTCTTACGCCATAGCTCGCTCACGCTTATCCCCCCTCCGGATCAAGACCGAGGCAAGCGTAAGCCACCGGGCGAATAATTGTGAAGCGCGCTCAGCCGGCGATGAGCCCGATCGTGGTGAGGGTAACCGACGGCGCCGAGACGTTCTGGGGTTGTGGGCCACAACCCCACAACGGGCGCCGCCGGCTGACGTAACCGGAAGATTGCGCGATGTTTGACCCCGTACAGGGGGTCAAACATCGCGCAATCATTCGACGTGATGCGAGCCGCCTGCTGTGCGCCCAGCCTAGGGTCTCAGCCGGCTGGCCCGGGACTCCAGGTAGCGTTGCTCGGCCATGCTGGCGGTGGCCTTCGCGGCGCGCCGGTAGTGCTCGTACGCCGCGGCCGTGTCCCCGGTCTTCTCCAGGAGATGTGCCCGCACGGACAGCAGCCGGTGATGCCCGGCCATCCGCTCGTCACTGTCCAATGCGGACAGCAGGGCCAGCCCGGCAGGCGGGCCCTCGGTCTCGGCGAGCGCGATCGCCCGGTTGAGGGTGACCATCGGGTTGGGCGAGATCCGTTCCAGGATCAGGTAGAGGGCGTGCACCTGCGGCCAGTTGGTCTCCCCGGCCGCGGCCGCGTCGGCGTGCGTGGCGGCGATGGCGGCCTGCAGCTGGTAAGGCCCCAGCGCCGGGCAGGCCAGCGACGCCTTGACCAGCTCCATGCCCTCGTCGATCAGCCCCCGGTCCCACTTCGTGCGGTCCTGCTCGTCCAGGGGCACCAGGTCGCCGGCCGCCGTCGTGCGCGCCTTCTGGCGGGCGTGGGTCAGCAGCATCAGCGCGAGCAGCCCGCTCACCTCGCCGTCCTCGGGCAGCTGCGCGTGCACCATCCTGGCCAGCCGGATCGCCTCGCGCGCGAGGTCGGCGCGGTGCAGCTCGCTGCCCGAGGAGGCGGTGTAGCCCTCGTTGAAGATCAGGTAGAGCACATGCAGGACGACCCGTAGCCGCTCCTCGCGCTCCGCGCCGTCCGGCAGGCTGAACGAGCTGCCGGCGGCCTTGATGCGCTGCTTGGCCCGGCTGATCCTGGCCGCCATCGTGGCCTCCGGCACCAGGAACGCGCGGGCGATCTCGGCGGTGGTCAGGCCGCCGACCGCCCGCAGCGTCAGGGCGGTCTGGGAGGCCGCGGTCAGCGTCGGGTGGCAGCACAGGAACAGCAGGACGAGCGTGTCGTCGGTGTCCGGCACGTCCTCGGGCACCACCTCGGCGGCCATCGCCGACTCCCGCTCGCGGCGCGCGTGGTCACTGCGCATCTGGTCGATGAGCCGCCGGGACGCGACAGCGACCAGCCAGCCGCGCGGGTTGTCCGGCACTCCCTCGGCCGTCCACTGAACGGTGGCGGCGAGGACCGCTTCCTGTACGGCGTCCTCGCACCCTTCGAACTGGCCGTGCCGGCGGACCAGCGCGCCGAGGACCTGCGGCGTGAGCTCACGCAGCAGGTCCTCGATGGCTGGTGCCGTCATGCTTCCAATAGTCCGTCCGCGAACATCACCTGCCGCACCTCGACCCCCAGACCCTCGATCGCGCTGTCCGGGATCTGCGCCGCCAGCTCGATCGCGCGCTCCTTGTTCTCGCAGTCGATCAGGTAGAAGCCGCCTAGGTACTCCTTGGCCTCCAGGAAAGGCCCGTCGGTCACCACCGGCTGGCCGTTGCGTACGGACACCACAGCGGCCTGCGACGGGTCGGCCAGCGCCTGCGTGGTGATCAGCTCGCCGGAGTTCTTCAGCGCCTCGATGAACTTGCCGTGGCCGGCGCCGATCGCCGCCTTCTCCTCGTCGGTCAGCGCGTCCAGCACGGCCGGGTTGATGTGCATGCTGATCAGGAACTTCATTGCGCACTCCTCGTGGTTCGCGAGCCCCGGCTGGGCCCTTCCACCGGTTGGTCGGAGCCGCCGCCGTCATCTTGACATGGGGATTGGGGCTTCCGGAGCCTAGGGTGGAGCCGGTGCTCGCGGCGATCACGGGGGAGGACCGCGTGGTGATCTTGGCTGCTAAGGCGGAGCGCCAGGCGCCTTCAACGGCGACCCAGCCTCCGCTCACCGCCAGCGCCCGGCTGGTATGGCAGGCCATAGTGCTTAAAGACCGCCTCTTCGTCCGCCGCGAGCAGCCCGCCGTCCACGTCGATCGACGGTGCGTCCTTCACCTGCTTCTTGCCGTAGGCGACCTTGACATACCCCGGACCCACAGTCGCCCGGTCAAGGGGCACGAACACAAGCCGGTGCCGGCCCGGCATCCCGACCTTGACGGTGCCGAAGGACGGCAGGTCGGTGCCGGTGTCAACGTAGATGGACTCCAGTTCGCCGATCTTGTGCCCGTCGCCGTCCACCACATCGTGCTCAAGCCAATTGCGGATATTGTCTGCCTCGAACATGCCAGCCCTCCTCCCCAACAGCGCCACGCGGCCGTTGTCTCCGGTCTTACCCCCCCGAGGGGATCCGCAGACACAGTTCGCCGGGGGTGGAAGGGTTCTGCGGCTTCCAGGGACTTCGGTCATATCAGGAAAGAGCGGTGATCCGTCGACCATGCGCAGCAGGCGGGGACCGCTCGAAGCGAGGTAAAGGTCACCCCCTCCGGGGTGATGCCGGGAACCTCCTCGCGCGGCACGCTGGCAGCGTGCGCGGGCCGTTTGAGGGTTGGGGAGGCGAAATGGCACGATCAGGGCAGTGTGCCAGCGAGCCGCCGGTGGCCATTGATCGTGATGGGGTCGCTGCGGGGGATCGGCCGGGACCACCGGGCCAGCACGATGCCGCCGCGAGCAGAAGGCGGAAATTATGACAGCTGACCAGACTCCGGCGCAGGCCGGGAAGGCGCAGGCGGCGATGACCAGGACCGTGCGGGCGGTCACCCAGCCTGGCGGAAGGGACGTCGATTGGGAAAGGGTCGGCGCGGCTGCCTCCATTATCGGAGCAGCCACCGTCATACTCGGATTCAAAACCCGCTCGTGGCGTTACATCCGCACTGCCGCCACGGGCCTGGCAATCGGTGCAGCGGTAGCGACACGTCTGAAGAATAAATACGTCGGGACATCGCAAGCGCCTGACCGCGTGAAGGGCCGCTCCTGTTGAGCCATCAGCCCAGGGCGACGTCGCGCACCTCACTGCGCTGGCGGGATCGCTCGCCTAGGTTACTAGCCTCTTGGCCCCGGTGTCGGATGACTGGCACCCGCTCGGGCTCGCGGCCAGGGTGCCGGGCACCGGGTCAAGCCTCCGCGGCGGCGAGGAAGTCCAGGGTGGAGCTCATGGCGAGCGCCACGTCCGCGTCGGTGTGCGGCACGGTGTTCATCTCGTAGCGGACCAGCTTCATCGAGTTGCGCACCACGATCTCCACCCGGGGCATCCGGCGCGCCATGAAGGCGGCCAGCGCCTCCGTGATCGGCAGGTCGCCGGTGACGAGTTCGGCGAGCACCACGGCGTCCTCGGCGCACATCGCGGCGCCCTGGGCGATCAGCGGGGGGCACGCGTGGGCGGCGTCGCCGATCACGATCGCGCGGCCGCGGTACCAGGGGTCGTCGAGGAGCAGCCATTCGATCCGGGTGTGCAAGACGCTGGAGTGCGGGCCGAGGGTGTCGCGGATCTTGCCCCAGGTACCGCCGTACCCTTCGGACCGCTCGTACATCAGCTCCCAGTCGGGACGGTCGCCGAAGTCGCGGCGGGTGCCGTCCACGTCCATCATGTAGGCGTAGCAGCGGCTGGGCGAGATCGGGGTGTATCCGGCCTTGTACCTCGGCCCGTCGTAATAGAGCTCGGCGCAGTCAAGCTCGGCGGGACGGTCGGCGACGACCCGCCAGATGGACATGCCGCACGGCTGCGGCACGGTGCTGAAGCCGAGCATCGCGCGGACCGCCGACCTGATCCCGTCCGCCCCGACGATCAGGTCGTAACCGCCGGTGCTGCCGTCGCTGAACTCGGCGTAGGCGCGCTGGTCATCCTGGGTGATCGAGGCCACGGTCAGCCCGAGCCGGACGTTGACGCCCGCGGCGTAGACCCGGTCGCAGAGCACGTCCTGGATGTCCGACCGGAGGGCGCCCATGGTGGCGGGCAAGGCCTCGCCGCCGGTGTGCGGGGTCGGCAGCTCGGCGATCAGCGTCCCGTCGGCCCGCCGCATCCGCACCCTGTCGAACGGCACGCCGCGCGCCAGCAGTGCGTCGAGCACGCCGACCTTGGCGAGCGCGGCGAGGGCGTTGCCCTGCACGGTGATGCCGTGGCCGACGCCGCGCCAGTCCTCGCGGATCTCCGCGAGATCGACGCGGACCCCGCGCTTGGCGAGGGCGAGCGACAGCACGCTGCCGGTAATCCCGCCCCCGATGACCAGGACAGACGACACGCTCATGATGTACTCCTTCTGCTCGTGGCTCCGGCTGTCTGGCTGGCTATTTGATGGCGATGGGGTTGACCGGCAGGCCTACCCCGCCGGCGATCGGCAGGCCCGCGGCGATTAGCAAGAACTCGTAGACGCCGTCCGCCGCGCAGTCCGCGGCCAGCGCCTCCAGGTCGAACATCTCGCCGAGAAACAGGCCGATGTTCGGGATGGCGATCTGGTGCAGCGGCGAGACGCATGGGGCGTCGAACTCGTGCGGCCGGACCTCGACGGCGAACGTGTCGGTCGCGACCGCCGCGATCTCGCTGCCGTGCAGCCAGGCGAGCGAGGCGAACGACAGCCCCGGCGCCGGCCCGGACGCGAACCCGGCCCAGTCGCCGATCCCGCGGCAGCGGGCCAGTTGCCCGGTCCTGACCAGAACGATGTCGCCGCGGACCACCCGGGCCGACGGACCCTGGGCGCGGATCGTGGCCCGGAGCTGGTCTTCGGTGATCGCGTGCCCATCGGGCAGCGAGCCGCCGCCGACCACGCGGCCGACGTCGAGCAACACGCCCCGGCTGACGAACCCGGCGGCCTGCCGCTCCGCCCCGGTGACGCGGTCCCCGGCGGCGGTCATCACCTCGGCGCGGCGCCGTCCGTTCCAGCCCAGCGCGTTGTCGAACACGTGGGCGAGGCCATCCCAGTGCGTGCCGGACCGCAGCGGCATGAACACCACGTCGTCGACGTCGCCGAACCCGTGCGGGTAGCCATGGGTGCCCGCCGCGGCCTCCACGCCGGAGTCGAGCATCGTGTGCACGGGGTTGCCGCCGCGGTGGCCGCTGCTTGGCCCGGTCCTGGCCAGCTCAACCGCGAGGGAGAACGCCCGGCCGGTGCGGGCGAGTGCCGCCGCGGCCCCGCGCTTGGCGTCGTCAATGTAGTTCAGCGTGCCGAGCGCGTCGTCCGGGCCCCAGCGACCCCAGTTGCGGTACTTGCGCCTGGCGTCGGCGAGCGCCTCCTCAACGGCACCCCCGGTGAGATCGCTCACCTGCGCTCGCCGAATGGGGTCTCGATGAACTCGACCAGGTTGCCGTCCAGGTCGGGGACGGACGCCATCCGCACGCCGGGCTCTGGGGATGGCCGGGAATCCCATATCGTGGTAGCGCCCCGGGCGACCAACTCGGCGAAGGTGGCATCCAGGTCGCGCGACGCGAACGCGACGTGGCCATAGCCCCGGGTGAGCAGCGCCCGCGGCGGCTCCTGGCCGCTGATCCCGCCGCCGGATCCCGCCCGCTCGAACAGCTCCACCCCGGTGCCGTGGCCTTCCATGAAGCAGCCGCGCACCCCGAACGGCGCGAGCTCGAACAAGAAGCCCTGGGTCGTTCCGAGCACGTTGGCATACCACTGCTTTGCACTGTCCAGGTCGGCGACTGATAGGCCCATGTGTTGATGGCACAGATTCATCAAAATGGCGGCGTGGATACCCCTGCTTTCACGCTGGGGAGGAAGCGCCGCTCACCTCCTCTGGGAATGTCGGTGGTCGCCACTAGCGTGTTGGCATGTCCAGGTACCGGCTGTACCCGTCTGCGCAACAGGAAGCGGTCCTGTCGCGGCACTGCGCGCATGCCCGGTACGTGTGGAATCTGGCGGTGGAACAGCACGCCCACTGGCAGCCTGGCCGCCGGTCCGCGCCGGGCTACATAGAGCAGTGCCGGCAGCTGACGGCGGCCCGCGCGGAAAACCAGTGGTTGCGCGAGGGGTCGCAGATGGTGCAGCAGCAGGCGCTGCGGGACTTTGCGCAGGCGATAGCGCACTATTTCTCCGGGACGCACCGGCGGCCGCGATGGCGCAAGGCCGGGCGGGACGAAGGGTTCCGGGTCGTCGCGGTCAAGTCCGGTGACGTGCGTCGGCTGAACCGCAACTGGGGCCAGGTGCGGGTGCCGAAGGCGGGCTGGATCCGGTTCCGCCAGTCTCGCGCCGTGCCAGCCGGTGTGAAGTCGTTCCGGGTCACCCAGGACCGCGGGGGCCGCTGGCACGTCGCGTTCGCCGCGATCCCTGATCCGGTGCCAGCCCCCAGCAACGGGCAGGTTGTCGGCATCGACCGCGGCGTGGTGGTGTCGGTGGCGCTGTCCACCGGAGAGATGCTGACTGTGTCCGGCCTGTCGGCGCGGGAGCAGCGCCGGCTGCGGCGGCTGCAGCGCCAGCTGGCCCGCTCCCGCCGCGGGTCCGGGCGGCGCGGCAAGACTAAAACCGCGGTCGCCCGGCTCCGCGCCCGGGAGGCCGACCGGCGGAAGGATTGGGCGGAAAAGGCCTCCACCGATATCGCCCGCCGTTTCGACATGATCTGTGTCGAGGAACTGAACATCGGGGCCATGACCGGCTCGGCCCGGGGCACGGCCTCCCAGCCGGGCAGGAATGTGGCGGCCAAGGCGAGGCTGAACCGGGGCATCCTCGCCTCGGGCTGGGGGCTGCTGGTGCGCCGCCTGGAAGACAAGGCCCCCGGCCGGGTGGAAAAGGTCACTCCCGCGTTCACCAGCCAACGCTGCTCGGCGTGCGGGCACGTGGATGCGAAGTCGCGCGAGAGTCAAGCCGTCTTCGCCTGCACCGCCTGCGGATACGCCTGCAACGCTGACGTGAACGCGGCCAGGAACATTGCGGCGGGGCACGCCGTGACTGCGCGGGGAGGCGACGGGGCTGCCCGGCCTGCGAACCGCGAACCTCAACTGCTGCTCCAATCGGCGTAGTAGCTGGAATCCCCCGCCTTCAGGCGGGGGAGGATGTCAAACGCGATCCCTTACTCTCCGCTCGCGGCCGTAGGCGGCGACCACGATCATGATGAGCAGCCCGTAGACCATCTCCTGCACGCCCGTGCTGTAGTTGTGGGCGTCAAGCAGGTAGGTGACGACGGTGAGGATGAGCGCGCCGAGCACGGTGCGCCAGTAGTCGCCACGGCCGCCAAACATGGTCCCGCCGACGATCACCGCGGTGAGCGCCTGGAACAGGTACGGGTCGCCCGCGGTCAGGTTGCCGCCGCCGTTGCCGGCGAGCAGGACGCCGACCAACGTGGCCATCAGCGCGCTGACGACGAAGCCAGCCGTCCACGTCCGGCCGGTGCGGACCAGCGCCCGGCGCGCGGCGACCGGGTTGCTGCCGGTGAGGTAGACGCTGCGCCCGGACCGGGTCCTGGCCAGCACGATCCCGGCGGCCACCGCGAACAGCAGCCAGATGACCACGACCGGCGGGACGGGCAGGCCGAACGTGTCGCTGATCACCGATACCGCCGTAGAAGTCCAGGCCGGCGGGGTGCCGGTCACCGCGCCACCGGTCCAGCCGGTGAGCACCCCGGCCAGCAGCGAGCCGACCGCGAGCGTCACCACCAGGGACTCGACGCCGAACCGGTAGGAGACCACGCCGTTGAGCGCGCCGCCCGCGATGGCGACGGCGACCGCCAGCGCGATGGCTGCCCACGTCGTCCAGCCGTCAACGCTGGGCAGCTCGGTGATGAACACCCCGCCGGCGGTGATGAACGCGCCCACCGAGAAATCGATGCCGCCGCCGAGCACCACGATCGTCTGCCCGGCGCCGGCCAGGCCGAGCAGCGATGCCATCACGAGCATCGATGACAACGTGGACCGCGACGTCCAGCCCGGGACCGTGGCCGCGCCCGCGAGGTAGAGCACCGCGAGCGCCGCCACCTGGAGCAGCGGGAACCGCCGTTGCAGGTCGGCCAGGTGGTGCCGGCTCGGCAGGGCGCGCGCCGGGGCGTCGATCGTCGTCATGAGGTCCTCACAGCGGTCGCGCTCGCCAGACCGGCACTGATGATCACGGCGCCGAGCAGCAGGCAGCCGTAGATCGCGTCCGTCCACGTGTCAGGCACGTTGGCGGCGCCCAGCAAGTTGGTGATCAGGTACATGCAGGCGGCTCCGCACAGCGTGCCGACCAGGCTGCCGCGCTTGCCGGTGAACGTCGTGCCGCCCAGGGCCACGGCGGCGAGCGCGACCAGCGTGTACATGGTGGCGTTGCCGGCCTCTCCCTCTTTGAGCACGGCCATCAGGGCCAGCCCGCCGACGCCGGCGAACAGGCCGCCGATCGTGTAAGCGAGGATCCGCACGCGCGTCACGTCCACGCCGGCGGAGAACGCGGTCGCGTCGTCGCCGCCGGTCGCGTACAGGTTGCGCGTGTACGCGGTGCGCGACAGCGCGTACCAGGCGGCGAGGACGACGGCGATAGAGATCAGCCCGCCAGGGATATGGCCGAACGAGCTGGACAGGTCGTTGGTCCACCACGTGGAGCCTTGCGGTGTCGTGCTGCCCTGGAGCTGGGTGGCCAGCCCGGTGAGGATGAAGTTCATGCACAGCGTCGCGACCACTGGCTGGAAACGCAGCACCGTGACGAGCGTGCCGTTGACCGCCCCTACGGCAGCACCGATGGCCAGGCAGGCGGGCACCACCACCCAGGGCGAGCCGAGGCCGTGCGGCAGCAGGTTGGCCACGATGACCATGTTTATGACGGTCATCAGCGGGCCGATCGAGATGTCGATGCCGCCGCCGCCGGACATGATCGCCGGGGTAGAGGCCAGGGCGGCGATCGCGAACGGCGCGAAGATGGCCAGCGTCTCGGCCCAGTTGGACGGGCTGGCGAAGCTGGGCTGCGCGGCGATGTTCGCGATCAGCAGCACCGCGAACAGCACCAGGGCGAACGCATACGGCCTGGATCGCAGGAACCGGCTCATGCGGGTACCTCCTGACCGAAGAAGGCGGAGACCAGCCGGCCGCGGGACAGCCCGTCGCGTTCGATGACGGCGCTCACGGTCCCCTCCCGGAAGACGATCACCCGGTCCATCAGCTCGACGTGCTCGTCCACCTCGGTGGAGAGCATCACGACCGCGACGCCGTCGGCGGCCAGCTTGTCGAGCAGCGCGTAGATGTCGCGCTTGGCGCCTAGGTCGATGCCCCGGGTCGGATCGTTGAGCAGCAGGATGCGCGGCTCACGGGCCAGCCAGCGGGCAATGATGACCTTCTGCTGGTTACCGCCGGACAGCGTGGTGATGAGGTCCGTCGGCCTGCCCATCCGGATGCTGAGGCTCTCGCGGTAAGCGGCGAGCCGGACACGCCGCGCGGCAGACGACAGCAGGCCGAACCTGCGGTCGGCGGAGGACGTGACCACGCCGAAGTTCTCCTGGACCGACAGCGGCGCGAACAGTGACTCGCCTCGTCTGTCCCGCGGCACGTAGCCGATGCCGAGCGCCGCCGCGTGCCGGGCGGACCGGATCGGCGTCTGAGCGGAACCGGTGACGCGAAGCACGCGTCCGTTCGGATCCCCCTCCCACAGTGCGCGCAGGAAGTCATCCTGTCCGTGGCCCTCGAGCCCGGCCAGCCCCACGACCTCGCCCGCGCGCAGGGAGAACGAAACTGGCGCGGCGCTCGCGCGCAGCGGCAGGTCGCGCACGGCGAGCACGGTCTCGGCGGTGGGGCGGGCGAGCCGCTGGTGCGCGCCCTTGCCGCCGGCCAGGGTGTCCGCGCCGGTCATCAGCTGCACGAGGCGCTCCGGTACCGCCTGCTCCCGGTCCAGGGTGCCCACGGTGGCGCCGGAGCGCAGCACGGTCACCCGGTCGGCGATCTCGCCGATCTCGTCCATCCGGTGGGAGATGAAAAGAGTGCACAGGCCGGCCGAGCGCCGCCGGGCGATCGCGGCGAACAGCCGGTCCCTGGTGGCCACGTCGAGCGCGGACGTCGCCTCGTCGAGGATCAGCACCCGGGGCTCCCGCAGCAGCACCCGGGCGATGGCACACGCCTGCCGCTGCGACAGCTGCAGCGTGCTGGCCGGGGCGTCCAGGTTGATGGCGTCCGCGCCGAGCAGTTCGGCGAACACCTCGGCCGCCCTGGCGCGCCGATCGGCCTCGGGCAGAGTCCGGCGGAAGACGGTGTCCGCGCCCAGCCAGGCGTTCTCCAGCACCGACCGGGAGTCGACGACCAGCACTTCCTGGAAGACGGCCATGATCCCGGCCCGGATGGCGGCGGCCGGGGTGCGTGGTGCCGGCACCGCGACCAGCCCGGCCGCGCCGGCCGCGGCGTCCGCGCCAGAGGCGAGCTTGATGGTGCCGGCGTCCGGCCGGTGCACCCCGGTGAGGATCTTCACCAGGGTGGACTTGCCGGACCCGTTCTCGCCCATGATCGCGTGCACCTCGCCGGCCCGGAACTCGGCCGAGCAGGAGCGGAGCGCCACCGTCGGGCCGAAGGCCTTGGCGAGCCCGGTCACGCTCAGCGCGACCGGGCCCGCCTCCGCCGGGCTCGGCTGGCTCTGCCCCCCGGGGGGACGACCCCCCCAAACCCCCCCGGAAGACCCTGGATTACTTTGTGAAGAGGGCATCAATGTAGGCCTGCGAGACGTACGCATCGGCCGGGCCGATGGCGCTGCCGACCGTGTTGATCGTCCAGGTGGGGTCGACGGTGACGTACTTCGTCAGGTTCTCGCTCGTGGCCAGCGGCGGGTCGATGGCCAGCGTGTTGATCTTCATGCCGTCGCCGAGCAGCATCTTGTGCGCCACCTGGGCGACGGCGTTCGCGAGGCCGTTGGGGGTGTTGGCCAGGGCGACACCGTTGAAGGTGGACTCGTGCTGGAGCCAGTAGCCGAGGCCGCCCTCGTCAAGGCCGTTGTTGGTGACCGGCGGGACGGTACGGCCGGCCTGCAGGAACGCCTGGATCACGCCGGCGGTGAACGGCCCCGCGGTGATCACGCCGGCGACCGGCTGCGTGTGCGTGTTGAGGAAGCTGAGCATCTGCTGCTTGGCGATCGGCGGAGCGAACTGGGTCACGATCGACTCGTTCGTGGTAATGCCGCTGCACAGCTTGAGGACGGCGTTGGCGCCGTTCATGGTGTCGGTGTCGATCGGCACGCCGGGGATCCCGTGCAGGAACATGACCAGGCCCTTGCCCTGCGCCTGGTGCACGACGAACTGGGCGAGCTCCGCCCCGCCGAGCACTGAGTTGGGCACCACGTTGATGGCGTTCGCGTCGGCGATGTAGTTCAGCACGCCGATCGTCGGGATGCCTTCCTTGGCCGCCTTGTCGATGAGCGAGTTGTAGGCGGTCGGGGACTGCACCTGAGCGAGGATCATGTCGACGTGATCATTGAGCAGCGTCTGGTAGCCCTGCAACTGGTTAGTCACGGAGCTCGACGACGGGGCGAGCGCGACCGTGCTGTAGCCGAAGGCCTTCAGGTCCGACTCGAGCGAGCTCTCGAGCACCGGCTGGAAGGGATTGGTCAGGCCGTCGATGAGGATGCCGATCTTGACCCCGGACGTCTTGCCCTTCCAGGTCGACCAGGCCGACTTGTAGATCGTGCCGTTGAACCCGTTGTAGCTCGCGGCGTAGCTGCCGAGCCCCGCTACCAGCCCGCTCTGGTCGGTGTAGCCGATGTTCGGGATCGTGCCGCAGGTACTGTTCGCCGCGGCCGAGGCGCTCGTGCCGCCCCCGGCCGCCGAGGTGGCCGGGTTGGTCGTGCTCGCCGGGCTGGACGAGCTCGACGAGCACGCCGCGGCCGCGGCGAGCAGCGCGGCGCTGCCCAGGCCGAGCGTCAGCCGTGAGATTCCAGGTCTCATTCGGGGTCTCCTTCTATACCGGCGGGGCTACGAAGAGCCCCGGGTCTACGTCGTTGAAGCTTTCTTTCGCGACCAGCTCGCTCATCGGATTCGCCGTGCCCCACTGGTCCTGAACCATCGGGTCGTGCATGTCGTAGACATGCGGGTGCCAGGTGTCCTCGTCCAGCTCCTGGAGCTGGGTGGTGTACTCGATCGTGTTGCCGTGCGGGTCGAGGAAGTAGCTGAAGGTGTTGTCGCCGGCGAGGTGCCGTCCCGGCCCCCACAGGAACCTGGCGCCGGCCCGCACCACCCGCCCGGTGCCGCGCATGTACTCGTCCACGCCCCGCATCTCGAAAGAGATGTGGTGCACCGCGGCGTGCGGGCCGCGGGCGATCGCGAAGCTGTGGTGCCGGGGATTGCAGCGCATGAAGTGCATGACGCCGCCGAGCGTGTCCGACAGCCGGAAGTCCAGGTGGCTGGCATACCAGTCCCGCGTCGAGTCGATGTCCGGAGAGTTCAGCACCACGTGCGACAGCCGGACCGGGATGGCCTCCTTCTCCTCGACCCGGCGGTGCGCGCGGACCGCCACGCCGGCCGACACCTCGATCGTCCGGCCGTCGACGTCGAAGAACCGGAACCCGTAGCCGCCGCCGAGGGTGTCCACCGGGCCGGGCTCGCTGACCAGGGTGACGCCCGCCGAGCCGAGGCGCTGCGCCAGCTGGTCGACGTGCGCGGGATCCTCCGCGCCGAACGCGATGAGGTCCAGGCGCTTGTCGCCCTCGCGCAGCCGCACCACGTACTGCTCCGGGGAGCCCTCAGCGGCCAGGAACGCGACGCCGGTGTCGCCGCCGGCCTGGGTGAGCCCCCAGACGCTGGTGTAGAACTCCAGCTGCCTGGCGAAGTCAGGCACGGCGATGTCCACGTGCCGCAGGTGGGTGATGAGCCGTTCAGGCATGCCGCAACCCTAGAAGTGGGCCTTTGACCTGGGAAATATCGATTCGCAATACCTGGCATAAGCAGCCAGGTAAGAGTTCCTTGGCCACCTCGGCGACGATGGACCGCAGCCAGCGCAGCGCCGGGTCGCCGCTACGGGTGGGATGCCACCACGCCGCCTCGATCAGCTCGGCCGTACCGAACGGCGGCTCGCACACCCTGATCCCGGCGGTGGCGGCCACCCGCCGGGCGAGCCGCTCGGGGACGATCGCCACCAGGTCGGTCCCGGCGACGACGAACGGCAGCGGCAGCCAGCCGACCGTGGTCACCTGGATGTGCCGCGGCACGCCGAGCGCCTCGAGAACGCGTTCCGCCGCGCTGAGGTGTCCCGGCGGCTGCCCGAAGGTGGCGACGGCGAGCGGCAGTTCCGCGATGTCGTCCAGGGTGAGCTCGCCCCCGGTCAGCCGCGGGTTGGCCGGGTCGGTTATGCACACGAACGGGTCACGGAAAAGCTCCTTCGATTCGCCGGCGAACCCGAACCCGGGCGGCCCGATGAGCAGGTCGTGCTGGAGGAGGGCGCGGTCGCTCTCGTGCAGGTCAGGCGGGAGCGGGTTGATCGTCAGCCCGACGCCGGGCGCGACCTCGTGGGCCCGGCGCAGCAGCGGGTCGACGAGCACGGTGACCGCGTAGTCCGACATGAGCAAGGAGAACGTGCGGGTGCTCGTCGCCGGGTCGAACTCGGGCCGCGCTTCCAGCGTCCTTTCCACCTGGCGCAGCGCGTCGCGGACGTCGGGCAGCAGCCGCTCGGCCAGCGGCGTCAGCCGGTACTCACGGCCGTCGCGGACCAGCAGCTCATCGTCGAAGTGACGGCGCAGCCTGGCCAGCGCGCCGCTCATCGCGGGCTGGCTCATGTTGGTCTTCTCGCCCGCCCTGGTCAGGTTGCGTTCTTCCAGCACCGCGGCGAGCGCGACGAGCAGGTTGAGGTCGATTGACGAGACGCCGCTGCCCATAGGGGAAACTCCGCATCTGGTTACGATCCGGTAAATACCTCGTGACATTTTCCCAGGTCACGGTCAGCATAAGGCCATGTCGGTCGGAGGCGTTGACCTGAACCTGCTCATCACGCTGCGGGCGCTGCTCGAGGAGGAGAACGTCACGCACGCCGGTTCGCGGCTCGGGCTGAGCCAGCCGTCCATGTCCATCGCGCTGGGCCGGCTGCGCCGGCATTACAAGGACGAACTGCTCGTCCGCAACGGACGGGGGTACTGTCTCACGCCGCTAGCGCGAGCCCTGCTGCCGTCGGTCACCGAGTCGCTGCGGCTGGTGGACGGGGCCTTCGGGCGCACCGAGACATTCGTGCCGGGCAAGAGCGATCAGGTCTTCCGGCTCCTGCTGTCGGACTACGCGGTCACCGTGCTGATCGACCCGCTGCTGCGCCGGGTGCGGGAGGAGGCCCCGATGGCGGGGCTGAAGCTGTCCCCGATCCCGGCGGACATGCAGGAGAACGACCGCGGGCTGCGCGACCACGACCTGCTCATCGGGCCGCTGGGATTCGCGTTTCCCGGCGAGTCCGAGGTGCTCTTCCGGGACCGCTGGGTGTGCATCGTGGACCCGGCCAACTCCCGGCTGCGCGACGGCTGGCTGTCACTCGATGACATCGACGCGCTCCCGCACGCCGCCGCGTTTCTCGGCCACTCCGGGTTGAACCCCGCCGATCGCGTGCTTGACGAGCTGGGGGTGCGGCGGCGGGTGCAGGTGAAGGTCGCCGGCTTGCTGCCGCTGCCGTTCGTCGTCGCGGGCACCGACTTGGTGGCGATCGTCCCCGAGCGGCTCGCCCGCCGGGTGGCGAGCATGGCAGGGGTCCTCGTGGTGGAGCCGCCGTTCGGGCAGGTCGACTTGATCGAGGCCGTCTGGTGGCATCCCGCCCGGTCCGCCGACCCCGCGCTCAGCTGGCTGCGCGGCGTGCTCAAGGACACCGCGGCCGGCCTCGCTCCGGTGTTATCGTTCCCGCTCATGGGAAACAGCCAGCGGGTCGCCGTGGTCACCGGCGATCCCGGGCTGCTCGCGGTGCCGGTCGACGTGACCGACGCCGGTTCCGCCGCCGCGATGCGCGACCAGGTCCTGCGCCACTGGGGCCGCATGGGGCGGGCCGATGAACTCGCCGAGCTCGTGTCCTGGCTGGCGTCCGAGCGCTGCTCGTTCAGCACGGGCGCGGCGTTCGACCTGTCCGGCGGCCGGGCGGTCTACTGAGCCGGACGGGACATACCAGGTATCGGCAGTTCCGATCGCCGCTGGTGCTGACCGCGAGGCCGTGCGGGTGATTCGATGGT
>Ga0306925_10000502_pt1 | contig 28275 bp, 24 predicted proteins | sample flu12Cox44000176_FD_203755 | JGI IMG/M metagenome (GOLD analysis project Ga0306925, IMG submission 203755) | Lab enrichment of tropical soil microbial communities from Luquillo Experimental Forest, Puerto Rico - flux8day.12C.oxic.44.000.176 (v2)... | ecosystem: Environmental > Terrestrial >... | reverse complement strand
GCCGGTATCGATCACGAGACTTACGCGCGGGTGGATGGCACATGGATGTTCCGCCACAAGCGGTCGGAGCCGCTGATGAGCGTCCCATTCGAAACTGGTTGGGGCAAGACGCGCTTCGCATGACCGACGTGCATCGTCTTGGTGACCCTGCCCGTTCAACCCGCGATCGGGTGCAAAAACGGGAGAACGCGACATGAGTGAGAGCGCTACGCATCACCCACCCGAGTTCAAGCACGCCGCCGACTTGGAATGGGAAATGGGACGATTTGGCAATGTCACCAAATTCCGGTTTCACCCGCGCCCGGAACGCCCGACGGAGCCTAATGCGGGATTTTTGAAATACGCGCCGGGCGCGTAATTTCCGCCGCACCGGCACGACTTCGCTCAGGTCTGGTACATCATCGAGGGCGAGTTCACGTTTGCCGGAAAGCTCTACGGTCCCGGCACCATAGCCTATATGCCCGACCCGCATTTCGAGCATGAAATGCACACGGCAACCGGCGGGACCATCTTCTTCGTGCAATATCCGGGTCCGACCAGCGGTGCGCCACCGATCTATGACGGCCGCATGAACCTGAAAGAGGCGCCGCCGCTGGCGCAGCAGGATCTGGAGCACTGATGCGCGTGCGCAACCGAGAACCGCGGCAAGCCGCCGAGGAATAGCGGATGATGTGGCAGATCGGGGTCGATGTCGGTGGCACGTTCACCGACCTGCTGGCGCTCGATCCGGAACGCGGCCTGTTCCGCGTCGCCAAGGTGCTTTCAACCCCCGAGGACCAGTCGGTCGGCTTCATCGCCGGGCTCTCCCTGCTCGAAACCGATCTGGCCGCGGTGGCCGCGCTGGTGCACGGCACCACGGTCGCCAGCAATGCCGTGCTCGAGCGCAAGGGGGCGCGCTGCGGGCTGATCACCACGGCCGGGTTTCGCGACGTTCTCGAGCTCGGCCGCCGCACGCGCCCCAACCCCTATGGCATGACCGGGAGCTTCGAGGCATTGATCCCGCGCGACCTGAGGGCCGAGGTGCCCGAGCGCATCGATGCCGCCGGCCGGATCCTGGCGCCGCTCGACGAGGCAGCGGTGCGCCAGGAAGTGCATCGCTTACGCGAGCGCGGCGCCGAGGCGTTGGTGATCCATTTCATCCATGCCTACGCCAACCCGGCGCACGAGCAGCGCTGCGCCGAGATCGCGCGGAATATCTGGCCCAACCGGTTTGTGACGTTGGCGAGCGATATCTTGCGCGAGGTACGCGAATTCGAACGCGGCAGCACGGCAGCGCTCAACGGCTACGTGCAGCCGATCGTGTCGCGCTATCTCGGCCGCCTCTCACAGAACCTGCGCAGCGCGGGGCTGAACAACGAGCTTCTCGTCATGCAGGGGAACGGCGGCATGATGGCAGCCAGCACGGCCGTCGATCTCGCGGTGCACACCGTACTGTCCGGTCCGGCCGCCGGAGCCATCGCCGCGGCGCGGATCGGCATGCAGGCCGGCTACCCCAACCTCGTCGCCTGCGACATGGGTGGGACCAGTTTCGATGTCTCTCTGATCGCAGCCGGCCAGCCGGCGCTGAGCGCGGAGAAGGACATTGCCTATGGTGTGCCGCTGCGCGTGCCGCTGGTCGACATCCACACAATCGGGGCCGGCGGCGGGAGCATCGCGCGGATCACACGCGCCGGCCTGCTACAGGTCGGGCCCGAAAGCGCCGGCGCCCGCCCCGGGCCGATCGCCTATGCCAGAGGCGGCACTGCCGTCACTGTCACCGATGCCAACTTGGTGCTCGGCCGCCTCAATCCCGATCGTCTGACCGGCGTCGCCGGAGGTGCGCCGATGGGGAGGATCGCAGCTGCGATCGAGGAGCAGATCGGCGCGCCGCTGGGCCTTGACGGGATTGCCGCCGCAGCGGCGGTCCTGGCCGTCACCACCAATCAGCTGGCGCATGCGATCCGCCTGGTTTCGGTCGAGAAGGGACACGATCCGCGCGACTTCGCCCTGTTCGCCTTTGGCGGCGCCGGTCCGTTGCACGCCGTCGAAATCGCCCGCGAGCTCGGGATTCCGACCGTGCTGGTGCCGCGCTTTCCCGGCATCACTTCGGGTCTGGGTTGTGTGCTCGCGCCGGTGCGGCACGATTTTGTCCAGAGCATCGGCCAGCCACTCGCCGATGCGGCGACCGCAGAGATCGACCGCCGCTTCGCCGATCAGGCCGCGGCGGGACGGCAGCTTCTCGACACAGAAGGAGTGCCGCTGGCGGAAATCGTGGTTGTTCACGAAGTCGATCTGCTGTTCCGCGGTCAAAGCCACGTGTTCCGGGTTCCGGTGACGGCGCCGGGGTTTGACCCCCGCACGGTGTTGGTCGATTTTCTGGAGCTCTACAAGGCGCGGTTCGACATCGAATTGCCGGAGATGACGGCGATGCTGGTCAATCTGCGCACGACCGTGACCGGACGGCGCGCCCCCGTCGATCTGGCGATTTTTGCTCCGGCGAGTGACGGGTCCGCGGTAGCGCAGCCGCACGCCGCACGGCAGGTACGCTTCAACGGCGGCTGGCTCGATATCCCGATCTTCGACCGGGCTTCGCTGGGCAGAGGGGCGACGCTCGCCGGTCCTGCCATCGTCGAGCAGCCCGATACGACGGTCGTCATCGACCCGGGCGCAACCGCCATCGTCGACGATCTGGGCAATCTGATGATTTCGGTAGGTGCGGCATGACGCTCGATCCGGTGACGCTGGCGGTGATTCAGAACGGGCTGCGGCAGGTGGCCAGCGAGATGGATCTGGTCCACGAGAAAACCTCGTTCTCGCCGGTCATCTCCGAGGGCTTCGACCGGTCCAACGGCATCTATGATCGCACAACCGGGGAAGTCGTCGCCCAGGGCGAACTCGGCCTGCCGATATTTGTTGGGGTCATGCAGTTCACGACTCAGGCCGTCATCGAGAGCCGCCGGGACCTCGAACCGGGCGACGTGATCCTAGTCAACGATCCCTATCTCGGCGGCACCCACCTGATGGACGTCAAGATGGTGCGGCCGTTCTATTATGAGGGCCGCCTGTGGTGCTACCTGTCGAACACCGGCCATTGGCCGGACACCGGGGGCATGGTTCCGGGCGGTTTTTCCGCGACGGCGACCGAGATCGTGCAGGAGGGACTGCGCCTGCCGCCGGTAAAGCTCGTCCGGCGGGGCGAGATTTGCCAGGACATTATCGACATCGTCCTGAACAACATCCGCGCCGCCGACGAGCGCATCGGGGATATTCGCGCGCAGCTCGGCGCGCTCAGTGTCGGCGAGAGGAGGCTGACGCAATTGCTCGACCGATACGGCGTCGACACCGTCGATGCCGCAATCACCGAACTCAAGGCCGGTTCCGAGCGGCTGATGCGGGACCACATCGACAGCATCCCGGACGGGACCTATTCGGCGACCGCGATTGTCGACAGCGACGGCATCGTCGATCGACCGCTCGAGGTGGTGCTGGACATGACGGTCTCCGGCTCCGACATCCAGTTCGACCTGTCGCGGTCGAGCCCGCCGTGCCGCGGCCCGATGAACTCGGTCTGGGCGACGACGCAATCCGCGATCTATGTCGCGATGAAGCACATTTTCCCCGACGTGCCGATCAATGCCGGCTGTTTTGCGCCGATCCACATTGCCCCGCCGGACGGCACCTTCCTCTATGCCCGCTATCCGCGTCCGGTTGCCGGCTGCGCCGCCGAGGTGGCGCAGCGCATCATGGAGGCGGTGTTCGGCGCGATGGGAAAGGCGATCCCGGCGCGTCTCTTCGCCGCGCCGGCCGGTACCAGCGGCAATTTCGGCCTGGGGGGCTACGATCCCGGAGAAAACCGGCATTACATCATGTACTTGTTCAGTGGTGGCGGGTACGGCGGCTGGTGGCAGACGGACGGGCTGACCAACGGCTGCTCGAGCGTCGGGATTTCGAAGACACAGCCTGTGGAGATTCTCGAACAGCATTACCCGATCCTGTTCGACCGCTTTGCGTTGCGCGAAGGATCGGGGGGCGCCGGACGGCATCACGGCGGCTTCGGGATCGACTATCAGGTCCGGCTGTTACGCGGCGAGGCGAAAGCCTCGTTCCTGATGGATCACGGCCGGGTCGGACCGCCGGGCCTGCTCGGCGGCAGCCCCGGAGCGGTCAACGAGATTACCGTCAGCCAGAGCGGCGCCATCGCATCTCCCCCGCATCTCTCGAAGGGAGAAGGCTACGTGTTGGCTCCGGGAGATTGGATTGCGGTCAAGACGCCGGGCGGTGGGGGCTACGGGCCCGCTGAGGAGCGGGACCCGGCGATGGTGGAACGCGACATTGCCCGCGGCTACTACACCGTTGACGAAGCCGTCAGGCTGTTTACCCGCGCCGCTGCGGCGGAATAGCTGCGTTTAGCGATGCGTGAGCTGCCGGCGCCAAGTTGGACTGGGTTGCCGGCGTTGCGGTATCGCGCGCGCGATCGAGCAACGGAGATGAATGATGGATGGGCGTATCGTTTCGGGCGATGTGGAGTTTTGGACACGTGCTCGGCGTCACCTGCTCAAATATGGCGGCGAGTTCGTCGACTTCGTACCGGTTCGGGCCGAGGGTGCGTTTCTCTACGATGATGCCGGCCGGCGCGTGCTGGACTTCACCTCGGGCCAGATGAGCGCAGTGCTCGGCCATTCGCACCCCGAGATCGTCGCGACGGTACGCGACGGCATCGCGCGGCTCGACCACCTGTTTTCCTCGATGCTGAGCCGGCCCGTGGTCGACCTCGCCGAGGCTTTGGCCCGGCTGGTGCCGCAACTGCCGAAAGTCATGCTGTTGTCCACCGGTGGGGAGGCCAATGAGGCGGCGATCAAACTGGCAAAACTCGTCACCAGCAGCTGGGAGGTGGTGGGGTTCGCGCAGTCGTGGCATGGCATGACTGGCGGAGCCGCGTCGGCCACCTACAAGGCCGGCCGTCGCGGCTATGGTCCGATGGCGACCGGTTGTTTCGCCATTCCCGCGCCAAACGCCTATCGCCCCGGCTTTGCCGGCGTCGATTGGCAAACCGAGCTCGACGATGCTTTCGATCTGCTTGACCGGCAAAGCACCGGCAACCTCGCCGCGTTTATCGCCGAGCCGATCCTCAGCAGTGGCGGCATTATCGAGTTGCCCCAGGGGTACCTTGCTGCCCTAAAGCAGAAATGCGTCGAGCGCGGCATGCTGCTGATCCTCGACGAAGCGCAGACCGGCATGGGACGCACCGGCACAATGTTCGCGTTCGAGCGCGATGGGGTGGCGCCGGATATCCTGGTGCTGTCAAAGACGCTCGGCGCCGGCTTGCCGTTGGCCGCAGTCATGGCGACCGACGAGATTTCGCAAACGGCCGACCAACGCGGCTTCCTCTTCTATACCACCCACGTGAACGATCCGCTGCCGGCCATGGTCGGGATGAAGGTCGTCGAGATAGTGCAGCGCGACGGGTTGGCGGCGCGCGCGGCCGTGTTGGGCGACCGGCTCGAGCGGGGGCTGTTGTCACTGAAGCAGAGATATCCCTGTATTGGCGACGTGCGTGGGCGGGGCCTGCTGCTCGGGCTGGAATTCAACGCGCTCGATCGGGACGAAAAGCACACGGCGCGGGCGCTTTCGGATGCGGTTACCGACAATGCGCTGAAGCTTGGACTGAGTGCCAATATCGTGCGCACCGGCGCATCCGATGGGGTCATGCGCATCGCCCCGCCATTGACGGCGACCGAGGGCGAAATCGATCTCGGTCTCGACCTCCTGGATGTGGCGCTCGACCAGACGATCGAGAACCTGCCTCGCCTTCGTGCCGCGGAATAGCTCGGCATTGGGCTGGGATTGGGGGTCAAATACCTGGGAGAGAGCGGGACAAATGATCGAGCACGCGCGTTCGTCGCCAACTCACTGGGATCTCGAAGCCGATGTCGTTGTCGCCGGGTTCGGGTCGGCGGGGATCAGCGATCCGATTTGCTACCAACCATAGACCTTCTGCAGCGTGCCGCCCATGAGCTTCGACCGGTCGGTGTCCGACAGCCGATCGGTGTTGCGGAACGGTGCGACGCCCTGCTCGCAGGTCAGCATGCCGCTGGTCCGCGTCCAATCCGTACCCCACATGCAGCGGTCGATGCCGAACGCGTCAATGATCCGCAGCACCGGATCCCAGATGTCGTCGTACGGGAAGGGTTCGCGGGAAAGGGTGCAGGCGCCGCTGATCTTGACACGGACATTCGGGAAAGCAGCGAGCGCCAGCAGCTTCGGAAGATCCGCCCACGGTTCCGCAAATGTCGGCGGTGCGTTGGGTTGCAGCAGACCGAGATGGTCGATGACGATGACGGTGTCCGGACTTCGCCGCACCACTTCCGTGCCGTCATCCAGCCGCCCCCAGCACAGAAAATTGACTGGAAGGCCATGTCGCCCGGCGGCGGTAAACGCCCGGTTCAGCCGCGGGTCGATGGGATCGGAGATCTGCTCCTCCCGCAGCATGAGCCTGACGCCGACCGCTCCCTTGGTCTTAGCCCAATCCGCGAGGACGTCATCCACTGCGGGATCGGCAGGATCGATCGGCTTAACGACGCGAAACTTCTCGGGATACTTGGCATAGACCTCGAGCGCGTAGCTGGGGTCGTACCGGTAGAGGTTGAACGTAGAGACGATGATCGCAGCATCGACGCCGACCGCATCCATGGCCGCGACCATCTCCTCACCGGTCGCCGATGCTGGGCCATGTAGTTGCCCAGCCCAGGGCCGGCCTGGATGGTTGCGTTCGTACGCGTGCACCTGGACATCTACCACGGCCATCGATCGATCCTTCCGTTGTCTTTTTGCAGCATGCCGGTAGTCGGTCGCCGGTCAAGGCAGGCGTTGACCGGAGAGCACCCTACGGAGCACTCCGGATGTGCTATACGGTAAAGGGCGTCATTAGCTCGCGGGCATCGGCCAGCGTTTTCAGCCGACCGATCGCCGCCAACGCCACGTCCACGCTCGCACTGGAAAGCGGCCGCACCGCGTTGCGCGCGCAGTCGCGGAATTTCGCCTCGAGCTGGGCATCGGTGAGCGGCTTTGCCGGCGAGCCCATCGGGTCGGTGGCCTCGACCGTAACGAAGCGATCGTCCGTCGTCGTCACCGTGATGCTCAGCGACCCTTTCTGGCGGCCCTCGCGCGCCACCCCTGCTATCCGGTCCGACAGAGCCAGCACCGAAGGATCTCCGAGCCCATCCACTTCCGCGATGCCGATCTTGCCATGGACCAGAGCTGTGGCCACGAGAAACGGCTGGGCAAATTGAGCCTCGACAACCTGAGTGGGGCGCCGCTTGGCCGGGTCGCTTTCGAACTGATCGTCGTGACCGGCCGGATCCGCCTCGATCGTCACCGCCGCGATGTCGTCGGCTCGCTCGATCTGAAGCTGGGCGCGTGCTGTTAGGGCGGCATCGATCGCCGCGTGCAGCGGCCGGCCGCACGGGTAGGGCTTGTAGCTCAGTGCCTCGCCGCGGAACGCCGTGCCCAGATCGCGAAGCAGCGCCGCGGCGGCGTATCCGTGGGGCTGGTACAGTTCGAAAAAGCCGAACCGGCCCTCGAAGACGTTGCGCGCACCGGTCAACCCGGTCTGCGCCAGCACTGCCGAGAAGACGCCGGCGCTGGCCGCCTGACCGGCTTGCATGCGCTTGGTCAGGGCGCCGTCCAGGATGCATTGGCGGTTGCCGGCGGCGTGGCTATACGCGATGCCGAACGCGGCCAGCATATGTTCCGGGGACAAGCGCAGCAGCTTGCCTGCCGCGGCCGCTGCGCCAAACACGCCCATCGCCGCGGTGCGATGCCAGCCGCGATCGACCGTGCTGGCGAGCGCGACGCGGCACGATACGTCGAGGCCGAGCGTCACGGCCAGCAGCAGCTCCCTTCCGGTGACGCCGCCGAGGCTGTCGGAGAGCGCCAGAGGCGCGCCCAATACCGAGACACCAGGATGGATCGAGCCGCCAGTGTCGAGCGTGTCGTCAAAATCCAGCGCATGTCCCATGCTGGCGTTCAACAACGCGGCCTGCGGACCTGGCAGGTTGACGCCGCGCAGCAGCACGCGGCTTTCCGCCAATCCACCCCAGCGCGACACGACCGCGCACAGCTCGCCAATCCCGGGCGAGCCGCTGCCGCCGAGCATACAGCCGAATGTGTCGAGGATATCTCGGCGGGCGGATTCGACGGTGCTCGCGGGTAAATCCGCGTAACCCGTCCGGCAAACATGCTGGGCGAGAGCCCAGGCCGGATCATCGGTCATCATCCTCGTTCCATCATTGCAGTGCCCTGCGCAGCTCCAGTGGAAAGCGGCCGGTCAGGGGACGGCAGGTTTTAGGAAGCGAGCAGTGGCGGCGTTCCGAGCCGGTCGGCCGCGGTGCCAAGCACACGCTCGGCCATCAGCGCGATTGTCAGCAGCTTCTCCTCGGCATTGGCGGGCGCGGCCAGCTGCAGCCCGACGGGCATGCCGGCGCGGTCGCGGCCGACCGGCATCGTGATCGCGCAGAGGCGGAGATAGTTGACCCAAGCCGTATTGCGGACGATGCGGCGATTGACCCGGAGGTGGCTGTCGGCATCGGCGACGTCCGACATCGGTGGCGGCGTCAGGCACAGCGTGGGCGACGCAATGACGTCGACGGCGTCGAGGTGCGGCGATGCCGCATGTTCGAGACTGTCGAGCCGGGCAACACGAGCCAGGTACTCCCGCGCGCTTAGGCCTTCCGCGTTGCGCACAGCCGGCGCGATCAGGGGGTCGAGCTGATCGAGCCACTCCGGCAGTTCCCGATCGAGAAAACAGCGCAGCTCGATCGCGCTGAGCCCGCCTTCGAGAAATACGGCATAGGCCGCCTCCGCCTCAGGCAAGGCGAAATCGCGCGAGATGGCGCCGGCGCGAACAAGCGTGTCAACGGCGTCCTGTACGGTTTCGGTGATCCCCGGATCGCAGTCGCGCCACAGGAACGGATCGCCGACGCCGATGCGAATTCCGACCAAGTCGCGCGTGCCTGCTTGCGCAATTAACGCGGGCGGGTCGATGCCGGCGGGATCGAGCGCGGCAAAGCCATAGGCCAGATCGGAGACGCTGCGCGCTAGCAGCCCCGGTGTGTCGAAAGTGAATGACAGCGGCACGACGCCATCGGTGGACCAGCGCCCGATCGTGACCTTCAAACCGGCATTGCCGGTCATGCAAGCCGGGATGCGCACCGAGCCGGCCGTATCGCTGCCGAACGCGAGCACAGCCGAGCCTTCGAGCAGGCTCACGCCGGCGCTGCTCGACGACCCCCCGACCGAGCGATGCGCCGTCGCATCCCACGGGTTGTACGGCGCCCCGTGGTGGCTGTTCCGGCCCGTGCCGCCGAACGCAAATTCCACCATATGGGTCTTGCCCATGATCACGCCCAACTGGCGGCGCAACGCCGCGACCAGCGGCCCGTCCCGCTCCCAGCGCTCCGCCGGTAGCCGCCGGCTCGATCCGGCGAAGCAGGGATAACCGGCAGCGGCGAACAGGTCCTTGATCGAGACCGGCAGCCCCTGGAGCGGCCCGGCCGACACCCCTGCAGCGAATGCGGCGTCGGCCGCCTCGGCGGCGGTGCGAGCCTGCTCCGGCGCCCAAAACGAATAGGCGTGCAGACGCTCGCCGAAGCGCTCATGCCGGGCAATGGCTGCTTCGACCAGTTCCCGAGCGCTCGCTCGCCTTTCGCGCAAGTCGCGCGCAAGCTCGATCAGCGGACGGGAGAGCGGATCACCCGGCATCGTCATCTCCTGTTACGGCGCGCCAATGGGAGCCGATGAAACTAGTACGGTCGGCGGTCGAGCGGTGCATGCGGCTGCTCCAGACCATCTACGGGGATATTGCGGCCGTTAATCCAGTGGGCGCGCGGCGACGCGGCGAACACGATCACATCGGCGACCTCCTCGGCGGTGCCGAGCCGGCCCATCGGGAAACCGTACCGGACGTAGTCTTCGAAATATTTCGGATTGGCGAGGCGATAGCGGTCCCAGCCGTTGCCCTCGACCAGGATCGAACCAGGAGACACGGTGTTGACGCGAATGCCGTACGGCACGAACTCCAGCGCCCAGCGCTCCGTCTCGAAAATCAGCGCTGCCTTGGCCGCGCCGTACTGCCCCGACATCGCGAGCTGCGGGGTCCAGCCGGAAATCGATGCGATGTTGATCACCGCGGCTCCCGGCCGACCCTTCATATGCGGCAGGGCAAGCCTCATCATGCGTACGGTCTGGACCAGATTGCCTTCCAGCGCGCCGCGCCAGTCGTCATCGCTGCTGTCGGCAATGCGCGCACCGCCGCCGCCACCGCCGACATTGTTGACCAGGACATCGATGCCGCCGTAAGCGGCGACCGTGGCGTCGATCAGCCGAGCTGCATCGGCGGGATCGGCGACATCGGCGGAATGAGCCGCGACTGTGGCGCCGGTGCCGCGCAGCGCAACTTCCGCATCTCGCAGTTGCTCGGCCGAGCGAGCCGACAGCATGATCCGGCAGCCTTCGGCGGCAAACGCTTTGGCCGTCGCCAGCCCGATGCCGCGGCTCGAACCGGTAATCAGCACGGCCTTGTCGGTCAGTCTAAGATCCATACCGTCACTCCAATGCGCCAGTTCTACGACGGGCTTTCGCCGGCGAGGGCAATGCACTCGATCTCGACGCCGTTGCCGTTGCTGAGCTGCAAGGCGCAAGTGGTTCGGGCCGGTGGGTCGGTCGGAAAGAACTCGCGCCAGACCCGGTTCATCGCGTCGAAATCGCCGCTGTCGGCGAGCACGACGGTCATTTTGACGATGCGATCCAGACTGGAGCCGGCGGATTTGAGCATGTGCGCCATGTTGCGCAGCGTCTGTCGAATCTGCTCGGGAATCAATCCGAGATTGCGTCTACCGGTCACCGGGTCAACCGTAGCCATGCCGGACAAGAAGATGTAGTCGCCAACCCGAATGCCGGGCGAATGCGGCAGGTTGGCGTTGCGCGAGACATTGAGCTTCGGGTTAACCGGCTCGATCACGCTGCGGGAGAGGCGTTCGCTCATCGGACCGCTCGCTTTCCTCAAACCAGCGCGACGCATTCGATCTCGACCTTGTGGCCGCCGATCAGCCCGGCCCCACACACGGTCCGGGCGGGAGGATCGCTTGGGAAAACTCGCGATAGGCCGAGTTCATGTTCTCGTACTCCAGCATCGAATAGATCAGCACGTTCACCTTGACCACTTTGGCGAGCGAGGAACCGCTCGCCTCCAGCAGTTCGCCCATGTTTGTCAGGATCTGCCGTGTCTCGGCCGCTACCGTGCCGTGCGCCGGTTCGCCGGTCTCCGGGTTGATCGCCACCATGCCCGAGCAAAAGATCAGCCCGCCAGCCCGGATCGCCGGGCTCTGGTGATAGCCGTATTCCCGGCGAAGATCGAGGCCCGGCACCCGGGCCGGAATGACATCGCGCATGCAGCCTTCCATCGACCGAGCGGCACGAGCGAACCGGTCGGCTCGGGTCTCGAGAATGCAGCGGTCCTAGAGCATTGCCGGAACGCCCCGAAAACACCCGCTATTTTCCCTGCCATCGTGCCAACATGTATCCGATCGGTACTTACTCAGGGAGTGAGGTTGCGATGACACCGTGCCGTTACGGTCCTCTCGCCTATGTGCCGATCACGCGCCGCCCGCAGTTGACTTGGCCGGACGGCGCGCGGGTCGCGCTGTGGGTCAATCCCAACATCGAATTCTTCGGACTCGACGACGTGATGCCGGGAAATCAGAACGAGCGGGTACCGCGTGATCGCGCCCAGATCCCGAACGTGCGCAACTGGGCGGTGCGCGACTACGGCAACCGCGTTGGCATCTGGCGTATCATGGAAGTTTTGACCCGCCATGGCATACGCGCCAGCGCCGCGCTCAATAGCCAGGTTTGCGACCATCACCCGGAGATTATTGAGGAAGCCGGCCGGCTCGGCTGGGAGCTGATCGGGCATAACCAGACGAACGCGCTGCGACTGACGGAGATGGACGCGGCGGAGGAGCGCAAGGCGTTGCACGCAACGATCGACCGCATCGAGGCGGCTTTTGGCAAACGGCCGGTCGGATGGCTCGGCGCCGGCCTGGCCGAGACCTGGAACACACTCGATTACCTGGCCGAAGCTGGGATCCGCTACGTCTGCGACTGGGTCAATGACGATCAACCGTATCTATTCGAGATCGGCACCCCAGCGCTTGTGTCGCTACCCTATTCTGTTCAAACCAACGATGTACCAGCCTATTTCGAGATGAAAGTCTCGGTTCCCGAATTCGAAGCGATGCTGCGGCGTCAGTTCGACACGCTCTACCGTGAGGGTGAGGCAATCCCCCGCGTCATGGCCATCGCGGTGCATCCGTTCGTCACCGGCCAGCCACATCGGATCGGCGCGCTCGATTCCGCGCTCGAATACATCTGCTCGCATCCTGGTGTCTGGCACGCCACCGCTTGGGAGATCGTGCAGCATTTCTTGGCACAGCAGCCGACAACGGCCCCCCACTGACGGAGACCAAGTGGAAGAACCGCGATATCGCTACCGGGCACTTGTCCCGTTATTTTTGAAGGGTGCCGTCTCCGTAAAGTCCAGGAACTCGGCTGATGAATAAAGAAATCCGCCTCAACGCATTCGACATGAACTGCGTCGGCCACATCCAGCACGGCATGTGGACGCATCCGCGCGATCGCTCGACAGAGTACAATACCATCCAGTACTGGCAGGATTTGGCGCGCCTGGCGGAGCGCGGGAAGTTCGACGGAATCTTCCTGGCCGATATCGTCGGCGTCTACGACGTCTACCGGGGCGGCCCTGCGCCGTCGATCGTCGACGCCGTGCAGATCCCGGTCAACGACCCGATGATGGTCGTACCCGTGATGGCAGCCGTCACCAAACATATCGGCTTCGGTGTGACCGCCAACCTGACCTATGAACCCCCTTATCTGTTCGCCCGCCGCATGTCGACGCTCGATCACCTGACCCGCGGCCGCGTCGGCTGGAACATCGTGACCGGCTATCTCGACAGCGCGGCACGCGGAATGGGCCTGGCCGCCCAGCCCGACCATGACGGGCGGTACGAAGCCGCCGACGAATACATGTCGGTCGTCTACCAGCTGTGGGAGGCGAACTGGGAGGAGGGCGCGGTACGGCGCGATAAGTCCAACCGCATTTTCGCCGATCCGGCGAAGATCCATCGCGTGTGCCATAACGGGCCCTGCTATCAAGTGGACGCCATCCATCTGGCCGAGCCGTCGCCGCAGCGGACGCCGGTTTTGTATCAGGCTCGCTCTTCCACCCGGGGCCGCGAGTTCGCCGCGACGCACGCCGAGTGCGTCTTCGTCTTCGGGGCGGACAAGAGGATCACCGCTGACATCGTCGCCGACATCCGCGGCCGCGCCGCAGCGCACGGGCGCGACCCGAAGGACATCCTGATTTTCTACAACCGCGCCGCCGTCGTCGGCCGTACCCGGCGCGAGGCCGAGGAGAAGTACCGGGAATATCACCAGCACGCCAGCATCGAGGGGGCGCTAGCGCATTTCTCGAGCTCCACTGGCCTCGACTTCTCGCGATACGCGCCGGACGAGCCGATCCGTTACGTCAAGAACGACGCGATAAACTCGGCGGTCGAGACCCTGACGACGCTGAGTGCCGAGCCTTGGACGTTGCGGCGGATCGTCGGCCGGATGGGGCTGGGCAGCCGCAACCCGGCCGTCGTCGGCTCGGCCGAGGAGGTTGCCGACGACCTGATCGCCTGGGTCGAGGAAACCGATATCGACGGCTTCAACCTCAGCCGCATCGTAACCCCGGAGGGTCTCGAAGACTTTGTCGACCTGGTCGTGCCCATCCTGCAGGAGCGCGGCGTGTACAAGCGCGACTACCGGCCCGGCACCTTGCGCGAGAAGCTGTTCGCCGGGTCGCGGCTGCTGCCCGCGAGCCATCTGGCGGCCGCGCACCGTCGGCTGGACGCCGAGTGCCGTAAATGAACGAGTCGCATCTCCGTAATACCCCAAACGGCGCTTTCCAATAGCGGGACTGTCGGTCGGCATGGCGAGGCAAGCGCGGCATCATCGAGTTCGACCTCGGCGCGCGCTTCGTGATCCAAATGGTCGAAGCGGTAGGTGCCCCGCGCAAGGATCGCCGACATCGCGATCGGCGCCAAGGTGCGCGTGTCGAAGAACGTGATCGCCAAGAACGGCATTGAGCCTTTGAAGCGCGCGATCGCGCCCCGCGAGAAGCGGGGACGCGGGGGCCACGTGCTTATCGCGTGCAGGCGCCCGGGGGCCGCTACGTATTCAGCTTCCGGGACGCAGACTACAACCGGTCGGCCGTATCGCTGACGAAGTCGCAGCCGAATTTTTCCCGACCGATCCACCGCAGGACGAACGCCAACCGCCTGGTTCCGGACGCGCATGCATCGCCTGATCGCCTCCCGCTGGCCCACCATCGGCCATTCGACAGCGTCGCCTCAAGAAGAAATACGCCGCGCAGATCTCGCTTCCGTTCTTTTGCCTCTGTTGTTCGACTGGTGCCGGCACCACTAGAGAGCCCGACGAGAGATCAGTCGGAATTGCCGCTGCGGTTCTCCGTGGCCGGGTCGGCCCGGACGAATGCGTCGCTCGGGGAGCTCGCAGAGGAGGGACGGGGATTAGCACCTCGGTACTCTCGCCATCTTGCGAGGCAAATGAACTGCTGCACCGATCCTGGACGGTTGTTGAGGCGGGTCTCCGGGCTCCGAGGAGATCGGCTACCGTGGTATCACCGGCAGCAATATGTGAGACGGGTAGCGTTGGTCATGGAGAATGGTCTGCGCCGCTGTCTGCCGGCGGCTGCCCGTGGCCTGGTCCTCACCAGTGTTCAGGTTGCGGTCGAAGCGTGGGAAATTGCTGGAAGAAATCTCCAGGCGCACGCGATGCCCCGGTAAAACACGTGGCTTGTAGCCCATAGGTCGATCGTCACCTCGTAGACCTGGTTCGGTGTGAGAAATGCCGGGCGCATACGCGAGGTACGGTAACGCATGCGCTGGATGCCCTCAGCAAGGTTCCGGGCGTAGCCGTCCGGCCGCACATCCACGAGCTTGGCGGTGAAATCCGTGTCGACGGCACTACTGGACGCAAACAGTTTCACGACTATGGGGCCGGTCACCTCCAGAGGCTCGGGAACCGGGGCGGTCGTATAGACCAACACATCCTGGCGTGTCTCCACCGGGCGCTGGTCTTGCACCCCCATAGGAATGATCAATGTATTGCCGCCGCATGTCGGGACTGGGTTGTCCGGATCATAGACAAAGCGATCCGGGGGCTCCTCCGCCGGTCCTGCGAGCTCCAATCGACCGTCGCCATTGAGGCTATTGGCCTGCCCCTGACTGCGCAGGTAGTATGGTGTATAGCGAGTGCGCGCCAGCGGCCATTCCTGTTCGTCGCGCCAGAGATTCTCTCCCATCACAAAGATCTTTACGGGGGCCTCCTCCAGAATCCCCGTGTCGATGCCTTTGAGGTAATAGTCAAACCAGCGCAGCTGCGTCTCGTGCAATTCGATACGCGCATTGGGACCAAAATCGATATCCCCGGTGTCGCCTGATGACGGAGAGGTATAGGGAAATCGGTGCGCCCACGGTCCCACCAAAAGCTTCTGCCCGGCACGCGCCTCCGGGGTCATGGCGCGATGGCGCAGACCACAGTAGTGCGACAGCCCACCGTGCAGGAAGATGTCATACCAGGAGGTCACATGGTACATTGGAATATTGATATTGGCATGCTGCCGCTCGACATCGATCGCCCACCAGTAAGGGCCATCCTCGGGGTGGCGCAAATAGTCGCTCAGATAGCGAGCCACGGGGCGCAACAGGTCGCCCCAGGCCATCAGCGGCAGACGGCGGTAGGCCTCCTCGGATAGCGGCTGCGCAAAAGGCGTCGGCGCCGGGATCAGATCGCGTTCGAGCGTCGATAAGAGCTGTGCGTTCAGCCCCTGGCGCTCGAGCGAGTCGCGGGCCATGAAAATGGCGTAGGGAATCTGCCAGCCGAACTCGAAGGCTCCGCCCGTGTGGTACACCCAGCATTGGTGGAAATCAGCCGCCGCCGAGACCGGGAATGCTGCTTTGAGGTGCGGCGGACGATTGGGCGCGAGCAGGTATTGGGTGGCACCGAGATAGGACTGCCCGGTGGTGCCGACTTTGCCATCGGCCCAGGGGAGGCCGGCGGCCCATTCAACCGCATCGTATCCATCCGCCATCTCCCAGATGAGAGCGTAATATTCCTCTCCTTCGGACGAAAAACGCCCGCGCGTGTCCTGCATGATCACCCCGTAGCCACGCTCGACAAAGTAGTCGATGTCCCCGGGGCGCTGCCGCAAGTTTTTGTTGTACGGCAGGCGCGACAGCAGAACAGGAAAGCGGCCCGGTGCGTCGGGACGGTATACGTCCGCGCGCAATATCAGCCCGTCGCGGGTCGTCATCGGGACATCCTTTTCGACAAGCACACGATATTGCGGAGGGCTGTCTTGCGGCATTGATCACTCCCTTGGCTTCGGCCAATTTTGGATCGCGGTTAACTGGGCATTCCCAGATCGTGAGCAAAGTTCTGTATCACTTTCGGTCTCCCGGCAATCCAGAGCTGCCCGAGGCATCTTTTCCGTCCGCATTTCCCAGAACCCCGGACAAAAGGGGCAAATCCCGGGCTCTGACCTGCCCTGAGTGACATAACCAATGGCAAAGGCAGGGGATCTTTCGAGATCGTCGGTCGTCGGGACAGGAATTCGGTCCTCCCGACAGTTCGACAGCCCCGGCTTTCTCCCGTGCAGGGGAGCGGTATGGCCGAGGGAAGGAAGATTGTGGCCGCTTCGTCAGGCGCCGGCGAGAAGGATCGAACGGTACCCGGCGATGCATCGTGAAGCCATTGGAAGCGAGGCAGAGCGCCTTCCTGCCAGCGAAGCCCTGTCGAGAGACGGACATGCGCAACTTGGACAGTCAGTACTTTGCCGGATGCCCAGCATTTGCTGGCATGATCGTTGATGACACAGTGTCAGCTACAGATGTTTGGAGCTTGACGTTACACGACACTAATCGAGTGGCTCACAATGGCGCTGAAGTTTCTTGCGTCATGTTGGTGTAACGCGGATCGCGCGACTGCACACTGCTGAACTTTCGCTGTTCGGTCTCGAAACGGCCGACCGATGCTGATCGGCTATTGGTCCGGGCGCCTAACCATCTCGAGCACACGCTCCGGCGTCAGCGGAAGGCTGATCTCCGCCGCGCCGAGCGCGTCGGCGACGGCATTGGCGATGCACACGGGCGTGCTCATCGAGTTCCCCTCGGCGACGCCCTTGGCGCCGAGCGGGGTGACCGGCGACGGGGTCTCTTGATGCAAGATCTCCAGTTCCGGGATCATCGAGGCGGTTGGCAGGGCATAATCCAAAAGGCTGCCGGTGATGAAGGCGCCGTCCTCGGCATAGACGAGCCGTTCGTACAACGCCGCACCGACCGCCATGGCGAATCCGCCGCGCACCTGGCCGTCAAATAGGGTGGGGTTCAGAATTCGCCCGGCATCGTGCAGGCTCACATACTTGTCGACGCAAACCGTGCCGGTGTCACGGTCGATTTCGACCCCACAGAAATCAAGGACGAAGCCGTAGACCGCGGAGCCGTTGATCTCGTCGGCGGCGTTCGGCGGTTCCAGCACTGACGGGCTCCAGAACACGGTCTCCCGCAATGCCGGCTCGGGCGAACCGCAGGGCGACCAATGGTTGGTTGCCGCGACGCGGGCAAAGCTGAGCGAATTCTCGCGGTTCGAAGCCGCAAAAACACGTCCGCCGGCGAAGACGAGATCCTCCGGCCGCGCGTTCAGCTGCGCCGCGGCGATGCCGGCCAGCCGGTTTCTGAGCCGGGTCGCGGCGAGATGCACGGCGCCGGCAGTGGCACCGGCAAACCGGCTCGAATAATTGCCGGCCGCGATCGACCAGGCATCCTTGCCGGTATCGATTGCCGCATCGAGCGCGATGGCCGCGGGGGCGAGGCCGAAGATGTCGGCGACGATCTGCGCCGCCGCGGTGCGGTGACCCTGGCCCTGCGGCACCGAATCGATCGCCACCGAAACGCCGCCGAGCGGATCGAGGCTCACGGTGGCGGCCGCCTGGGCCCCGCTCTTTGGGCCGACCTGGTCCCGCTCCTCGGGGCTGAGCACGGTCGTGATATAGCCCATGTTCGAGACCGCCGGCTCGACCGCCGCGGCAAAGCCGATGCCGTAGAGCCGGCCCTCACTGCGGGCCCGATCGCGCCGATGCCGCAATTGGGCCAAACCGCCGCGCTCGGCGGCGACGTCGACTGCAGCCCGATAGTCCCCCGAGTCGAGTATTGCGCCGGCCGGACAGCGGTGCGGAAATGCCTCCACCAGATTGCGCCGGATCACTTCCAGCGGATCGAGCCCGAGGGTCGCGGCGATGCGCTGCATCAGACGTTCGAGTGCGAAATACACCTGCGGCCCGCCGAAACCGCGGACCAGTCCGCTCGGCGTCTTGTTGGTCAGCACGACGCGATTGCGGATCGACAGGTGGCGAACCCGGTAGGCGCCGGTCATGTTGGCGTGCATGCGGTAGAGCGTCGCCGGCTCGGGTGCGCGCAGATAGGCGCCGCAATCCTCCAACTGATCCCAGGTGAAGGCAGTGACGACGCCGTCCCGATCGACTGCAGCCGACAGGGTCGTCGTCCGGTTGGTCGCCGACGTGGCGGCGGTGAGGTGCTCGAGCCGGCTCTCGACCCATTTGACCGGCCGCCCGGCTTTGCGCGCCGCCAAAGCCAGCAGCACGACATAGGGAAAGACGGCGTGCTTGGCCCCGAAGCTGCCGCCCGAATGCGGCGGCGTGCGCAGGCGCAGCCGATTGCCCGGAACACCGAGCGCCATTGCCATGACCGGGTGCATCGCGAAAGGGCCCTGGAAATTCGCGGTGACCTCGTAGGCTGCCTCGCCCGGCAGGTATTCGGCGATCACAACAAAGCATTCGAGCGGACTGGCGGCATTTCGGGGGTAGCGCGTCGTGACCGAGACTCGATGCGCCGCCGCGACAAAGGCCGCCTCCGGGTCGCCGTAGCGAAACGCGCGGTCGCTGACGACGATCGAGCCGACCCCCGGGTGGAGCAGTGGCGCATCCGGTTCGGCCGCTTTCTCGGCATCGACGACCGCCGGCAATGGCCGGTATCGGACGGCGATGCCCTCCAGCGCATCCTCGGCGGTGTGCCGATCGCGCGCCAGCGCTACCGCCACGGGCTCGCCGACATGGCGCACCCGGTCGACGGCGAGGCACCAGTGCTGCGTCGGCGTCTTGACCGCAACGGCGAAGGGCCGCGTCCAGCGGCGCGCATCCTCGCCGATGACGACGCAATCGACGCCGGGCAACGCCAGCGCGCCTTCCACATCGACCGAGAGGATCTCGGCATGGGCATGCGGCGAGCGCAGGATCGCCGCGTGCAATGTATCCCGCCGCACCGGCAAATCGTCGGCGAAGCGCCCCGCGCCGCGCAGCAGGTCGGGATCCTCGAGACGGCGGACATCACGCCCCGTATAGGTCATCGACCGGTGAATTTCGGTCGGCGCTTCTGATGAAAGGCCTCGACGCCCTCGCGGAAATCGTCCGAGCAGCGCAGCCGGCCATAGGCCTGGCCTTCCAGCTCGATTGCCAGCGACAAATTCGCGTCCTCGATGTCGTTCAGCAGCTTCTTCGCGGTGCGCTGAGCCAGCGGCGGGAAGCCGCACAACTCCTCGACAAGCCGATCGGTCGCGGCTTCCAGCTCGGGATCGGCAACGCACTCGGTTGCGATGCCCCACTCGTAGGCCTGGCGGCCGGGAATGCGCCGCGAGCGCATGACGATGTCCTTGGCTCGGGTGACGCCGACCATCCTTTGCAGCCGCGCAGCGCCGCCCGATCCGGGGATCTGTCCCAGACGCTGTTCGGGCAGGGAATAGAGGCAGGTCTCGGAAACGATGCGGAAGTCGCAGGCCAGCGCCAATTCGAAACCAACGCCGAAGCAATATCCACGGCTGGCGGCGATAACCGGCATCCGGCAGCGCGCCGGGGCGGCGATGTTCCAGGCGAGGCGCGAGACGTGCTCGGGGGAGGCGTCGAGAAAGCCAGAGATCTCGCCGCCGCTCGAAAAATGCCCGCCCGCAGCCCGCACGACGATGACGCGGATGCGGGCGTTGGCATCGAGCGCCTCGAACACGGCGCGTAGCTCCTCGCGCTCAGCCATCGTGACGATGTTGAGCGGTGGCCGGTCGAGGATCACATCGGCGCGCTCCCGTCCCGGATCGATCTCCAGGCGGAAGCCGTCGAAGCTGTCCGGGAGTTCCGGCTCCAGCGGCGGCGGATCGCTCATGCTATTCCCTCCGAAACTCGCCGGCGACGAGCAGGCGGCGCAAGATCTTGCCGACAGGCGATTTCGGGATCTCGGCGACAAACACGTACTCGCGCGGACGCTTGTAATCGGCAAGGCTTGAACCCCGGCACCAGGCGTCGAGGGCATCGGCCTCGATCGCGCCGCCGCGCTTGACAAAAGCGGTGATCCGCTGGCCCCAACGCTCGTCCGGCAAGCCGGCGACGGCCACCTCGGCGACCGCCGGATGCAATGACAGAATGCTCTCGATTTCGACCGGTGAGACGTTCTCTCCGCCGGAGACGATCATGTCATCTACCCGGCCAGTGACAAACAAGTCCCCCTCGGCATCGACATACCCGGTATCGCCGGTGAAATACCAACTGTCGCGCAAGGCGCGGGCATCGGCGTCGGGGCGGCGCCAGTAGCCCTCGAAGGCCTCGTCGCTCGCGATGTCGGCGATGATCTGGCCATTCTCGCCCGTCATGGCTCGGGCATCGGCGCTGTCGGCACCAAGGCGGATGACCCGAACACGTTGATTGAGCCCCGCCTTGCCCGCCGAGCCGGGCTTTGCCACGGCGCGCGGTTCGACGGTGAATGTGTAGATCTCGGACGAACCGTAATGGTTGACGAACAATTCCGGGCGGAACGCCATATCGACCCGCCTCAGCAAGCCGTCCGGCATCGCCGCGCCGGCAAAGCCGATCTTCCTGACCGAGCCGATATCGGTCGCGGCGAAATCCGGATGGCCGATCAAGTCGTGATAGAGGGTCGGCACAAGATAGAGATTGCTGATCCGCTCGCGCGCGATCAGGCGCAGCGCCTTCCTCGCATCGAAGCGTGGCAGGCAGACGAAGGTCCCGTCGACAAGCGTCATCGCCAGCAACGAACGCACGCCCATCGTGTGGTAGAGGGGCATGACGCCGAGGGTTCTCTCGCCGCGGGCGTACAGGTTCTGCGCGACATGGGCGAAGGCGGCGGCGCGCTCGGCGCGGTGCAGGCGCGGCACGCCCTTCGGCCGCCCGGTCGTGCCCGAGGTGTAGAGCAGCAATGATAGGTCCTCGGGCCCAGCTCGTGGCGCGAACCCGTTCGCGCCGCCTTGCAGGTCTTCGAAACGGCAGGTAGCCCCGTCGATGTTGCCGATTGCGACCCGCGGCAGCCGCCGGGCCACCGTCGCGCCGGCCAAGGTGTCCGCCGCGACATCGTCGAAAACGGTCGCGGCGGCGTCCGCATCGGCGAGGCAATAGTCCAGCTCCTCGGGCTTGATGCGCCAGTTGAGCGGCGTCACGACGATACCGGCGAACTGACAGGCCCAATGCAGGCTCGCCATTTCGAGCCGGTTCTGCAGGATGACAGCGAGACGGTCACCGCGCCGGAGGCCGAGCGCCGTCAACCCACCGGCAACGCGCGCGATTTCCTCATACCAGGACGCATAGCCGAGCCGCCGCTTGCCGTCGACGACCGCGGTCACCTCGGGGCTGCGTTCGACCGCAGCAAGAAAGGTCCGGCCCAGATCAAACATTGGGAGAGCATAACCTCCCGCCGCTGGGCACAGGCAAGCGGACGATTTCGATTGAGGGCGACCCCCGCCGGCATTAGTGATCCGGTTGTTCAGAAGCCACGACAGGCCCCAGCGCATACCCTGATCGGTGCGGCAGCCCCGCTATCCGGCGGGCATGCGGGACCCTCTGGTATCGCGTCCGATCTTTGTCGTCACCACCGCGGTTGCGGCGGGCATGGCCGCGGCTGGGTGCTCCGTCGAATGAAACCCTCCGTCCATTCGGGGACATGGCTCGCGTAAGGGTCACCGGTTAGGCGGCTCTTGCCGAAGCGCTCGCCGCGCCACAACGCTGCCACCGGCATCGACGTGGGTACCGAGAAGCCGCCGGCGGCAAACTCGCTGTGCGGAATCGAGCAAGTGACGACTACTCTTCATACTGTAGGCGAGGCGCGTCGGTAAGATGACAACATGATCGTGATCCTGCGCGACGATCTGGCGGCCTTTGCCGCAAAGGAATGACGCAACCAGGTTGTCTTAACCCTATCGGGTCAGCACAGAACTCAGCCCTTGCCCCAAAGCCCCGATCGCGCAAAGCGACACAGCAAGCGCAGGCATCGGTAAGCCCTAGCGCCACATCTCGCGAAGCCGGATGGAGATGTCCACCCGGGGAGCGGGGTTGGCGGAGTGCCCATCCGCGGTGGGGGCAAAAGGCGAGGCGTCGACGCGGGCAAACAAGCCGAGGATTTCGTCCGGCAGAAAGCGCGATCGCGGTGCCGGGACGTGACCGGAACCATGCCGGTGCTGCTGCGTTCGATAAAATCGCCGAGGCTGGATTAGATAAAGGTGTTCCCGCGCACGCGTCATCGCCACGTAGAGCAGGCGGCGCTCTTCATCGATCTGCTCGGGCATGCCAGTCGCCATGTCCGACGGGATGCAGCCATCCACGAGATTGAGAATAGAGACGGTGTCCCATTCCCGCCCTTTGGCGGAATGGATCGTCGACAAGATCAGATAGTCTTCGTCGAGTAGCGGCCGGCCCGCCTCGGCGCCGCTGGCATCCGGCGGGTCGAGGGTCAGTTCGGTCGGAAAACGCTCGCGACTGGTATAACCGAGAGCGATCTGCTCGAGCTGGTCGAGGTCTCCGGCTCGGGCAGACGGATAATCGTATAGGCGATCGAGCAGCGGCTGATACCAGTCGCGCACAAGCCCGATTTGTCCTTGCCACGCACTATTCGTGTCGCGCAGACGCGCGATGACGCGGCATAGACCCGGCCAGAGCTCGGCTGCGGCGGCCGGTGGTGAAACCCGCGCGAACGCGCCGGCCGCAAACGCTTCTTCCGAAAGCTGTGCGAGAACGGCCCGCGCGGTCGCGGGACCAACGCCGGGGAGCAGCTGCAGTACCCGGAGACCGGCAACAGCGTCGCGCGGGTTCTCTGCCCAGCGCAGGATCGCCAGCAGGTCCTTGACATGGGCGGCTTCGAGAAATCTGAGGCCGCCATATTTGACGAAGGGAATATTGCGCCGTCCGAGCTCGATCTCGAGGAGGTCACTGTGATGACCGGTGCGAAAGAGCACCGCTTGCCGGCGCAGCGCGATGCCGGCCTCGCGGTGATCGAGCACACTGTCGGCGACGTACCGGGCCTGCATCGTCTCGTCCTCGACGTTGGCCAGGAATGGCCGCTCCTGTGAGGCCTTCGTCGAATAAAGGGTCTTCGCGATCTTTTCGCTGGCGCGGGCGATCACCGGGTTCGCAGCATCGAGGATCGGCCGGGTCGAGCGGTAATTGCGCTCGAGCGCGATGACCGTGGCTGGTGGGGAGAAATGGTGGGGAAAGTCGAGAATGTTCCGAACGGTTGCCGCGCGGAACGAATAGATTGATTGCGCATCGTCGCCGACGATTGTGAGACCGGACCCGTCAGGCCGCAACGCCAGGAGGATCTCGGCCTGGAGCCGGTTGGTGTCCTGGTACTCGTCAACGAGGACATGGTCGAAGCAACCGGCGATCTGTGTTGCGACGGCGGGTTCAGCCATCGCGTGGCGCCAGTACAGCAAGAGGTCGTCGTAATCGAGGACGTTGTCTCGCTGCTTGGCCACGACATAGGCCTGGAACAGCCGACGAAGCTCGCTCGGCCAATCGGTACACCAGGGAAAACTTTGCGCGGCGTGTCCTCGATCGGGCACCCGGCATTGACCGTGTAGGAGTAGATCGCCAGGCAAGTGTCCTTGCGTGGGAAGCGGGAAGCCGTTCGGGACAGGCCGATCTCCGTGCGCACAAGGTCGAGGAGATCCGCCGAATCGGTGCGGTCGAGAATGGTGAAGGACGGGTTGAGGCCGATCGAAACGGCGTGGAGCCGCAAAAGGCGGCTGCCGACCGAATGAAATGTTCCCGACCAGGGCAGGACGGCCGTCTGCGGTGATGCGCGATCGGCGCCGTCGCCGCGAGCTTCAGTAAGGATCTGGTGGGCTCGCCGCGTCATCTCGAGCGCAGCGCGCCGAGTGAAGGTCAGCAGCAGAAGGCGGAGCGGGTCGGCGCCATTCAGGATCAAATGCGCGACCCGGTGAGCGAGGGTCTTGGTTTTGCCCGTCCCTGCGCCGGCCGCGATCAGCAAGGCAGGGGGCGACTTTGTACCGCCCCCGATACCGTATTCTACCGCGCTGCGCTGCGCCGGGTTCAGATCGCGCCGATGCCGGTGGCAGTCGATCAAGGGCAGCGCCGTGTTCCTTGTCCGTTCCCCTGACCTGCGATATCACCGCAGATCCCGTGATGCAATCGTTACGTTCGGCGAGATGCCCGGCCGTAGCCTGCGTTACGCCGACCGCTTATCCGAGCGACGTCCACGGTTATGGAACTTCTCACGGAGGCCAGCGAACCCGACCAGGTTCCAACCGTCCCGACCGATACGGAAGCGGCCGCCGCACTGACTTTGAGACAAGCAGCAGGCTTCCCTAGCGAACTTGAGCTTCCATTTCCCGCGAGCGAAGCGCCTCATTGTAGGTTTGAATAACCGGTCCTGGCTTTCTTTGCCGCCTTCGCCTGGCACTGCGGTTCGTCCGGAGCGACATCAGTCTCACGCGGTTCGGGTCATGGCTTCGCATCCGGCATCTCGCGCTGGACCACGGCCGCCGGCTTGTCCTCGCGCAGACCCTCATAGACCACCTGGCGAAGGAGATTGTCCTCGGTCCAGGCGAGAAACTTGACCCACGACGAGCTCGGGCCGCACCCAATGGACACGGCTGAGAGCCTAGGGCGAGCCGAAGCGGGTGCTGCGCCACGGCGGGACACCGAGCGGCATCCAGGCAGTGGCTAGCGGCTCTAGCCGGCGCACAGGCGCTCAAGCTCGGCGCGTCGATGCCGGTTCCGACGCGGCCGGCATAGATCAGCTTTCCATCCGAATCGTATAGGCGAGCAGCAGCGCACTGAGATAAGGGCGGCTGCCTTCCGGATCGGTCCAGCCGACCACCACGAATTCCTCGCGATTGAGGCATTTGACCTTGAGCCACAGGCCGCGGTTGCCGGGCGTGTAAGGGGCATCGGCGCGTTTCGAGACGATCCCCTCGAGTGACATCGCGCAGGCCTGCTAATGAAATTCCCGACCATGCCCGATCTGATGGTCGCAGTACTGCAAGGGCGACGCCACATCCGCCAGCAACGCCGCAAGTCGCTCTTTGCGATCGACGAGCGGCCGCGCCATGAGATCTTGGCCATCCAGGTGCAGAAGATCGAACAGGAAGAAGACGAGGCCGACGGCGTTGCCGGCATCCGATGCCAGCTGGATCATGCTGAACGAGGTGATGCCGTCGGGCCCACGCCGCACAGTTCGCCGTCGAGATAGGCCTGGCGGGCGCCGAGCGACGATAGGGCCGTGGCAATCGCGGGATATTTATGCGTCCAGTCGAGCCCGGTGCGCGTAAGCAATTTCACCGCGCCGCGGTCGAGGCACGCGTGCATACGGTAGCCGTCGAAGTTGATTTCGTGGAGCCAGGCCAGGCCTTCCGGCGCCGCGTCGACGAGGCGGGTGAGGTGCGGCCGGATCCATCGCGGCAGGGCGGAGGCAGCAGTTCGCTCTGCCGCTACGGGTCGCGCCATGCCGGGAGCACGAAACGGCTTCGATGCCGGCGGTCGCGCTTCGAAATTTGCGCTTAGCCCTCGGCCACCGCGAGGCGCGCGCCGATTGTGTGGGCGGCGAGCTGATAAACCGCGTCGCGGCCGACTCGCCAGTCGGCAAGCTCGTTTTCATCAAGGCGGTCGGGCATATGCGGATGCCATTCGCCGCGGATCGGCCGGATCACCCCGCGGGGATCGAGCTGGCCGCAATCGACGCGCATCGTGCAGCAGAAGCGCCGGCCGACCTCGAAGGTGGATTCGATAATGGTGTCGCGCGCGAGGCGCGGCGGAACCGGCTCGAAATAGGTGACTTTCCGGGGCAGGCTGCGGCGGATCATTCCGTACCCTCGGGTCAATGGGGCGGCGATGCTCACTTCCTATATGGAGGAAATGGTGGCGCCGGTAGGCGCGTGAAGAGGGTCTCCGCCGACAGGCGGACGATAGGCCAGGTGCCGTTTCAAATAAAACAGGCACGGCATCGTAAACATAAAAATGGCGGCTGATTTGCGCGAAGCAATTCAGTGATCTATACATCGGTGGTGCGCAACCGTCCTTCACCGACAAATAAAAATGCCGCGCAAGGTTCCGATCACGCCGGAAAAGGAACAGCAAATTATTGCCGCGCTGGAAAAGGATTCCCACGGGTCGCGGGTGGTGCGCGGGCTCGGCGATGTGAGTTATGCGACGGTGTGGCGGATCGCGGACCGCAACGGTATAGCATTGAAGGCGGGCCGCGAAACCATGGGCCGGCCGCGTCTACCGGCGGAAGTGTGGGCGAAAATCTAGAGGGAGGTGGGGGTGAACCCGAATGCGACGCAGAAGGAGGTGGCGCGAAAAATCGGGGTGAGCCGTTCGACGGTGGGCCGGGTGATGCGTGGGCGTCGAGACGCCGCTCCGTGAGGTTTATAACGCGTATTTTCGACAGCGGCGCTGAATAACAAATGGCCCGGCCCTTGCGGATACCGGAGACCTGTGCACAGAAAAGCTCGATCACACGGCGGTTGACCCGGAAGGAGAGGGACGCGGTGGCAAATAATTTGAGGCGGATCGCCGGTACCCTCGCGCTGGCGGCCATCTTATGAAGCTGCACGGGCGCCGATATTGCAAACGGCACCTTGGGGGCAGCGAAGAGCTGGTGCCGGCTGCACTCTCCTCAATACTGCTCGGTAAATGACGAGAGGCCGTCCCCGCAATAAATCCGGCCAGAGCAGCAACACTCCTGCGACGAGCGTTCCCCCTCTGACAACGAACCGCGTCATCCCGCATAACGGACAGTAGCTGTGGCGACACTCATGACGGGATTTCCTCCGGCTCCGGAGGATCAGGTATCGCTGGCCAACTGGCGTGAGGCACCGTTCAACCGCTGGAGTTTTCGTCATGTGCGCGAAATTATTCCCACTGCCGATATCGCGCACGATCCGCATCGAGTGAGGCCGCTACCCACAGGGCTGGTTGATACCGACAATATCGGCATTCGGGGGGCGAAGGACCGCGTTCTCTCGCTCGACGATTTCCTGATGGCGGCCAGCACGGACAGCCTGGTCATCCTCCATCGCGGACGCATCATCGTTGAGCGATATGCCGAGGGGATGACGGCGGAGACGCCGCATATTCTCATGTCGGTTTCAAAGTCGGTGCTCGGGCTTCTTACCGGCATTCTGGTCGGCGAAGGAATTCTCGATCCGGATCGCCAGGTCACGACCGTGATCCCGGAGGTCAGTGAAACAGCCTACAAAGGAGCCACGATCCGGCATCTGCTCGACATGAGAACTGGGGTCGCTTTCGATGAAGACTACGCGGCGACCTCCGGCCCGATCGTCGAATATCGGAAAGCGACGAACTGGCATCCTCTCGAGCCGGGCCAATGTCCGTCTGACCTGCGGTCCTTCTACCAGAGCTTGCGGGCCCCGGATGGCAGGCATGGCGGCCGTTTCCACTACGTCTCGCCGAATACGGACTTATTGGGCTGGGTGATTGAGCGGGCGACGGGTCAGCGATTTGCGGACCTGCTGAGCAGATACATCTGGAAGCCGATGGGTGCGCAGCACAGCGCGTACATCACGGTCGACCGATTGGGCGCGCCGCGGTGCGCGGGTGGCATCTGCGCAACCGCGCGCGATCTCGCCCGTCTCGGGCAGGTTGTTGCAGATGGCGGCGCATGCGAGGGATGGCAGATCATCCCCGCCGCTCGGATCGACGACATCGTGCAAAATGGAAGCGCTGATGCATGGGATGCCGGTGTCTTCGCGCCCTTCTTTCCGGGACGCAAGATGCACTACCGGAACAAGTGGTACGCGGATCTTGGCAAGGCGCCCTTGCTATTTGCG
>Ga0306925_10000498_pt1 | contig 28324 bp, 28 predicted proteins | sample flu12Cox44000176_FD_203755 | JGI IMG/M metagenome (GOLD analysis project Ga0306925, IMG submission 203755) | Lab enrichment of tropical soil microbial communities from Luquillo Experimental Forest, Puerto Rico - flux8day.12C.oxic.44.000.176 (v2)... | ecosystem: Environmental > Terrestrial >... | reverse complement strand
GTAAACGCTAGACCCGTTCCGGTGGCAGTAGCATTTTGTGATAGCGTAACCGTCGAAGCGTTAACTACAGCCGCAATAGTGGTGCCTGTCGGGATGTTCGTGCCCGTGATTGAGAGCCCTGCCCCGCCCGGCGCAAAATGCGCCGTATTGCTGGTGTAAGTCGGGCTACTGATCGTGGACGCACCGTCTGTGAAATTTTGGTCTGAAGGTGTCGCAGGATCGCACACTGGCAGCTGATAGTAATCCATTGGCTGAAAATTAGGCGTTGGCTGATTGATCACGATCCGTTTCGCGCCAGCTTCCAAGCATAGCTTGATGAGTTCGTCACCGTTGATGTCGCGCGAGATGTAACTGCGTTGCCACTGGATCCAGTTCAAAACGGCCTGCTGCACGTTTGCTTCGATGGTCGCCTGAAGCACCTGATTCGTGCTCAGAATCCAGTAATCCAGATTGACCGTGTATGGCACAACGGTTGGCGCGAATACGCTGACATAATCGGTAACCGGACGGCGCGTATCCGCGCTGCACGTGGCAAGAACCTTGTTGATAATGTCCGGAGTGGGCAGCGTGCCATTGGTGCAAAGCGGATAAATCCAGACTTCACCTGCGACCTCTGGCGCTGAATAAACAACCGCCTGAATGATTGACGGATCGGCTGAGAGCGCCCAGAACTCGTACGCATCGTGCGGGCCGCAGGTGGAAAAACTTTCAATAGCGAGCCAGATTCGGAAACGGTATTGTTCATCCGGTTCGAGATCTACGCCATTCACAGACGTATCGATATTTTGAACTGTCATGGCCCACGACTGATTCCAGTTGATGAGATAATTAACCTGGCCAGGCAGATACCCATTGCCAACGGTTCCTGGGACAATAGCCGTTCCCGTGACAGTGCCGATTAGTTGTCCTGCGGGGATAACACAGTCAATGATGGTTTGAAACGCAAAATTCCCAGCCGAACATTGCGTTCCGGCAGGAATCGTGGCGTTAAAAGCCAGCGCCACGACCAGCGTGAATTGCAGCGTGCAGGACGCAGGAGCCGCTGCCAGACGCAAAGCACGATCACCATAAAGCGCAGCCAGATTGTCCAGATACGAATCGTGCGCGTATTTGAGCAGGTTCATTTTGCCAGTGAAATCTATGATGACACGCTGCTGCGACAGCCAATCGCATACCGCGAGCAGATGCAGCCGGACGGGATCGGCAGGCGCGAGCGTTTTCGCTATATTGGTCAGCGCGAGGAACGCAGCCTGATAATCGGCAATCACTTCCGCTTCGATCATGGCGGGATCTTTTACCGCGAAATCGATGTCCGGAACTAAAGAAAGACCGTATTGCGGAATGCCAGGGCTGGTTCCGTTGCTCACTTTTCTCCGTTTTTCTTAATCCCAACATATACCGAGAGCGCGCCGACGATTGCTCCCAGCACAGTTGTAAACATGTCTGAAATGACGCCCGAAATCTCATGCTTCTGCTGAAGCAGTGCCGCGCCAGTAGTGATGGCAATTATGATTAAAGCAGCACCCAGAGTAATTGCCATAATGGACGCAACAGTGCCTTGACTGGGAAGGCTTTCCCAAAATCCCTTTTTTCTTGGAGGCTCTTCGTTCATCTCTGTATCGTCACGCTGTAGCTCGGTGGACCGTCCCCGGTGACATTGTGAGCGGAGACCCTGAATGTGGTCTTGCGGCCCTGTAACTTGTGCGTCGCATCGTACCACGGAGTCGCACCGGGAAGAGGCGGATTAACTGTGTCGATCTGCTGGTAACTACTGCTTCCACCTTTTGCCCGCTGAATATTATAATAAATGACGGCGTCACTCGGATCGTTTTGCTGCCAGACCAGTAAATTGGTCGTCCCACCCTGGCTCATTACGCGTAAACTCTGGACGGGCCCGGGAACCTGTGCAGCGGGCGTTGGCGTAGCAGTAGCCGTTGCTGTAGCACTAGGTGTTGCGCTCGGAGTTGCCGTAGGTGTCGGACTAGGCGTCACGCATGAGAGAGTGGTAGCGGAAGCCTGATTGGTGAAACCCGAATTTCCGCCGGCATTGAATGCGTTCACCTGATAGCAGAAAGTGCCGCTGGTAGGCGGAGTATCCACGTACGTTGTCACACCCGCCCCAGTCTGAGTAACTGCCAGAAATGAAGTACACCCTCCAGAGCTGCGCTGAATGTTAAATCCGGTCTCATTAGTAGAATTTCTAGTCCACGTAAGCGTGATCTGCTGGCACCCGGTACCGGTAGCGCTTAGGCCGCTGGGAGCAGCAGGAGTCGCAACGGGGGTTGGCGTGGGAGTAGGAGTAGCCGTTGGTGTCGGCGCAGGATTAAAGCTCCGTGCTGTCTGAATCGAAGCAATCTCAGTATCCAGTAAGGAACTATTCCAGATTGCGGCGTGCTGAATACTGCCTTTGCCCAAAGGATTGCTACCATTACTCAGGTTCTTCATTAGTGAAGTTCGGTTACATGTGCTCGCTGCCGTGAGAGTCGTAGTCGAGGAGATTTGCCGGACGCCATCAACGTAGAGGTCAAAGACCGCGCCGGTTCGCCGGAAGGTGATTGAATGCCATGTATTATCGAACGCTACGCCGCCATTAATGGGATTGAGCATTTGTCCGGTATTTCCACGAGCGTAACCCGAGGCAGCACTAACTCCCGTAGCTTGTCCCGTTCTTACGAGATTGCTAGCTGAAGCAGAATTACTAATCCCGACGGCAGCACCACTCGCAAAATCAAGGCCGCCATTGACGAGCGCGTAAAAAGTGAAGTCCTGATTATCGAGACTCAGGATCACAGAATCATTTCGAGAGGCGTAGCCCGTTACCCCGTCGGTTCGGAAGCAGCCGCCTTGCTCCCCGGTTTCTCCTAGCCAGTAATTAGTGCCAATCGCGCCTGTAATGCTAAGATCCTTGGCGTTGCCAGAAGAATCGCTGAGCGTAGTCCCACTAGTCTCATTGCACTTCCAGTAGCCGACCAGATGTGTCGGTTGCGTGGAAAGGATTACTCCGACGAACGAGGCAGCAGTTGGAGTGGGAGTCGGTGTCGGCGTAAAAGTCGGTGTCGGCGTAGGGGTAAACGTGGCAGTTGGCGTCGCACTTGGCGTCGCACTTGGCGTTGGCGTTGGAGTAAATGTAGGCGTGGGAGTTGGCGTATACGTAGCCGTGGCGGTCGGAGTAGGTAGCGCCACGGTGGTGCAGGTGGCGATATTGCTCAAAGCGGAATCTCCACACAGAACCGAATGCGTTTGGACTTCGTAATCGTATGTCGTGTTAGGCTGAAGTAGCGTATCCTGAGAGGTAGTCGTGGATCCGCCCTGAGTAGCAATCTGGGCAAAGGACGCAGTGCCAGTTCGTCGCCATATGAAAATGTTATCTTGTGCGGTGGAATTATTTTGCCATGAAAGATTGATCTGAGTCGTTGAGATCGTTGTACAATTGAGATTCGATGGCGCAACCAAGACTGGACAAGTCGGGGTGGGCGTTGGAGTGAAAGTCGCTGACGGGGTTGGGGTAGGAGTGAAAGTCGCAGTCGGAGTGGAAGTCGGGGTTTTAATTGGGGTGGGCGTTGCAGTGGGTGTCGGACTAGGCGTTCCCGCTATTGGTGTCGGCGTCGGACTCGGCGGAGGCGGCGGTCTGGGTCCATCATTTAAAGGATGTGGATATTGGTATTCGTCAGTATAAGCACCGCAGCCGGGCGCGGGAGTGGGGCTTCCGCAATTTGTTGCCAGGCTATAGAGGTTCGCTACGTCACTCGGAATTGAATGCCCTGGCAGTGGGGGTGGCGGGCTTGTCCCATAGTTAATGTAGTCCGTTCCTGAATGTATGGTCGGAACCACAGTGCAGTTAAACCCGAGCGGTGCCCCGTTCGCATCAAGGTTCACGTTGTTCCATGAATAACAGGGTTCTAGTTGCTGATTGAGGTTATGGGGAGTGGTTTGGCCCGCAACTACAACATCGCCTTTTCCGTGTCCGCATTGATCCAGCCCTACATTTAGCTGCCGGATGCTAAATGTATCGCCAACACCAAAAAGAAGCGGCGCTCCGCGATCACCGCTATTGTAAAAGTAATAACTAATTATCGAACTGGTACTGTCGGACGAAATCACATTTAAGAAACCGGCACTACGGCCAACAGCGTTTTGAAACGGAGTCCCTGCTGGGGTCGCCGCTGGGGTCGCCGTAGCATCCAATCGAATCTCCAATCCCTGCGGTAACGGAGATGGCAACGGCACGTTAATTCCGATTGCTTTGGTGATACCACCCCCGCAAGTGTTGCTGCTGTTATAGGGAGGGGGCCTGATGCAAGCGGGGCTACTGGCCGCCGTTACCAGCCCTGTGTAGAGTGGGGGAGCGGTATTCGTCGGATCAGCGTTATTATCCCAAGGATTAGCTCCATCTGCTTGTCCCCAAGAATTATTGGTCTGACTAGGGTAGAGACCGTAGCCTACCGCTCCAAACTGACGAAAATCAGCCAGTCCCGTATGGAGCGGATTTGATGCATTATACTGCCCGATCCAAACATTGTCATGCCAGATAGAACTCCCGCTCCTCATTTCACCGCCTGGAAGAGGCCCTGCATTCCCGTTAGGCAAAATTTTCGGCCAGTTGAACGTGTTCTGGTAAACTTGGTTTGCTCGCATTCCACGATCAACTCCCCCTTCAGTTCCGTGACCATTGGGCTGCGCTTTCCAAAAGTAATTATGGCGGGCGACGTATCTGCCACCGATCACGCAATCAAGTCCACCGCTGGTATTACTTATGCTGTTCGCACCCAGCCCAGCGATGGTATTGTCTTCTAAAAACCAGAAATTACCGCTGCCATACATTGGACCATCAGCCCACGCGCCGTTCCCGTGAGCGTTGTCTTCATTAGCTCCATTAACAAACATGTGCGAGTGATTGACGCCATCTCCCTGCTCGAATAGATTATGATCATCCACTCCGTTCACCCAACCCTGAATCATTACGGCTGCACCCCATTTCAAATGATAGAAATGGCAGTTATTTATCCGGGCAGTGACCAGCCCGGTTGTATTGTTAATTCGAATCGCGCCGTCATTAGCCGTAGTTTGACCTGTCTCATGACCTTGGAAGGTTATCCCGATTAGGTAGTACCCAGGATTTGATGATCCGCCTGGGATATTAGCTTTAAGTAAAACAGAGCCGCCAGGAGCAGGATGAGCCATATCGTCAATGATAACGGTACCGGCATTAGTGCCAGTCGGAAGGCCGTCATTGGCACTTGCGCAAAGGGTGGGAGGACTAGCCTGCGCGCACGGATAACCCCCGGCGTTACTGATTTGAGTTGAACCCTTAATAGTTATGCCTTTACTGATACTGACCCCGTCTCCCCAGTGATACGTTCCTGCTGGCACTATGATTGTGTCGCCTGGATTTGCGACCTGATCATGGAAGTACTGAATAGAATGAGGATTAGTACCTGGTGAAGGCGTACAAACTGGACCCTGTGGATTTGAAGTAGTATCAACATCACAGCCATCGGAAATGCAACCTCCCGTGCCACATCCAGGATTAGTTTGACCAAGGCTATAAGGCCTTTGTAAAATGAATAAGCTGATACAGATCGCCGCCAGCAGTACCGCAATAGAGAGAAGAAGTCTTTTCATTTTAGTTTTTCCTATTTCGCCAAAATCATGAATCCATTTGTTGCCGATTGCGTCACAAGAGCTTCCCTTAGTTGAATCCATGCCGAGTTCCACGCGACACTATTCGCGATCGAGATAAACCACGGGATCGTTCCGGTCCCTGTAACAATTTTGGATTGCAACGATATGCGAAAGCTCGTGCTGGCATTAACAGTGCCCACCGGAGACCATGTGCCATTGGTGGTATCGCTAGATCCGGTTACAGCGCCATTATCCTTTTGTCCATTCCACGCAACAATCGCATCGCCAGTGGTGATAGATGAACTCGTAACTCCCGGCGTGGTGCTGGTCTGGCCGGTTGTGCATCCATCGCAAGCAGCAGCAGCCGCCACGAACGTGGGAGGGCCGTTTAGTCCGCGGGCCTCGTAAAGGTATCCTATTCTGGAAGTGGTAGCGGTCGAAGCTGTGACTGTTATTGAGTCAGTGACCCCGATTTGGGTCGTAATCGGGGTGGTGTAAGCAGCAATTTCGACTCCTGAATTAGCGGCGCCCGGGTGATAAATCGCGTCCAGTTGCCGTGTCCAAACGTTCCCTTTAGGGTCTGTGAAAGTCGCTTGCGTGAAAATTTTAGTGCTGCCACCCGATCCGCTATTTGACCACGTCAAGAGCACTATCCCGGTATCTCCTACCACCATAGCGGTATTGGGACTCATTGATAGAGTCGCTACTGCGCTTCCGGTACCTGCTGTAAATCCCTGATCGATCAGCGTGAGGGCGGCATCCAGCCGGAAAGCCGAAACGAGCAGTAAAATGGAGATCAAACGTTTCATGGCTGAGTCCCGGCAGCCAGCGAATCCCACGTTGCACCCGTAGAATTCCAGATAACCAAAACGTAGGTGGTTTTGTTTATTACGGTTGTGGTTGGAAACGCGACACACACAGTCCGGTATGCAGCATTCCACGCCAGCGTGTGAGCTGACGCACCTTCGTCGATTCGAATCAAAAATGTCTGCATGGGTGTCGGACTTCCGGTGGTAGCGTTAAAGGTAAAGGTTCCTGTGCCTAGCCCGCTAAGACCTACTCCGTCAAAATTGTCGGGGTTTACAGTATAGGATGTTCCGGGCGAAATCTGAAGATCCACCCGGCGCGCAATCCGCTTATTTGTAAGCGTACTGGTGCTGGAGAGAGTCGGAACGACAACGCCAGCAACCGAAAGTACTCCAGCGCTTGAACGATCCAGTGTGGTGTCGGTTGTTCCTAATGTGCCAAGCTGGATCGGTCCACTGACGTTCGCTGCTCCATTAAAATTCTGACCCCACAAAGTTCTGGTTGTAGTGAGCGTTGCCGCCGAACCCGTTGTGTTTTGATTGAGTGGATTGGTGACATTTCCCGGAGGTAGAACGCCAGTGGCAAGATTAACATTTGTGGGGGTCTGCACCCATGTCGTACCCGTCGTGTCGATCGTAACGCCTGCCGTTGTCATTCTCCAAGTTGAGCCCTGGTAAGTGGTGCCCAGTCGGATAAACGTAGTCAGGTATGGCGGGGCCTGTGTCGTGCTGCCGCTCGTGTACCACCCGGGCCTTGTCCATGCGCCTGGCCCCGTTACCCATGGACCATTTTGTGAGCCGGTAGTCTGCGCCGTGGCGAGAACGAGCGTGCTTGCCGTTAATTGACCGTCAATGGTTTGTTCGCCGGACAGAGTAAGATTGCCGGTCGCCGAATCCGCTACAAGAGCGCAGGCAGGTTTGACAAGCAACGAGGATTTGGCGTCAGTGATGGTCCCCGGGGGGATCAGAGCTGGAATAGCGCTCGATCCGCTGCCTGTAACGTCACCACTCAGCGTGATTGTCTGGTTTGCATTGAGGTAATCGGTGCCTGCAACAGCTATGCTTGGTGTTCCGACTCCAGCAACAGTGGTGTTTTTCAGGATGCCGTTGCCAAGACTGGAATACGAAAACGCATTCGGAAGCGAGCCATTCGCGCTCTTAAGCATGTATGTGGCGGTTGTTGGCGCTCCACCAGCAGCACCGTTAGAAGCCGCGGTGAGTCTTCCTTGCGCGTCAACGGTGAGAGTAGTGTTGGTGTAGGTTCCGGGAGTTACAGTTGTATTGGCGAGCGCTGGCGCTGCGTCACTGGGCATGAAAGTTGTGAGGACGCCGTTTATCGCCGTTGGACCGACTTTAGAAGTTGGATTGCCAGGCGTGCCGCCCGTGCCGCCACTCGGAGGAGTCCAGCCCGTGCTCCCCGTGCCGCTGGTTTTAATGTAGAGAACGCCGCCAAGCGAATCCAGGTAAAGACTCGGTGGACTGGCGGTCACCACTCCATTGGGATTTCCGCTACCGGTCATGATCCACAAAGAAGTGCCCTGCATCGTCAACTTTGTGACTGGCGGTTGCGTCGTACCAGTAGAACCAACCGTGACGGCGCTAGTCTGTGCGAGAGTAGAAGTCGCTCTCACAAGCAGCATTGATATAAGCAGAATTGCAGTTTTCATGGCGGTTGCGTTACGCCCGGGCCGATGGTGATATATTCCGCGCCTGCTGCCCCACGGACTTGTAGGAGGTGAAATTTGGTCTGGTCAGGATTGAAAATGTAAAGACCTTGGTCTGCGCCAATCGCTGCCAGAGTACCATACCATGGGAAAAACATGACGTTGTCCATCGTGGGACCGGTGTTGTCCCAGTAGCCAACATCGCCAGCGATTAAAAGAGCATCAGCTCCAGGATCACCGAGGCTGAGTGAACTGGATCCATCGATGAGGTCAGGGGGAGAACCTTGGGTACTTATGATAACGTTTCGTGCAATGGAATCGATCTTCTTGATATGGAGAAGCTGCCCGGTGGCATTCGCTAGAGGCAATGTAATATTGATGTCCTTATTTAAGACAGAGCAATCGACTAAAATCTCTGTATCGGTAGATTGAACCACATAGTCGTCGGTTTTCGTTAGTGGTGATCCAAGGCGTAACCCCTTAAGTGTTGTGGGCTGTGGAAATGTATTCGGTTCCGCGGTATCGGCTAGCGTGAGAGGGGTCGCTAAATCCCAAAGCTGCGGTAAGATGTCCGTGATTAGAACTCGGTCCTGAATATCAATCAAGGCGACCATTGTGATACCGTCTATCGTTTCCCCTGTAGCTGGCCGAATACGAACCTGATTAGTCGAAGAATCTATCCTGCGGATTCGATAGCTCTGGCCGTTGCCCACAGCTGGCGGCAGGTTAACTATTACGTCACTGGTTGTGCAGTCACACAATATAACGCAATCAGTCGGAAGAGCGGTGTACGTGCCAGCAGTGACTAGGGTAATATCCCCAAACCGAATTCCAGAAAACGTATCTTCCCTCTGGAAAACATTAGGCAGAGACAGACTGGCGACATCCGTGCCGCCGCCGCCACTGCCTGGTGGCCCTGTGATGTTAGCGACGTTCGTCCACGACATTATACTTGTTTCCTTGTTTGATTTTCGCCCAACGACTAGCAACGGTGCTGCTCGCAGAAGTAAATTGGAAAACATCGCCGGTTGTCGTGTTCAGATACATATCTTGCGCTTGCACTGGGTTCTGTGGCGTGCCGAGACCGGGGCCGGGATCTGTACTCCCTACATACCACAAGCTTCCGCGCGGGCCTTGTGGGCCGGGAGGGCCCGGCGGGCCAGGAATTGGTGTAGTACTCATATCAGGAGGTAGTTGCTGCTGCTGTGGTTGAGGTGTGATGCTATTGACTGCATAAGGTGTGTTCGTCTGATAAATCACGTTCTTAATGTCTAATTGCAAGAGAAGGACCAGATGCCCATTGATCGCGTCGGCTTCAAAATTGATATTCATGACAGAGCAACGCGGCTCCCATTGATTGACTGCGGCCAGTATCGCTATGGTTAGCGGCCCTGTGCTATTTATCGGGGTGTCCACGATCGTCTGGTCTAGCCCTAGCGTTCGCTCCAGTGGCGCGCTGTAAAGCGCCGTCGCCAGAATGGTTTTAACGTTTTGGAAAATCTCTTTGTAGCTGATTGCGCCGAAATCGATTTCTTCCAAACCCGCCATCGTCAGCGGTAATCCGTCAGGCTCGATGAATTGCAGTCGCCAGTTTGCGCCCAGCTGCGGTGTATAAGCGCCGGCCGCGGTTGGAATTGTTTGAGTAATCGCCATCAGCCAAATCCCGGTATGCCAGTTGGCGATAGCGCGGCGCCCGATTCCGCAAACGGAATGTATTCCTCAAAATGAACATCAAGCTCGACTGCAATCAATCTGCCGCCCGTGAGCCAGTGCTTGTGATTTTCCTTCATTTCTGTGATCACAAACAGCGATTGGTCGGGAGCCATCGGTCTGCCACCGATGATGAGCGGCGCAGCATATCCGCCTTCCAGCAGAAAATGCCACTCTATCAAGATCACATTCGGATCGCCACACCACGCCGCGTTCAGCTTGAATCGCATATCAATTTTAATGAGATCGTTCCCAGCCCATTCCAGAAGCGGCTTGCGCAAGTGAACCATGTGCGCGCCGAAGCGCCCTTTGTAGTCCCGCAGGATTTCATAGAACGTATGGATACGCTGATTTTTCCTGCCGAAGATAATCGAGCCGTATGTGCCTTCTTCCATCTTGCGTCATGCCTCCAGCGCAGCAATGCGCGCTTCCAGTGCAGCGATTCGTTCCTCCAGCGCAACGGCGTTAGTATGATGGCCAAGGCTGTCAATATGCACTCCGCTGGTGGTCATGTTGCCGGTGTGATTGATGTTGCCCTGGATGGTGACAGTGCCTTTGAGCGTGATGTTCTGCTGCTCGATCGTAACCGTACCACTCGGCGCGTTCACGGTGATATTGCCGGAATTTGATTTGATGTTCGTATCACCGTCGCTTGTCAAGTTGATCGCTGCGCCGCCAGTCGTGGCGATGTTGACGGCCTTGGCAATCGTCGCTTTCCAGCCGCCTTTGAAATCCTGCGTCAGAAACGGATCGGCACCGCTGTTAGCGTCGAATTTCTCGCTGTGGCCGCCTTCCCATTCACAGTAATCAACCATCGGATCCGTCACGGGCGGTGGCACCTTGGTTGTGTAGAAATGTCCTATCGCAGCGTAACTCGACGTTGAATTGGGCAGTTTTACCATCAACACGTTCTGCCCGACGCGCGGCATGGCGAAACTCTTTTTACCGCCAGCTGAGATTTGCAGCATCGGCACAGGCTTGGTGATGAGCGGGTTGCCGGTGTGATCGATCTTATCCGGCATGATGACGCGCATGTTCGCGCCTTTCTCGCTTACTTCCAGCTTGGAGACCTTGCCAATTACAACTGCATGCACAAACCGTTGATCACGCCCGTCAGTGTAATCGGTATCGGCTAAGAGATTTTTGCCCATAACTAATAGTCCAGCGTGCGTCTGACGTGAATCCTCGTGTCATACATCGGGCAGAGAACATGGTGCGCCTGCTCGATGAACCACATGCCGTCAAACTGGCCGCAGCCCGATAGCGTGAACGTCTGACCAGAAGCGATTAACGGGTTGCCAATGGAAAGTTCAATGTCCGATTCGTACCTGCGCTTGTTCTTATCACGCGTCTTGGCCTGCGCCTTGGTCAACACCGCGTCGGCTTCCGCGCTGTCACTGGAGAAGTATTGCAAACCACCTGTCCCATCAAAAAGCTGTGGCGATCCGCTTCCGCTGTCGCTCGATTTCACGTCGCTGTTCCAGTTGAGATTATCCTTCCATGTGGACGGGTTCATCAGCGATTCGCCTGCACCCACGCCTGTTCCCTGCAAAAGAGAATTGGAATCAAACTGCCGCTGTGAAGTATCGCCTGTCTCGATGTCAGTATTGGACACGACCGTCGATGCAGTAAGATCGGTCACTTGCAGGCGAAATCTGCCGCTGCTCATCCGATAGGTCTGCGTGTCTGCGCCTGCCGCGCCGTCGCCATATACCAGCGTGAAACTGGACGGCTGCTGGTCGAGCGTTAGCGGATCATAAAGCCACAGTTGTCCGCGCGCGATCTTGATTTCGAGCTTGGCGTCCTCAGCGAGCCGCCTCAAAAACTGGAACGCGCTCTGCTGCACCTGCTCGACGCGATCATACATCGGATTCTTTTGGGCTAGAAACTTCGGCTCAAGATGATTCTCCCCTGCGATCTGCGATACAATGTCTTGAAGCGACTTGTTCTCGAAGCCCCTTGTCTCGTTTGAAACCTTGCCGTGCGCGTCATTCGGAATCGAGTTCGCTTTCACATGCACCGTGTGCTGCGGCAAATCGAACTCGATGGAATCGATGTAAAACGTCCCGCAATCCAGCGCGAGCGTAGCCGCGTTCGGGCCGAACCAGCGTTCAGCTTGAATCTTCGCGCCCAGCGTCGCGCCTGGGGCCGGCATCCATTCATTGATGAATTTTCTGTCGCGATCAGCGAGACTGAACTGGCAATCGTCGGCGTGCTGTCCGTCGCAGCTGTCGGTGTATTCGAAGTGCAGCAGATACGGCGCGAGCTGTGAATAAAAGTCTTCCCCGTTCAGGATGATCTGTGGCCGCGCTGATCGGACCTGAATTATCATGTGACCACCACATTTGCGCTCGTCCATGGGACAAGCGGAATGGCTGTCTTTTGCGGCAGCACGGGCACAATCACCTGAACACCGGCAGGAAAATTACAGATGTCGCGAAGTTCATAATTGGCTTCGAGCAACTTGTACATGAGCAGTTCGTCGCCGCGACGCATTCCGTACACCTTGAGCGCAATCAGGTCCCACCAATCATCCTGCACGGACACATATATGCTCGCGCCCTGTGGAATTGGTTGTGCGTATGTCGTCCCATTAGCCATAACCGCTCTACGCAAACATAATCTCTAACTACCGTAACCGGATTCGTAACTTAACCGACGTTCCTGGCGCTGTGCAGCTTGAAACTCGCGAATGAACTCGCGCGCCGCATCGCGCAACCTTGTGCTCATCCGTCCCATGGCGTGTTCATCTGCATTGCCATGAATGTGAATCTCGGGCGCGTGATGCAAGTTGAATATGCCGCTCCCGCGACTGCCTCCGCCCAACAGACCGCCTAAGACTGAAAGGGGTCCGCGACCGCCCAGCGGCAGGATCGCTTCTGGACCGCGTTCAGCCAGTGCAGCGATTTGCGGCCGCAGCGCGATGCCGCCCTGCTGATACGCAGCCGCCAGCAACGGCGGCGGTGCGTTCGCAGCTGGCGCAGCAGCAGCTTGTGCAGCCGCGATTTGTTGCGCCTGACCAAGGTATGCGGTTCCCACATCGGGGTGCATTCCAATGGTTGAAAATCGTTTGCCCAGAATGCTTCCGCGTATGCTCGCTGACCCAGCAGCAGAGTTTGCATCGCGCACAAAAGCTGCAACTGACTTGTCAACGTCATAGGCGTTCCCGTAAGCCTGCCCGTGCGAGTATTGAAAGACGCCAAACGATCCGCCCGGGTCACTCAGATTTGTCGATCTTGGATTGAAACCAGATTCAGCGTGCGCGACAGAGACGCCCCAGCGCGCCCATTCCTCAGGCGTCCCTTTGACAATGCCAAATCGTGCAGCATCGGGTGGCAGACCTTGCGGCGGGTATTGTCTGAATTGCGTCAGCAATTTGCCGTATAACGTCGCGCCAGCGGTAGCTCGCGGGCCGAGCGAGGATTCCCCACCACCGTAGGACATTGTTGCGCCAGCTGGAATATAACCAGCGCCGCCTCCAGCTGGGCCGCCTCCAGCGCCTAGGATAGTCGTTGTTGGCGTGGCTGGAATCGCTGGTACGCGACTCACAGGCGCAGCCCACGGCGCACTCGTCACGGGCGGTGCTGGCGGTGCTGTTTGCGGTCCATAACCAGCGCCGCCTGGAGCTGCGTATGCTGGCGTTGGAAGAGCTGAGGGAGCGGCAACACCCGGCGCAGCACCTTGCAGGTATGCTTCACGCAACACCGGATTACTCGCGTACTGAGGTGGAATCGGCGGCATCGTTGCTAGAGCCGTTGGAGCGGCTCTTCCGACGTCTCTATTTATTCCAAAGTGTTTGGCGATGAAACTGCCGATCAACACGGGCGGAAGTTTCTTCACGACCGCTGCCAGCGCCTCCATCAGCTTTACCAGAACCTTGAGTTCGGTGTTGAGGATTTTAAGCGAGCGAACGATCGCCCCGCCGAGCAGCCTTCCGAAGAATCCGGACTGGGGCCATTCGAGGCCAAGGGTTGTCCATAACTCTTTAAACGTGTCACCGATTTCGTGCCACACCTTTGCGACCTCTGGCATTTCAAGCCGCTGTGCCAGCGCAACAGCCTCTCTGGTAATCCATGTTATGAGAGTGGCTAGTTCCCTCATCGCGTCCAAAATCACGGGCTCAATGTCCGGCAGTGCGTCCGACCATGCCTTGGCCATGTCAGCCTGCGCTGGCAGCATCTCCCTGCCGATTTTCTTGGATAGTTCATCGAACAGATTCCGCATCCTCTGAATCTGACCGAGCGGCGTCCGCGCAGCCGCATCATTGAAGCCCTGGTATTTCTTCATCAAGTAGGTGATGTAATACAGCGCGCCGCGCCAATCGTCCTTGTAAGCTCTGAGCCGCGCCATCTCGCTTGGGCCTATCGGAATGAACTGCTTCAATGCCATCGCCCGACCGCCTTTTGCGACCTTGACCAGTGTGTCGCCAAGTTCTTTCGCATCCTCAGTGCTGGCGCGAATCCCACGTGCGTGAACCAATACGTCGGCCAGTACCGGCTCTAATTCTGCGATCTGGCGAGGGCTTTCGCCAATCTTTGAAAGGCTAACTGCCATGGTATCGTAAATGCTTTTGGAGATCACGCCGGTTTGTGCCAGCCGTCGATTGTAGTCTTCAAGCATGTCGGCTTGGGCGGCAGCGGCGTCGCGCCCCTGCTTTTTCATGTGAAGGTAGAACTCGTTGGTCAGCGCGAGCGCGTGTTCCTGCGCTTCGGCAGCGGCATCAAACGCGCCTGTAAATATCTTTTTGAACACCGCGCCTGCTGCGAATGCCGCGACACCAGCAAGCGCGGTCTTCATTGCCGAGCCGATCAGCTTGACCGCTTCCGATGTTTCTTTCGCGGTGCGCTGCAACGCCTTCATGCGCGCCTGCGCCTGACGCATGGCCGAATCAAACGAACTCAGCAGCTTTGCGCCGACCAGGAATTGAACTTGGTACTGGTGTTGATTCATACGATCACACCTTTTGTGCCGTGGCGTCGCGTTCCTGCTGCAACTGCAGGTTGAGTTCCGCTATGTACTTTAACAGTTCGAAGATCGGCAACTCCAGCCAGAATTGGATACCACCGCCAGTCTCCCGCGCCAACCGCAGTACGATCGAGCGCAGAAGTTTGGTTATACTTTCTCCTCCTCCGGTGAGCTGCCACAGGCTTTTAGGGCTTCGTTCCTCACCGCTATGTAATAACGGCGCGGTAGTTTCATTATCAGCCCGGGCGGGACGTTCGCCACCTGTGCGGCGAGAATGGTCTGGTAGAGGTGCTTCATCTCTGGCAACACCACTTCGTTCCTGTCAGCTTTGTAAAGCTTGGTGAACGTTCTCTCGGCGCGCTGGAAATCTTTCCCGATGAGGCTGTCCCAGTCGAAGATCAGTTGCTTATACTTCTGACCGTCGAACTCGAATGGTTCATCGAACCTGAGCAGGCGCGGCGGCTGCGCAGGCTCCACTCTCAGTTCGAGATATTCTGCTTCAGCGTCAGCGGCTTGTGCGAGGCGGTTGACTTCTTCTGTTGCTGTGACGTCGTCATCGTTGTTGTTCATGCCGCATTTTGTCCGTCACTTTTGCGGCTAGGTCAACCCAATCAGTTGCCGGATGGGCAACGCTTCGTCTTCGAGCGCCTGACCGTTCCACCAGCGACAGATGCCGTTCTCCTTATCAATCTGGAGCACGTTCACATCATTGTACAAAATGCGATAACTAATGAGTTCGTATTCGGTCTCGCACTCCTGCTTCGTGCCGATCTCGAGTTTGCCGAAGTTGAATCCCTTAGGCGCTGTGCCGCAGATGAATCGCCAGCCGTTGTGAATGATCTTGTTGGTAGAGCTGTCGTGCGATTGCATCGCTGCCCAGCAATCCAGGTTCGCGCCATCCTGTAGCGTTGAGAACAGCGCGTAATCCATGATAGTCAGCCAAGTAATCTTCAATGAATACGGCTGAAAGTGGCATTGCACGGGCATGCCTATCTCGCCGAAAATGCCGCTGCCCTTAAGCGGATCCTCCAGGTTTTTCAAGTCAGGCAGCGTGACATTGCCGCACCCGAGCAGGCGCCGGCCGTCTTTGAAGATTGAGTAATTGGTTACATGATTTGGCAGTAGCATTTGTTAATCCTCCTTAGATTATCCCTGTCCAGAGATTTGCGATGTATGGAACCCAGTACTCGATGCGGAAGTCAAGCCATTCGGCTGGCGTCGGCACCGCGATGTAGATATGGAAAACATAGTGGCCATTGAGAATCTCCGTAGTCGCGTTCTCGCTCTGGTTGAACGCAATTGATGCGCCGATCAGTGCGCCCGTGGCGGTAATACCGTCGAGCCAAAGCTGTAGCGAGTTCACAACCGCATCAATGAGCCGACGATTGCCTGGCTCGTCAACTTCCTGCCAGATGGTCAGCACTACGGTGTTGCCGATGTAATCGAACATTCTTCGCACAGGAATGAACATATCATGCACATCAGTATCGGAAGGATAAGACGAGGTGCGGTTGCCCCAACTGCGCCACCCACCGACGAAGTTGAGCGCGGTGATTACCCCCTGACCGTTCAACATATTGGCGTCAGAAAGGTGCATCGGGACCTCCGCGCCAGTCGCGTCTTGGAGCGAGTTCATTCGCAGGTTCTTGTTCGAAGGCGAGCAATACGGCATCCCACCACCTTTGTAAGTATCCGTCCATTGCAGAAGCGGCCCTTGTTGCGATGCGAAGTGATACTTCTTCGTCACGGTTGTCGTGCTTCCCGGCGCGCCAACGATCGCGCCGACCAGTGTCGGCATGCCAAAGCAAAGTTCCTGACGCGGGAACACAATATTGTTGGTGGTCTTCCATGGCAGTACATCCGTCGCCTTATGGCAAGCGGTCATGTCCACGTCAATTATGCAGGTGCAGGCGAAACAGCCGTTGATGTTTTCGCACTTTGCTTCCATCGCTGCTGCGACCGTCGGATCATGCGACCACGCAGGGCAAATGATCACGCCCGGAACGTAACCTGTCTTCTGGAACACGTCCTCGACGCATTGCAAACCCGTGTTCTGGCCGGTGCTGACATTCACGCCGCCGATAATGATCGAGGCTGTAACAGGCGTCGTTGCCGGAATATTGCCAGCCACTTCTATCGTTGACGTATTGCTCGGGATCGCGCCGGTGGCGATGCGCGTCACCACCCATGTGTAATAAGGTGTTGTGGTATGCGGACCTGCGAGCGAAAGCAGATAGTCCGTGCCATTGACGTAGATCGGCGTTCCTGTCGCGCCTGACACAATCAAGGTCGCGTCATTGATGAGTTGCAATCCGGTATCGACCTGACCGCCTACGAGTGTGAAGGGCGATGCCGGATGCGCAGTCGCGCCCGTGAACACGTCATTGACGGCAATGTAAGTCACGGGGAACACACCGAACTCGACGAATACGCTGTCGATGTGCTCGCAGATATCGTACGTAGCCCAGTCGGTCGAGTAGCCCTGCTCCGCCACTGCCTGCTGATAACTGTTGTAAATGCGTGGCACGTTGAGATACTGCTTGCCGTTTGGGGTCATCCAGAGCGGCGCGCTGCCGACCACAACGTTCATGCCGGGATAGGCTGCAACGGGACTGATTACGCTAGTTGGGACGTCTCGCCACGATACTCCGTGAGGGAAGGGGCCTAAAGATGGCATTGTGTTATTCTCCTATGTTTTGATTTTTGATTGCGTGATGCACTGCATGGATGCTCACGTTAAACTCGGCTGCCAGTTCGCGCAGCAAATAGCCCCGCGCCCGTAGAATCCGAATTTCATGAACTTGAGCGATAGAAAGTTTTGTTGATCGCCGATTCATTGCCTGCTGGTTTGCGTTTTCCCAGCGGCAATTCGATGGCTCGTAATTACCGTCATTGTCGATGCGACCGATTGAAGTTTTGCCTTCTGGTCGTCGCCCCATATCAGCGAGAAAATTTTCGTATCTATGCCAACGTTCGCAAACCTTGATACCGCGCCCGCCGTAGCTAGAGAATTTCGCATTACTCGGATTGTAACAGCGCCCTTGCATCGCTGCCCATGCGTTAAACTCAACCCTTGCAGCGGCGAGAACCGTTCGGCTTTCACCATGAATTACCGCGAATCGTCCATTAGTATCGTGCTGGTGCATAGCGCAATTTAATTGCTGGCCTTTATCGGGACAAGGCTCGTGCTGGCATGGGATTTTACTTTCACTCCTTTTGGTTTAGGTGCTTTGGTTTCTCTGGCTCTGGTAGCTAACCACTGCTGCACAGCACGATAGAATTGCACGTATCTACCGCTGCTGCCACGCATGTTTCGCGCGTAATCCAGATTGAGTTCGCGCCTGACAAGTAGAAACTCGGCGGGCGTAACAAACAATGATCCGATTGGCGGACAGGCTGCAATGAGATTGTAAATGCTCTCATCAACGCCATTGAGGTAAATCTTGCCGTAAGGCAGTTCAGCCCCAACAGTTGGCCCAGCGTAAATGACCTGACCTATGATCCGTTCCATAATGCGCTAAAATCTGTCGTGGATTCCGATGCTACAACATCGAGATGTTCTGCCGGAATCATCGGGAACAGATCATCGTAGTCCGGCAGCGGGCGCGCGCTTGGCAGCTCCCATCTGGTAATCATCTCTCCTATGTAATGCGGGAAGGTGTGCTCTTCGATCAGCTTCCACTCAATCGGCATCACGATCGGATAGGCATCATTTATGCCTTTCTGCCCGTAGCTGGTGAGAGCCTGTGAGACCACTTCGATCATGTTTATGACGTCCAGGTAACCTTGGCTGTTTGGGTTTTCATCGTAAGCGTGAAAGAAGATGCGGACAGTTACGTGCGTCACCAGCGGTTCGATCTTTGCTTCGATGGATTGCACGGTGATCGAAGGAAAGTCTGGCAGCTTGTCAAAGTCCACCGCGCCCGTCACAGTGCGCGGGACACGGCCGCGGAACACCTGCGGCGGCACCTTTCCGGTGAGCGTCTGCGCCCGCTCAGTCGGATCGTACGAAACGATCGGGCCATCCGGCGGTATGGTCGTGCGCGTGTTCATTATTAGTTCCAGTTCCCTACGCTTGTCGCAGTGTTGCTCCCTATGGGCCAGATTTCAAAAAACGTGTCCGTAGTAACTACTCCTGCTGACGCATTCTGCATGCCTATCTCTGGTATAAGAGTGCCACCTGTAGTAATTCGGATCATGCCATTGAGGTCAAAGGCACAATTGGCATTCGTGGTTCCCGCCATAATAAGCGTTGAAGCGGCAGTCGTAGAGTAAGCTGTAGCACCCCCAACTGTATTATTAGCCTTGGCTCCATTTAACACGTAGAGAACATTTTGAACGGTAGCCGTACCACCAAATCCAAATTGTAATCCAGAAGTGGTGACGCTTAGACCAGTAAAATTAGCGACGCACTTAAATCTATAAGTAGTGTTCGCTGCTAACGTAATCGCGCCGTTGGCAAGCGGTCCGCCAGTCCCGCCAAAGAGTGGTTGCAGCCCGACTTGATTAAGCAGGTTGAAAGGACTGGAAAGCGCGACCCATGACACCGTGCCGGTAGATGGAGCAGGCGTCGGCTGATACGTGACCGTGTTCGTACTGGTCACAACCGGATACGTGCCTACGGATGGATTGGCCGGATAAGTGACGCCGTTGACCGCACTCGTAGTAGTCGTGATCGCCGTTGCGCCGCTGCCTGTCGTATCGCCAGTGAGCGTGATCGTCTGGTTGCCGGTAATGAAGCTGGGTGCTCCGGTGATCTTGCCCCATGCAAGCGTGGTAATCCACGCCGGGTTCGAATAACTTCCGCTCGTCAGCACAACCGGATCAGTGATACCGTAACCTGCTAGTGTAGTAGGCTTGGAACCGATCTGGGCGAACGTGTAATCATTCGCAGCCGCAGTGACTGTGCCTGTCCGACTGAACACGCTTGCTACCGGTGGCGTAGGAAGCGGCAACGGCGCATAGAACGCAGCGTAATCCCCGGCTTGCGCGGTGACAGCGCCGGTGCGCGTGAATACGCTTGTCACGGGAAATACCACAGGAGTCGGCGTCGGTGTCGGGGTCGCCGTCGGGGTCGGCGTAGGTGTAGGGGTCGGCGTAGGTGTAGGCGTCGGGGTCGGAGTAGGGATGCCCGTAATCTTCGCGTAAGACAGTGAAGTGATCCAGACTGGATCGGGATACGCAGCGGTCTTGTCGACGGCATTGGTTATCTGTGATGCAAGATAATCACCGCTCTGCGCCGTTACCGCGCCTGTGCGTCCAAAGACGCTTTGGACAGCGCTGCTGCCGCCGCCAATCACCGTCGCGCCTGTGACATCCAGCGTCGAACCTCTGGGCATAAGCAGCGTATCATAGAACGTCTGCGTGCCGTGATATTCGGTCGGCACGCTCACCTTGCCCTGCCCGAACGAAATGGTCGCAGTAGCCATAAGCACGCTAAGGATGCGGATAAACATAACGCACCATCTCGGTCCACTGTTGCGTGGTGGGATTAAAGACCTCCAGCCGGACGCCGTAGTCGGGGCTGCAATCAACGAAGCGCGAGTTTGCGCCGACATAGCGAACAGTCGGCGGTTGCGCTCCGCTGACTTCCGAAGTCTGGAAGAAATTAACTTTCGGATTATCAAGCAGGTAGGTGTCCGTGAACAGCTGCGTAATGAAAGCAGCCAGCTTGTTTTCAAGGTCATACGCCGTATGGATGCGCAGGCCCGTATCGAGTTGTTTATAGAGAGTGGTCGGCGGCATATCGCTTACTTCTTTTTCACACTACCAAGCAAACGTTCAACCTGACTATTGATGCGCTTGACCAGCGTCGAAGCCATTTCTTTTCCGACTATGTCCTGCACGCGCGGCTGACTCGCCATGATCGATGCGCCTATTGCCAATCGCCGCCTGATTGGCAATCGCGTTTTGCCGACACGCGTGAAAATACCGACGAGCGCGTTCGGCATTCTCGCAACGAAAGCGTGCGGCAGATTGCCACCCTTGCCAATGCGCACTTCGGCACGCACCATGCGCGGATGCTTTGGCGGGTTCTTAGGTGTGTATTTGAATTTCTCCAGGCCGAGCATCCCAGACCTGACGGTAACCGAGCCGCCGAGATGCTCTGGAGTTGCATAGTGAACATCTGTCGGAATGTCTCGCGCCTTGATTGTATACTCTTTGCGAATCTCGCGTTTAAGAACTGTGCGCCCGTGCGTAACTGAGGTATTGATTGCTGGCACCATCACGCGTGAAATGCCGTTCTTGATTTGGCCGATTACGCCGATCAATTTTGCGACTGCGCTGGCATCGAGTTCAATTTCGACCATACATCGAAGGCTGTGAGCGGTGAGCGTATAGCGAAAGTTCGTAAAGTGATTCCTGGTCCGTGCAATCGAGCACTTCCCATGGCTGATTGGCGGGCGAATAAATCAGCTCACCCGCCACCGGTGCGCGCGGCAGATACTTGTGCTCAATATAACAGCGGACATCGCCCATGAAGACGCCGTGAATCGTCACGACCGGCTGCATTTTCACTGCATCCTTGTCCCAAACCACCGGAGCCGTGAATATGATAAAGCCGCCTGCCCCGTCACCGATGCGGAACTCGCGCGTCGTAGCGAACTCCAGGATGTTCATAAACACCCGGTCGAGATCGGGAACGAACTGGTCGCGCAAACTCACGGCTAATGTGCTCCGATAAAGAATGCCAACGTGACAAGGCCAAGTCCGAGATTTTGCCAGCCAATCGCACGAGGCCCGCCGCCGGTCTGAAGAACCGGCAGCAAAGCCCCGATCAGGAACGCGATGGCTCCAAGCAGCAGCAAAATCTTAAATCCGCTCATTTGCTATGTCCTTTATGAGAGGACTTGTGTGACGCTTCGTGCTCGGCACTCTGTGGTCCACGATCTTCGTCACCAACTTTGGGCGCGCTACTGTCCTCAGCGAACTTGGCGTCCGTGACGTCGTATGGGCCAACACCCGCGCCACTCATCGCCTGCACAATGCAGATGCCGAGAATGTCCAGCGGCATCGGTAGCGGGCAACTGGTCAGCCTGTAAAACAAATGGCCATTTTGTTCATCGCCATACACAAACGGAATCCTGGCCGTCTGATAAGTGACGAAGCGCTGCGCGCGTGCATCCTCAAGCTGAGTGAACGCACCGTAAACGATCTTGTTCTGATGATTGGTCGACGCCATGATCGCCAGACCCGGCGGAATCATCGGAAACAGGTTTCCGAAGTCGTCTTCGAAATATTCCGCATAGGTGTAGATCTCTAAACCTGGTATACGGCCGATCAACACTACCGCTTCGTCTTGAATGATCGGCTGGATCAAACCGAACTCGAACCTGCGGTTGTGGAAAAAGTTGTAAACTTTTTGGTTATTGAGGAACGCCTGTCGCGTGTCCTGACTCATCAGCACAACGTTGGGACTGATACCGGAGAGCTTGATGACCTGCAACCTTGCCAGCTCCAGATCATTGAGTGGATCAGCGTTCGTGGTGTCATTCCAGAATGTGGCTGGAACATAATGGTTGCTGGTCACGCTCACGTTCGGCGCGGGACTGGGGCCAACGCCCATGTTGCCCTGCCCCGGCGTGGCGTATTCCAGGTAGGTGATGTAATCGGTGTAGCCGTTGTCGGCTGTCACCGCGATGCTGCCATTGATGAGAACATTGCGGCACATCCATTCCTCGCGGCGGGTAATAGCTTCATCGAGGTAGATTGCGTCCTCGGCGAGGAGGTCAGCCGCACGATCGGCTGCCTGACGACCCTGGTAGATCGTCTCGCCGGGCAGACGCGCCTCAAGGTCTGCGGTGCGCAGGTTGCGCACAGGCGCAATGCGCGGTGCTCTGAAGAAGCGCGTCTCGTAACCCATACGCTCCATCACTTTGCCACCGACAAGTGGAGCAACAAAAGGAGCCATCCTGCGGCGGCCACGTCTGAAGTCGAACTCAACAAGTGAGGTGGGCGGATATTCGCGCGCAGCGAAAAAAGTGTCCCGCAGGAACGTATGCGCGATCGGTCCAACGTCGAACGCTTCCAACAGCGTCCTAGGTTCATAATTTGGGTTCTGTAACATAGGATTTTCTTATCTCCTTTTGTGTTGTTTTTAGGGTGAAATCAGGGTGAAAACGGTCCGGAAATTACTGCCTTGTCCAGCACGATTCCCATGACAGCCAGCCGCTCCTGGCCAGCTGCACTAATGGTCGCGCTGCCGTCCGCATACTTGATTTGGTTGAAGTCGAACGTGCCATTGATAGCGACACCGATGGTCTGATCCGTTGGCGTGACCGTGACAGTGCGCCCGACAATCGTAAATGATTGTGCGGTGCCGGCCGCGCTGGCGGCATTTGACAGCGTTACTTGCGTCGCGCTTTGCACCGACAGAATGACCGTGTTAGGCGGCAGCGTAACTGTGCCACCGGCTGTGACGACCTTGCCAACGTCGCTGCTGGTGAACGCTGCGCTGGCGCTGGTCAGCTGATTTAAACTGCCAGCTGTGTACACGCCATCAGCAAAGGTGGCGTTAGCGACCGTGAATCCTTCCGAACTCTGATCGGGCAGATCAATGACAATGCCGTCTAGCTGCGCGTCATTCGCAGCCAGCCCCGGCAATAGGTTCGCGCGAGTAGCGTCGAAATAAACGACCGCTCCGGCAAACAAAGTGGCAAGCGTGACGCCGCCACCAGGTGTGAACGGATAACGGTAAATTTTCCAATCCGGATCCTCGGTCGAGCCGAGCAGATTGGCGTATCCTAATGTGCTTCTTACTCCCATATGTTTTTACTCCTTGCCTTCGGTTGGTTGGTTGTTAATTGCGGCTGTGAATCGGCAGCCTCCGGTTTTTAATGCGCGCCTGAACTTTCTCCTTGATGAGTGCGCCGAATCCGGGCGTGCCGCGGTCCTGATCGGGAATATCAGTCGTGCTCGGCGGGATGCCGCTGAGAATTGACGCATCGACTCTGCGCGCAGCTTGCTTGCTGCTTTTGTCCATTGCGTCGAACAATTGATCGGTAATATCCGCAACCGTTTTGCCCTCTGTGATCGCAGCCGTGATGATCGCGTGCGTGGCCGGACGATCGAGCTTTTGCAGCGCCGCCACACGCTCGCGCTCCTGCTGCACGCCTTGCTCGAATGACGCTTTGGCTTTTTTCTTCGACTTCATTTTTTTTTCCATTTTTTCCATGTCGTCATCGTCGTCATCGTCGTCGTCATCGTCGTCATCTTTTTTCGCTACCATTGGTCTGGGCACTGGCCGAGGTGGCGGGGGACTCGGTGGCGGGGGACTCGGTGGCGCTGGCATCGGTTTCGGCTCGTCATCGGTTGCTACTGCTGCGTTTATATTTGGCATGGTTACTCCTATGGTTGGTATGTTCTTGTAATGGAACTTTGTTAAATCAAATGAGGCCGCGGCTTTCACTACGCCGCGCACTTCATCTGCAAATCCTTTTTCGACGGCCTGCTCCGGACTCATCCACGTCTCGGCGGCGAGCATTGCGCGCAGTTCGTCGCGCGGCATGGTGGTGCGCTTGCAATAGACGTTCATCATCCCTTCGCTTACGGTGTCCAATGCGGCGGCCATCTTGCGCATATCGTCGGCGTTCCCGATTGAAATGCCCTGCGGCAGATGAATCATCATTGTCGAGTTCGCGCGCATGTAAATCTTATGACCAACCATTGCCACAATCGACGCAGCCGACGCAGCAAGACCATCAATGTAAACAATCTTCTCCGACCTATGATCCGCGAGTCGGCTGTAGATGGCAGACGCTTCAAACAGCGAACCTCCTGGGGAGTTAATGTGAATGTCGAGTCGCTTCACTGACTTCGGCAGATCGGACAGTGAACGCGCAAACGCTTTCGCGCTGACTTCGCCCATCTCTTCAAAGTCGCCGATCTGGGCGAAGATCAGTAACTCGGCATCGGTCGCATCGGCTTCGCACCGGAATCGGTAGAACTCATTCATACGTGGAACCTCCCGCTGGTGCTTCCGGCCAGTTCAACATTCCTAATCCTGTTCGCGCGCCGGACCCTCCCTTGATCTTTCGCTTTGATCGTGACGCGACAGGCACTGGCGATGCTGAGGGCTTGGATGGTGTTTGACCAGGCACCGGCTCCTGCTCCGCGCCACCTGCGCCCTCTTGCTGGACTGCTTCGCCGGGTTTGGTTGATTCAGGTGTTGGCGGTGCAGTAATGCCGCTTGCCATTCCTGCCAGCGGACGATACGGCGGGAACACCAGCTCGGCGTCCTCGAACTGGGTCTTCTCCATGGACTGTTGCCGTATGTTTTCACGATAGTCGCTGCCGTTGAGTTCAGCGGCTTCACGCTCGATGGTGGAGAATCCAGCACGCACGCGCTGATCGGCAGCTTCCACTTCCTTTTTTGGATCGAGCGAGCCTGCGCTTGCACCCGACCAGACACAACGCAACATGGCACGCTTCACCAGCGGATCGTCAAAGTTGCCTTTGAACTTTTCGATGCGCCCGAGACTGATAGCGTCTGTCAGCCATTCCTCGTAAGTCGGCTGGCACAGTTGCGTGATCACCTGTTTGCGGTGTTTACGCACGCGCTTCCAGAAATCCAGAAGCGCAGCGCGCGATGCCGAATAAGAAGCGTTGTATTGTTTCAGTAAAACTTCGTAAGGGATGCCGAGCGCAGAGCCAACAAACTTGGCAACCGCAATCGTGAACTCGCCGAACGTGTGTTGCGGTTGCGTGGGATTAGAGAACTTCACTTCGTGACCGGGGCGCATAAAGTTCACAATGCCGGGTCCCAACTGGATATTGTAAGGATTGAAATTAATGATCTGCCGCTTCTGCCGCTCGCTTAACAGTTCGTTGAAGATTGTCGGATCAGGAAAATCGCTCGTGACGAAGGCCGTGAAATAACTCTGTATCACCGCGCCGAGCACCGTGGCATCAACATAACGTCCTTGTTGCTTCAGTAATTCCAGGCAGACAGACAAAATCGGCACTCCGCGACGTTGCTCGGGTCGCTCTGGCCGAATAAGCAACACCATGTTCCGTCTGCCTGTGTCGCCACCGAAAGGCGTTACACGGAATGTCCGCCCAGGCACCGTGACAACCCCCATGTAACGAAACCGAAGTATGGCCAGTGGGTGAACCTCGGCGATGTGATAAGCAATCAGCTCGCCGTCGTCGCTCATCTCCACGCCATTGAAAATGTTTTTGTAAACATCGAACGGCATTGGGTTTCGGATGCGATCGGATTCCAGGATGCGCAACCGCAAATCGAACATCGAGTTCGGGCGCGTAGTCAGCGGATAGAGCACCGGGCAATCGCCCGAGAGCAGCATTGATTGGTAAGCGATATGCTGAATCGTGTAGAAGTCATACTTCTGTTCGAAGTCGCACTCGCGCGGATCATCAGCCCACCAATCCCACTTGTCGCTAATCTCCTTGTTAAGTGCAGCGGTTTCTTCATCGGACAGTCCGAGGAAATCTCCGTCAACGCTCGGTGCTGGCACAAGCCCTTCTCCGATGACGTTGGTGTCGAGAGTCTCAATTGCTGCACTCGCAAGCGGAATTCCCATGAAAGCATCTCTGGAGCGTTCACGGAGAATCTGTGAATTATAGCCAATGTCGGCGTCTGCGTCGCCGCCGCGCCAGAGCCAGCCACGGAGTTCGTTCTTGGTGACGTTCGCGCCGTAATGACCATAACCCGTTCCGCTCCCATGGTAAGCTCCTGCATAGTAGGAACTATACCATGAATCCTGAAAGTCCTGTGCGCGGTCGGGCGTGATGATTTGTCCGGCCATGTCGAACAATGTGCCCGGCTCCAAGTCGTGCTTGCCGTTTCCGTTTAAGAGTGGCCGTTCAGACGTCACGTGGTATCACCCTGAAAGATGTGTCGCGGCCGGTGAGCGCAGGCGGCAGCGCATCAACGCCGCAGTAATACTCAACCATCTTCATCCAGTAGTTAATGGCCGTAAGTTGTTCTGCCACTGGCTTGTAATGCAGATGCCGCGAGCCGACACCGTAGGAGTAAACACCGGCACTCGCGCCGCCCATTCCCTGCATTGCCTTTGCCAGGTTGTCCTGCGCCCATGGACAAGTGAACGGGATCGTGACGTCGCCTTCGATCGGTTCGGGCACAGGATCAACCGGCGGTTGCGGCGGGACATCAAACTGTTCTGCCATTCCGAGTCGGCATCCTATGCACACTTGCGCCAATAATAAACGAGGATTTATTGCGAATTAAATGCAAGGGAAAGGAAGACCGCGTGTTGGCGATGTGCGAATCGAGATCACTGTGCCGCGCGCCGTGTTCGATTTATTGCTGGCGCGCGAGAATATCACCAACGTGTACCGCACACGCATCGCTGCGGATGTCTTGTGCCAGTGGGCGAGCAGAGAGACGGGAAAGCTCGTGCGCTCGTATGGTTCGTTCCGGTCACAATAAATCGAAGGTCAGGCATGATAGGCGCGACGATCGAAAGACCAGCCGTTACGCGGATGATAGTTGTAAATCATCGACACATAGCCCTCGGTATCGTCTGTCTTGGCGCATAACTGAATCCAGTGAGTGAAGCCGTGCGCTTCGTCATCGTCCTCATCCTCGTATCTCCTGACTTGAATCGTCGCGATCTTATTGTCGCCGATGCCAGGATTATCGGCACGGATTAACGCAATGCTGATCGGTTTGGTTTCGTGACAAATTTTGATGCTCGTTGGTTTCAACATAAACGTGATACTTACAAGAACGACCGCGCAAGGCGAGACGAAACGTGTTAGGCTTAAACGAGTTTTTGAGCGGCTGGCGTGAAGGGAGCAGTCACGCATCCGAAGAGCTGAGCCATCAAAGGGTACGGATGTCCGCGAGTCAGCAACCGGCGGACAGCGGGGGTAGCGTCCCGCCCGCTCACCAACCTTCTAATGAAAATCATGAGAAGGTCACTGCGATTGGTAAGCAACTTTAGTAGATCGGTAAGTTCTGTGCGCCGAACCCGTCGCTCGGATATTGCTGCTGCGATTCACTTTCCTCATTGCGCTGTTGCACGCCGTAAGGCACCTCCACGTCGTCCGACAAATCTTCGTGAATGTCGCGCCCCATCGTTTCCAGGTTGATGCCGCTCCATGGCATCGTAAGCGCCGCCAGTGCCAGCACGCGGCAGTCAAACGGTTCATTGCGCTGGCTTAGCCGCTTGATCCAGATGTAGGTCTTGAATCCGTTTTTACTTTTCACAATGCGCCGTTCGGCAGTCAGGCCTTTGAAATACTCTTCATCATAGCCGCGCGCGGGTTCCTTATTCGGATGCATCGGGAAGTGGCAGTAGCCCGGGCCGGGTTTGGGCACTGTAAGGCGATTGACAACTTCCTCCTTGCCGCTGTCCACGCCTAACAATTGAAGGCGCGCGCGATTGTTCTTGGTGTACGTGCCAGCACCAAGGATGAGCGGCTTGCCGATGCCGCCGTAGCCCTTGGTCGCCACGGCGCGCGGCTGACGCGGCTTGGTATAAACGTAAACGAAGTCGGTGGCATAGCCGGAGTCCACAGCCATCTTGCGAATCCGCATCCGTTTATTGTCATGCGTTTTGAACTGGCGAT
>Ga0306925_10000496_pt1 | contig 28357 bp, 29 predicted proteins | sample flu12Cox44000176_FD_203755 | JGI IMG/M metagenome (GOLD analysis project Ga0306925, IMG submission 203755) | Lab enrichment of tropical soil microbial communities from Luquillo Experimental Forest, Puerto Rico - flux8day.12C.oxic.44.000.176 (v2)... | ecosystem: Environmental > Terrestrial >... | reverse complement strand
CCGGTTGCCGAATATAGGACCGCAGATGATCTAGAGTTGATGCGATTGCGGGTAGCCTCATCCATTGGAAATTCTCCTGCTACACAGTTCGGTAGCCCGCTCACATTGCCTCCACAGAATCTACTCCCGCTAGGCCACGGTAATTGATTAGAATCAAAAGAAGAGGCGCGGCGGATCGCGGCCAATATCGCCAAGCTGCCAAGCTTTCTTCAAGATGCTAAGCTTACGCCCTCAGTCTAGGGAGAAATTTCATCATGCAAACGACGACGAAAATCATTTTGGCGGTTTGCTCAATTGTCACGGTTGAAACGCTCGCACCTGCCAACGCTCAATATTATCCACCGCCCGGCTACGGCTACGGCCACCGTCATCGGACATGGAATGGATGTCCCGAGGGGTGGACGGTTCAGGGCGGAAACTGCGCACCCTACAAAGGTCCGGGCGGTGGTGGCTGGAACACCTGGAATGGATGCCCGCCCGGTTACACGGTACAGGGTGGAAACTGCGCACCCTATCGATTTGGAAGGTGAGGCAGGCCGCCAAGTTACTCACGAAAAGATGAGGCGCGAAGGAATCGCAGTGCACATCGCCAAGCTGCCGGAGTTGGTGGGCAAGCCGTCGGACGTGGGGAGTACGATATCCAACCGCCAAGCTGAGCAAATGACTCAGCCGTCGCCCCGAATGCTGAGCGTGCTTCGTGATCGCGGCTGACGGCTGTAATGCTGGCCCCGCGCGGCATTAGCGCCAGTGACTTTCAGGGCGTGTGCCTTGCCGATAGCAAGCGCCGCCCCAATGGCGGCCCAGCCCTCGAATGATTCTGATTCGTGGATTGAAGTCTTGACGGCAATCGCACGGTCAGTTCTCCTCAAGGTGTTTTGTGTTGTCAGAGGACTTGGCAGAGGACTTGGCCGGGGTAATCGCCATCAGAGCCACAAAAAGAGATGCGTCTGCTTCAATGATTACTGGGCTGGCAATTGCGGGGGTTTAGAAGGCGGAGCGTGGGCCGTCTTCGGTGCAAGCGGGGCCAAGGCCAAAATATTCTGATTGATGTCCCGCACGGCTGCCTGCAGTGTTGCGAAGGCCTGCGCCATCTGATCTTGCTTGCGGGCAAGTTGATCTTGAATGCCAGCGAGCTGCTCTTCGCTCCGCCTCACGATAGCGAGATCAACCACCACCGGCTTAAGCAGCGCCTGCAATTCTTCGGATGGGGAAACCGGTGCCAACCAGCCGAGCGACGGAGCCCAAATCCTCACCATCTCGCCACCGTAGGATTGCCAAGCAAGCGTACAAACGACGCCAATGAGAACCGCAACGGAAAAGCGGCCAAGGGCGCGAATTGTTCGCCTGGTAATCGATGGCCCGCGGCTTGCGACCTTTGTGTTCTTGAAACCCGCAGAGCGAGGAAACGCGTCTGGTCGTAGCCGGTGCACTCGATTGGATGGAGTGCCCTCGGAAGTGTCAACAACGTGTTCAGGATATGGATCGTTGAGAGGTAGACTTTCGGTGTACATCGGCCCCGGACCCTCTTGATTGATACCGTAGGAGGCCATCACGATTTGACAGAACGAAGGCTGGAGAGTGGGCTCGACAAAAATCAAACTTTCGGCGCAATTGTTTATTCGCGCGTATCCAAAATGCAACATAGCGACCGAAGGTTTGGCATTTCTCTATTGTCGTCTACGGCAAAACGAGACTCTGACTGATTTTGTAATGCGAGCGATGAATGCAAATGTGAAACCGGACCTTAAGCGGCCAAGTCACTTCTCTAGATTTTGAATTAATCGAAGTGTCGCGGCGACTTCTGATGCAATACGCCGCGGAACGCTTGAGAGCGACACAGCTCTAGGGCGCCTAGTGTCATTGGTTGGCTCACTACCAGTGCCTGCAAGTGTCTTATCTTGAACTAACCAAATGGACCGGGCGTGTTCTGACGCAATTTGCCGCGCCATTTCTTCAACTTCATGGGAAGGATAATCCTCAGTATCCCGCCCTGCGTGTTGGATGCCCGCGAACGAGATGGGGCGAAAGCGCGCAAGGTCGTTGGCGACTATAAGTGCTGTTCGTCGGCTTGAATGTGACGCTTATGCTCGCTTCGGTAACGACGGTGTGAAAGTCGCTCTAACTGGATGCCTCATCGCGTCTGTCCTGTAGGTCAGCATGCACTAGGCAAAGAAGGATCAGCGCTGATCTGAAGAATTGAATGTCCGTTTTTGTCCTAGACATTCGCCGATGTCCCTGTCACGTCCGCTTAGCCCGATAACGAAGGACTCGCGACCGCCTTCGTTCCAAACCGATCAAGCCTCTGATCGGTTCGCGGTCGATCCTGCATTGTCGTTCGTTTCAATCTGGCACTTAGCGGAAATCGAGCGCAGAGCGCTGAACGCGTCTGGGTTGGGTCATTAGCGGACATTTCGCTTCGTCCGAGCAATGTCCGCTTTGCCCCCGAAAGCGCACATGACGAACACTATCAAATTTCTTGCCGAGTTCGAACTTGTCAACCTGCCATATTCTGCCCTCGTTCCGCGCCTAGGCCATTGTCCAGGTGAGATGGGATTAGGAGGGGCCGGTGGCGGGCTTATTCCGGTATATTGCGCGGACAGCTAATTTCCTCGGCTTGTCTGCGCTTGCTGTGACATTGCTAGCGAGTGGTGTGTGCGCACAGACTGGTTCGACCTCGCTTGGTGGAAAGGTTTCGCCGCAGCCGCAGGCAAACACCACGGCGCATGCCAGCGATGGTAAGACCTCGGCGCAGCAAGCCGATCCACGGATCAACACAACGGAAATCGCCAACCGCCTCAATCAGGAGTTGGGAATTGATCTCCAGGCGACGAGCACCGCTTGGCAGCACGAATTGGACCAGATCCAAACCGAGCTTGGCCGTCCACGGCTACGATATTCAGAACTCAATGAGTTTCGCGACCGATTGCAGCAAGTCCGTTCGCAGGTTGACGATACCTGGGGCCTGCTTCAGCCGCGGCTCAAGACTGACAAAGCACAGGTGAATCTACTTGGTCCTGCTCCGGCCGCCGATCAGCCACCCGAGCCCGAGCAAGCCGCGCTTGCTCGCGCTGAGTCAAATTATCACTTAAGTCTTCTGTCGGGGGGTAAAGCCGCGGTCGACGCGACTAATCTTCGCATTGAGAATCTACTGAACGCGATTCAGGACATCCGCCGAAAGAATTTTACTTCCATTCTGTTCCAACCGATCCCCGGTGTTTACGCTTACGAGACTTGGGCCAAACTACCAAAATATGTGCCATCGGCGCCCCGCAAAGTCCGCGACTTGGTCACGGATTGGTGGCGCGATGTTCGAGATCCTGGTGATATCGGATACACCGCCATCGAAGCCTTATTGCTTTCTTTGGTACTCAGTTTTGCGAGCTGGAGGGGAATTCGCAGATTACGTCGCTGGGAAGGAAACAGCGAGCCGCCATTCTGGCGCCGGGCTTCCTCGGCGGCCGGAGTGGTCTTTTTCCGCGCACTTCCGATCGTGGCTCCGATAACCTTTCTGTATGGCATGCTCGCCTACACGCAGGACCTGCCTGAGCGTGTCGACTGGCTGTTCTATTCTATTGCCCAATCCATAGTGATTGTCGTGACGGTTGCGGCGCTTGCCAGCGCGGTATTTGCACCCAGAGCACCGCAATGGCGGCTCGTTGCGACTTCGGATGCAAGAGCGGTGCGCTTGTGCGGCCTCGTCATCTTGCTCGCCTTCATCTATAGCGTTACCACGCTGCTTTACCTGGTCACTCGGTTAATCCAAGCGCCGTTTGCGCTGACAATCGCCGTTGCGTTGCCTTCCAGTCTCCTCTTAGCCGGTCTCGTTGTTGCGCTTCTCCGAACGCCCCTCGGCACGACGAAGGAGACTGCATCGCCACGGTTATTCAAACTTATTCGAATGGTTGTTTGGGCCATTGTTGGGGCAATTGTTGTGTGTGCGATCACCGGCTATCTGCCGCTGGCTCGCTTTTTGAGTCAGCAATTGATCGTAACAGGATCGATCCTCGCACTCGTGTACCTTCTGCTGTTGTGGGTTGATGGATTCGCGCAAGGACTAAGCGACGATGGCACAATTGTGGGCGGTTGGCTCAAGAAAAGCGCTGGGCTGGAGCTCGCACGCCGCGAACACTTGGGTTTGCCCATCAGCTTATTCTTGAAATTTGCCGTGCTGGTCATGTCAGTGCCGTTGATCATGCTGCAATGGGGCTACAACTGGCCAGACATTCAAGAATGGTATCGACAGCTGTTTTTTGGACTGCACATCGGAAACACCGAAGTGACACTTGGCGCTTTGCTGGCCTCGATACTTGTGTTCGGGATCGGCTACGCGGCGGCTCGGCTGTTTCAAGGCTGGCTCGACGCGCGGGTGTTACTGCCGGCTGGCATTTCCGGCGGCGTACGGAACTCGATCCGCACCGGGATCGGCTATACCGGGATTGTGGTCGCGGCCTTGGTGGCTTTGTCCTACGCCGGCTTCAACCTTTCCAGCATTGCTATCATCGCCGGGGCATTATCCGTTGGCATCGGTTTTGGCCTGCAAAACCTCGTCAACAATTTTATCTCCGGTCTGATTCTGCTGGTGGAACGACCTATTAGCGTCGGGGACCTGGTGGTCGTCGGTGGCGAGGAAGGTTGCGTGCGCAAAATCAGCGTTCGCTCGACGGAAGTGGAAACATTCGACGGCGCGAATGTTCTCATTCCAAACTCTTACTTCATCTCGGAAAAGGTGAAGAACTGGACGTTCCGGAACAAGGTTCGCCGAGTTGCCATTCCGATTGGCGTCGCATACGGCAGCGACCCGCGTCAGGTCCAGACTGCGTTACTGAAGGTGGCAAGGGACAACCCGGACGTCCTAAAAACACCGGAGCCAGCTGTCATGCTGGACGAATTCTCCCCCGCAAGCATCAATTTTACTCTTTACACGTTTGTTGGCGACATCAATAAAGCTGGGAGCGTTCGCACGCAGTTATCGATGGCAATCCTTGATGCCTTCGCCGAGGCCGGCATCGAGATCCCCTATGGGCAAACGGACGTCGCCGTTCGGAAAATGGATTGGTTGCGCGACATCATTGGGGAATTTACGTCACCGCCTGTCGAGAGACGCCCGGGAAACGGCAGCCGAACGCCCTCGCACCATTCGATCATGGCGACTGCTTCGGTGCGGAAAGGGTAAAGTTTTGCCCACTCCGCCAAGCTGCCGCCATGCAGTAGACGCGTCAGTAGCTTGTGGGCGCAAGCTTGGTGGCAGCTTGCGCCCTTGTGCTGAATACGCTTACGGCCTGCAAGCACTTGTGAAGTCGTGACACCACATGCCCTTCTGGCACACCGTTTTTGCCGGGCCGCAGGCACAATTATCCTTTGCCTGTTGCTCCGTTTGACAATATGGCAGGGCTTTCGGCTTGGGCTTGGCCCCTTGGCGTCAGCCAAACCATCCGACATGGCGGTTGCAAGCAACGCTACTGCAAGAGTCCTCAGCATGGTTTTTCCTCCCTAGCTTAAGCGAGGGAACCTTATCTGAGGCAAGATGAGTTACCGATGAGCAAGAGGGCACGGCTATCAGCCGAAATCGCTCCGTTTGTGGAAATCACGGTCCGGTCGAAAATCGCGAAGCAAAATTTAGATGCAAACGCGGACGCTACGATGGCCTTTGCGCTGCCACCGTCGTCTCGAAGCTTTCGATGAACACCGCGCCGATGCCCCGGGTGAGCGCTCCGGCGGTGAGCGCAGCGGCGCCGAGGCCCCAAACCAGCCCGCCGGGAACGATCCACATCAGGGTCGATGCGGCCGCAAGCCCGGCGCCGGTCGGCGCCACGCCGGCGATCAGCGCAATGATGAGCGCGCGGGTCCGGTCACGGTGGAACGGTATGCCGTAAAGCTCGCTGAGCTGTTTCACCATGCGCAGATTAATGGCAGTCACGCCGGCAATGTTGGCGGCCGGCAGTGGCACGAGCCCGCCGAGCGCCGCGTAGTTCTTGTGCCGCTCGACGATCCGGCGCGCAAAAGCGCGGCGGCGCGCCGCAAGCGGATCGGGAGTATCCGTCTGTTGCATTTGATCGCGCTGCGACTGTTCGGCCGGCTTGCTCGCCGCTTCGGGCGCGGGCTCCGGCTCGACGGCGTCGAATTTGACGGCGTAGCGCGGCACCCGGCCTTGCTCGTCGGCGGTAAAGCCGGCGGCGATCTTCTGCAAATTGGCGAGCGAGCGTGTGATCGCCTTGGGGAGTGGCTTGCGCCTCATGCGGCGGCCTGCTGTGCGTCGACGACCATGTCGACCTCGTCCGCGATGGCGGCGATCTCGCGCGCGGCGGGTCCCTTCCAGCTGATCAGGCTTGGCGTCGCGCCCCACAGGGAAGCTTCCGGGTAGCCGACACGATTGATCATTTCGTTATGCAGCACCGGCAGACCCGCGGCGGCGAGCTCGGCACGGATGTGCTTGGCGATCACCGAATCCCGCGTTGTCTGGGTGAGGAGACAGCGGAACAGCGGCCGCCGCCCGTCCCCGCGCTCGACCAGGATGCTGAGCGTGTCGAGCATGCGGTCGACATCGAATGGCGACGGCTTGACCGGGACGAGCAGAAAGTCTGCGACCGCGAGACAGTCGAGTGTGGTCTTGGATCGGAAACCCGGTGTGTCGATGATGACGAGGCCGCCGCCAGCGGCGAGCCGCCGTGCGGTGCTGGCGGCGTCTTCGGTCGCGTCCTCGACCACGGCAACCCCGCCGAGCGCGCGTTCGCGCGCGACAAGCCGCATGATCGAGCGTTGCGGATCGGCGTCGATCAGGCTGGGACGCCGGCCGCGCAAATGCCAATGCACAGCCAAGCAGCTTGCCAGCGTGCTCTTGCCGCTGCCGCCCTTCATGGTGGCCACAGTGATGATCATGCCGCACCCCGACGGTCTTGCGAGAAGCCCGCGCAAAGCGAATCAGCAGACTAAACGGTATCGGATTCGCGGCAAACTGCCTATCGCCGTGCGCGCCGATAGCGGCTGCGGCTGAGCCGCCACTCTTACGAGCGGATCACGACCGGAGCTGGGTGGCGCATGGCGGCTTTGAACAAGGGCCGGCGCACGCGGTAGCGCAGCGCCAGATGCCTGACCAGGCCAAAGCCACCGAGCAAGAGGCTCGCCCAGACCGCGACGCTGAAATAGAGCGACATCCAGGTAATCTCGTTCTGCCACTGCGCGATGCTGTGGGTGACCACCCAGCGGCTTGCCAGATCGTGCAGACCCGCGAGCAGCCCGAAAGTTTCGTGACCGTTCGCCAACTCGGCCTGCCAGCGCTGCGCATACATCGGGACGTCGACTGTGACCATGAAGATCACGTAACCCGCCGCGCCCGCGGCGGTCGCAATGATTGTCCAGCGCGCGATGCCCTGAAAGCTTGCGGCGAGCCGGGCGAAAGCGATCCCGACCAGCGCGAAAGCGACCGTCCACAACGAATTCTCCAGCACATTGCCGAGGAAGTCGGTCGAGATTACCGCGTACCAGGAGCAGGCCTCCGCGAGCACGATCAGGGGCAAGATCAGCGCGGCGATGTTCTTGGCCGTATCCGAATGCGCGGTCCGACCAAGCTCGCGTATGACGATGACCCATTGCAACGCGAAGCAAAGCTCTGCGAGCGTCGCCATCGAGCGGCCGATCAGCACGCTGGACAACCAAGTATCAAACAGGCAGATGCGCTCGACATCGGCACGCGGCAGAACGGAGCGAAAAGCGCAAACCAAAACATAAACGGCGCTTAACAGCGCAAGCGGCTCCGCGGCGAAAGTCGCGGTCACCGCGCCGAAAGGATTGGCCCGGTAGAGTCCGCGCAAGCCCAACAAAAGGGCGACATTCACGGCGCTCACGGCGACCAGAAAAGTCCACCACAGCGCCACCGGATTAGACCAAAGTAACCAATCGAAACGCATCTTTGTTAACTCGTGCTCGTGACCTCCCCCTCACCAAATTGTAGACACTCAGCACAGCTGTGGCGAGACTGAGACTTCCCACGAGGCCAACCCGCCTGCCACATTTGCGGCGCAGGGGACTGCCAAGGGGATGCTGTAGGCCGAGGAACGTGACGATGACTGTCCGGGGAAAGTTTGCCAGTCACTGGCCGCGACCGGCTCAGATGCGCGGACAGTGGCGCGCGGCACTGTCGAGCCTCGTGCTGTGCGCGCTTACCGGATGCGGCTTGAGCGATGGCGCCGGCGCGCTGTTCGTCGATCCGGGCCGCTATGCGTTTTATCGTTGCGAGGATCTCGCCGCGCGGCGTCAGGTCCTGACCACGCGTGAAAACGAGCTGCGCGATCTCATCGAAAAGGCAAGTGAAAGCGCAGGGGGCGCCGTCGTCGGTTCGCTGGCTTATCGCAGCGAGTATGATTCCGTGCTCGCCGAGGAAAAGCTCCTGCAACGCAAGGCCGCTGAAAAAAATTGTAGCTTCGCCGTCCCGTCCCAAAGCGACCAGACGCTGCGCTGATGGCGCGCTCAGTCGAGCAGCTCAATCAAAGTGCAGCGCGACGCAGTCGCAGCGCGTTGGCGACGACGCTGACGGACGATAACGCCATCGCGGCGGCACTGATCGCGGGCGACAAGGTCAGGCCGAAGAGCGGATAGAGCGCGCCCGCCGCGATCGGCACGCCGATGACGTTGTAGATAAAGGCGAACAAGAGATTCTGCCGGATATTGCGCATGGTCGCGCGGGACAGTGCGCGCGCGCGGGCGAGGCCCGCTAGGTCGCCTTTCACCAAAGTAACGCCGGCGCTTTGCATGGCGACATCAGTGCCGGTGCCCATCGCCACGCCGACATCGGCCTCGGCAAGGGCCGGTGCGTCATTGATGCCATCGCCGGCCATCGCCACGGTATGGCCTTCGCTTCTCAGACGCCGCACAATCGCATTCTTCTGTTCGGGCAATATTTCGGCTTCGACGTCCGCGATTCCGAGCTTGCCTGCGACCGCCTGCGCGGTGATGCGGTTGTCGCCGGTGAGCATGACGATCCGGATGGCGTCCTGCCGCAACCGGGCGAGCGCCGCCGCTGTCGTCACCTTGATCGGATCGGCGACCGCGACAACTCCGCCAAGCTGTCCATCGATAGCGACGAATATCGCGGTTGCGCCTTGACGCCGCTGCGCGTCAGTGCGGGCGTCGAGGTTCACGTCGCCGACCCGGAGATTTTTTAACAGTGCAGCATTGCCGACCGCGACTTGACGCTGTCCGACTTTGCCGCTGATGCCCTTTCCCGTAAGCGATCCAAAATCATTCACATCTTTGATTTCTAGACCGCGGTCCTTTGCGGAACCGACAATCGCGGCCGCGAGCGGGTGTTCGCTATAGCGTTCGAGACTGGCTGCGAGGGACAAGATCGTATTTTCATCGAAACCGTCGGCCGGACTGACCGCAATCACGCGAGGCTTACCCTCGGTCAAGGTTCCTGTTTTGTCGACAACAAGTGTGTCGACCTTCTCAAACCGCTCGAGCGCCTCGGCGCTCTTGATGAGTACGCCGGCGGTTGCGCCCTTGCCCACACCGACCATGATCGACATCGGAGTCGCCAAGCCGAGCGCACAAGGGCAGGCAATGATGAGAACGGAAACGGCAGCGACCAATGCATAGGCAAATGCCGGAGGCGGACCCCAGACCAGCCAGGCAATGAATGCCGCGCACGCGACAATAATGACGGCCGGCACAAACCAGGCGGAGACAATGTCCGCAAGGCGTTGAATCGGGGCGCGACTGCGCTGGGCCTGCGCGACCATGTGAACGATGCGCGCGAGTATCGTATCCGAACCGACCTTCTCGGCGCGCATGACGAGGCTGCCAGTCCCGTTGATGCTGCCGCCGATCACTTTGGCACCAGGTTCTTTTTCGATCGGCATCGATTCGCCGGTCACCATGGATTCATCGATCGCGCTGCGGCCCTCGATCACGACGCCGTCCACCGGCACGCTCTCACCCGGCCGCACGCGCAGGCGATCCCCGATATGCAGCGCTTCGAGCGGCACCTCTTCATCGTTGCTGTCGGGCCGAATACGCCGCGCCGTTTTGGGCGCGAGCTTCAACAGCGCGCGAATGGCGCCGCCTGTTTGCTCGCGCGCACGCAGCTCCAGCACTTGGCCCAGCAGGACAAGGACGGTGATCACGGCGGCAGCTTCGTAATAAATCGGAACGACGCCATCCTGGCGCAGCGAATCCGGGAACAGGCCAGGAGCAAAGGTTGCGGCCAGGCTATAAAGAAACGCGGCGCTGACGCCCAAAGCGATCAGCGTAAACATGTTCAGCGATCGGTTCAGAACGGATGCCCAGCCACGCTCGAAGAACGGCCATCCGGCCCAAAGTACGACGGGCGTTGCGAGCAGAAACTGTAGCCAAACCGACAAGTGCGGGGCGATGAATTGATGAAGAGCGAGGCCCGGGAAGCGGGAACCCATTTCCAGTATGACGACGGGAATGGTCAACGCGGTGCCGATCCAAAACCGGCGGCTCATATCAGCGAGTTCAGGGTTCGGCCCGCTCTCGCCGGTTGCCTCGACCGGCTCAAGCGCCATACCGCAGATTGGACACGCGCCCGGACTGGCCCGCCGGATTTCCGGATGCATCGGGCAGGTATAGATCGTTCCGGACGACGCGGCTGTCTGCTTGCGATCGGCTCGCGCTAGATACTTTTCCGGGTCAGACGAGAATTTGCTTCGGCAGCTCGCCGAGCAGAAATGACGGGAACGGCCGCCATAGTCGATGCGATGCGGCGATTTCGCCGGATCGACCTTCATTCCGCAGACCGGATCGATCTCGCTCAAACCTTCTGCCGGCTGCATCACAGCGCCTTGAACCACATACCCCACAGGGGTATATAAGGTGCATGCGGACCAATGCCAAGGCTGCGGTGCTCAAACGGTTGCGGCGGATCGAGGGCCAGGTGCGCGGGCTCGCGCGTATGGTCGAAGACGATCGCTATTGCATCGACGTTGTTACTCAGCTCTCGGCGGTACGGGCGGCGCTGCGGCGTGCCGAGGAAGAGATCCTCGCCGATCATGCCGCGCATTGCGTTGAGAACGCGATTGCATCCGGCAATAAGACCGAGCAGCGGCACAAAGTGAACGAGCTGATGAACGTCATCTCGCGCAGCAACCGATGACGGCCACCAAAGGGAACGCGCGCAAGCAAAAGAGATCGCATGCGCGGCGCGCGATGCCATCGATCGCCATCAAGCGCGCCTATGACAAGCCAGAGCCGCGCGACGGCCTGCGCATTCTCGTCGATCGGTTGTGGCCGCGCGGGGTGTCCAAGGCCAAACTCCAGCTCGACGCCTGGCCGCGCGACCTCACCCCATCGACCGGCTTACGCAAATGGTATGGCCACGAGCCGACGCGCTTTGCCGAGTTCCGGCACCGCTACAAGGCCGAGCTTGCCAAACACAGGGAACAGCTCGAGGCGTTGCGCGCGATGGTCAAGGGCCGCCCCGCTACGCTGATCACGGCGACGCGTGAGCTCGACCTCAGTCACGCCGAGGTGCTGCGGCGGATCCTACAAAAAAAGAAGAAGTAAGCCGTTTCGGCGCTCAGCCGAATTTCCGCCGCGCCAGCGCCGTGCCGCGCGCTAGCGCTTTGAGCTTGCTTGCCGCTATATCGCGGCGCATCGGCGCCATGCCGCAATTCGTGCACGGAACGATGTGTTGCGGCCGCACATATTCGGCCGCGGCGGAAATCACCGCCGCAATCTCTTCGGGCGTTTCGATCGCATCGCTAGCGACATCGATGACGCCGATGAGGACATCCTTTCCGTCAAGCAGTTTGAGCACTTTCATCGGCACGTGAGAGTGGATGCATTCGAGCGAGACCTGACCGATCCGGCTCTTCGCCAAGGCCGGAAAAAACCTCTCGTATTGGCGCCATTCGGCGCCGAGTGTCGCTTTCCATTCGATGTTTGCGGGAATACCGTAGCCGTAACAGATATGCACGGCGGTTTTGCAGGTGAGGCCCTCGATGGCGCGGTGCAGCGCCTCGATGCCCCAGTCCGCGGCGGCGTCCATATAGACATTGAAGGCAGGCTCATCGAATTGAATGACGTCGACGCCGTCAGCGGCAAGCCCGCGTGCTTCTTCATTAAGGAGCGCGGCAAAGACCATCGCCATCTTTACGCGGTCGCCGTAATGGGCATCGGCAATCGTATCGACGATCGTCATCGGGCCGGGCAGGGTGAATTTCAGTTTTTTGCCGGTATGGGCGCGGGCGAGGCGGGCCTCGCGCGCATGAACGCGGCTGCGCAGGCGCAACGGGCCGACGACCGTCGGGCACATGGCCTTGTAGCGATCGTTGCGAATTCCCATTTCGACGCGCTTGCCGAAATCGATGCCGTCGACGGCTTCGAGAAAGCCGTGCACGAAATGCAGCCGCGACTGTTCGCCATCGGTGACAATGTCGATGCCTGCGTCTTCTTGAACCTTAAGGGCAAGCAGCGTCGCGTCATCCTTCGCGGCGGCGAGTTCGTCGCCCTCGAGACGCCACGGCGCCCATAGTTTCTCTGGGGCCGCCAACCAGGCCGGCTTCGGCAAACTGCCGGCGATCGTTGTCGGAAACAGCATTTCGCTCATGGTCATACGGATGTGGTTGGCAGGAGTCGGTGGTTTGGCAGTGATCAACTGATCGACAACGCCGGGGGCAGCCGCCAATCATACAGCCAATCGTAATGATGTAAGATTCGCTCGCCGCCAATGAGTCGCATCACTGTGTTCCGGAACATGGCCGCAGCCCCAGTCAGGTGATAGCGCTTGCCGTTGCGGGTGGCCATGCGCTGCACCTTGCGGGTGCGGCCACGCCTGATCGCGGAATAGGTCTCAAAGGCAGCATCCGGCTGGTCGGGCATGCGGGCGAGACATTGCGCCGCGACTGCCGCGTCCTCGATCGCCATGGCCGCGCCTTGGGCTAAAAATGGCAGCATCGCATGGGCAGCATCGCCAAGGAGCGCCGCCGCGCCGCGCGATAAATTTGCCAGCGGATCGTTCTGATAGAGCGCCCATTTCAGCCAGGCATCCGGCCCGCGTAGCAAGGAATACGCCTGCGGCGCCCAGCGCGTATCGGCAACGCACTGCAACAGATCGATGCGGCTCGCCGGCTCGCTCCAGCCGGGCCCACTCCAATCGTCGGCAGTGATCGCCACAAGATTGATGAGCTGGCCGCCCTTGACCGGATAATGAACGAGATGCGCATTGCGCCCGAGCCACAGATGAACCAGCGCTTCGCGGAATTCGGGCGCGACCTTGCTTGCCGGCAGGAGCGCCCGCCAGGCGGTGCGCCCAGCGAAATGCAGGGGATCTTTCGATGCAATGCGCCCGCGTGAGATGGACCACACCCCGTCTGCCGCGATCAGCGCGTGGCCGTGCTCGGTCCACAGCCCGCTTGGACTACGTGCGGAAATAGTGACGCCGTGCGGATGGGTGGCAAAGTCTTCAAGCGACATGCCGAGCCGGATCACGATATTGAGATCCTGCGTCGCTGCGTCGCTTAACGCGGCCTGCAAGTCGCCGCGGTGGATGGCCCAATAGGGCGCGCCGTAGCGCGTCGCCGCATAGTTGCCGAGCGGTATGCGCACGATTTCGCGCGCGCTGTGTGCGGCAAGCACGCGGACGGCGGTCGGTGCTACCACATGCGGCTGCAATCGATCGCTCAATCCCAGGCCGATCAGGATGCGCGTGGCGTTTGGTGAAAGTTGAATTCCGGCGCCGGTTTCTTCCAGCCGTTCGGCTTGCTCAATGACCAGTGCGCGAAATCCGTTGCGCGCCAAAGCGAGCGCGGCGGTAAGCCCGCCAATTCCCGCTCCCGCGACAATGATGGTACGCGAGGACGGCAAAGCCATCGGCGATCGATCAGACCAGTTCGCTTTTCAAGGCGCATTCCGGCGGTCGCGCCTCGTTGGCCGCAAGCGCCGGATTATACCGGTAGAGCGTCGAACAATACGGGCAGACAAATTCCGCATCGTCACCCATGTCGCAAAATACATGCGGATGATCGAACGGCGGCATGGCCCCGATGCACATGAACTCCTTCGCGCCGATCTCGATCTCGGCGACGCCGATATCGTTGTGGAAATGTGGAACGATGTGCTCGGTCATGTGGCTGGATTGCTCGCGTGAAAGAGAGCACCATATCCGGTAGGAACGGCGATTTCCACACGGCGTTGTGAAAAAGCCGCAAATGGCGAATAGCGCTCATTGAACTACATGAACAGCCAAAAACTGAATAGTCTTGCGAGTTTCGCGCGCCGACCGGTCGCTGCACTGGCCGGCGCCGCGATTTGCGCGATTGCCGCCGCTTTCCTGCTGTGCGGCGCCATTGCAGCCCATGATCGCATCGCGGCGGCAGACGATCCGGTCGCCATCAGCGATCGGGCACTTGCGCACGCGTTCGATCGAAAGGTTGCCGAACGCGAAATCCAAGCTGCGCTAGCGGCCGGCGACGTGGATCTCGCGCAAAGCTTTGTCGCGCTTGCGGCCGAGCGCAACGCGCCGATCGATCCGGCTCTGCCCGGCAAGGTGGAACAAGCCGGTGCCGATGCGCACACAATGGCCAGCACCGCCGGCCGCTTTGTGCATGGGCTGTGGACCGGAGAACCCACCGATATTGCAAGCCTCGCCGGCACCGCCTTTGGCGATCTGTTCGTATTCGGCGATATCCGCGATGCCGCGCGGGAAGGCACGCGCTACCTGAGCGGCCAGGCTTACGACCCGTGGATTCTCGGACTTGCCGGAGTTGGAATCGCCATCACCGCGGTCACCTATGCAAGCCTCGGCGCCACGCTTCCGGAACGCGGCGGACTGTCGCTTGTGAAGGCCGCACGGCGGACCGGCCGGCTCAATCCCGCGCTTGTGGCGCGCGCCGTGCGCGAAGCGGTCACAGTCGAAGGCGCCGGCGGGATTATTGGACTTGCGCAAAATACAGGGCGCATCGAAGCCAGGGCAGGGAGCCAAGCGGCTTTCGACGCATTATCGGTAGCCCGGGACCCGCAGGATGTTTCACGCATGGCATGGCTCGCCGCCGCCAAAGGTGGCAGCACGCGGGCGATCGTAAAACTTCTCGGCCGCGCCGCGATCATCGCTGCCGTAAGCGCGGTCGAGCTTGCCTCATGGCTGCTTTGGGCCGCTCTCGCGCTCCTCGGTTTCTGCGCGTCGTGCAAGACCGCGGTCGAACGCGCGACGCAGCGCTACCTCGATCGCCGCAGACGACTGCGGGAAAGCGTAATCGCGATCAGCCGTTGACCAGCGGGCAGGCCGGATTGGGCGGGCCGAAAGCCCGCTCGCCGGGAATGCGGGCGAGGATCTGATAATAGTCCCAGGGATATTTCGAATCCTCCGGCTTCTTCACCTGCACCAGCATCAGATCGCCCGCCTGGGAATTTGGCAGATTCGTCCTTGAAAAACCTGGCATTCCCGTAGCTTCGGCCTTCCCAGAAATGACGCTGGGAATGGCCTCGGAAGATTTTTGCAGCCGCTCGCCGCTTCCCGCCGCCCTGGTCGGCGCGCAATAGGAACGCCTGCCCGCTCGCGCGCGCGATGAGATGCGGGCCGCCGCCACCGTCGCCGAGTTGCCGGGGCTAGTGAAGCTCGCGCACGCGATTGAAGGCGAACGAGCGGAGGCGTGGAAGTCGAGGTTTTACCAAACGCTTGGAATCAATCGGTATCGGACGTTTTGCATATATTCGACGTAACCGGGCAAGTCCCGCGCAAGTACTTTTTCTTCGTTCAGGATACGTGCAACGAGAATGGGTATAAACCCAGGAAGCAAGAGCAATGTCCACCACGATCCGAGCGCAAGTGGCGTGCCAATGAAAAGGAACAAAGCTGCAAAGTACATCGGATGACGGACAAATCCGTATACGCCGGTTGAGATCACTTTTTGTCCCTCTTCAACCCGGACGTTGGCAGCAGCGTAGGTGTTCACTCTCGATACGAGATAGAAAATGTAGAAAGAGAACGCAACGAGTGCGTCGCCTATGATTGAGACTTGCCACGGCATGAACGACCAGCCGAAGCGGACATCAAGCGGGGGAAGAACGACCAGGACGATGCACGCGGCAAAGAGCAAAGCCATCACGACTTTCTGGGTAAATTCTTTTTCGTGCAAGATACCGGCTTCGGTGCGTCGTTTCAGTAATGCTGGATCGTGCTTTGCCAGATACACCGTGTAGGCACCGGAGCAAATAATAAACACGGCCACATATGCCCATCCCTGCCAGTACCGAAATGTCCCCGCAGGGACAAAAATCAGCGCCAGCATAACAATCGTCCCTAGAACGGAAGACCGAACTAATTGTTTGTAGAGTGGGTTCATATTGCTAACGAACCCGAAATAGAAGCAGAGCAAAAATAGAATGAAATGGACGATGGCACGCTGGCCGCTGATGTCGGGCGTCTCGATGGAGACGATCCCGACGTACGGCATTACAAGAGGAATTGAAGTGTTTGTGAGCCACAGATACCAAAGTACCCCTGAGCTGACAAAGAAGGCTCCCGCAAGAAACTTGCGCACCTCCCTAAATTTGATCGCAACATGGAGAGCCGCGAGCGCGTACAGAACAATGAAGATGACGAGCCATGTCGGCAATGTCGTAACGAGCCATATCGGTAACATGCCAATGAAACGTTGATCCATGGCGTTGTCCCCCGCGGATGCGATCAGCTTGATGCGGAAAGGCCGTCGTAGCGACGATATTGCGACAAAACGCGTCACCCCGAACTACCGAGCGACCGCTGCAATGTCCGCTTTTGGCACAAGGCAGACATCCCACGACTGAGTTCCAATGTCCGCTTTCGGGGGTAAAGCGGACATCGGCCGATCTTTTGCGGTGCCAATGCGGAAGATCCGAAGCGTCGTGACAAAATTCAACGAGCGCGGGCTGTTTGAAAAAGTCTGCTAGGGCTTCACCACCGTGTGTAGGCCGACGGCCATCGGTAGTAACCTTGAGGTCCGTTGTAATAGTTGTAATAACTGGGAGCGCCAAATGGTGAAAAGCTCGATCCGGGATCTGCTTGTGCCTGAGCCTGATGAGCCTGAGCCGGTGCCCTCGCGGACTTAAACTCGCCGCCCGGAGTAACGCCGGTCAGCACTACCTGCGTATTCCCTAAGCCATTCTGCTTCACCAGCGCATAAAGCGTCGTGGCATTCTCAGGCGAAATGCGCACGCAGCCATGCGAGGCGGGTTTGCCGAGATTCTTCACCTCATAGCTACCGTGGATGGCATGGCCATCCCTGATAAAGAAAATGGAATGCGGCATCGGGGAGTTGTCCCATTCCTTACTATACCAGATTTCGTTCATAGAGGTCGCAGTATAACTTCCTGATGGAGTTGAATATCCTGCGCGACCTGTTGATACCGGCCAGTGATATTTTTCTATCCCATCCACAAAGACCGTCATTCTTTGTTTGGCTTTGTTGATGTTGATAAGGATTGCCGAGCCAGTCTTTTTAGGTCCCGGATTGGGTTGAGGCTGCGAGCCTCGGGGCTCGGATTCGGCTTTGGCGGCCGCAGAATTGGTCTGCGTGCTTGGCGTAGCTGTATCAACATCAGTTTTTGGGGCTACCGGATTAGAACTGGTCCGTCCACCCGTTGAGTCGGACTGGGCCTGGGCGCCGGCGGTACTGGTGCTTGGCGACGTGTTGGGGTCAGAGCCGGTCTGTGCGCTCGCAGGAAAAGCGAGTATCCCCACCAGAAAAGCGACAACTACCGGACTCAGGAAATGTCTCGGGGAAACTGGTACACACATGTCTTAACCCTGGGTACAGACCAACACTGTCGGCACATATATGACGGCACTCAGCAACAGAATTTGCGTTGGATCAAAAACGCGAAGTCTTTGAGAGCGAGGATGGATGTAGGCGCTACTTAGGAGCGTTGCCCACGCGCCTCGGAAGCGGCTGGGGCCTTTTTATTTGGACTCGTCGTCGCAATTTTTGCACGTATTCATCCTAGTCCCAGAGAGTCGCTTCGACTTGATGATTCGGATTACTTCGACAAGCCCGCCGTCGCGCGTCAGTCCGGTAAAATCGTTCCGACGGTTGCGACTGAAAGGTCAGCTTGGCTGAATGTCCACCCTGGCTCGTTTCCTTTTAATCGTTTTGCTGGCTGGTATCGGACCATTACTTGCGCAGAATGGGGGCAGGACGGACTCTTCACGGGCCGCAAGCACAATCGACAACACGCCGCCTGGGACGCTCAATCCCGAACCGCTGCCGCCGCTCGCCAATCCCAATGCGTCGAATCTTCCAGCGAAAGAACTGTTTGCCCGCAAAGTGACGCCGCTGCCTGGTCCGGTCCGCCCAATCGGTTCCTACGCCAACGGGTGCCTTGCCGGCGCTGTCACGCTACCGATCACGGGGCCAACTTGGCAGGTGATGCGGCTTTCGCGCGACCGGAATTGGGGAACGCCTCGGCTCGTCAACTTCATCAAGCGGCTAGGAGATAATGCCAAAAAGGTCGGCTGGAACGGTCTTTTGATCGGTGACATTGCGCAACCGCGGGGCGGACCAATGATCAACGGGCACTCCAGCCACCAGATCGGTCTCGACGTCGACATCTGGTTCAAACCGATGCCCGATCACGTCCTGTCGCGCGAAGAGCGCGAAATGAATCCGGCCGTGAACGTGGTTGCGCCGGATGGGCTCGATGTCGATCACAAAGTGTGGACGTCGGCCTACACGGAGGTTGTGAAGGCTGCCGCCGAAGACTCAAGCGTCACGCGCATTTTCGTGAACGCCGCGATCAAGAAGGAGATGTGCAGCGAGGCCGGAACAGACCGGCGCTGGCTCGCCAAGGTACGACCGTGGTGGGGACATTCCGAACATTTTCACATCCGCCTTGCCTGTCCAGACTATGGCGAGTGCAAGGGACAGCCGCCGGTGCCGACTGGGGACGGCTGCGGTCATGCCCTCGATTCGTGGTTCAGGCCGTCCATCCTGCACCCTCCACCGCCGAAAGTGCCGCCCAAGCCAAAGCCGCCGCTCACATTGGCCAAGATGCCGGTCGCATGCAGAGCAGTTGTGATGACGCGATAACGGTAACGTGAGGAGAAAATATCGTCGACGCAACGCGCGTTGATGTCTGCTTTTGACCCAAAGCGGACATGGGCCACAGCGCTTTACTGCGATGCACAACGACTGTTTCCGGTTGTGGTAGTGTCGCCTGCCGCATGAGGCGACGGGACTTATCGCACTCGGTAGTGACGCAAGCATCTGGCCGCTTGCGCCCAACAGATGCAAGGGTGGCAAATGCAAAAAGCAGCGCTCAAAGCAAACGATGCCAGTAACACTGATCTTGAAGTGCTACTGGAGTTAAATCGAAACTACGTGCGGTCCGCACTGGAGTCGGATGTACGCTGGTACGCTGAGAATCTTTCTGAGGACTTCTACATTACCGCGCCGGACGGCGTCCTGTTGAATCGCGAAGCGTTTCTCAAGCGCATCGCCAACCCATATCCGGGCACGCACGCCGAGCCGGTAGATGTGATGGTGCGGATTCTGGGCGACGTCGCGATCATCCATTCCGGTTACAAGGATACGAGGCTCAGCGGCGAACCGTCCTATGGACGTTACACGGACATTTACGAGCGGCGGAACGGCCGATGGCTTTGTGTCGCTGCGCATTTCATGCGCTTTCCGTCCCCACCAAAAGAAGACTAGCTTCGCCGTCGGCTCGACAGCCCCATACGACGCCGTGTGCCCACGCGACAGGCGCCAGGCAGCACGGGCATAACTTTTATCAGCTGATAATTTCCTCTTTTCCGAGAATGTGAGTGGACTTTGACTCCGACACACGTCTCCGTCTGGGTTTTTTCTTGACGGCCGGATGCGCGCCGGGGGTCTCAACAGTCCGAAGAAAGACTCGCCAAAATCGTTCCATTGCCCGGTCGCCATTGCGAAAAAATAGTCCCGCGGCGTCTACCGCCTCCATGGCCAACGTCAGGGCATCGACTGCCGTAGCGCTGGTTACAGATTCCAGTCGTTGTCGGTCATCGCCCTTCAATGGTCTGCCGTTCGCTGCAACGATCCTGGCGCGCCATTTTCCGGGTTCTTGCTCGAAAGCGGTAATCTCAAGCCCCTTGTATTGCATAGCTCGACCAGGTTGCGTCTTCATAACGGGACGCAAAGGTGAGCAAAGGCTTGCAGCTACCTTGAAGAACCTAAGAGGATTCCCTTCCACGTCGGGCTTTAGGCCGACGCAAATCGGGACTTCGCTCATAGTTGTGTATCTGCTTAATCAGGCCGATGACGGCCGCCCATCCCCCTGTCCCCGAGATAACATCAGAACAAAGAGTCGGGGCCGAATTGCGCACAGCTGATGATAAATTGATGACTACCCAGATTGTTGTCGGCGGTAGGCCGATTGCATACGAGCCTGACATTGCCGACAGAAATGCCCGCACCAATGTCTGCTTTTGACCCAAAGCAGACATTCGGTACCGATAATTGTTGCCACGCAAAATGACGGTTGGACCCCATTCCGCTAGTCGTGAATCCCTGCTGTAATCACATAACCGGCGTGGTCCTAAGCCTTGAGGAAGGCGATGCGACGACGCGATTTCATCAAAGCAATTGTTGGTTCAGCGGCTGCATGGCCGCTCGCGGCACGTGCGCAGCAGCCGCGCGAGCGTATTCGGCGCATCGGCGTGCTCATGCACTTGGCCGCGGACGATCCGGAGGGGCAAAGCCGCGTCGCCGCATTTCTGCAGGGCCTACAGGAGGCGGGGTGGGCAGTCGGCCGCAACGTCAACATCGACGTGCGATGGGCGGCGGGTGAGGCCGATCGCTATCGCAGATACGCGATGGAAATCGTAGCGCTCACACCCGATGTCATCCTGACATCTGCCACACCGAGCATCAGGGCGATGCAACAGGCAACACGGACCGTGCCGATCGTGTTCGTATTGGTCCCGGATGCGGTCGGCACAGGTATCGTCGATAGCTTGTCGCGTCCGGGCGGCAACGCCACCGGTTTCACCTCTACTGAACTGGGGATGCCCGTCAAATGGGTTGGAGCTGCTCAAAGAGATCGCGCCCAAGATGACGCGAGCGGCAGTGCTGCGAGATGCGGCGGATGCCACTGCAATCGGTTAGTTTGGCGCCGTCAAGGGCGCGGCGCCATCGTTCGGAGTCGAGATAAGCCCCATTGGTGTCGGGAACGCGGAAGAAATCGAGCGCGGTATCACCGCATTCGCGCGCGAGCCGAATGGCGGCCTCATCGTGCTGCCGGTCCCGCCGACGGTGGTGCATCGCAATTTGATCATCGAGCTCGCGGCCCAGCATCGGCTTCCAGCCGTCTATAATTCACGCTATTGGATTGCCGAAGGCGGCCTCGTGTCATATGGACCAGATGTTCTCGACCAGTACCGCCACGCGGCCGGCTACGTCGATCGCATCCTCAAGGGTGAGAAGCCCGCCGACCTGCCGGTACAGGCACCAACGAAGTACGAACTGGTGATCAACGTGAAGACCGCTAAGGCGCTCGGGCTCGACCTGCCGTCCTCGCTGCTCGGCCGCGCCGACGAGGTGATCGAATAACGACAAAATTGCTGCGGTGCATGAGTCTGCATTTGGCACAAAGCGGATATTCCTCATCGCGTCACCAATAGCCGCTTTTGGGGGTAAAGCGGACATAAGGCGGACGTTGGGAAATGGCGGCTGATGACCCTTTGGGGACGTTTTGCACTACCGATAGAAGATCTTCTAACGAATCACACGCAAGCATGGAAAGGCAACATCTCTTCGCGATCTGCCAATGCGGTAAGGTGAGGTTCGAGCTAGTCGGCCCGCCGATTCTGGCCTGCTCCTGCTATTGCACGAGTTGCCAAGAAGCCGGACGTCAGTTCGAGCAGCTGGCTTCTGCGCCGCCCGTGCTCGATCCCGACAGTGGAACAGGCTTGATCCTATATCGAAAGGATCGAGTGCAATGCATGTTGGGGCAGCAGTATCTTGAAGAGCATCGGCTCAAGCCCGATTCCCCCACCCGACGGGTCATCGCCAAGTGCTGTAATTCGGCAATGTTCCTCGACTTCACCAAGGGACACTGGTTGTCGATGTTCCGGAACCGCTTTCCGACAGGCGCGCCTCCACTTGAAATGCGGGTTTGGACAAAACAGCGGCGCGTCGGCGTCGAGCTTGCCGATGACTTACCGAACTATAGTGGTCACTCCAGCAAGTTGATGTTGAAGCTGATCGCCGCTTGGATCGCCATGGGTTTCCGCAGCCCTGAAATCACCTTGGGGAAGACTGTCCGTAGGGCGCAGTAAGCACTCGCCATATTGTGTCTGTAGCAAGCACGATTACAAGACCGCTATTGGCACAAAGCGGACATGGCAATCGCTCTCAGTGATGTCCGCTTATGGAATAACCTTTTCGAGGGCATGCGCATGGACCGACGAATCCAACCAATTTCAGCGGCGCGGCTTTCTGCGCCTCTGCAGAATTTCTGTATTGGGCTCGCCATCGTCGCGGTCGTCACAATCATTTGCTATTTCTGGTTAGACCAGCCACTCGCTTTCTTTTTACATCGAAACGTTGCGGACAAGACTATCCTCGTCTGGCTGCAGCAGCTCCCTGTCACCCTTCCTTTGCTGTCGTCGTTTGTCTTAGCATGGTGCGGACTGTGGACGTTGATGGATCGTCCCTTCTCGCGCATTCAGTCCGTCGCGTTGACATGCAGTATAAGTTTCATTTCGACCAGTCTCATAAATCACCAACTCAAGTACGCGTTCGGCCGAACTTGGCCGAATACTTGGATAGAAAATAATCCTTCCCTCATTCAAAATGGTGTTTTTGGCTTCAATCCATTCCACGGCGGCCCTGGTTTTGCGTCGTTTCCATCAGGGCATGCAGCCGCAATCTGTTCGGTGATGACAGTTCTTTGGTGGTCGTATCCAAGTTGGCGTCCGATCTATGTTGTGTGCGTAGCCGCAGTGGCAGTTGGGTCGATTGGCGCGAACTATCATTTTTTGAGTGACATTCTCAGCGGGATATTTGTTGGCACTTCCGTCGGTTACATCACAACGAAAATGTCACTTAACACCGCCAAGAGTGGATTTTTGACATGATCGCTGATTCCGATAGTTCTGGCGGTTATTTTTGGTCTAGCTGACTTGAGCTCGCGATTTGAGCGCGATGATGTTTCCACATTCCGTAAGGCGCAAAAATAAAGCCGAGAAAAGCCCAGACAATCATCCACGTTACCGCCATCCAATTCGGCAATTCGAGTAACGTCTTTGATGCGAGCGGGGCAAACATTCCAGCAAGCCACACAAGTGCAAACCTTAAGGCTTTGCCCCAACCAAGGTTGGCCGAGACATAGGCCCGATAAGCTCGCAAATACTCAACAAAATCCCGCATTTGCTCAGCTTAGCATAGACCGGTGCACCCAAGCTGGGCTGTCGGCGACGCGATGGAGGACCGACGTTCTTCAATGCGGCGCAGAATGTCTGCTTTTGGCACAAAGCGGACATTTCGCGGCCGAGTTCCGATGTCCGCTTTTGGGGGTAAAGCGGACATTGGTTGGAGATGCCGCGATGTCTGCTTTTGACCCAAAGCGGACATCAGCCAAAGCACATACCGACTCCCTCAAGTGTGCTAGTCTGACGGGGCGGATCTACGTTGTGCCGGACTTACGGACGCCATTTAGAGCAAAAGGGAGCTAGTGTGTGGGAAACCGAATAGCTGTTGCCCTAATATTTCTCAACGCAATAGGGTTTTTAGGATGTCTAGTTTTAATTGCAGCGGCCAGCGGTCAGGTTCCCGAAGTTGCAATGCAGATCACCCACGCAGTCAAATATTCCCTTGAAATGTTTGTCTTCGGCGCTGTACTTCCGATAATCGTCTGGTCAATCGCGGCATCCGAAATTAGCCGGTCTAATGTCAAAGTGAGATTGATTGAAGGTTGGGCGAGGTATTTCTTGCTGCTTGTTTCGGGGGCGTTGTTTTTCGTCGCAGCATTACGACTTCCAAACTCGATTAGTTCAAGCGTTGGGCATGACAGCAAACTGAGTTCTCTGCGCGACAAGATTTGGGTCTGTCCAATTTTGGGGCGCTGTGGGCCTCCCGGAACGTCGGGACTCGGGACGTGGGAAAAGACGCCATAAGTGGAGTGATCCCTGGGAGCGGAGCCGCTCCAGCCACCGAAACGTCCAAGAGGCTCAGGTGTTACAGCGCCAATGCGATCAGAACGCCGAACGCGATGTAATCAGCAATGGTCATGACATGGCCGTCCCCATCGACAGCCATGCGTGGTCCCCACCGGCAGTGTGAAGCACGAGCTAGAGGAGGATTTGCGGAGAAACAGTCAAAAAAGAAGGCCCCGATAAAGTTGTCGAGGCCAAGGTGGCGGATTTTGCGAATCTGGCTGGCAGGCCGGAGCGCTACGACTGTCCGATCATTTTAGATAACTCAGCCACCGTCGGCAGCCTGCCGTTGGGAGTCATCCAATTAACGATCACCGGGATACCCTGCGACAGTGTTTTGGTGAGCTGATCCTCGGAGACGCCCGTCATCTGAGACAGTGTCTTGATGATATTGGGGCCAAGCGCCTGACCAAGTTGACCAGGTGAGACCGGCTGATTTTGCCCGGTACCGACCCAGGACTTGGTCTGATTGCCAAGCCCGCCCTGCTCCAGTTTGTTCAACAGCCCGCCCAATCCGCCGAGTAGTCCACCGGCATCGCTAGTGTCCGTTTTCGGTTGCGAACCCGCGCTCGCGGTCTGTCCTGCGCCGCCTCCGGTTACAACATCCGAACCCAGCAATGCGCCAAGAACATCCGTCAACGATTTGGGAACATTGCCGTCCGGAAAGGCTGAGCGGATCACGTCATTAAGTCCTGCCATTGCTCTTCTCCAAAGGATTAATGCCCCTTGCCTCTCTCTCTCGAGAATACTCGGACACACACACACGTCCGCGTCTTTGATCTAAATCATCCTTTTCCGACGAAGGCACGACGGATTGCGGCGAATATCGGCGAAGCTGCCGGACCTGCCTGAGGACAGGCCTTGCCGATTTATGTCCGCTTTTGTGGGAACAGACATCACTTAAAACGCGTTTCCCTTCAATTCCAGAATGGTTCGTGGCCGGTCCAGTAGAGGAAATTCGCTCTAGAGTTCTACAATCTAAAAGGAGAACGTTATGTCGAAGAAAGTCGGGCTTATTTGCGCGGTTGTTGCAAGTGCCGCCGTGTTTTGCGCAATGCCCATATCGCTCAAGCATTCGGCAACATCAGGCGTCGTGGTGTCTGTTGATCAGGCAAAAGCCTACTATGGCCACTATCGACGCGTCGCTCGACGAACTTACCGGCGCAACTATTATTATCACCACCACTATTATTAGCACTACTGATCGCTGGCGCGACGGATCGCAGCCAATATCGTTCACCGCACCCGCCAAATTTGATTGTACCGCAGTGTCCTTGAGGTCCGCAGAGATCACCTCCCATGGGAAACGGTAAGTCGAACAGGAACCGGCTGCGAGTGCAGCGTGTGGTCGACGTGCCACTTCGCGAGGTCTCTGGCATTTGCTTGCGTCGCAGCCGAAACGGTCGGATGTTTCTGATCGCGGTCGGCGACCGGTTGGCGAAGATCGCCTGGTTTTCCCAGCCGCGCAGTGATGAGGGTCGAATCGACTGGCATACGAGAAACATTGCGAAGCTCTCTGGTTCGATGCTTCCGAAGCGTGACCCCCAGATCGAGGCCATCTGCGCTGATGGCCTCGGGCGCGTTTTGCTGCTCCAGGAAACACCTCCACGTGTGGAACTCATCGACCCCAAGGCGTTGGAGGTGGTTGCATCGATCGATCTTGCAGTGGAAGGGCGCAGCAAAATTGCGCGAGCGTGGTCCGACCCGAAGGGGTCGCGGGGCGAAGGAGTGGTGCTACTGCCCGGCGGGCATTTGCTCGTCGCCAAGGAGAAGAAGCCAGCGGCTTTCATTGAGTTTGGGCCGCCACATTCGAAGTCACGAGGTTTAGTTCGTGGCGGCGCACTGGCGGACGGCGAGCGATGGCCGATTAAAAACGGGCACCACCGGTTCGTTGCTCTCGCAATCTGGCTTCCCGACAAGAGGCTGGGCAAAACGTGCGACGACTTCAGTGACCTCGAAATAGGTCCGGATGGTTACCTTTATCTGCTCAGTGACAAGTCCTCCACGATTGCGCGGATCGATGATCTCGCGGCGGGCGGCGGCACCGCTGCACTCCTTGATGCGTGGCGGCTCGGCGATCTGGATGGCAAGCCGGAAGGTCTCACATTCACCGCGCAGGGTCGTGCGATCATCGGGCTCGACACGCGCAAGCCGCGCCGAAATCTCGTCCTGCTAGAGCCGGCGGTAGTTGCGCGGCCGCGTCGCCAAAGTCTTAGTTGATCCCCCAGATGTCCGCTTTTGGGAGTAAAGCGGACATCGCGCGGAAGCACTCCAATGTCCGCTTTTGACCCAAAGCGGACACTGGCAGCTCAGAATTGCTGCTGTGCAACTTGATCACTAAACCCCATTTCGCCGGTCGCAAATCCCTGCTGTAATCCCACTTTGAAAATCGGCGTAGTCCTAAGCCTTTAGGGTGGGCGATGCGACGGCGCTCCAAAGCAAGCGGCAAACTGGCTAAAGCACGAAGCCGCAAGGCGCAAGGGCTGAAGCGCCGCAAGGAGGCAACGGCTGCGCGTCGTCGCGGTCCCACTGACGCCCTCCAGAATCAACTCAACCAGCAGACCCAAGAACTCCGAGAGGCACAAAGGCGCCTCGCTGAGGCGCTGGAACAGCAGGCGGCGACCTCTGAGATTCTAACAGTCATCAGGAGTTCGCCTAGCAACGTCCAGCCGGTCTTCGAGGCCGTCGCGGAGAGCGCAGCTCGACTGTGCGAGTCGCTCGACTCAAGCGTCTGGCGTCGGGAAGGCGACCGGCTACTTCTTGTCGCCCATCATGGCGCGATCCCTCAAGCCGGTACCGATTCCCTCCCGCTCGTTCGCGGTACGGTCGGTGGTCGCTCAGTGTTGGACGGGCGGACCATCCATATCGCTGATATACAGACTGAGGCGGATGAGTTTCCCACCACGAGCCAGAACGCGCGGCGTCAAGGCTACCGCACCATCCTCAGCGTCCCCTTAATGCGAGAAGGCGATGCGATCGGCGCGATCGCGCTCCGCCGTAGTGAGGCTCGCCTCTTCAGCGAGCGGCAGATTGCCCTGCTCAAGACGTTCGCGGACCAAGCAGTAATAGCCATCGAGAACGTGCGACTGTTCGAGGCCGAGCAGCAGCGCACGCGCGAGCTTTCCGAATCGCTGGAGCAACAGACGGCAACGTCAGAGGTGTTGAAAATCATCTCAGGCTCGCCTGGCGAACTCGAATCCGTGTTCAACGCGATGCTTGAGAACGCGACGCGGTTATGCGAGGCGCGTTATGGGACAATGTGGCTGCGCGAGGGTGATGCTTTTCGTGCAGCGTCGCTGTACGGACCAATGCCGCCGGCGTACACGGACCTGCTGCGCGGTGGAGCACTATTTCACGCAGGCCCCAATACACCTACTGGGCGCGTCGCTCAAACGCGGCAGCCAGTCCAGGTTCTCGATCTACGCGAAACACGTTCATCCGACCCAATACACGTGGCTGCAGTGGAAGTCGCCGGCGTCCGCACGATGTTCGCTGTGCCTATGCTTAAAGAGGGGCAACTGGTTGGGACTATCTCTATTTATCGTCAGGAGATACTGCCCTTCACTAATAAGCAAATCGAGTTGGTGCAGAACTTCGCCGCACAGGCCGTCATCGCCATCGAGAACGCGCGGTTGCTCAATGAGCTGCGCGAGTCGCTGCAGCAACAGACCGCCACTGCGGAAGTGCTGCGCGTTATCAGTTCATCACCCGGCGAGTTGGAGCCTGTTTTCCAGAAGCTTCTCACCAACGCGACGCGCCTCTGCGTAGCAGATTTCGGTCTCATGTCTCAGTACGACGGGAACTCGTTCCAGTTGATGGCACAAGTCGGTGCCAATCAGGACTATGTCGGGTACATGCGCCGGCCTTTTCGCCCGGGTCCCGAAACGCTGAGCGGTCGCGTTATCAGAGCCCGCGCTCCCGTGCAGATAGAAGATTTCGCCAAATCGAAAGGTTACCTCGACCGCGATCCTCTTGTGGTTATGGCTGTCGAGCGGGGCGGGGTTCGCACTTTGCTCGGCGTCCCGATGCTGAAGGAGAACGAGCTGATCGGCATTATCTCTCTGTACCGGCAAGAGGTCCGCTTGTTCACCGACAAACAGATCGAGCTATTACAGAACTTCGCCGCCCAGGCCGTCATTGCCATCGAGAATACACGGCTGCTCAACGAGCTGCGCGAAAGCCTCGAACGTCAGACCGCAACTGCCGACATCCTTCGCGTCATCGCCAGCA
>Ga0306925_10000495_pt1 | contig 28362 bp, 23 predicted proteins | sample flu12Cox44000176_FD_203755 | JGI IMG/M metagenome (GOLD analysis project Ga0306925, IMG submission 203755) | Lab enrichment of tropical soil microbial communities from Luquillo Experimental Forest, Puerto Rico - flux8day.12C.oxic.44.000.176 (v2)... | ecosystem: Environmental > Terrestrial >... | reverse complement strand
GCCGAAAGCGGCAGGCGGTTTGCTGCACTATCGTCAGTCCTGAACGGCACCCGGCCGCCCGCAGCCATTGAAGCTGCCCTTGCTGATCGACACCCGGTTGCTCCGACGCCACGACGCTGCTCGAAACCCCGGGCATTTTGACGTTATTTCGTTCGGAGGAACGTATCGCCACGGAACCTTCAAAATTTGTCTGGCGTTCTGCAAAACGTGGAATGAGCAAATCCTTTGGAGAGCCCCATGCTAGATCCAAAGCACTTGCGAGAGCAGGCACGAAGGTGCCGAGGATGGTCGAAGACTGCAACTGAGCCCGATTTAATCGAGCAATTACGGATTTGGTCGGTCGAGCTTGCTGACGAAGCCAATACGGCGGAGCGGCATGCCGTCGACGGCGAAAACCACCAGATTCGGGCCAGCCGATTTGAACCACTCGGCAACCGACACGAGTGATTTTTTACTTCGACAATCGTGCCGACCGGTGGGGAGACAGAGTTTGTCGCGGCGTTTAGTTTCGAAGAAGCGCCGCGCTCGCCGCGGCGTTTAGCACAAGTCTAGGACAAACCGATGCCCCTGGAGAGAAGAGAGCTTTACACCAGCCCGAATGGGGATAGGTGGTTTTTGAGCCGCGATCCCGCCACGGGGGACGTACTTATCAGGCACGAAGCGAATATCCCATCGGGCGGTCAGGTGACCGACATCGATATCGGCACATTTCTCAGCGGTGCGGGAAAAAATCCTGAGCATCAGGCGCTATTGCACCTGATTGGAACACTCGTTGGAGGCATTCCCCAGACCGCGCGGCGTGCAGATTTAGCCGAGCGCCGACACAGCGAACGCCACCGCCGCCGAGATCATCGACCAGGATCCTCACGACAGCAGTAGGATCATGACCAGCCCCGGTCAGATGGCCACCGAACAGTGGCCCTAGAACGATTGCACTGATTGCGATAGCTCTACGGTGATGCAGCGCTGGCGGCGGCAAGACGTTCGGCAAAGATTGACCAGCGGCGTCGCTTCGGGAATTACGCGGAAGCCAAATTTCGTGCGTCAAATATAGCTCTACCCCTTCTGCTAGCAACGTGCGCACAGTGAATTTCGCTGTGGATCATCACTGCCGTGTGTGACAAAAAAATGTCCTGAGCGTTCGGGACGCGGCGGTAGTGCCCTTGGACCCGCTTTTCCCGCTCGAGTCGCGTTGGTGCATTCGGTGGCAGCTTGCGCGTCACACCTGTTCGTTTTCGTTCTAAGTCTCTGAAAAGAAATAGTCACGACGCCGACAGGGCGAAACCGCTGTTGTCGCCGGAATTAATCGAGACGCGACTGGTCTGCCGGTTTTGGCAAGTATCTGAAACCTGGGGAACGCGATCGTTGGCTATCGCGTTAGAGTAGGTGGCATGGCGATTTGCCAACACCTCGATAGGGCGTGAATATGAGAAGACTAATCATAGGAACGGCATCGGTGCTAGCGCTCGGGATCGCGGGCGCTGCTCTGGATAATGCGGTGGACGCCGGCAGCGCAGAGGATGCGGGAAGCATGCCTTCTACGTTCGAGGCTTCGCCTACCTCAGCAACTGCCGCTATGCTCTGGAAAGACGACATCCGGTGGGCACAGCTGGAACTTCGAAACAGGGGGCTCTATAACGGTTCGCTTGACGGTATAATCGGTCCGCAGACAAAGCGAGGCCTCGAGCAATTCCAACGGTATAATGGCCTGAAGCGAACGGCGGCGCTCGATCCGAAAACCTTGGATGCGTTAATCGGTAACGTCGGCATTGGCTATGGATCCAGTAAGTCGACTGACGCTGAAGGCCACAAATCTATGGCGAATCGGTCCGGTTCGAGCAGTTTGAGCAACTAGAGCATATGCGGGTCTGGTTGGACCGCACAGAAAGCCGAGGCACCTGACACCCTGAGTGCCCGAAAAATGACACGCTGAGAGTGCGACAACGACGGCGGGCGGCTCATCGTCCCCGACGCGCCTGGCTGGGGTGTCGAACCCGATGAGGAGGTAAGGGGCGGGAGGGACCCAGTGCCCCGGGTCGCATGTCACCTTGGCGCCAGCGGTTTCCTCGACCAAGCTGCGTCGGGCGGCTCTTGAGGGCAGCCCCATCAACCGGCGCGGCGCGTCGCGACTGCGGCCCCTTCTGTTTTTCGCCGTGGGCGTTGTCAGACCGCCAGAACTTCGGCGCCCGGCGCGGCCTCCAGTTCACACGCATTCACCGTCATCGCCAGCAGGCTGTAATAGCCGATGGCGCCGGTCAGCTGAATGAGCCCGTCGTCGCCGAACCGCCGCTGCACAGACCTGAAAGCCGCGTCATCGACGCGGTGCCTGCGGAGAAGCTGACGGGTAAACTCGACAATCTCGGCGTCTTCGGGTGGAATGCCGCGCGAATGGTTGTCGCGGATCGCCGTTATCGTCGCCTCCGGCACCCCGAGCCGGCGCGCGCCGCCGGTCTGAGCTCCCCAGACGTAAACGGCCTCCAGCTCGCGCGCGACCGTCATCGCCGCGAGAACCCGCACCCGCATGTCGAGCGAGCCTTCGAAGCGGACGAACGCTCCGAGATGCGCGGCCCGGCCGGCGAACTCAGGGCAGTGGAGAAACATCGTGAACGGGCCCTGAATGGCACCGCGGCTCTGGGTTATCGCGTCTACAACGGCGTGGTGCTGCGCAGCGACCTGCTCCTTGCCGGTAATCGGTGTCAGCCTTGCCATGATCGATCCTCCTTCCCTGGTGGTCCATTGGGAACGATAGGATCAGGTCGCGTCGCCGTCGAGAAGAGCCTCCCCGGCAGACCTTCCAGCTGCCGGCGGGCCTCTACCACGCGGCCTTGGCGGTCAGTGCGGCAATCCCTTCGGTGCGGGACAATTCTCGGCGATCGTGCGCCAGATGCGCGCCCAGATCAGCAGCGCCGCCCGGTTGCTTTGCCCGAGCATGAGATCGGCATATTTGGCGGCCTGAACCTCGGCACCTTCGCCATATTCGCTAACCATGGCGCCTGCGGCGCGCGTGACTTCGTAATCGGTCAACATCATCGCTCCACTTAAGCTGAACTTGCCGGGGCCGTGCCGGAGATTGTGTCGCGGCGTCAAATTAGATCAGAACAATCAAACTCGCTGTTAAATTGATAGTTAAGTCGGAAAAATTGTAGGTTAATTGTCGAGGAGCGAGATCAACGGGGCCCGAAACCCCGCCGTTTACCACGCCCGGCAAAGCTGGTAAGTTGCAAGGGAGGGGCGCGGGCTTGCCCTACTCCCCCAGGGGGTACCGCTTGTGCTGCTGGCGGGAGCGCTCCGGTTTCCAAGAAGGGCGCGCAACGACGTCTTTGAGGAGGATTCAATGCCGATATTTACACACGTCACAGTAGGCACGAACAACCTTCAACGGGCGCGAGATTTTTATGACAAGGTGCTGGCCCCGCTCGGGTACAAGCGTCTGAACGATCTCGGCGACAACGGCTCGATCTGGGGAGAATCGGCGCCGGAATTCTTTGTGCTGAAGCCGGCGAACGGCCAGCCCGCGACGGTTGCAAATGGCGGGACGATCAGCTTTGCCGCGCCGAGCCGGGCGGCCGTCGCAGCATTTCACAGAGCCGCTCTCGATCTCGGCGGAAAGGACGAAGGCGCGGTCGGCCCGCGCAGCTGGCATCCCACAGCCTATGCCGGTTATGTGCGCGATCTCGACGGCAACAAGCTCGCGGCCTACTGCTTCAAACCGGAGTAGTTCGCCCCGCCAAGCCGGCCCGGGCTCATAGCCGGGCCGGTTGTACTGCGGTAGTCGTTGCCAGACGGCCCTTTATGGTTGGCCGTTAGCACCGGTTGACAGTTTGTTGACGCATTCGCAGCTAGAACCCGCGCGGGCGCACTTGCACGCGGAAGGGTTAGCGAATGCAACAGTACGTTGTCGCGCGTTCCATTAGATGGTCCGTCGCTTTGGCGTTAGCGACGCTGCTGTGTGGCTCAGCAGTCCGCGCGCAACAGTTGGATCAGATTCTACGCGGCTATGAGATTGCGGAGGTTCAGGGAATATCCCTGAACCTGAAGGGGAAGGACTGGTCCTTGGTCGGATTGGGCAGCTATTTGGTGAATTCGACCGGCTGCAACGATTGCCACACGTGGCCCAACTATGCGAACGGAGGAAATCCGTATTTGGGACAATCCGAGCAGATCAATACACAACGATATATGGCAGGCGGTCGACAGTTCGGGCCAGATCCGGTTGACGGACACATTGTTACCTCTGCCAACATCACCCCGGACAGCACCGGGAAGCCCGCGGGTTTGACCCTGGCCCAATTTCTCGAGGTAATACGGACCGGCCACGACCCATACCCAGAATATCCGGGGCGCCTGCTTCAGGTCATGCCATGGCCGCTTTATCACTGGAAGACCGATCTGGAGCTGAGTGCGATATACGAATATCTGCGGGCGATCCCGCGGATACAGTAATTCACGGCCAGCACGCAAAGAACAGCGAGAAACAGCGAAAAACAGCGGCAACCTTCGCTGTTATTTCGTCGGTCGCGCGGCCCGAACGCCAGGATTTCTGCGGAAAACGAGCTGACCGCCGCTGTAAATCTTCGGGAAGAACAGCGCGAACAGCGAAAGCGTGTGTCAGTCGGTCGGGATCAGCTCAACCCGAGGACGTCAGGCACTTCGCGCCGCGTGCCGGCTTTCGATTTCGGCTGCTGCCCGTGCTTCCGGCACGAACCGTGTTGCTGCCAGCCAGACTTCCGCGACGGCATTACTAGCATCGCGCATCCGCCGCACGCGTTCGCCGTGGCTGCCACCGCCGCTGGCGAGCGCGATCCGCCCCTCGTCTCGGTCCGTTACCTCCACCTCGCTGGCGTCGAATAGCGGCCTGAAGGTCCACGGATTGGCGACCAGCACGACGTCGCCGACCGGAACCAGATCGGCGGGGCCCCATGCGTTCCACCACCGCCCGGCCCAGTCGCGCACTTTTTCCGATGGCGCGCCTCTCGTCGCGAACCGCCGCAATATGTGCAACGCTCCCTCGGCCCAAAAGCCGGCCCAGCCGTCGCTGGCATTGGTCAGGATGGAGACGGTCAGCTCGCGCTCCGGCACGACGCAAGTAAACGAGATGTAGCCTTGCAGGCCACCGCCATGCCCGAACCACTCCCAGCCTTCGGTATTGCCGCTCATAACACCCAGACCGTAATACCTCTCGATACCGGAGTGGGGGTTACGCCAGTGACGGCGGGTCATTTCCCGCCGGCTGCCGGCTGACAGCACGCTGCGCGCAGCATTGGGCGCGAGCTGCGCGAAATACTTCGCCAGATCGGACGCGGTGCTGACAAAACCGCCGGCGGGTGCGACCGCATTTTCGCTATAGTCGCCGGGAATGACCAGGCGTTTTCCGAGGAGCAGCTCGCCGGTGTGGCCGCGTGCAAATGGCACGCCGGCAGGGATCGGCATGTCGGGCTCGGTCTCCTCGAGGTCGGCAGCATCGACAATTTCGCGCTTGATCCAAGTGCGGTACTGCTCGCCGGTGATCGCCTCGATCGCGACGCCGAGGAGTCCAAAACCGTGGTTCGAGTACTTGTGCCTTGTATTCGGCTCGATCACCGGCGGATCCTGGAGGTCGGCCATTAGAGGTCGGCCATTAGCTGATCGACGGTCGGGAATGGACGGCGATCCTCGAAAAACCCGGCGTCGGCGCCATCGCGAACGATGCCCGCGCTGTGCGAAAGGATCTGGCTGAAGGTTGCCGCGGCTATCTGCGGATGCAGGCCTCTCACATATTCACCGATCGCGTCGTCCAGGCGCAGCTTGCCGGCTTCGCGCAATTTCATAATGCCGGCGGCGGTGAAGCTCTTGGAATGCGACGCAACGCGAAAACGGTGGCGCGGCGTCAGTGGTTCGCCCGCAGCCAGATCGGCAAACCCGTATGCCCGCTCGAGGGCGATTTGGTCGCGGTGCATGACGACCGCTATGCAGCCTGGAAGCCTGGAAAACCGCATCTGGAATTCGAGCCACGATCGGACGTAGTCGCAGGCTGGCAGTAACCATTCATCCATTGGCGCGACCCCTTCAGTAGAAACGATGAGAAGGTATCTTACGCCCGCACTGGTTCCAGCGCGGCTGGGTCATGATCGTAGAGCCAGCGGAGGGCGTCGGGGGAGCGGTCGCCGGCCCTGGCCCATTCGGCATCGCGCATGCGTTGCGCAAGGCCGTCCGGCATATGGAAACGGACCTTGTTGGCGCGCGACATTGCTTGCAGCAGGATGACGCGGGGCAGCCGCAACCGCTCGTATTGCTGCAATGCTTCGGCCGGATCGGCTACCGCGCGCAGACAGGCGGTGAGCGCGACGCCGTCTTCGATCGCCATCGCCGCGCCCTGGCCCATGAAAGGGTACATCGGGTGGCAGGCGTCGCCCAATAAGGTCACGCGGCCGAGCGACCAGCGCGGCAGCGGGTCGCGGTCGAAGAGTGCCCAGATGAAGCAGGTCTCGGCCGCGGCGATGATGGTTCGCACTTGCTCGTGCCAGTCCGCGAAGGCGGCGTGCGCGCGGGCGACGGTGGCCCGGTCGGTCCAGTCCTCACGGTTCCAGCGGTCGTGCTCGGTCCAGCCCACGAAGTTGAGCAGCCGCCCGCGCGACACGAAATAATGCACGAGATGGCCGCCCGGGCCGACCCAGGATTGGTTGCCCAACTCGAGCCCCAGGTCCGCGATGCGCTCGACTGGCACCAGACCGCGATAGGCGACGCAGCCGGCAAAGGCCGGCTCCTCCTCTCCGAATAGTGTAGCGCGCACCGCCGAGTGGATGCCGTCGGCGCCGACCAGCACATCGGCTGCAATATGTGCGCCGTTCTCGAACCACGCCTCAGCCCGGTCGCCTCGGTCGGCGAGGCCGACAAGGCGATGGCCGAGATGGATCCGCGCCGCCGGGAAAGCCGCCGCAATGACGGCCAGCAGATCGGCGCGGTGGATGGTCATGTGCGGCGCGCCGTAGAGTTGCTCGCATAGCGGATTGAGCGGTGCCTTCTGCAATGTGCGGCCGTCCTCCCAGCGCCGCTGGTGGGTGCCGGTCGGACGAATGCCCTCGCGGTCGAGGTCCGGGCCGAGACCGAGACGGCGCAGCACGCGCGTCGCATTCGGTGCCATATTGATGCCGCCCCCGACCTCGGTCAGCTCTGGCGCCTGCTCGTAGACATCGACCTCGAACCCGGCCTGGCGCAACGCTACCGCGGCGGTGAGGCCGCCGATACCGCCGCCAACCACTGCAATGCGGAGCGCTCGCATGAAGCGGTCACTCAACACTGGACCGCGGGCGTCCCGCCCGCCCATGCGGGCCAGAGGCCCGCGATCCCAGTCGCCGACCCACTAAGCACGGCCCCAGAGGCGTTTGGAGGCGATCTCGGCGCCCTCGGCCATCGCCCGCAACTTCTTGAACGAGATGTCGGGATCGAGCTTGCCGTAGCCGGCGAATGTTCCAAAACCGCAATCGGTGCCGGCAATGACGCGCTCGCGCCCGACGATGTCGGCGAAGCGGCAGATGCGCTGAGCGACGAGCTCGGGGTGCTCGACATAGTTGGTCGAGGTATCGAGCACGCCCGGGATAACGACCTTGTCGTCGGGCAGCTTCGTTTCCTGCCACACATTCCATTCATGCTCATGCCGCGGATTGGCGGCCTCGACGACCAGCGCCTGAGGTTTTGCGTTGACCAGGATTGGCGCGACTTTGGCAAACGCGATGTCGTGATCGTGCGGGCCCTCGTAATTGCCCCAGCAAATGTGGATGCGCGCCCGGTCGGCCGGAACGTTGCGCAGTGTGTGGTTCAAGACCTCGACATGGAATGCCGCGCGCTTCAAAAAATCTTCTTCGTTCAGCTCCTGGAACGAGGTGTGGTGCGCCATCGCCAGATCAGGGCAATCGAGCTGCAAGACAAACCCCGCATCGGCGATCGCCTCGTATTCGCCTTGCATGGCCGCCGCGATGGCTTCGACATAGGCTTCGTGGCTCGGGTAGTGTCGATTGGTCTGAAACACCGGCACGAGACCGGGTGAGGCCGCGGTCATGAACCCTTCAGCCACTTGTACCTGCGCAAGCGCATCGCGCAGATTGGCAAGATCCTTGCGCAAGGGTTCGGGGTCGCTCACCGCCACCGCCCCGACGCAGACGGCGCGCCTTGCGACATTGGCGCCGGTCATCCGTTCATAGGCCGCGAGAAAATTCGGGTGGTCCCTGGTGTCGAGCCTTGGCTTGGCCGGCTCGTGGCCGGCGAACCCCGAAAGGCGGTCGGCGATATAGGTCGAATAGCCGGGTTTCGACATCTCGCCGTCATTAACGATGTCGATGCCGGTCTCGGCCTGGCGGCGGACGATGTCGATGACCGCCTGCCGCACCAGGCGATCGAGTTCCGCCGGGTCATAGCTCTCGCCTTGATCCTTGCGAACCAGTAGCTGCTTCAGTCCAGGCGGGCGGGGCAGGCTGCCGACATGCGTCGTCAGAATGCGGTCTTGGCTCGTCTTCATTCGCGTTCTCCCGAGTTCTAGAAACGGATGTCCAGTGGCGGCAGGCCGAATTCGGAGCGGCTAAACACGAAGGCGGCGCGCTCGGGGTTGTTGCCGGCATGCGCCCGCATTGCGTGGACGTCGCGCCAGGCGCGCTGGATTGGATTACTGAGAAAAATGCCGCGCCCGCCGCTCGCCTCGAACAGCCGGTCGACAGCCTTAACGCTAGAGTCGATCGCCTTGCCCGCGTCCCATTTGTAGCGGGCGCGCGCGACAAGAGGGATCTCTTTGGTGGCGCGGGCGAGGCGCATCATCTCCGCGAAGTTGCCGAGCAGGCGATCGCGCGCGGCGCTGATCTCGGCAGCCGCCTCGGCCAGGCGGTATTGCACAAACGGATCCTCGACGACGCGCGACTGGTCGCGAACATTGACGCGCTTGCGCGACTGCTCGCGGAACGCCTCCAGAGCACCCAGAGCCGCGCCGATCGCGGGAGCGGTGATGCCGTTGGCAAAAACCAGGCCGAAGGGCAGGCGATAGAGCGGCGCGTCGTTTACCGCCGTACCCGGATGATTGAGATGAAACGCATCGAGATAGGAATGGGTGCGGTGTTCCGGCACAAAGGCGTCCTCGACGACGAGGTCCTTGCTGCCGGTGGCACAGAGCCCCATGACATGCCAATTGTCGTCGATCACGTAATCGCTTCGCGGCACGAGAAAGACGCGCGCATCGGGCGGCTGGTCTTTCTCGGCCGGTGGCGCCATGCCGCCGAGCACGGCCCATTGGCAAAAGTCACAGCCGCTCGAGAATGACCAGCGTCCACGTATGCGGAACCCGCCGTCGACCCGCTCGACGGTGCCGGTCGGCGCCAGCGAGGTCGACAGCTGGATGCCGGTGTCCTGGCCCCACACATCCTCCTGCGCTTGCGGAGGAAAGATCGCCAGATGCCAGTTGTGGACGCCGATGACCCCGAGAATCCAGGCGCTCGACCCACATACCGTGCCCACCTCCATTGTCGCTTGATAGAAGACGTCGGGGTCCAGCTCGTAGCCGCCATAGCGCCGGGGCTGAAGCGCACGAAAGAGGCCCGCTTCCTGGAAATCCGCAAAAGTCTCGTCCGGAAGGCGGCGCAGCTTCTCGGCCTCCGCGGCGCGCTCGCGCAGGACCGGCAGCAGATCACGCACGCGCCCCAGATAAGTTTCAGGTGTCACAGTGCGCTTGTCCTCATCCTGTCGTCGCGGCGAAGGCCGGAACCCTTCTATCCGTGGTCTCGGGCGCTGCCTAATGGATCCCGGCCTGCGCCGGGATGACGATCAACCCAAGGGGCCCTGGAAGACCTGGTCGATGTAGGTATCGGAAAGGGGTTCGAGCGCCTCCGGCCAATCGCCGTTGACCCGGCGCCTTTCGGAGGCGGGACGCGCGCGGCCGTCCCAGCCGATCTGTTCCATGTAGTAATAAAGCTGGATGCAGTGGCCATCGGGGTCGAGCGCGAAGGCCGTGTAGTCGATGCCCGGGTAGAGATCGGGCGGGATCGAGTCGACGAAAGTAACGCCGTGTGATTTGAGGAACGACACGGCCTGGCGCAGTTGTGCGTAACTGCCGACCTCGACTCCGAACGACATGCAGGTCGAGTGCTCATTGAGGCCGAGGCTGCGCCGCAATTCCTTTGGGAAGAGTCCCAGACTGTGATGCTCGGCGCCGCAGCGCAGGAAGACGCAGCGAGCGCCGCGGTAAACTGCTTCTTCGCTGCGCACAAAGCCCAGCCACTCAGTATAGAAGCTTTCGGCGCGGTCGACATCCTCGACAAAAAGGCTTACCGGGCCGATCTTTGTGATCTTGAACGGCTGGGGCAACAGCACGCCTTCGACATCATAAGTCGCCGGGAGGGTCTGTTGCGGGCGATGGCCCGAATAGACATCGATCCTCTTGTCCTGCGCTTCTGCAACCTCGGCCGCCTCGGACATCTGAGGCAAGGATGGCTTCTCGTTGAAGCCGCGGTAATACATGTCGCGCGGCTTGCTGAGCTGGTTCCAGCCGACTTGCTCGATGCCGTAATAAAATTCGTTGGTGTGGCCGTCGGGATCGTACACATACACATGCCAGTTGCTGCCAGGCATGTCCCGGCCGACGCGCTGGATGCGCACCTGCTGCTCTTCGAAGTATGTGTGTGCGTCGACGATCTCCTTGAGGCTGCCGCACTGCCAGGTGATCTGATTGATTGTGACTTCGGGCGCGAATTTGCGGTCGGCGCGGTGGTCCATCACCTTCTTCGGGAACAGCACAAAGGCGTGGTGGTCGGTCCCGTACCGCATGAAGTAGCCGCGCGGGTCGCCGAGATCGGCATCCTTTGGGAACCATGGCGCCCGCGAGAAATCGAGGGTGTCCGAGGCGGTAAAGCCGAGCAAGTCGCCATAAAACTCGCGGCCCTCGGGCAGCTTCTCGACATTGAACCCGAAATGGCCGAGGCGGCGGATCTTGAACGGCCGCTGCAAATAGACTCCGCCGACATTGTACCGCTGGGTTGCGACTGACATTGCTGGTTCCTCCTCCCGAGCTAGCCGGCTATTGGCTCGGTAGCTCGGATTGCATCTGGATGTAGTTTTCGCGCCCGATCTTGTCGATCAGCTCCAATTGCGTCTCGAGAAAATCGACGTGCTCTTCTTCGCCCTTCAGGATTGCGCTGAACAGGTCGCGGGTCACGAAGTCGTGGACACGCTCGCAATAAGGGATCGCCTCCCGCAGCTCCGGCATCGCCAATTGCTCGAGCCGCAGATCGCATTCCTGGACCTCGGGCACACTCTTGCCGATCAATAGCCTGTCAAACTCCAGGCGAGGTTCCCCGCCCAGGAACAGAAGCCGTTTGATCAGCAAGTCCGTGTGTTTCATTTCATCGACGGACTCCTCGTATTCGCGCGCCCCGAGCTTGACGACGCCCCAATGGTCGAGGACCCGAGAATGCAGGAAGTACTGGTTGATGGCGGTCATCTCGTTCCGCAGCACGGCGTTGAGGTGCTCAACGACGCGCGTATCGCCCTGCATGATCACCTCCCTCATTGCCGCGTACGGCATCCGGAGAGGATGCAAGCCCGGTCATGCCCCGATGTCAACGGCCTCGCCGAGCCCGTTGCGCCCGACGCAAGTCAGATCGCTTCGCGAGAACACCGTTGCGGGCTATCCTGACCCGCGATGGATGCGACAAGGCGTAACCGCGCGGAGCGACGGTTGGCGGCGATCCTGGCGGCCGATGTCGCCGGCTATTCACGCTTGATCGGGATTGATGAAGAGGGAACGCTAAATCGGTTGAGGTCCATCCGGGCGGAGGTGATCGACCCGGCGATCGCCGCGCATCGCGGCCGGCTGGTCAAGACGACCGGCGACGGGTTCCTCGCCGAGTTCGCTAGCGTCGTCGATGCGCTGCGGTGCGCGGTCGACGCGCAGCAGGCGATAGCCGGCCGCAATACCTGGATTGCCACAGCGGAGCGGATCGAGTTTCGAATTGGCATCCATCAGGGCGACATCGTCGTCGAGGATGGCGACATCTTTGGAGACGGGGTCAACGTTGCGGCGCGGCTCGAAGCCCTGGCCGAGCCAGGCGGGATTTGCGTTTCCGCGCGAGTCCAAGAGGATGCAGTCGGCCGGCTCGACCTCGCCTTCGAGGATTTGGGCGAGCAGACCCTCAAAAACATTGCTCGTCCGGTGCGAGTATTTCGGGTGCAATCCGAAAGCCCCCTCCCTACCCCTCCCCCGCGAGCGGGGGAGGGAAGGGTGGGGGTGGCCGGTCTCCCCGCGCTCGCTCTCCCCGACAAGCCGTCGATCGCGGTGCTGCCTTTCCAGAACATCAGTGGCGATCCCGAGCAGGAAGTTTTCGCCGACGGCACGGTCGAGGACATCACCACCGCACTGTCGAAGCTCCGATGGTTCTTTGTCATCGCCCGCAATTCGAGCTTTGCCTACAAGGGCCGCGCCGTCAACGTGAAACAAGTCGGCTGTGAGCTCGGCGTGCGCTATATCCTCGAAGGTAGTGTCCGTAAGAGCGGCAACCGGCTCCGGATTACCGCACAGCTGGTCGAGGCAGAAACCGGCAATCACGTCTGGGCCGAGCGCTATGATCGCGATCTCGACGACATCTTCGCGGTGCAGGACGAGATCACCGAGCGGGTCGTGGCGGCGATCGAGCCCGAGCTTTACGCGGCAGAGGACTTCCGCAGCCAGCGCAAGCCACCGGAAAGTCTCGATGCTTGGGAGTGCGTGATCCGCGCGTTGTCAGCGCTCAGCCAGGTTACGAGCGAAGGGCGCGCGGTAGCCGAGCGGTTATGCCGTCAAGCGATAGCGATCGCACCGGGCCATGGCCAGGCCCACAGCCTACTGGCCTGGGCGTTGCTGCGCCGCACGGTCTGGTCGGACGACCTGCGGGCGGTGATTACGGAAGCCAGCGCCGAGACGCAGACCGCGCTCTCCATCGACGAGCGCGACCCTTGGGCCCACCTGGTTCAAGGCAATTTGTTCAACCGATTGCGTCGATTCGACGACGCCGCGCGCGAGTGTCGTCGTGCGTTGGAATTGAACCCCAACTTCGCGCTGGCGCATGCCTATTTCGGTATGGCGCTTAATGGTTTGGGGCGATACCAGGAGGCAATTGACAGTGCTCAGCATGCGCTTCGGCTCAGTCCGAACGATCGGAATGTCGGTAATTTTGCCAATCTGACCATCGCGATGGGGTGCTTTGGGGCCGAGCGCTACGCGGATTGCCTTGTCTGGGCGCGTATGATGGCAGGGAAATTTCCCGAGGATTTCCGCGCGTTTTTCTTGGAAGCGAGTGCATTGGCCATGCACGGGGATCTCGTCATCGCGGCCGAAGCACGCGACACATTGCTGCGCCTCAGGCCGGGACTCACGCTCTCCCGGATGAGGGAGAACTTGCCGTGGAGCGGGGAACTCGCTGAGCGTCTGTACGATGGCTTGCGCCGGGCCGGGGTTCCGGAAACGTGACCGACACTTTCCTATTGGGAGGATTAGCATGAGTCAGGCACTCGAAGGCATTCGCGTTATCGATTTCACGCACGACCAGGCGGGTCCGTCCTGCACGCAGATGCTGGCCTGGCTCGGCGCCGATGTGATCAAGATCGAGCGCCCGCCGCATGGCGACCGTGCGCGCCGGCTGTGGAACGCCGACAACCCGAACCTCGACAGCTATTTCTTTCTGCTGCTCAACAGCAACAAGCGCAGCACCGTGATCAATCTGCGCACCGAGGAGGGCAAGGAGATCGCCCGCCGCCTGATCAAAGAGGCCGACATCGTCGCCGAGAATCTCGGCCCCGGGGTCATGGACCGGCTGGGCCTGGGTTGGGAGGCCGTCAAAGCGCTGAACTTGCGGGTCATCTACGCCTCGGTCAAGGGCTTCGGGTCGTACGGCCCCTATAGCGGGTTCAAATGCTTTGAGCCGGTGGCGCAGGCGACCTCGGGGGCGATGAGCGTCACCGGCGAGGCGGGCCGCCCGCCATTGGTCAATGGCGCCAATATCGGCGATTCCGGCACCGGCATGCATTTGACGATCGCGATTCTCGCAGCACTGGTGCAGCGCCATAGCACCGGCCGCGGCCAGCTCGTCGAAGTTGCGATGCAGGAGGCCGTGCTGAACCTGACCCGGGTCAAGTACACGCAGACCTTGGCGACCGGAAAGCCGCTCGAGCGCACCGGCAATCGCTCGCCCACCGGCGGCTGGTCCGACCTGGTACGTTGCGCGGGTAATGGTTCGGATGACTATGTCTACATAACCATACCGCCCGACAACCCGGAGATGTTCGAGGCGATGACCGATGTCATGGGGCGCCCGGATTTGCGCACCGACGAGCGTTTTGCGACACCGCCGGCGCGCTCCAAGAATGGCGCGGCGTTGACCGCCGAGATCGAGCGCTGGACCGGAGGACGCGAGAAGCGCGAGGTCATGAAGGCGTTTGCGGGATGCGGCATCGTCTGCGGTGCGGTGCTCGACACGGCCGAAGTGCTCGCCGACCCACATCTGCGCGAGCGCGAAACGATTTTCGACCTCGAACATCCGACCCGCGGCCGGTTCTCGGTGATCGGCTGCCCGGTGCGCCTCTCCGACTCGCCGGTCACCGCCCGGCGCGCACCATTGAAGGGCGAGCACACCGAGGAGGTGCTGCGCGGCCTCGCCGGCTACATGCCGGAGGAGATCGAGCAGCTGCGCGAAAAGAACGTCATCTGAGACGCGGGCGCCATCAAGCACTCAGATCCGCCGGTCGGTGATGTAGACGAAATCGTTGCTTGTGTGAGGAAGGTTACGAAGATTGCTTACTAATGCTCTAAGTCGGAGTCTCTGAGCGATGAATACCCCGATCACAGCACCCTTCCGCGCCGATCACGTCGGCAGTCTGCTGCGCCCGCTGGAACTGCTGCGGGCGAGAGCCGAGCATCAAGCCGGCCGCCTTTCGGCCGGGGAATTGCGTCGCGTCGAGGACGAGGCGATCCGCGACGCGGTGCGAATGCAGCAGGAAATCGGTCTTCAAGGAGTGACCGACGGAGAGTTCCGCCGCGGCTCCTGGCACATGGATTTCCTCTATCAGATCGGTGGGGTCGCGAAGACCGAACAGATGCTGCGCATCCAGTTCAGGAACGCCGCCGGCCCGGTCGAGGCCGCACTCGGAGCGTTTCGCATCGGTGGCAAGCTGTCCTTCGCCAAGACGATCTTTGCCGAGGATTTCGCTTATCTGAAATCGGTCGCACCCGCCGGTACGGTCGCGAAATTGACGATTCCCTCGCCGTCGATGCTGCACTACCGCGGCGGGCGCGCGGTGATCGATCCGGCCGCCTATCCCGAGATGGACGCTTTCTGGCACGACCTTGCCGAAGTCTATAGGCGGGAGATCGCCGGCTTGGCGGCGCTCGGCTGCACTTATCTGCAGCTCGACGACACCAGCCTCGCCTATCTCAACGATCCGGCGCAACGCGCCTATGTGACGAACATCGGCGGCGACGGCGACAAACAGCACCTGATCAACATCCGACTCATCAACCAGGCGCTCGCCGGCAAGCCGGCCGGGATAACCGTATGCACGCATATGTGCCGCGGCAATTTCCGTTCGTCGTGGGTGGCCGAGGGCGGCTATGACCACGTCGCCGAGGCGCTGTTCGGCGAGCTCGCGGTCGACGGCTTCTTCCTCGAATACGACGATGCACGCTCGGGCGGGTTCGAGCCGCTGCGCTTCGTGCCCAAGGGGAACAAGAAGGTCGTGCTCGGCCTCGTCACGAGCAAGCGGCCGGCGCTCGAAAGCAAGGACGCGCTGAAGCGCCGGATCGACGAGGCCGCCAAATACGTTCCGCTCGACCAGCTCTGCCTCAGCCCGCAATGCGGCTTCTCCTCGACCGTCGACGGCAACGCGCTGACGATCGACGAGCAGAAGGCCAAGCTCCGCCTCGTCGTCGAAACCGCCCGCGAAGTCTGGGGTGACTGACCATTCCTCGGAGATTGTCGCGCTCGCCCCACGCTACTGATTACCGGCGCTTTACAGGGGTCGAAGCGCCGGCACGCAATTGCGGCGTTGTGGTTGCGGATCGCATTCCTGCGCCATACTTCCGATTATGTTCTGCCGCGCATCACGCAGGACTGCCGGCACATCGGCACGCGTCGTTCGGAGGTCTTCGTTGAAGCTGGTGCCGCAGGATCTCTTGCAGATGATGGCCCGGTTACTATTCCGCCTTTGTTACCGGGTCGAGGTTCGGGGCCTCGAAAATCTCGCGGGCGCAGGCGATCGCGTGATCATCGTCCCCAATCACGTCTCCTTTCTCGACCCGCCGCTCGTCGCTGCATTCCTGCCGGGATGGCCGGTCTTCGCGATTGACCCGGCGCAGATGCGGCGATGGTGGGTCAAGCCATTCCTCGCCTTCGTCAATGTCTTTCCGATGGAACCGACGCGACCGATGGCGGCGAAATCGCTGATCAAATCGCTCAAAGAAGATGGCGGCCGTTGCGTCATCTTCCCGGAAGGCCGCCTCAACGTCACCGGCGGCGCGCTGATGAAGGTCTATGACGGGCCGGCGATGATCGCCGACAAAGCCGGGGCGATGGTGCTCCCGGTGCGCCTCGACGGCGTCGAATTCACACCCTTCTCCCGGCTCGCCCACCGTCTTCGGCGCCGCTGGTTCCCCAGGGTGACGATCACGATTCTGGAGCCGCGCCGGCTGGCTGTTCCGGCCGAGCTGCGCGGTCGCGTTCGCCGTCATCGAGCCGGCGTCGCGCTCTATGACATGATGTCCGAAATGATGGCGCGGCGGCCCGATCCCCCGAGCCTGTTTGCCGCAATGCTCGAAGCGTGTGCCACACATGGCGGCGGACATCGCATCATCGAAGATCCCGGGACACCACCGGTGACATACAATCGCGTGGTGGCCGCGAACTTCGTCCTCGGCCGGAGGCTCGCTAGCGGCACCCGACCGGGTGAAAGAGTGGGGCTGATGCTGCCCAATTCGGTCGGCGCGGCGATAGCCTTTCTCGCCTTGCAGGCGACCGGGCGGGTTCCTGCCATGCTCAATCACACTGCCGGCATCGACGGTGTGCTCGCCGCGTGCAAAACCGCGGAGCTGCGCCGGGTCGTGACATCGCGGCGTTTCGTCGAGGCCGCCAAGCTCCTCACCCTCGCCGAGCGATTGGCCGGCGCAGTGGAGGTGATCTGGCTCGAAGACGTGCGAGCGCAACTCGGTCTCTTCGACAAGCTCTACGGCGCCTTCGCTCTGCGCTTCGCTGCACGGCTGCACGCCCGCCGCGGCGTTTCGGCCGGCGATCCCGCGGCGGTGCTGTTCACTTCGGGGTCGGAGGGCGAGCCCAAAGGCGTGGCGCTGAGCCATGCCAATCTGCTCACCAATCGGCGCCAGATCGCTGCGCGCGTCGACTTCAGCCCGGCCGATCTGGCACTGAACGCGTTGCCGATGTTTCACAGCTTTGGGCTGACTGGCGGATTTCTGCTCCCGCTGCTGTCCGGGGTCCGGGTTTTTCTGTACCCATCGCCGCTGCATTACCGGATTGTACCCGAGGTCGCTTACGCGACCGGTGCCACGATCCTGTTCGGCACCGACACCTTTCTCACCGGCTACGCGCGCCGCGCGAACCCCTACGATTTTTATGCGCTCCGCTATGTTTTCGCCGGCGCCGAGCCGGTGCGGGCGGAAACTCGCGAAACATGGTCCGAGCTGTTCGGCAAACGCATCCTCGAAGGCTATGGCGTGACCGAGTGTTCGCCGGTGATCGCCTTCAACACGCCGATGCATAATCGCGCCGGCACCGTCGGCCGGTTTCTGCCGCTGATCGAGCATCGGCTCGACCCGGTACCAGGGATCGAAAGCGGTGGCCGGCTTTTTGTCCGCGGTCCGAACGTGATGGCCGGTTATCTGCGGGACAGCGAAATCGAGCCGCCGGCCGGCGGCTGGTACGATACCGGCGACATCGTCACGGTCGATGCCGATGGATTCATCGCGATCGTCGGCCGGGCGAAACGCTTCGCCAAGATTGGCGGCGAGATGATTTCGCTCGCTATCGCTGAGCGAATCGCCGAGACGGCAGTTCCCGACATCCGGCACGCCGTCGTCGCTCTGCCGGATCCACGGCGAGGCGAGAAGCTCGTCTTGGTGACCGAGGCGCGCGGCCTCGACCGCAGTCGCCTTGCCGAAGCGGCCCGTCGGCTCGACTTGGCGGAGATCACCGTGCCGCGAGAGGTGATTGAAGTCGAGCGCCTGCCCCTTCTCGGCACCGGCAAAATCGATTATCCCAGCGTCATCCGGCTCGCCGAAGAGGCGATGGCGGCTCCGTCTCGTGAAATCTCAGCGGCAGAGCCAGCCACTTTGTCACTGGTCGAAGGATGAAAACCGGGAGGATGGGATGCATTGGCTCTGGGTCATCATCATCGGGTTTCTCGCCGGCGCTATTGCCAAGCTGTTCATCGCCGGGCCCGGCGGGTTCATCGTGACGACCCTACTCGGCATCGTCGGCGCCATCTTCGCTAGCTGGCTCGGGCAGCAGATCGGCTGGTACGGGCCGGACCAGCGCGCCGGTTTCATCGGCGCCATTGTCGGTGCCGTGCTCATCCTGGCGATCTACCGCGCCATCGTCGGCGCGCCGCCGTGACCAGCTGGCGGCATCGCAAAATTGCCAAATTTGGGTTGCATACTGACTTTGGATGGTCCGCGGCCGGGCCAAGAACCGTGCAACCAACTTCAACTATTAGGAGAATCTGCTGCAGATTCGCTGCTGATTAGCAACATGACCATTGACAACACAATTTAGGATTGCGGGTTGCGGAACGGAATGGCCGGCCCGACCTGCGTCGACACAAGCCGACTTTTCGCAGCTGCGAAATGAGGTAATATTTCCGCGCGATGACCATATAGATCGTCAGTGGCCGCCGGCCTGAAACGGGGGGTCGCTGTTTCGTTGTTAGCCACTGCATCGAGCACTCTTGGCCCTCACCGCTGCACCCCCTGCTGCCCCCGACATCACCCCGGTCACGATCGAAGAGGAGATGAAGCGCTCCTACCTCGATTACGCGATGAGCGTAATCGTGGCGCGGGCGCTGCCCGATGTTCGGGACGGGCTCAAACCCGTTCACCGCCGCATCCTCTACTCGATGAAGATGAACGGCAACGAGTGGAACCGCGGCTACCGCAAATCGGCGCGCATCGTCGGCGACGTGATCGGCAAATATCACCCGCACGGCGAGCTCGCGATTTATGACGCGATGGTGCGGATGGCGCAGGATTTCGCGATGCGCCTGCCGCTGATCGATGGCCAGGGCAATTTCGGCTCGATGGACGGCGACCCGCCGGCTGCATATCGGTATACCGAAGCACGGCTCGCCCGCGTCGCCGACACCTTGCTAGACGACCTCGACAACGACACGGTCGAGTTCCAGCCGAACTACGACGATACCGAGCAAGAGCCGAAGGTCCTGCCGGCTGGCTTCCCAAACCTACTCGTCAACGGCGGCAGCGGCATCGCGGTCGGCATGGCCACCAACATCCCGCCGCACAATCTCGGCGAGGTCATCGACGCCTGCTGTGCCTATCTCGCCGATCCGGCGATTCCCACCGACGAGCTGATGCAATACGTGCCGGCGCCCGATTTTCCGACTGGCGGGATCATCATGGGGCGCGCCGGCACGCATGCCGCCTACACGACGGGGCGCGGCGCCGTGGTCACGCGCGCAAAGTCGCACATCGAGGAGGTACGAAAGGAGCGCGACGCAATCGTCTTCACCGAGCTGCCCTATCAGGTCAACAAGGCAAAGCTGATCGAGCGCATTGCCGAGACCGTCCGCGAGAAGCTGATCGAGGGCATCTCCGACCTGCGTGACGAAAGCGACCGCGAGGGTTTGCGCGTCGTCATTGAATTGAAGCGGGATGCCGAGCCCGACATCGTTCTCAACCAGCTCTACCGTCACACGGCACTGCAGACGAGCTTTGGCGTCAATATGTTGGCGCTGAACGGCGGCCGTCCCGAGTTGCTGACCCTTCGCGAGATCATCGCCGCGTTCGTCACCTTCCGCGAAGAAGTGATCACACGACGGACGAGCCATCTGCTCGGCAAGGCGCGGGACCGGGCCCACCTCCTCCTCGGCCTCTCGATCGCGGTCGCCAATCTCGACGAGATAATCGCGCTGATCCGCAACGCCCCCGATCCGGCGACTGCGCGCGCCGGTCTTGTCGACCGCGCGTGGCCAGCGGCGGATGTCGCTCCTCTGGTCGAACTGGTCGGCGAGCCCGGTCGCGAGGTCGCCGCCGACGGCACCTACCGCCTTTCGGATGAGCAGGCGCGGGCGATCCTCGACCTGCGGCTACAACGGCTAACCGGGCTGGAGCGCGACAAGATCGCCGAGGAATTGCGCGGCCTCATTACTGAGATCGCGGGCTATCTCGAAATTCTCCGCTCGCGGGCCCGCCTGATCGAAGTAATGCGCGGCGAACTGCTCGAAATCAAGGAGCGCTTCGCAACGCCGCGGCGCACCGCAATCGAAGATGTCGAGTTCGAAGCCGACATCGAGGCGCTGATCCAGCGCGAGGCGATGGTCGTGACCGTCAGCCACGCTGGCTACATCAAGCGGGTACCGTTGTCGACTTATCGCGCGCAGCGCCGCGGGGGCCGCGGCCGCGCCGGTATGGCGATCCGCGACGAAGATTTCCTCAGCCAAGTCTTCGTCGCTTCGACGCATGCGCCGGTGCTGTTCTTCACCTCGTCGGGTCGTGTCTACAAGCTCAAGGTGCACCGGCTGCCGCTCGGGACCCCGCAATCACGCGGCCGCCCGATGATCAACCTGCTCCCCAACCTCGTTGCTGGCGAACGCATCTCGACGGTCATGCCGTTGCCCGAGGAGGAGGACACCTGGGCTGACCTGACCGTCATGTTCGCCACCGCCAACGGCTATGTCCGACGCAATGCGCTCTCCGATTTCGGCGACGTTCGCGCCAACGGCAAGATCGGGATGAAATTCGAGGGCGAGGACTCGGATGACAGGCTGATCGCGGTCGCGACCTGTACCGAGGCCGACGATGTGCTGCTGGCCACGCGCAATGGCAAGGCGATCCGCTTTCAGGTGAAGTACGAGGAAGACGGCAAGGGGGTTCGCGTGTTTACTGGGCGCTCCTCGGTCGGCGTGCGGGGCATCCGGCTGCTCGGCGACGACATGGTTATCTCAATGTCGATCATCCGGCATGAGGAGGTCACTCCCGAAGTGCGTGATGCGTACCTGAAGCTTGCCAATGAGCGGCGCCGGGTGAACGGAGACGAGGACGATGGCGCGGAGCAAGCGGAGGTCGACGAGGGCGCGGCCGCCGACGAGGCAGCCATCTCGGAAGACCAGTACGCCGATCTCGCCGCCCGCGAGGAATTTCTGCTAAGCGTCACCGAAAAGGGCTTTGGCGTGCGCAGCTCGGCCTACGGCTACCGGATTACCGGTCGCGGCGGCCAGGGCATCAACAATATGGATTTGAGCCGCCGGGGCGATGCCATCGTCGCGGTCTTCCCGGTCGGCCAGAACGATCAGATCATGCTGGTAACCGATGGCGGAATGGTGATTCGCTGTCCGGTCGGGGATATTCGCATCGCGCGACGGGGCAGCGCGGGCGTCGTGATCTTCAAAGTAGGCGAGGGCGAGCGGGTGGTCTCGGTGGCGCGGCTGCCGGAAGAATCCGAAGAGAATGGCAATACAGAGCCCGACGCAGCTGGAGAAGCTCCGGACGACCGGCAAACCAATGAGGGGGGCACATGACCCAGCGACGCATCGGGATCTATCCCGGTACGTTCGATCCGATCACGAACGGCCATACCGACATAATCCGGAGGGCGATCAAAGTCGTCGATCAGCTGGTCATTGGCGTCGCTCGAAATGACGGAAAGGGGCCGCTCTTCGCCACCGACGAGAGAGTCGAGATCGTACGCGACGAGATCGCACATCTCGAGAATGGCGATGCCGAGCGTATCGAGGTTCGCGCGTTCGACACCCTCCTGGTGAATTTTGCGCAAGCGGTCGGTGCAACCGTGGTGATCCGGGGGCTGCGGGCGGTATCGGACTTCGAATACGAATTCCAGATGGCGGGCATGAATGCGCGGTTGAACCCCGACATCGAGACCGTCTTCCTGATGGCCTCGGACCGCTTCCAATTCATCTCTTCACGTTTCGTCAAAGAAATTGGCGCTCTTGGTGGCGACGTGTCGCATTTTGTCAGCCCGCGGGTCGCCGCGCGTCTGTTGGACCGCTTCGCCACAGGGCGGGCCCGACCACGCCGCCGGGTCGCCGCCGCAGATTAGCACCGGGTCCCCACTCTCAGCGCAAGCCAGTTTGCAGTGTGGTGGCGTAATGTTATAACATGCGGCTTATTCTGGGAGGGCGAAGTGACGCCTCGGCAAATCGAAGCTGCGCTCGGGCGGGCGCAACGGATCTGCGCCACGCACGGCGCGCGGTTGACACCGGTCCGCCGGCGCGTGCTTGAGCTGATCCTGCGGGCCGACCAGCCTAGCGGAGCCTATGCGCTGCTCGCTCAGCTGCAGCGAGGGCGAAGCAGGCTCGGGCCACCGACCGTCTATCGCGCCCTCGACTTTCTGCTCGCGCACAAGCTGATCCATAAGATCGAAACTTCGAGCGCGTTCATCGCCTGCGGTGACATCGAGCATCCCCATCACAGCCAATTCATGATCTGCGACGACTGCGGCGCGACCGAGGAGATCCGGGACGAAGAGATCGTGCGGAGCCTGCGCCGGCTCGGCGAGGGTCGGGGTTTCGCTGTCGAGCGCCAGGTGATCGAAGCCCGTGGACGCTGTCCCGCCTGCCGTTCCGCACAACGGTGATCGCGATTGCCCAGGTGATGGTCGGCCATCTCCGGGAATTTCTCGGTCGCGACCTGATCGAGCAGAGCGCGATCGAGCGGCTCGTGAGAGCCGCATGTGTAGCGGGCTTTCTCTGGATAGCGATTGCCTGGGCTTTGTCGTGAGCCCCTCAAGTCCTCGTGCGTTGAGTCTGCAAGGGGTCACTTTGGCGTATGACGGGCAACCGGCGGTCCAGGACTTGAGCGGCTCGTTTGCGCAGGGCTCGCTCACTGCAATTGTCGGCCCGAATGGATCCGGGAAGAGTACATTGCTCAAAGGGATCGTTGGCCTGCTGCAGCCGGTCGACGGCCTCATTCAACAATCAGCTTTCGGCTGTGGCAGGATCGCCTATCTGCCCCAACATGCCGAGATAGAAAGGCGTTTTCCGATCTCGGTGATCCAGACGGTGCTGCTTGGGCACTGGCGGCGGATCGGATGGGCGCGGGCCGCGTCCCCGGAGGTGCGAGAAGCAGCACAACGGGCGCTTGCCGCGGTGGGTCTCCAAGGGTTGGAGCGCCGGCCGATCGAGACGCTTTCTGCAGGCCAGTTCCAGCGCGTTCTCATTGCTCGACTGATCGCGCAAGATGCCGCGCTGATCCTACTCGACGAGCCCTTCGCAGCGATCGATTGGCGAACCGGAGACGATCTTCTGCGCTTGATCGCCGGATGGCATGAAGACGGGCGAACCGTTGCTGCCGTTCTCCACGATCTCGATCAAGTTCGTGCCTATTTTCCCGAAACCCTGCTGCTCGCGCGCGAATGCGTAGCTTGGGGACCGACGCGGGAGGTGCTGACCCCGCGCAATTTGCAGCGGGCGCGCCGCATGTCGGGAAATTGGTCGGTTGAGCCGGAAGAGTACCGGCCCGTTCCTGCCTGAAGCCAGCGCCGGCGCTCGACAATGGCAGTGTATGATCTTGCTTTCGGCCCGTTTGCCGAGTTCGGGTTCATGCGCCGGGCGCTCGTGGGCTGCCTGGCATTGGCGCTCGGAGGCGGCCCGATCGGCACTCTTCTGGTGATCCGCCGGATGAGCCTGATGGGGGATGCGCTGTCACATGCCGTGCTGCCGGGCGCCGCGCTCGGCTTTCTCCTCGGCGGTCTGTCGTTGCCGGCGATGAGCCTCGGCGGCGTATGTGCCGGATTGGCGGTGGCGTTGCTGTCGGGACTCGTGACCCGGCTGACCCCGTTGCGCGAGGACGCCAGCTTCGCTGCCTTTTATCTGATCTCGCTGGCGCTCGGCGTGCTGCTCGTGTCGACGCATGGCAGCAACGTCGACCTGCTGCATCTGCTGTTCGGCTCGATCCTCGCCGTCGACGATACTGCGCTCATGGTAATCGGCGCCATTGCAACATTGAGCCTTCTGGCGCTCGCGGTGATATACCGCCCACTCGTCGTCGAATGTTTCGACCCCGACTTTCTGCGGGTCGTCGGCGGCCACGGCGGGCTCGTCCACACGATCTTTCTCGGTCTGGTCGTCGTAAACCTCGTCGCCGGCTTCCAGGCGCTCGGCACCCTGATGGCCGTCGGTCTGATGATGCTCCCGGCGGCGGCGGCCCGGTTCTGGGTTCGCGAATTGTGGGCGCTCGGCGTGACGAGCAGCGCTCTCGCGCTGGCGTCGGCCTTCCTCGGTCTGCTGTTCTCATACCATCTCGACCTGCCCTCGGGGCCGGCGATCGTGCTTGTCGCGGGCGTCGCTTATTTCGGCTCTGTCCTTCTCGGTCCACGCGACAGCCTGTGCGCGCTCTACATTCGGGGCGGGCGGCTAGAAGCATGAGACGTGACTACGGGATAATTTGCGAAAACAGCCAAGCATGGCGGAACGCAGTAAAATTTTTGGTGAAAACAACCCGAGGATCACGAAGGCGGCGCCCCACGCCCCCTTCTGACCCCGAGAATTCGAAGACTGGAGCGAGTGATCGGATTCCAACCGACGACATCCAGATCCACAATCTGTTCGAGACCCTCTCTCTACCATTTCACTACATTGCTCTGACGCCGCAGAATTCCTTGATTTTTTGTGGAATGCAATGGTATGGGACGGGGTGCAATGGGTAGCCCTTAACAGGCCATTTGTGCTACCCATACGCTACCCAAGAGGGATCGCCAGATGCCAAATCTGAAACTCACACAGGCCGCGGTCGAGAGGCTGAAACCGCCGCCGAGCGGGCGCATCGAGGCCTGGGATTCGCAGCTACCCGGCTTCGGTCTGCGCATCGCCGCGAGCGGGCTTAAGACGTGGCAGGCGTTCTACCGGGTCAACGGGAAGACGGTCCGCGAGAAGCTCGGCACCCTGGCGCAGATCCCGAATGTCGCCGACGCGAGAGAGCTCGCCCGCCAAAGCATGGCCAAGGCCCAGGCCGGCGCGCATCCCGTCGAAGATCGGCGCCGAAGGGAGCAGCAGGAGCGGAAGCTGGCACAGGCGGAGGAGGCGCGGAAAAAGAACACGCTCGGCGCCGTGATTGACCGTTATCTCGCTGAACGACCAAGCGACAAGAGCCGCCGCCCGATGCGGGCCGAATACCTGGCCGAGACGGCCCGCACCCTCAAGAGGGACGTTAAGCAATCACCGCTCGGCAGGCGGCCGCTCGACGAGATCACCGCCGATGACATCAAGCAGTTGGTCCGCGGCATCGCCAAGGATGCGCCGTCGCAAGCAAATCACACCCTGGCCTACCTTAAAGCGATGCTCAGCTGAGCGGTCGACGAAGGCCTGATCGCAAAAAACCCAGCCGATGGCGTCAAGATGCCCGCGCAAAAGGCGGAGCGTGAGCGGACGCTCGACGACGAGGAGATTCGGCCATTCTGGCTCGCCTGCGAGCGCATCGGCTGGCCATTCGGTCCGCTCGCCCAGCTGCTGCTGCTGACCGCGCAGCGGCGTGACGAACTCGCGTATGCGACATGGAGCGAGTTTGATCTCGAAAAGCGGACCTGGATCCTACCCGGCGAGCGCACCAAGAACAGCCGCGCCCATATCGTGCATTTGACCGGGCTCGCCGTCGAGATTTTGGAGAAGCTGCCGCTTCTCGCCAGCAACAAAGGCTGGGTCTTTACCACTGGCCGCGGCGACGACACCTCTGTCAGCGGGTTCGGGCGGGGCCGTGAGCGCATTGCCGGCGCGATGACCGATATTTCGGGCGAAGACACCGCGCCCTTCACGCTACATGACTTGCGCCGCAGTGCGGCGACTGGGATGGCGCCGCTCGGGATCGCGCCGCACGTAGTCGACAAAATCCTCAACCACAGCTCCGGCAAGATCGCCGGCGTCGCGAAGATCTACAACCGATTCGAGTATCTGCCGGAGCGCAAGGCCGCGTTCGACGCCTGGGCCCGCCACGTCGAGAGCCTGATTCAGCCCCCACCGTCGAACGTTGTCGAGCTGCCGCGGCGTGCAGAGGCATAATCTGCTCGGCGCGGCTAGGCTGATCCCCGAACACCCGGACCTGACCGCCGCGCCATTTGACCGCAGGACGCCAGCAGGAAGCGTGTGTCCCCCCTCATCTTAATAGGCAATGCGCTGTTGGAAATCGGCGCCGCGCTCGCGAGGCCAAGGGTTGACCTACCCGGCCCTCCGGCAGGGCGGCCACCGAATCCAGCGTATATGCGGCCCAGGAAGACTATCGTGTCCGTCGGCTACTCTTGGAGGCAGGAGAAGCAAAAGCCAAAGAAAATTCGGCTTTTTGAACCGTCGGTCGAGACGGCGAAGCGTCTGCTCGATGCCGCACAGCAGCGCCTCAATTCGGCCTTGCGTCCCCAAGAAGAAGCAGGGAACGAACCATCGCGGCTGGGAGCCTACGACGAAGCGTGGCGACAGCTTTGTCAGGCGTGTCAGGACGGCGCGATTAAGGCGTACAGCGATGAAGGGGAGGTGCCAGCGTCGGCTTTCTTTAATCCCGGATCTCACCAGCACTGCGGTTTGCATAATGAGATTATGCCACCATCCGGTTGCTATCATCATGTTAAGTTCTTGGTTGTGGACATAACTCGGTTCTGGCCCATGCCGGCATCGGCCGGCGCTGGTCGTCCTGAGCGCGCGTCGGAATGGATGTTCGGCTACGCAAAGAACCAAGCCACTCTCGGACATAAAGTCAAGAAGCAAGCGGCTATCCAAGAATGCGTCGCTGCGACCGGCGTGAAATGGCGCCAGGCTGAGAAGGCTTATGACGAGCTCTCACCAGCATACAAAAACAGGCCACGCGGGCGCTCTCAAAACCGCGCCCAAAATGCTCCCTGATTGCTTTCTGCTTTCGTTCGGCATCCGTAGCCAAGCTCACTAACTGTTGGGCTCCATCCCAGCAGTGGAGCGCGCAATTTTGTCAAAGCCAAAACACACCCAGCGGCGTGTCATCCGCAAGCCGCGCGTGCGCGAGCTAACGGGCTACTCAGATTGTCAGATCTGGCGCAAAGAACGGAACGGTTCGTTCTCGCGCCGGATTCAACTCGGCCCGATGGCCGTCGGTTGGTTCGAAGATGAAGTCCTCGAATGGCTGCGAACACGAGTCCGCGGTATGGGAAAACAGCCGCCGCTCCCGGCGGCTCGGCGAGATAGCCTACGCCAAGCGATGGACGAACGCGCCCCGAAAAAGGATGAATTCAATATTCAGTCAAGGTCAGGGACAGCGCAGGTGGCAAACTGTCGGGAATGGACCGAATGAAGCGGAAGGACAGCAATAACAATCGCACAGCTGGTAACCCTCCGGTGGACGAGGGGCTTCTGACGGTCCACCAGGTGGCCGAAAACTGGCAGGTCTCCCAGCGCACGGTCCGCCGAATGATTGCGGACGGTCGGCTCGCAGTAGTTCGCCTCGGGCGAGCGGTTCGTATTCCTGCAAAAACGGGGTGGCGCTAAACGCGGCGAGCGACAAGCCGTTGAAATGGCTTAAAGAGGCTATACACTGAAATCTCCCTCGTTATTACTTATAACAATCAACCTGGTAGGTTGACGTTATTAGAGAATAACGATATCATACTTGGGTCATTCAAGGTCATCACGAGGACATTCATGTCATCACGAAGTATATCACACACGGAGTGTGTGTCACCCCTCAGCCTGGCGGGTTTGCTTGCGAGGGTCGCGGCCACCGACCTGCCGGAACGCAAACGCCAGGAGCTCTCCTCAGCAATCCGTAGCGTTGCCCGTGCACTTGGCAGATTGCCAGAGAACGTACCGGCAGATGGCCGGCTTCTTGCCGGTCGCTTGAAGGATGTCGGGCCGGCGGCGATCGGAGTATCCCGCGGTCGCTGGCGCTCCCGCAGGAATTGATGCGCCAAGCTCGGCGGCATCGGAACCTGCAACGAGGGGCGGTGCGGGCTCAGATGGCCGCCGCGATCGAAATCCTGCTGATGGCGCCGATCCGCATGCGCAATCTCGTCAGCCTCGATATCGAGCAAAATCTTGTCCGCTCGGTCCGGCGGGGCGCTGCATATCGTCATCGGAGCCGAAGACGTCAAAAACCAGGAACCCCTTGAGCATCCGCTTCCATCGGAAAGCACCGCTCTTATCGATACTTATATCGATAGATTTCGGCCTCATCTG
>Ga0306925_10000494_pt1 | contig 28374 bp, 27 predicted proteins | sample flu12Cox44000176_FD_203755 | JGI IMG/M metagenome (GOLD analysis project Ga0306925, IMG submission 203755) | Lab enrichment of tropical soil microbial communities from Luquillo Experimental Forest, Puerto Rico - flux8day.12C.oxic.44.000.176 (v2)... | ecosystem: Environmental > Terrestrial >... | reverse complement strand
ACCTGCAGATCGACGAGGTTCCGATCGCCGTGTTGTGCGATCCGCGCAACAAAGAGATCGTCCGGACGCGTGGCGAGGACCCTGAGGAGCTGATCACCGCCTACTGCCAGGCGATCAATGACGCGATCGCGGAGAAGCCCGCCGATATTACGATTTGCGTCCATCTCTGTCGCGGCCATGGTGTGGCGGGTCGGTATTGGGTGAGATGGTGTAGTTCCACTCACCGTGGAACTCGGCAGGTTTTACGTTGAGCGCGGCCATCTCGGCGTCGGAGACAACAATGCCTTTGGGGTATTGTCCAGTGTCGAGTTCGCAGCACACGGTGAGGCCGGTTTTGGTGGTCGTAGCTGAAATCAGCTCGACAATGACGCGATAGCTGACGAGGGGCTGGGCACGCCAATTCTGGCTGATGAAGGAGAACAGGCGGTGCTCGATTTTGTTCCACTTGCTGGTTCCGGGCGGCAGGTGGCTGACCACGATGTCGAGGCCGAGCTCGTTGGCCAGCTTTTGCAGTTCGCGTTTCCACAGCCGCACTCGCGAGCCGTTGCTGCCGCCCCCATCGGCGGTGATCAACAACCGGGTTGCGTCTGGATAACGCGTCCGCCCGAGGTTGCGCCACCACTGCCGGATGCTATTGACCGCGAAGGCGGCGGTGTCATGGTCAACGCCGACGCTCACCCATCCGGCATTCGCGGCCAGATCATAGACGCCATAGGGCACCGCTCGGCCGAGTTCCTGGATCAGGAAGTCGTGCACCCGGACCTCTTGCGGATGGCCCTGCGGGCGATACTCGCGGCCATTGCTGCGGAAATCGCCGACAAGTTCCTTCTTCTTGGTGTCGACCGAGATCACCGGCTGCTGTTCGGCCAAAGCAGTGGCCACTTGGCTATTGATGTGGGCGAATTGCCCATCCCGGTCCGGGTGGCTGTCGCCCTCCTTGGTCTTGCGGTTGCCCTGTAGGCTGTAACCCGCCGCATTGAGCAATTCGGCCACCAGGGTGCGGCTCACCTGGTGGCCCTGCTGCTGCAGCGCCTCGGCCAGTCGGCGCACGCTCTTGCAGGTCCACCGCAATGGCGACTGCGGATCCCCCCGCGTTGTTGGTTCGACCAGCGCCTCGAGATCGGCGCGCAGGATCGGGTCCCTGACAATCGCGGGCTTGCGTCCCGCGCCGGGTCGCCGAACCCGTCCCAATGGTTCGTCCTGGGCCAATTCTTTTAGACCCCGCCCGATCGTGCTCGGCGCCACCCCGGTTGCCATCGCCACCGCAGCAATGCCACCATAACCAGCAGCAAACGCCTCGGCCGCCGCGACCAGCCGACGGCTCCGTTCGTCGAGAAACGGCGCTACCGTGGAGAACCGCTCCCTGATGGGCTCAACATCGATCACCATCACAACATATGATATGAAGACACGGTTGTAAATCCATATCTTATTCTCTCAAAAGTCGATTCGCTTATTTCCTGACGGGCCCTTATTGCTTCGCGACGATTGGTTCCGATGCTTCGGCCAGTTCACGGCGCATCTTCTCCAATCTAGTGGATGAAATCAGACGGATGGTACCCTCAGCCTGTCAGCGTTTCTGCGGATTTTGGCACCGAACCGAGGGCACCAAACGTTAGAGGTTTGTTATGATCGTGTAGTCGATGCCGTCGAGGTAAGGCCGGCCGCTTTTCCAGTAATCTGGGTTTCTCGTCACCCTGATCCTCTCATTCGGTTTGAACTCAACGAATTTGAATGGGCCGGTGCCGATTGGATGCTGGCGCATATCGCGCGGCGAAACATGGCAAGGATAGACTGGCGAGAACCCGGATGCGAGAAACGCGATAAAAGCCGGCTGTGGTCGCTTCAGATGAAAGGTTGCCTCGTGGTCGCTATCGGCGGTGACCCGGTCAAGGTTCTGGTACCAAGCCGTCCGGGGATTGGTGCGCAACGTGACATTCGACTTACCGAGTAGCATATCCCAGGTGCACTGGACGTCCCTTGCCGTGAATAGTGTGCCGTCATGCCATTTCACGCCTTCGCGCAACTCAAAGGTCAGGTCCAATCCGTCCTCGCTCCACGACCAGCGCGTCGCGAGATCCGGCATCAGCAATTCCAGACTATTCTTGGGTTCGTCCTGCTTGTACATGACAAGGTTGTTGAAGACCCCCATCATCGGCACGACAGTCGAGTATTGCGCCTCCTCGTGGATCGACATGCTCGGCGGACTATCCCAATGGTAGACCCTAAGAATGCCGCCTGGCTTTTGGGCGAATGTCACGTCGCTAGCGGACACTCCAATCAGCAACACGGCCGCGGCAAACGCCCAAGAACTTGGCTTCATTTCAACTACCTCCCTGGGCTCGTCGCACGGTCGCCCGATCCCTACTCAACCGGAGTTTGCGAAACCCGCAGCCGATTCTGATTACACCAGGCCCGATTTCCTTTGGGTTTCTCCGCTTAGGGATAGTCTATCACTGACATATCGAAAGGATAGAGAGCTGCGGGGTGTGCTCTCTCGCCCGAGCTATCCGAGCGCAAGCGCGAGCGCCTGGCGGAGAAGGCAAGCCTGCCCCGGAGCTGGTGGTGATCCAGCCACTGAGCCACGAGTGGACGTGCCATCGGTGGGGCGGCACCGGCGTTTATTGGTCATGGAAAAATCCGGGCCCACTGTGCCTGCGTTGCGTCGGGCTCGGCGACCTCGAATTCCTGCCGTCCGGAGATGATTTGCTGACGCGCCGAGCCAAGGCGAACAGCGCAAGATCCGCTGTCGTCGTGCGCTTCAGTAGGAGCCGGGCCGTCTCGCACCATGGATGATCGTGCCGATCGGCTCGCCGTTGAGCGCGCGCGTCAAATTGCCCGGCACCAGTCCGTTGATGATCCGGATGCTGCGTGCCAGCCGGCCGCGCGATAGCAATTCCAGCACCACCGGCTCGATCGGCAGGGTTGGCAGGTTTTGCCCGATCAGCTTGGCGGTATCGATCTCGGAGATGAGCTCGGCGTCGGGGTTGGTCTTCGGATCGGCGGTGTAGAGCCCGTCGACATCCTTTAACAGAATGATCGAGCGCGCCCCGAACACCTCGCCGACGAGATACGAGCCGGCATCGCTGCCATGCGGCGGAATCTTGCCGAGCGCCGGCGGGTGCTCCCACAGATCATAGGGCGGGATGCCGTTGAACACCGCGCCGCGCGCCGCCGCCAGCATTGCCGGAAGGAGCTGAACGATGAACGGCGCCTCGAGGTAGACGAAGCCGCTATTGGCCAGCAGGCACGATACCATGTAGGCGTTCTGGGCCGACGACTTCGCCGCCAAGGTCGCTATGGCCCCGGTCGGCAGGCCGAGATCAAGCCCGACCGAGAGAATGTGCCGACCCCGCACGCCGGGTCCGACCCCGACGATCTGCATGTGTTGGTCCTGGTTGGCGATGATCTCGTCGAGAAGCGGGATCACGGCGCTGCTGCCGCGATCCATGATCGACATGCCGCCGATCTGCACCACGTTGAGCTTCGGTAGGATCGCACGCACCGGCGCCTCGGTGCTGGAGATCACCTGCTTGTCGACCAGCGACTCGCGCATCAACCGGGAGACCACGTGCTGCGCGCCGGCGTCGCGCGCCGAAGGCTCGTCGCGGTCGGTCGTCACGCTTGTTCACCTGCGGCCGCTTTGGGTGCGGCGTTGTAGATGATCGTGCCGACCGGCTCGCCGGCGAGCGCCGCGGTCAGCTGTCCAGGTTTGAGTCCATTGACGAACTGGATTTCGCGGATGTACCGCGCGCTCAGCATCAGCTCGAGCACGGCGCGCTCAACGACAAGATCGTCCTGGTCGCGCTCCAGCAGCTGCTGAAGGCTGATGCGCGGAATGTGCCGCGCCGCCGGGTCCTTCTTCGGGTCGGCGGTATAGAGGCCGTCCTCGTCCTTGATGTAGATCATCTTGCGCGCGCCGAACACCTCGGCGATCAGGAAACAGCCGGTGTCCGTGCGTTGCGGTGGAATGCGGCCGATCGCGGGGTTCTCTTCCCATAATTTGTAGGGCGGCATGCCCTGACAGATCACCGCGCCACGTTCCATCAGGTAATGCGGCAGCGACGCGAATTCCTGCGGTTCGAGAAAGGCGATGCCGTGCTTCGCCAACAGGTATTGCAGCATCTGCGCGTTCTGCCACGCGACTGCGGTGCCGAGCACGGTGAGCACGCCGACCGGCAGCCCGAGATCGATCGCCAGACTGTAGATATGCCGCGCGCGCGTGCCGGCGCCGGTGCCGAGGATCATCTTGTGATGCGGCAGATTGGCGACGATCTCGTCGACAAGCGGAGCGACGGCGGCCCGGCCGCGGTCCATGATGCTCTGCCCGCCGATCTTCACGACATTCACCCATGGCAGGATGGCGAAGTCGGGGGTGGCTTCGGTGGCTCTCTGAATTGCGGCGTCGCTGAGCGAACCCGAGACCAGCCGCCAGCCTAGTTCCGTCAGCATGGCGTCGTCTTTCGTATTCGGCATGTTCAGAGAGGCGCCACGGGATCGAATTTGAACACTTGCAGCGCGAATGCGTGCGGTTCTGAGAAGACTGCGTCGAGCGAGCCGAGTGTTGCAATGGCCCAAACCGCGAGCCGGCGCAGCGCCTCTTTTTTGACTGGTTCCGGCAATGCCGAAATCCGCGCGCCGGTGCGATGGCGCTCCAGAAACTGGCGCGCCGTCCGATCGGCCCGCCATGACGCGGCGAGCACGGATTCGGTGCTGCGCGCCCCGGAGTTGAGCGCTTGCTCGACTTCGTCGTGAGAATTGTGTCCTGGGTCAATCCCGATCTCTGACAGGATCAACGCCAGACGCTGCTTCAATCGTGCGTCGATGCCGTGCTCCGGTGCGAGCGTTTGGCCGAGGACAACCGCTCCCGATGGCCGCAGAACGCGGCGAGCTTCGCTCACGAGCAGCCGGAAATTGCTCATGCCACCAAAAATCTGGACCATCATGACGACGTCGAAAATGGCGTCGGGAAACGGCAGATATCGCCCGTCAGCGCGCGCCAAACGCGGTGGCGCCGGCCTCGGCGCAGCGCCGCCGCACGTCGCGCGGTGCAAAAAGACGCGCAACATGCCAAACGACAGGTCGACGCCGACATAATTGTCGCCGGCGGCCACGAATGGGCGGCCGATCCGCCCCGCGCCGGCGCCGATATCCAGAAGAAGCGGCCTAGGCACGCCGCCGGCCGCGGCGATCACAGCGTTGCGGATCGCCTTCGCAACACCGTCTGGCAGGGTGCGGTGACGGTCGAAGCTCGGCGCCGCCGCGTCAAATGCGGACATGACAACCATCGCTTTGTCCGCGTCAAAACTGGGTCGTCCTTCCTCGTTCACTCGCTGTACGCGACGAATCGTGTTTTGCGGTTGCTTCCTGAATTGCAACTGCATCACTGATACAGGTGCCTTGATGCCGCCAATAGCCGGCGGGTCCTAGTGATGTTTGATGATCGTATCGGCGGGGACCACTCGGATCAGCTGCATCATCCCGCGGTCCTCGTGCGCAAGTATGTGGCAGTGCAGAACGAAGGAGCCGGGGAAATCCACGAACCGGTGTCGTATCTTGACGTGGCCCTTTGTCAACTTGCCATTGTCGTCGATTTGTGCTGGCGGGATCGCGATCGTATCTTGCCAGACAAAATTCTTGTCGGGCTTGTAAACGTTGTTTGGAGATTTAATCGCGGGATCGAAAATTTCGATTACCTGGAATGGATTGATGTGGATATGGAATGGGTGGGCGATCTGCGTGGTCGAATTCGTGAGCGTCCATTCCTCGGCATCGCCGAGAACCATGGTCTGGTCGTATCTGCTCTCGGCGAATTGCCGTCCGTCGATCATGTATTGAGGCGCCGGCGGATATACGTTTGGCAATTTTCTACCGGCTTCCCAGCCGAAATCCATGGTCCGCTTTATCCGAATGGTGGTCGGATCGATGTCCTCCAGAAAGCACGGAAATCTCGGGTAATCGATTTCCGAAGGAAAGTCCATCGCCGGGATGATCGGGGTTCCGGCAACCGTGAGGGTCAAGATACCACCATCGCTGTTTACCTTTGGTAGGAAAGAATACTGTTGCGGAGCGGCACTGTCGGGAATCTTGACCAGAATATCCACCCGGTTCCCCGGCGCAAAGGTGTTCGACGGTGGGGCTCCGGCCGTTGGCGGCGAAAGCAGCGGCTGATTCTTGTAGTTCTCATACCGGAACTGCACGCCGTCTTGGGCGATCTGGCGTATTTCTGGCGCAAGGCCGTTACTTGCGGTGAACCCTTCTAGTGTTATGGTAGTGTTGACTGTGGCATTCACGAGGCGCCACAGCTGAACTTCCCCGGGACGCATCGTTATTGTCGGCTTCTGTTGCCCATTGACCAGAACCGGAGAAGGTCCCCTGCCGGGCAACTCCAGGTTCGGTACGTCGACAAACTGCTGCAAAATAAGGACTTTCTCGGTTTGTCGGAGGTTCGGATAGATTTTGGCGAGCCCGTCATCGTAATCCCCTTCGATCACGAATGCCCCGGCCATGCCATTGAACACGTCGATCGCGGTCGATCCATGCTTGTGTGCGTGATACCAATGCGTTCCCGGGCATTGACCCGCCGTATAACCGGTCGGCTTGCCCTGCGCGTCGATATACTCAGGAAGCTTGAAGCAGTAGGGGTACGCCCCGATCTGGTACTGCGGCCACTGCCCCATTGCGATCAGTGCCTTGCTTTGCGGCAGCAGCTGGTTCTCGAGCGGTAAGGCGGGGTGGCCGGGGCTGCCGCGCTTCCCTTGCCAGACCGCCGTGTCGTCGTACTCCCTCAGCAAACCAAGCTGCTTGTCCCTCCAGCTCTCAGGCAGATCGTCCCAATGGACGGGCAGGTGCCCGCTTTCAGCGGCGGCAAAAATCCGTGCGAAATCACCTTGGACAGATTCTTCGGTGACCCCCGGATTTGGCCGTATCTGTGCCAGCACGTTGTCGCCCAGCCCGTCCGGGGTGACATGTGTGCCGTGGAAATGCAGATTGGCCGTGCTCGATCCGTGGAAGCAGTCGGGAAAGGTGTCGCCGGCGCCTTCTGGATAGAGGTTCTTTCCGGACTGGTCGGTCGAGACGTCGCAGCCGGTGCCGGTGCCTTTCTCGGCGTTGTCGATCGAGCTGCCGGGAAAGTCCTCCACTTTGATATGGTTGAGAAAGGTAATCTCGACCTGGTCGCCGACACGCGCCCGCAGCGTCGGCCCGGGGAGCGGGACCCCGTGTTCGTTCGGCCAGCCGCCCTCGGGACCCTTGCCTTCGAAATACCGCAGCATCAACGGTTGAGTTGTTTTCAGACCCGGTACGCTACGTGCCTCATTGCGCACAGTGATGACCGCCCGCATCCTGCCGTTCCGGCTGCGGATTTCGCCGATCGTACGCAATTCTTGCGAGGAACCTTGCGCCGGAGCGGCGGGGGCGGGAGACTGCGCGCCCGCAGGACCCGGCACTCCGGACAGTGCGAGGCCCGAAACCGCGAGGGCCCCGGTCAGGAACTGACGCCGCGTGGAGAGTGTTCCCTCAGCTGCGGCGCTCGACGCGATCTGTCCCAAGGTCCCATGTAACTCGCGCATTTTTCCCGCATCGCGATGATCTGCTGCCATGCTCGCCCCCGAATTATGTCTCTTGTCCGGCTTCGCGCTTGCACGAAGCCGGGCGCGCTCGGTAGTCCCGCTCAACTTGTTGGAGACTTGAAGGTGATTTTTCCCTGCTCTCCTGGATGCAGACTGCAGACATAGTCGATGTCGTCGAACTCAGTCAGAGTAAGCTGCGTGGTAGTATCCGGGGGTTGGCCATCGACAAAGCGCGCCAAAGGAGCCTTAAACCAGAGATTCTGTCTTTTATCCTTGGCGGTGATCCAATGTTGCTCCTTACGGTCGAAATTGCGCCAGAACACGAAATCGGGGCTCTTCCCCATTTGTAACTCCTCGGGGTCAAATATTACCTTGTCAGCTCGGTCTCTCTTAATGTCGATTACTGCCATCGCAAAGCTCCTCCGATTTTTCCAGTCGCGTCTAGGATCATTCCAGACGCGTGAGAAAACGTGCCGTTGGCCGGTGTGTCGTGGCCTGGAAATTCACCTTTGTTGGGGGAGCACCCCCGTTTGATTAGTCCATTCGACCGTATCGCCGGCCTTGATCGTGAGGCTAATACGGTCAAATGCGAACGGTGGTGGTCCTTTGACGGCAACCCTGTGAGTCTCCGCCATTTTTCTCCCCTGCTGGTACATCCTGCGGCCCGCATACCGCAGCGATCCGAGACAGTTAACCATCACCCTGCCCGGTTGGTCGATGGGAAAATTCTGCGGTAGCAGCGAAAAATCGTTTTCGATTCGCCGCTCGGTTCAGGCCGAAGACCGGGTCCTCCCTACCGCCAACCCCAAGCTGCTCGGGTAGCCAACCAACAACCTAGTTGCCAACATCTCGTCAAGAACCCTCGTCCCGAAGTGGCCGTTAATGCTGCGTTCCTCCACCTGACCGAAGACAAGCACAAGTGGTACAAACTTGAGAAGTATCGATCTAAGGTCGAACGCCGATCAGGCGCTTAGACAACCGAGGCGGGCCTGGACAACAACGGGCGGGCGATTTATCTTAACCGTGTACAGCGAGGCGTTTGCTGACTTCTGCCGAACGCCCAGCCCACGATTGCGACGAGCGGGGTCAGAGCAAGAAGGCCTCAGCTCGCGGGAGACCGGCCGGCCCGAGCGGGCCACTCAGCTGTGACCCGATTGCGAGGGAGTTGATCGATGTCCGATTTCCTCTGGTCGCTGGTCCTACGACAAACCGATGCAGGCTCTCGGCAGTGGCTCGAAGAAGCCGCTCCTCGACGTGGCACTCCCTTGTCTGTTATCGCGCTCCGCGCCGCCTTTGCCGGAGCAGGCCGGCGACTTCGCGGCATCCAACTGAGCCTGTCCGCCGAGGAGCAGCGTCTGGCCCGCGATCTCGGCATCGTTGCCCCGGACGCCTGGGGGCTCGATGGACTGGCGCGAGCCGCGCTTCTCTTGCGCGCGCTCGAGACAGTGCCTTCCGAACGGCACGTGGCGCTGGTGCGCGAGGTCTATCTGAAGGGCGACGAGCGGGAGCAAGCAGCCGTTCTGAGGGGTCTGTCACTGTTGCCCGATCCGCGGCGCTTTCTCGAGATCGGCACTGACGGGTGCCGCACCAATGTGCGCGACGTCTTTGAGGCGATCGCGTGCGAGAATCCGTACCCGGCCGCCCATTTCCCCGAGCCCGCGTTCAATCAGCTCGTCCTGAAGGCGTATTTCATCGGTGTCCCCGTGTTGCGCATTCTCGGCCTCGATCGGCGCAAGACCCCGGAGCTCCGCCGCATGGCGGCAGACTACGCGAGCGAGCGCCGCGCCGCCGGGCGATCCGTTCCCGCGGACATCGATCTGGTCATGGAGTAAGGCGACGTGAGGAGAGCCGCGCGATGAAGATGTTCGACCATCACATACACATGACGTCTCGCACGACCGACGACTACCGCGCCATGGCCGATGCCGGCATCGTGGCGGTGATCGAGCCCGCCTTCTGGGTCGGTCAGCCCCGGCGGAACGTCGGCACCTTCGAGGACTATTTCCTCTCGCTGGTCGGATGGGAGCGGTTCAGAGCACGTCAGTTCGGGATCCACCACTTCTGTACAATGGCGCTCAATCCGAAGGAGGCGAACAACTCCGACGTCGCGCCTGGGGTGATAGAGCTTCTGCCGATCTTTCTCGAAAAAGAGACGGTGGTTGCGGTCGGCGAGATCGGCTTCGATGACCAGACTCCCGCAGAGCAGAAATATTTTGAGCAGCAAATCGAGCTCGCCATGAAGTTTGACCTGCCGATCCTGATACACACGCCACACCGCGACAAGAAGGTGGGTACGGTGCGCTCAATCGACGTGGTCAAGGCGAGCGGCATCGATCCGCGCAAGGTGCTGATCGACCACAATACTGAGGAGACCCTGCCGCTGACGCTCGACAATGGTTATTGGGCAGGCCACTCGATCTATCCGGAAACCAAGATGGACGAGCCTCGCATGGTCGAGCTCGTCAAGCGCTACGGCTGCGAGCGCATCACCATCAACAGCGCCGCCGACTGGGGCGTCAGCGATCCACTGAAGGTGCCGAAGACGGCGCGCGCGATGCGCGCGGCTGGGATCGCCGAGGCTGACATCGAGACGATCGTATGGAAGAACCCGGTAGCGATCTTTGGGCAGAGCAGGCGACTCGACCTCGGCCAGGACGGCGAGAGACCGCACGTCGACCAGACCGAGCTCTGGGAGGGTAACTCGGTCTTGCGCGGGCAACAGCCAGTGGTCGCGGCGGACTGACGGGGCGGCGATCGCCGCTCGCGACAAGCGTCGCTCGCAGGACGTCGTCGTCATCACCGTCGTCGGGCCGGCGGCTCGGCTGATCGGGCCGCTCTGGGTCAACCTCGGGTACCGCAACGCCATACTGGTAGGCGGATTCGCAGGGTGTGTCACGACACCCGCCGGAGGTCGCAGATGACCCGCTTCGAGCGAGCAGAGAAGGTGGAGCAGGCTGTCCGTCCCGGAGCCCTCTTTAGCGCGTTCCTGACCATCTCGCTCTGCGGGGTCGGGGGCGGCAGCGGAATTGTCTGGGCGCGCCGCGTGGCGGTCGAGAGCCGTCGCTGGATAACCGACGGAGAATTTGCCGATATTGTCAGCCTTTGCCAATTCATGCCGGGGCCGAACATAATCGGGATTGCGGTCTGCATCGGCGCGAAGATGCGCGGCGTGATCGGTGCAATCGCTGCGCTCTGCGGTTCTCTTGTAATCCCTGGGACAGTCGGACTCTCGCTCGGCCTCTTATACCTTCGATACGCTTACCTGACCGCGCTCCGGGATATCCTTGGCGGGATTGCCGCGTCAGCAGCCGGGCTTCTGATCGCAACGGGCGTGAGGCTCTTGAAGCCTCATCGTCACCGACCGGCGGCCTTGCTTTTCGCTGCGCTCGCCTTCGGTCTCACCACTCTCGGCAAACTGCCGTTATTTGCGGTCTTATTGGGCGTTGTACCGATCAGCATTCTCGTCGCCGGCATCGAGAACGCGAGGGCCCGATGATCGGCGCTTCCGCACCATTGGCGCTGACAGCGCATCTTGCCTGGGTTTCGTCGATCAGCTTTGGCGGCTTCCCGACGGTCCTCCCGGATGTCCGAAGTTTTGTCGTCGACAAGAACGGTTGGATGACGAATCAGGAGTTCGCGAACCTTTTTGCAATGGCGCAGTCAATCCCCGGGCCGAACTCGATCCTGATGATGACTTTTGTCGGCTGGAAGGTTTGGGGATTTCCCGGGGCCATTGCGAGCGCGTTCGCCACCTTCGCGCCACCTTGCGCCATGTACTTTGCGGCCTACCGGCTGTGGGACCGGTTCCGCGACGCCCCATGGCAACGGATCGTCCGATTCGGCCTCGCCCCAGTGGCTGTGGGGCTGGTCCTCGCTAGTGGCGCTGTGATGGCGTATACCGCGGATACCGGTTGGCAAACCGCCGCTGTTACGATCGCCGCGGCAGCGTTGACGCTGGCGACCCGGCTCAATCCCATGTGGATGCTCCTGGCTGGCGGAATTCTCGGCGGCCTCGGCGTCTTTAAATGAGCCTGCGGGGCGGATCGTGACGGTCACACGATCTCCGCACCTCAACGCCCCAATTCTTCGAGCGTGATCGGCAGGGTCGTCGGCCCATTCCTGCTCAGTGTGTGTGACCGGCTATTCGGTTGGGTTCCGGTCCGCTGCGACCTGTTGGGGCGACACCTTATTGCACCAGGCCCGGAGGAGCTTGCGCCGGCTCTCGGACATGTCTCGAGTTCGCGGCATGTAGCCAATCGACATCCAGCACTTCAGATCGGTCCTGTCACGGATGCATTTGGCCTTGGCCACGACATCCGACTCACTATTCAGCGGGAAGATTTGATTCATGCTCGGATAGAGCAGATAGTAGGTCCGCAACACCTTTTGGTACACGACCTCAAAGGTCAGTTGATCGTTGCCGACCGGATCCGCGGCGCTCGGGTCGCAGTAATATGCACTGAAATCCTCGTCATTCGGCAGAATGCGTAGGCTGAGGGACGGTGAATTCGTGACGTAAGGCGGGCCCATGAAATCATTGTAGCTCCTCGGCGGCAAGTTGCCCGCGCCGTAGATACTAAACGTGAAGAGAAAATTGCCCGGCTGACTGGTGTCGACCTGGAGCGGTTGTCCAGGTTTGAAGCCGGTCGCGATCGCCTCGACATCCCCGGGCGATTGGATCGGGACCGACCGATACTGCCAGACCGTGATCGGCGGGCAGTCGGTTGCATCTAGTTCTCGGCCTCGATGGTAGACCGAAACGGTCGCCGGCTCGGTGGTCCCCTGGTTCAAGAAAGTGTCTCCGCCACCGTGTTGTTCCGCATAGATCGCCTGCTGGTTTGAGACGAAATAGTAGTCAGTCTCCATGAGGATCGTCCCGTACTGAGCATGTTGAAGGCTGAATCGGGCGTTGGGATCCTGCAGAATTCGCTGGGCGGCTGGATTGGCCGAGATATCGAAATCGAAAATCCAACCGCGGCTATCACCGGAATCGGTGTCAGCATAGTCGACCGGTCCCACCACCGCGCCCTCCTGCGCATTCGCCACGACCAGAGAAACCGGCCCAAAGTCGTATTTCGGATTGGTGCGGGACTCTTCGTTAAAATTATCGGGAAACGTGCCGGCGAAGTCGACCGAGATCATGTTCCCTTTCTGCTGCAAGACAGCGGGGGCGAGCGCTATGTAGGTGGTGTCACCTTTCGGATTGCCGTTGTTTTTGGAACCTCGCGGCGTGGGGATCTGCGTATCGTTCGAAATCAGCAGCCGACCAACGGGACCGGTGAAGATCCGTTCGTGGTCGAGCAAGGGCGCGAAGGTTCCAATGATTTCCAGAACCGCCGGATTTTTCTGCCCGTTTTTGTAGAGCGCCTCAATGTCGGGATTACTGGAGGCCCCCCCGGAGCGTCGGTAGAGATAGTAACGACAGATCATTCCCACGATCGGATTTTTCGGATCGTCAAACTCCCGAATATTGATCGTACGCAGGTCACTTTTCTTCATGACATGATAAACGTAGCCTCCAGATCCGCCGTCGCCCCTGAGATTGACGTTTCGATAAAAATTCAGCCACTGACAGGCTCCCTTGGAAGCTTTCCCGCTCAGGAATGTCTCGGTGGGGTTTTTTAGCATCAAGCTGTCGATGAAGAATTGCGTCCCTGGCGGCGAACCCTCCGAATTGACGTCGGTGATATGACCGCTATAGCTCAGGCTGGAACCCATCACAGCCGTCGCGGGATTGCCTGGGCTTGCCTCCGCGCTGATATGGGCCGGCCCGGTTTGAACGCCGATGACGTTCGCGGCAATGATATTCGATTCCATCCCGCCGTAGTAATTCCACTCGGCGGGGATGATTTGCCTGTGTTCCTTTTTTTCGTTGGTGAACGTCTGGGCCGTCTGGGCCCAGGAGATGAAATCCGCGTCGGGCATTCCATATGTCTGGACGCGGACGGTCTTGGAATCGATCAGGGCGAGGGGCCGGCCGGCGTATGGACCGTCGGGAAGCACCCAGGAAGGCTGCTGGGCGTAATCGTCGTTATTCGCGGTGCCGGGATTCAGTTTGATTGTGCCCTTGAAATTGATCCGGGGATAATCAAAGAGGCTCATGGGGTCCCCCTATACTTTGTTTGAAGTTGGGGTTGTGCCTTGGCTCGGGACGGCCAGTGGTGTTCCAAAGAGCAATGGACCCGGCATTCCCCAGATTCCGAATCGTTGGGAGACGAGAATCGTCCTTCCGGGCGTCTCGTGCAACAGCAAATCGTGCGCTGCCTGTGCCGCAGGCGGCCAAAACCGCCCGTTGACCGCGCCGACGCGCTGAAATTGGCTGCTCTGCAGGTTTTGGGGCGCACGTGGAGCGTCATTTGGTGGATCTGTCCGGTCGCCCTCATGCCGATGCTGGCGGCGCACGCAGGCGGGCGATCAGCGACAGCATGTCGGCGAACGCGTCCGTACTTCCCGCGAGCGAGCATCGGCGCAGTCGCATGACCCCGTGGGATTTTCGGTTTTCCACCGAAGATCTCTTTAACAGGGGCCGACTTTTGTCCTATGATAGAAATCTAATGATTGCGCTTGGGGGCAATCATGATCCATCTGAAGCTAACGCCGCTCAACACCGTGCAGGACGCGCAAGCCATGCTGCAAACCGCGATCGGTGTCGAGTTCGGGACGTTGCCTCCTTATCTCTACGCGCTCTACACGATCCGTCCCGGAACGAATTCCCAGGCCGCGCAGCTTATCAAATCCGTCGCGCTGCAGGAGATGATCCATACGTGCCTGGCGTGCAACATGCTGAATGCGCTGGGCGGCACGCCGGACTTTATCCGCAGACCTATCCCGGCCCGCTGCCGGGCGATATCGGCCCGGATGGCACACCGCTTACCGTTCATCTCTACCCGTTCTCGGTCGCGGCGATGAAGCAGGGCATCGCGATCGAACAGCCGGAAGATCCGCCCGAATATCCGGTGCGCGACTTGCTGGCAGCGCCAGCTCAGAAGGCGGTGACAATCGGCCAGTTTTACAAGGCGCTCTACAAATTCCTGGGAACATTGCCGCCGAGCGTTTGGACACCTAACCGCAATCAGATCGTCGACGACCAGTTCTTCGCGGGGCAGCTCTTTGCGATCAACCGCTTGGAAGACGCCCAAATCGCCATCCAGGAGATCATCTCGGAGGGCGAGGGGACCAAAAAAGGCCCGCTCGATTTCCAGGATGAAATCGCGCACTATTACCGTTTCGGCGAGGTCTATAAAAACAAGGTACTGACCAAGGACAGCAATCCGCTCGGTTATGCCTGGGGTCCGGCGCCGCTCGGGGTCGATTGGACCGGCGCCTACCCGGCAATCCCCGATCCCGGCACCCACGACTTCTCGCGTGAGCCCCTAGCGGCGCGGCGGGCGCAGGACGCGTGTAACGCGGCCTTCACTGCGATGGTCGAGGCGCTGCAGCGCGCGGTCACGGGTCAGGCCGCCGCGCTGGGCCAGGCAGTACGCGCGATGTTTGACTTGCGGATGGCGGCGAGGCAGGCGCTTAGCGTGCCGCTCGCCGATCCGGCGCTCGTCGCTGGCCCGGCCTTTCTCTACAACCTCGCTGGACGGTAGCCGCGCCATGACCGTGCTCGAAACCCCTCGAATCTATTTCAAGGGCCAGATCACCTGGGACCCGATCACCACGAATAATTACGACAGCAACTACGAGGAGGGCATCGGGCAGACGATCCTGCCGGGGGTCGCCGATCGGGTGAAAGTTTTCCGCAAGCAAGCGATCGAACAAGTCGCCACCGGCGGCAATTGGAACCCGGACGGAACGCACCGAGCAACGTTTTTCGAGACCGCGGTGTGCGGCTTCGATCTGGGCGAGGGTACAGAGACCAACGACCCGTTTCTCAAGGCGGCAGCTAATTTTGTGGGCATGCTGGTTGACCTCGAGCCTTTCGGCTCGTACTCGTCGCAGCTCTTCTTTGATGCCATGCGGTTTGGCGTCGATGGCGGGTATCGCATCTTTGCGCCGCGCACTTCGCGTGATACCGCCCGCTACATCAATTTCGGTCGCACCCCCCGCGAGAACTCGATGATCGCCAGTCTCGCCTCGGACCTCGTTCGCCAAGACGGATGGGCTGCGCATCGACGCGTTCGATTCTCGTGCTCTTCAGGCGCTTGCCGCGGCGATCAAACCCGACGATGTGCTCGGCCTCACGGTGCGCTTTAATGCTTATCGAACGGTATATTACGACAACCCAGATCTGACCAACGGTTCGAAGGCGGCGCAGAAAGCGGCAAAGGCGCTGATCGCCAAACTCAAGGATGGCGGTTTTCAGCCCAACCCGGCGCGCAGCCTACTGGTCGGCGTGATCGGGCTGTGGCGCAAAGGCGAGCCGCCGCACGAGCCGGGTGACCGCGCCTTGATCCAGCAGACGGACCCTTCGGATCCGTGTGGGGGCCCAGTTCCGGTGGCCTCGGCGCAAATCCGCCTCGATCAGACGACGATGACGCTCGATCTGTCGAATAGCGTGCGAGAAGTCGACAAAAACCTCAAGAAGATGGATCTCGGTCAGCTGACCGTCGTCGCGGGCGGTCGAGTGGGGCCGGTGGCGCAGGCGACGACCACGCTCGGTACCTTAGATTACAGCCAATACGATCGTGACGCCTACGAAGCTACTGCCGGCATCGTGACCGTGCCCCTGGCGGCCGGCACCGCGCAAGCCGCGACGGACGGGATTATCAAGGTGCTGCAGGCAACTAGAAAGACAAAGTGTTGCTCGCCGAACTGCCGCTGCGCGCCATCCCGGCGACCCCCAACCTCTATCTTGACGAAGGCCAGCGCGTGACTGCGACCTTCCAGGTCTATGATCGTGGCCGGCCCGCGACTTCTTCCGTGCCGTTCAACCTATCGCAGAACACCGCCAGCGGCGGCGCCCCCGACAACACCGTCCAGGCGCAGACCGATGCGAACGGCTTCTTCGAACTGCCGCTCGGCCGGGATCACCGCCTATGTGCCGTGGTTCACCCCGCCGGAAAATCCAGGGGGGCCGAATGGCCTCCAAACGCAGATCAATACCTATATGTACGTCCGGATGCGGCCCGCCGACACGCCAATCGCCGAGCTTCCGCCGACCTGGGAAATGTCTATGCCAATGTCCTCGCCAATTGGAATGCGCTGGCGCCGTGCATGGACAATTGGCTGAGGCTCGATGACCCGGAGCAGGTGAAGGCTTATGCGGCGTTGCTGAAACTGCTGACCAACCCGGCGAATTTCGAGCATTTCCGTTTTATGCCGGTGACGCGCGATATGACAGCCGGAGAGCGGACCTTGCTTTATAAGTTTTCTCGACGCGGCCGATGCCGCGACGGCGGCCGAGCCGGTCACGCCGCAGACCCGCAGTTTCACCGAATTGAGCCGGGCGATGCGGCGCGGCGGAATAACCTGACCAGAGCAGTTCGCCGCGACGAGGCTCAGGTCCCCGGCACCACGCGGTGCAGGCATAAGGTCAGCACAAAGGCCGCTACCGCAAGCAGCGCCAGCGAGGGAGCCTGCGCAGCGACAAAGAGAGCATCGAGCAGACAGATGCCCGCGATCAGATAGCCGACCGCCTTGCCAATCGCGCGGTTTGCCGTCCGCAGGAACGACAGTGCGTAGAGCACCCAGGCGAGCAATGCGGCAAACAAGATCGCGCTCAGGGCATCATGTATCGCTGTTGGAAATTCATAGATGAACGGCACGGCGAGAAAACCGAGCGGCCAGAGATTGCCCATCTGGCTCAGCGTTTCCTGTTTGGCGATATAGGTCAGCCCGATCAGGTAGCACAGCGCCACAACCGCCGCGCCAAGCACCGCCGCATTCACCGCGCCCGACACCGCCAGCGCCGAGGTCACATAGGCAAGCATGCGGCACAATCCCATCAGTAGCGGGCCAAACGCATTGTCCTTGTGCCACCAATCGTAGAGCACAATGACGCCGGCCAGTGCGGCGCCGGAGGCGAACGCTGCACCGCCGATCCCCGCTTGAAGCGCCGCGGCGACGATCAGCGCCAGTCCCAGCGCCAGCATCGCGAAGCCGGCGCTAAACACGCCGGTCAGCGTCACCTGCCCCGATGGGATCGGCCGCTCGGGCCGATGTGTGCGGTCGAAATCGGCATCGAACGCATCGTTGAGGAACATGCCGGCGGTGTACATCACGGCGATGCCAGCGATGAGGCCGACGATCGTCACCGGCCTGCCACCGCCGGCCAACACGATGCCGGCCAGCACATTGGTCCATACCGTGGGTTGATTCGAGACGCGGCCAAGGCGTAGCGCAACCGACAGATTCATGGCGTCCCCCCTTGAGTAGTGATATCGGGAAAGAGATGGGCGAGCATCAGCGATTTGACCGCGGTGGCGGCGATCGGAGCGTCCGGCAGCATTGCCCGGTCCGAACTGATCAGCACGGCACCGACGGCGTTGTCTGTCGCTGGTCGACCGTGTGAGCCTTTCGCTAGGCTCGCATCGAGCGGGATGACGTCGAGCAGCGAGCGGAACCCCAGCGCCCGCTTTGCAAGGCGCCAGCCGACCGCAAGTTTCGGCACGCGCAGCGCCGGGTCGAGAAACAGCTCGATCGGGTCGTAGCCGGGCTTGCGATGGATATCGACGGTGCGGGCATAGTCCGGCGCCGCGGCATCGTCGAGCCAGAAATAATAGCTGAACCAAGCGTTTGGTTTCGCGAGTGCGACGAGCTCACCGGCGCGTTGATGGTCGAGGCCGAAATCGCCGGCAGGTCCAACTTGCTCAACACCGGGCAGCGCCGCAATGACGGCAGCGACGGAAGCGATGAGATCGGGCCGCTGAACATAGATGTGCGCGATCTGATGGTCGGCGACAGCAAAAGCGGCGGATGCGGCGGGATCGAGATGCTCGCCGCCCTGCTCCCGACGCACCACCAGCCAACCGGCCTCGCGCAACGCGCGATTGATGTGAATCGGCGTATCCACCGCGACGATCCCGTACTCGGACAGCACGATTACCGCGGCGCCGTCGCGTTTCGCATCGGCGATCAGCATCCCGCATACAGCATCGATGTCGTGTAAAGCCGTGTCGATCGCTGGATCGTCGGGACCGATCCGCTGGAGGTCGTAATCGAGATGCGGCAGGTAGACGAGGGTAAGGGTCGGCGCGCGGGTTTGCCGGATATGCAGCGCACACGCAGCGATCCAGCGGCTGGAGGCGATGCTGGTCGCCGGGCCCCAGAACTGGAACAGCGGAAACGGCCCGAGCTCTTGTGTCAGAGTCTCGCGCAAGCCTGGCGGTGCGGCCCAGATATCTGGAATCTTGCGGCCGTCAGCGAGATACATCGGGCGGGGGGTGACGCTGATATCGGTCGTGCCGTGCATCGCGTACCACCAGAATAGATTGGCGCAGGTGAAGGCGGGATCGCGCGCTCGCGCCGCTTCCCATACCCGCTCGCCGACGACCAGACGGGCCGATTGCCGCCAGAAGAAAACCTCCCCGAGATCGCGGAAATACCAGCCATTGGCGACAGCGCCGTGTTTGGCTGGCGAAAGCCCGGTGAGGATCGTGCTTTGCATTGTGCAGGTCACGGCCGGAACGACGGTCTTCAGGGGCCGTGCAGCGCCGCCGCGAGCCAGCTCGGCAAGATTAGGCGTCGATGCGGCCAAATGCTTTGGCGAGAGCCCGGGAACGCAAAGGACGATCAGGTTTCGCATGCACCGAACCCCGCATAGGGTGTCGGGATCAGTGCCGCCCCCCAGCTGGGTATTATTGCCGCGGCACCCGGCGCGTTCGTCACGAGCCCCGGGGCCGCCGGTGCTGGCGGCTCTTTGTCGTCGAAGAGGTGACAAGCCTCCAATTTGGCCGGGTCGCGGCTTTCGACCTGCGCCCAGGTCGTCGCCGGGTCGGGCCGCACCATCGCGAAGTCGGTGTAGTTCTGGCTGACGATTGGCGCGTTTGGCACCGGTGTCGGAAGACCAGAAAATAGAACGATTGCGGATGACGATAGGGGGGCTCGCCCTTCATCCGGTCCGGTGTCGGCTGGCTGTCAAACGCATAGCCGAAGAGAATGCCGCCGTTCTGGGTCTGGTCGGGCGCGGCGCCGGTTTGCATGATCACACCGGTTTTTTGGCTGACCCAGAACGAATAGCCCTGAACCGCGAAGTTTAGCTGCCTGCTGTCACCCACCGCGTAGGGCAGTGCAGTAGTTGCGGTACGCATCGTTGTGCACGCCATAGGTGGGGTAGACATTATCCGGCTCCTGTCCAGCGCCGTTGCACACGACAATCGCCAGGAGCACGAGCGCGCCGAACGTCGTGCCAAGAACGGCGGTGATGCGTCGCAGGAACTCCCGCATCATGACAATCCTCCAACGGCGGTATTCGCTGAAACGGAATGCCGATGATGTTTACCATAGGTCGGAGCGACGGCAAAAATCGCCATTTCTTAGCGCCAGGGGCCGCAAGGGCACATATGGCCTTCTCGCCAGGGCGGCCGTGGCCCAAGATCCGGGCGAATTGCAGGGCAAACACCGATACGCCTCTGGAGCCCTGGTCAGGACCGTATCCCCGGCGGTGACTCGACGATCGCGGGTCACAGCTACCCGGGCGGTCACCGCGGCGCATGGCAAGGTCGCGGCCTCCTCGAACGAGAGGTGGCTCGGCACGTGCACAAGCGCCTCCTCCTTCAACACCGCGCACTCAGCCAGCATGCCGTCGAGATTGGCGCCGAGCCGATCGGTAAGATAATCCGACTTGATCGTGCCGCCATACCAGCGCGCATGAAAGCAGCTGGCAATCCAGTCACCAACCCTGACCCGCGTCACCTCCTCGCCCCCCGCTTGACCTAGAATATTGTGGCCGCTGTTGCGCCAGGGAAACGGAGGAGGCGTGAGCTGACCCCGCGCCGCTGACGATTTTGCGACGATCCGAGCGCGCATGAGGGAGCTGCGCCTCGAGCGGGCTCCCCGCGCTGCTGACGATTTCGAATCGCCTCCGGCCTTGCTGATCGCGGCCGGCGCGGGCACGGGCAAGACTAAGACGCTTGTGCATCGGGTGGCGCATCTGATCCTGGGCGGTGCCGACCCGCACCGTCTCCTGCTGCGCGCCTCCACGGCCCGTATCGGGCCAGGCGAACCTGGCGTAGCACATGTCGACGACACAAAGAAACACGGCGTCACCGTGTTCGGCCGGGATTTACAACTCAATCACGAGCAGAGACCAGAGGCTGTCGTTCAGCATGTGATTGGGTTAATAGCGCGTCATGTAGGTAGCTGCCGATGCTCTCTCGCGGCGGCAACTTCGGGCACCGCATCAAGGGTTCCCTCGCCTCCTCGCTCAGGATGCGAGGCCATCGTTGCACTACGTCCAACTGCTCCGCTCATTCTCGCAACCTGGCAAAGAACCGGGCCATGCGCAAATAGGCCCGCCGTGCCGCCTGCTGCTCGCCATGCGTGCTACTCACCGATAACGTGGTGCGGCCGGCGTGCTGGGTTTTGCGGGCAATCGCCTGTAGCAGCAACGGCTGGCTGGTGATGACTTCGCGATGCTGATCCGGATCAGCCAGCCGGACAAACAAGCTCCACCCATTGTAGCGCCACGCTGGCGGCCACGTTTCAAAATCCTGGGTTGTGAAGCCCCCCCAGCCCCAATGGTTCTTCAGTTCATCAAACGCGTTCTCGCAATCCGCACGGGACCGGTAGAGCTGGCCCAGGGCGAGAATCTCGCGGCCCAGCGACGTCACCAAGGCGACGTATTCCCAGACCTCCGGCTTTGCCGCCGAGCACCTCGGCAAAACCGAGCAACGGCCGCCCGGGATCGGTGCGATCCAACAGCGCCAGCGGGCGAATGAACTTGCGGCGCAGTAGAGCCACCCGTCGTTGCCGGCTCCACCCATCAGTCGTAGTTTTGTTTCCTTGCCTTGCCAGCCCTGTCCGGCATCGCTCCAGTCGCGCTCCGCCATCGCGCGCTCCAGCGCCCGCTTTACGTTCGCTGTGGCGCGCAGGCGAAACAGATGCGGCAATCCCTCCTGCTCGACCCGCGCCATCACCCCTTCGTTGCCCCATTCGGCATCACCGCGCAGCAAGCGGGGCCAGCGCTCGCGCCCGAGTTGCGCCAACAGCGACCACAGGTCTGCGGCGGCGTGTTTGGGATTGTGTTGATCGCCGGGATGCATCGCAACGCGCAGCACCACTCACAGATCCGATAGCATACAGGAGTGATAGCAATGCGATGGCCACCCGGTTTGCGCGGATTGTAGCCGAGCACCGCGCCTGATGACCGTAGAGCGGCTTGATCGTGGCATCGGCATCGAGAACCCACGCCTCCGTCGAGCAGCGGCTGTGCGCAATGATCGAGATGCGTTTGCAACCATTGCATGCCCGCGGTTTCGTCAATCTTGACCAGCGCCCGCAACGCAGCTTCGCTGACCACTTTGCTAATGCCGAGCAAGGGCGGGTTCACCGCATCGCAGCGTAATGCCGTGACGGTGCATAGCGCCGGTGCATACATCCTGCCGCATCATGAGCTCGTCCAAAGGGGATTTGAGCCCTTTGTGCCCCAGCTACGGCCACACCACCACGTTAGCAGCAAAATGGCAGCGGAACGACCCAAAATCAGGCTTCCCTGATCAGGCTGGAAAATTCCCTGATTCCCCGTTTTAATTCTTTATTAGGCGCACAAATTCCCTGTACCGATGCGTGGGGAATTTCCACGTAAGCTATTGAAATCTGCTCCCGTATTCGGCACTTCCTTGGGGCTTCGCAAGGCCAAACGGTGAAAATTTCTGGCGGTTCGCAGCTGGCGCGCGACGGAAAGTTCACGGTCGACGGCTGCCGGATCCTGGCCCGACAATTTCGCAACCGGGTCGGAGCTAATCAGGCGCGGGCCGTCGCGCGGTCCGACGCAGCCTGGTCTGCCCGTTTGACCCGCAGACGCTGCTGCTGCCGGTGCCGGATGATATTCTGCAAATGGGTCCCGCTAGCCCACGGCGCCGACCCGGCTGGCGGTCCATTGGGCATCACACGCTGGGGCCCGACACCGATGCGAACCCCACAGACGCCCGCGCGATCGCATTGGCAGGGTCCATGAACGGCGGGCGGAGGCCAACAAGATTCCGCCGGCAAAGCCGGTGGAAAATTGCCCGGAGGGAGGGGCAGGAGGGAACGCCGGTTCTGGCGCTGGCCGGGTTCTACGGGCCGCCGGACCATTTGCGGACTCTCTCATGGAAATCATGCCGGCCGGTTTTTCGCTTCGGGAGTCCTCGAGGCCGTTCCAACAGGCCGCAAACTGCTCCAAGGCATCCTCACAGGGCGGGCTTCCAACGCCCCGTGATAGAAGCGATCATCACCGCGTCGGGCAAAGCCCGCGCTCGGCGTCAAGGAAATTCCAAACGCGAATCCCCTGCGCGAAAGCTGCTGGATCATAGCTCATGGCGGTGCAATATAGCCGTACCAAGCAGCTTTTGCCGGTTTCTCGCGCAGCGCACGCGTCATCTTCACATAGAGCTGGTTGCCCCAGTCATAGTGCCAGAACGTGAATGGATCGTTTTCGAAGCCTTCACTACTCATCGCCCAGTGTAGTAGGCGCCGATACCTCAGGCGCGTGTCGTCGCCACCGATCACTCCCGCTGCGAGTCTTCGTTCGAAATAGTCCATCGCGGCGAGGTCGTTGATATCTTCGAAACGGCCGCCGAGATCGCAATAGTTTCCGGAATCGCGGTCGCGCAGCGACAGGTCCACCGCCGCGCCCGTGGCATGACTCGGCCACGTCGCCGGATTATCCTCGTCGAAATCGCTGGGATCGACAGCATGCCGGAGCGCCTGCGCTCGCCAATCCGTTGGTGTTCCCTCCGGCGTCATCCGAACCGCCTCACGATAGAAGAAGTCCCACATTCCCTGCTGGCAGGCGAGCGGTCGATATCCATCCCAAACGATCAACTCGACGCCGAACGACGCAAGTCGGTCGTTCACCTTGGCCAGCATTCCGGCAACGGTCTCCCTCAGCCAAACATCCTTGCGTGCGCCAGACACCGGACCGAGATAGGGCCAATTCCGCCCATCGGTCCGGGCATGATGCGCCTCATAGGCGACACCAACGGATTCCAACCTGACCAAAGGCTCGTTCCGGCGCGGGTCGGTCGCGTCGAAGGGTATGGATGTATAGCGCTCGCCATAGACCTTCGGCTCAATGATCGGCACTTCATAGGCAAGATCGAAAAGCGAAATCGGCATCCCAAGCTCCCCTCAATGCCCACAAGATAGTCCGCTCATTCGCCAAACACAGCGCGCTCCACGACCTGAATCTTTTCCTTGAATAGCGGTCCTCCATAGAGACCTTCCTGCAGGATCGCACGGCGAAGCATCTGTCGCTTCGCAGGTTGAAGCGCTTCGAAGATGGCACCGAACTCGTGCGGATCGTGTGACATGAGGCGCGAGATCAGTTTTCCCGTCGGCTCGAATTCGCAATCGCGCAGAAAGGCCGTGAGTTCCGCAAGATCGATAATCCTGGACGTGTTAATCTCGTACTCAAGCTGAGGAAACGCGCATCCAATCTTCGGATCGACATTCACAATCAGAAGAATGTCGAGCCTCTTTACCCCTGCCCGCTGCAAAAGTTTTGTGATCCTGGCGAGCTGGGTCCCGGTAACATTGATATCATTCAGGAATACGGCGTTGCGGCCGTCGAAATTAGCAAGATCGCATGTCGCTATTCCATGGCGCACCGAATAGACTTGCTGGCGGCTCCTCAAGTCCTGTCTGCTGTAGTCATTATAGGCTTCGAAATCGGCCTGGTTACCGAACGGTATTATGGGACACTGAAGGTCTATCGATTCAAGGCGGGGGGCCTTCCCGTCTGGCAATACTTTGGCAAGTTGGCTGCAAATCGCGCTGCACATCAAATTGGCACCTGAGGGCAAGCCCTGGAGCGGCGGCGAAGTCAGCACCCAGCCCTGATCACTCTCCGGAACATCGCTGAGCACCTTCAACGCCATAGGCGCCAGCAATCCGGCGAAGTAATTCACACTCTGGAAATGGCCAAACTTCATCGCCGGATAATGCGCGAAGATCGGGTTCGCTAGATCAAACGGATAGGTGCTGATGGTGTGCAGTGCTGACAACATACGATCGCCACTCTTTCCTCAGGCGTCGCCTCGCGAAGCGGCCGCGGCCCGTAGACATGATCGCCCGTGTGCTCAGCGCCCGACCGTCGCGGAGCACTCAGCCCTTCCCGTTAGCGTCCGGAAAGGGCGGCGCGCAGCTCTTTCAGGCGTTCCTCATCGAGGCCCAATCTGAAGTTCGACGCAGCGAGGGTGTTAGCGGCGGTAGCGGGGACCGCATATTCAGGCATGGCCACCGGGCCTGCCGACAAGGTAAAGCTGAAGTCGGTGCCGTTGCGCTGGGCCCGCCCGTGGCACCCCATGCATCCGCCCATATTGAGCCGCGTGAACTGGCCCGACGGAACGCTGCCGCTAGGCGGTCCGTAGATGTTGTACGCGGCACCAGTGGGCATCCCTGATGAATTTATCTCGAAGGCGGACTTGAAGAAGCCGTCCCCCGGCGGACTGCCGAACAGTCCGCCGAAGAACTGCTGCAACGTATTGTCGGTCTCCACCACGCTGTTGGCGAGGCTAAAGGTCGATGCCAACCGGCTTGTATTGCTTCCGCTCGTGTCGATGTCGCTGATGTCGAACGGCATCCATTGGACATTGACCAGCTTGTAATTCTGCCAAAGCCCCGGCGCGCCATATATCGTTAGGGCGGCATGGGCCGCCGCGTTCACCTGTTGGATTTGAAGCGGGATTGGGAAGTAGCGCTTGTCCACGCAAGTCCCGCTATTCGCCGGAGGAATAGGTTTACCCTGAGAGTAGTTGAGGTCCTGGAAGTAAAGCCTGTCGTTCCCGGCAGCCTGGCAATAAGGCCCGGTCACCTGGACCAGCGGCAGCGGCACTCCTGCCGGCGGCGACGGCGGCGGAGGCGTTGGCACCGGGACGGCGATCCCCTTGGGATAGCCCGGGCTGTAATACATGCTGCTGAGGCTTCCGTAGCCAACATCGAAGTAGTTCAGCTGCGGATCCATCGGATCGCCGGGCGGCGCGCTGACTTCCGCGCCGTTCTTGTCCTCGACCGGCTGGCCCTTAGCGGTCAGGATGTTGTTCGTATATTCGAACGTGGCGAAGATGAAATCGGGCGCGGTCGGCGTCTTTTGAATGATGTGAAGCGCGAGCAGCGCCCAGGTCTGCTCGCGATAGCAGGGCGACGCGCTGGTCCCGTTTTGATCATAGAAGCGGACGGTCTTGGTATGGAAGTCGGACGCACTCTCGCCCTGCGCCAGCGGTCGCCACGCCGCCTTCACCAGAACGGTGCCGACCGGCAAATTAATGGTAGGCGCCGACGGAGGATATGTGTTGACGATGGCAGCCGTGCTGAAATTGTACTGTGCCGCAGTGAACGCCGTGCCCTGGTACCAGTATTGGTTGGCCGCCACATAGTCATAGAAGGTCCGATTTCCTTTGGCCAGGAACCGAATCAATTGCGGCTGGTCATTGGCATTCTCGGGCGTCGGATTCGAAATCGAGGACGGCAATACGCCCGCGAACATCGAGTTCAAACCGATCTGAGTGATCTCATCCAGATTTATGTAGGACGGCGTGGCGACAGTTGGTTGCGTCGGGTTCTGGCAGGCCGGCACGCCCAACGGCGTGCCGCCGGGGTTTGTCTGCACCGGCGTATTTGCTGGAGTAGGGAGGGGAGGCGGTGGTGAGGGCGTCGCCGCCCTGGTCCCATAGACATATTGCGGTCCGACATCGAATCCGTAGTCCTGCGACGGGCCGCTGGCGTAACCCGGAGGGTTGCCGACGCCCGGGAAGGTTTCGACCTTGCCACGATAGGTCTCCCAGACGACCGGCTGGTTCGCTTGACCGGCACCACTGCTGTCGGCACCGAACATCTTACTGGTGTCCGGCACGCCGCGCGTGTTGGACCCCGAGACGCCGGACTGCTGCGCGGCCGGCCAGTTGAGCGCGATGAACTCTTGCCATGCGAAGACCGCGGCGTCGGTGATGGTCGCATTGCCTGCACCACCAGGAATGTCAGGCGGCAGGTTCGGGCTTATCGCTATCCACTGCGCCGCGGCATGGTTGATCACGGCGTCGGAACACAGCGCCGCAAAACATTCAAGTGCACTGATTCCGGCCGCGGCTACCCGCGGCAAAAGAACGAACTTGAGAGATTTAGAACAGGTTTTCATGACGTCCCTTCAACTCTCAAGATTCAAGCACTCACACCCTCGGGCTGTCTGGACTTGAGGTCGCTCCAATAATCGGCGCGCAGCGTCTCCGGAGGCAGTTCGCCGGGCGCCAACGGGGGGTCGATCACCTCTACGCTGAAATTGCGGCTAAGAGGCGCCGCCCAAATTCGTGCCGAGAGCGTTACCTTGAAAATCTCGAACAGCCGCTTGTCTCCCTTGACTTCGGCCGCAGTGCCCAACCGGTCGGAAAGCTCGTAGAACGCACGCGGCACGAAGTCTTCGCGCAGCTTGACGCACACCGTCCGGCGGCGATCGCTCACCCACCATTCGAACTTCATGGAGCTGTTACACTTCATGCCGCAGTCGGCGTCAGTAACCACTTTGTATCGGTCGCGTCCTGCGACGTGAGTCACATGGTCGATGGCATCGCGCACACCCGGCCCAGGGTGAGCGCCGACGACGTAGAGATCATCACGACTCCAGAGCCCGTCCTTGGACAACGCTTCGGCCGCGGCCTGCATAGCGCGATAACCGACGGCCGTGCCCCACCACAAGGAGCCGATGTGCGGGGTAATGGCGCCGTGATAATCGATCTCCTTGATCTCACCGCGATCCATGATGCGGACGATGGTCGCATCGACGGGCGTGACGGCTTCGACGTCTTTGCTGTGCATGGGCGGCCCTTTCTGCATTGTTCGACTCCTCGGCGCTGGGGCTTCGGTGCGGCGTGGCTAGCAGATCCTTGGTAGTTGCTCGCCGACTAGCATGTCGACGATGCGGCGACCGCCAAACACGGTCTGCATGACCACACGTCCCGGTCGTAAGTCGGTCGCACGACCAATCATGGCGCTGTCGCGGCCGAGCGGATGGTCGCGCATCGCGGTGAGCGCTGCTTCCGCTTGATCCTGCGGCAACACGCACACGATCTTACCCTCATTGGCGAGGTAGAGAGGATCAAGCCCCAGAATCTCGCAAAATCCGCGCACCTCGTCGCGCAGGGGTGTGCGCTCTTCATTTATGAGGATGCCGACCTGCGACGCTTCGGCGATCTCGTTGAGCACCGTTGCGATGCCGCCACGCGTCGCGTCACGCAGAAACCGCGTCCCCGGAGCTGCAGTGAGCAAGGTGTCAATCAGTCCGTGCAAGGCGGCGCAATCACTCTCGATCGGCGCCGACAGCGCCATGTCACCGCGTGCGTTCAGGATGGCCGCGCCATGATCGCCCAAGAGCCCGTTTACCAGGATCGCGTCGCCCGGCTGTACACGGCCGACGCCAAGCTCGACACCTTCGCGGATCACGCCGATCCCCGTCGTGTTGATGAAGAGCTTGTCGCAAGCCCCCCTGCCGACGACTTTGGTGTCACCTGTGACGATCGAAACCCCTGCCGAGCAGGCGGTGCGGGCCATCGATCCGGCGATTTCGCGCAGCGTATCGACCTCGAATCCCTCCTCGATGATGATCGCACAGCTGAGATACAGGGGTTTGGCCCCGCCGACCGCCAGATCGTTGATCGTGCCGCAAATCGCCAGCTTGCCGATATCGCCCCCCGGGAAACGGATTGGATGGATCACATAAGAGTCCGTC
>Ga0306925_10000492_pt1 | contig 28407 bp, 25 predicted proteins | sample flu12Cox44000176_FD_203755 | JGI IMG/M metagenome (GOLD analysis project Ga0306925, IMG submission 203755) | Lab enrichment of tropical soil microbial communities from Luquillo Experimental Forest, Puerto Rico - flux8day.12C.oxic.44.000.176 (v2)... | ecosystem: Environmental > Terrestrial >... | reverse complement strand
GCCCCGGGCAAGGGCTCGACCTTTACGGTCCGCCTCCCGCGAATTGTGGAGATTGCTCGCGCCGGCCAACCGGCCGGGGGAGCAAGGACGGCTGCAGCGGCTGCCAGCGAGGCGACACAAGGCGCGCCCATCCTTGTGGTGGATGACGATCCGACGGTGCGTCAGCTGGTGGCGCGGCATCTGGAGCGGGCGGGATTCGCAGTGGTGACGGCGAGCGGCGGCCGGGAAGCGCTTCGGCTGGCGCGGGAAATGCGGCCCACGGCAATGACCCTTGACATCATGATGCCCGATCTCGACGGCTGGACCGTGCTTGCGGCCATGAAAGGCGATCCCGATCTGGCGTCCATCCCGGTCATCCTTATGACCATTGCGGAGGAAAAAAATCGCGGCTATGCGCTGGGCGCTGCCGACTACCTGGTCAAGCCGGTGGATCGCGGCAAGCTTGTCGAGACGCTGAAAAGAATCTGTGGCGCCGCCGCCGGTCGTGTGCTGCTCGTCGACGACGACGACGTGGTGCGCCGCGCCGTGCGCCTCGCGCTCGAGCCGATCGGCTGGCATGTGAGCGAGGCAGAGCATGGCCTGCTCGCGCTCGAATCGCTGTCGCGCTCGCGCCCGGATGTCATCATTCTCGATCTGATGATGCCCAAAATGGACGGGTTCGAGTTCCTTGACGAGTTGCGCGCGCGGTCCGAATGGCGCGACATTCCGGTCGTGGTCATCACGGCGAAGGATCTGACCGAAGCTGACCGTAACCGGCTCAACGGTGGTGTCGAGCGCATCATCCAGAAGAGCGAGCGCGATGAGATGCTCCGCCGGCTGGCCGACGAATTGGGCCAACTGGTCAGGGCCAGGAGCGGAGGGGCGGCATGAAAATCCTCTATGTCGAGGACAATGAGGACAACATCTACATGCTGAAAAGCCGCTTGACGCGGGCCGGCCACACGGTGGTGATTGCGACCGACGGCGCGCAGGGGGTGGCCATGGCGGCGAGCGAGCGGCCCGACCTTGTTTTGATGGACTTGAGCCTGCCGGTGCTCGACGGCTGGGAGGCGGCGCGCCGGATCAAGGCTGCGCCGGAGACGAATCGCATTCCCATCATTGCGCTCACCGCCCATGCCATGGCCGGCGATCAGGAAAAGGCGCTTGCGGCCGGGTGCGACGACTTCGACACCAAGCCCGTGGATATGCCGCGGCTGCTCGGCAAGATCCACGCGCTGGTGCTGGCAGGAAGTGCACCGTGAGCAAGGCGGAAGCGGCGCTGCTCGTTGTCGACGACAACGAGGACAATCGCTACGCGCTGACGCGCCGGCTGGGGCGCGAAGGCTATTCCAATGTTGCGATCGCCGTCGACGGCGCGCAGGCGCTGGAACTGCTCAACAGCAAGCCATTCGATCTGGTGCTCCTCGACATCATGATGCCGAACGTGAACGGCTACGAGGTGCTGGAGAATATGAAGGCGCACGAGGTGCTTCGCCACATCCCGGTGATCATGATCTCCGCCGTCGATGAGATCGACAGCGTCGTCAAATGCATTGAGCTCGGCGCCGAGGACTATCTGCCGAAGCCTTTCAACCCGATCCTGCTGCGCGCGCGGGTCGGCGCCTGTTTAGATCGCAAGCGGCTGCACGACCAGGTCGCGGCGCAGGCCGCCGACCTCGCCGCATGGAATCGCACTCTCGAAGAGCGGGTCAAGACCCAGCTCTGCGAGATCGAGCGCGTGAGCCGCCTCAAGCGGTTCCTCTCGCCTCAGGTCACCGAGCTCATCCTTTCGTCGGGAGACGAGCGCGTGCTGGAGAGCCACCGGCGGCCCATTACCGTGCTGTTCTGCGACCTGCGGGGCTTCACCGCCTTCTCCGAGATGGCCGAGCCTGAGGAGGTGATGTCGGTCCTGCGCGAATATCATGCCGCGCTCGGAAACCTCATCCACAAGCACGAAGGAACGGTCGAGCGCTTTGCCGGCGATGCCATCATGGTGCTGTTCAACGACCCGTTGCCGTGCCCGGACTCCAACCTGCGGGCGGTGCAGATGGCGGTCGAGATGCGCGAGCAGGTCGGCCAGCTGGTGCAGAAATGGCGCAAGGCCGGCCACGAGCTTGGCTTCGGCGTTGGCATTGCGCACGGCTACGCGACGCTCGGCCGCATCGGGTTCGAGGGTCGCTTCGACTATGGCGCGGTCGGCACCGTCGTCAACCTGGCGGCGCGGCTGTGCGCGGATGCCAAGGACGGGCAGATCCTGATCGACAGCAAGGTACAGCTTTCGGTCGAAGCTTCGACCAGCACGGAGCCCGCCGGCGAGCTTGCGCTCAAGGGATTTCACCGGCCGGTGCGCGCGTTCAACGTGTGCGCGCTGCGGTCGGATGCGGCGTGAGAATCAGCCCCCCATGATGGCCTTCGCGGCGTTGCCAACCGCTTCGACATTGTCGCCGGCATCGAGGAAGGCGACGATCCGGCATGGACAGCCTTCCAGCCCCTCATAGCGCCACGGGAACGCGCCGATCAGCGCTCGCCGGTTGAGCATCAGCTCGATGTCGCCGCCGAGGTTCTCGGCGTGCAGGAGCCCCTCCTGGAACGCCCAGTTGTGGAACGGAAAAACGTCGGCAACGACCCGGCGCCCCGACTTCTTGTGCACATACTCGAAGGTGCCGAAGAATTCCGCCGGCGTCTTGCCGTAGAGCCGGGTGAACTGCGCCGCGAGATCCGGCCGCATGCTGCGGATGGAGGTGTTCATGGCGTGATCGCAGGAGCCCGTGTCCATCGCCCACCACTTGATCCTCTTCTTCAGCATCCAATGCAGGCAATCGAGATTGGGACCGGGATGAAAGCAGAAATATTTAACCAGGTCCTGCTGCGGCTGGCCTTCATAGTGGCGGTGCCAGCCGGTGTGCAGGACGAGGATGTCACCCTCGCGGATGTCGGCACCGGCTCCTTCGATGATCTCAGGCGTGATGACCGCCCAGTCCGACATCTTGCTCGAAATGTCGACCACAACGCCGCGATTGACCAGATAATCGAGCGGCAGCGAGGCCATGTCGCCCTTGCGATTGTCGGTTGCGTGCATGGCGCCGTCGAAATGAGTGCCGACATGCAGCGCCGTGTCGATGCGCTGCGCCGCAATCCCCTGGGTCTGCAGGTTCTGCGCGTAATACATCTTGTTGCCGGCATAGCCGACCCAGCCGGGGGTGTGCACGTTCATCACGTGGCTCATGTCGATGATTTTCATCGGGCCGGTCCTTCTTGGTTCTTGTAGCGTGGGTTAGGCGCGCATCTTTCGCGCGCCGTAACCCACCAATCTACGGCGGATTACGCTGCGCTAATCCGCCGTACGTGGTTGCTGTCAATCGCCGGTGCTGGATCAATCAACACGGCGGCGGAGGCGCCTGGGCGAGCTTCGGGTCGATCGCCTTGAGGCCTTCCGGCCATGTCAATTGCTGAAAATCTATTTTCTGCTCGGTCATCTTCTCTGCCTGCGCCCATCGGCTCAGGCTGCAGAAGTCGTCGTAATAGATTTTGTCGAGCGCAAGCGGCCGCGTATTGGTGTCCCATTGCTCGCGCGTCGCCTTCTCGCTGAGATCGAGCTTGGCCTTTGCATAGGCGGCAACCGCTGCAAAATCCTTCTCCGCAACATCGCGGCCCTTCATGGTCGCGCGCAGCCAGCGCACCGCGGTATCCCTGCCGACAGGGGAGGCGAGCCAGTCCGGCCGCGCACCGGCAACCAGATAGCCTTGGATATAGCCGCTCGCGTCGGTGAGATAGTGGGCCTTGTCCGGGCAGATCTCGAGCGTGCGCGAGCCGACCGGCTGCCAGATGAAGAAAGCGGCGATCTCGCCGCCGCACAATGCCGTGGGCAGCACCTGCGTATCCAGGTTCTTGACCGCGACTTTCGATGTGTCTACGCCGTTCTTGCTCAGGTATTCGGAGATGAACCACGATCCCGTGGATCCAACCCGTGTCGCGACCGTCTTGCCAAGGAGGTCCTGCGGCCGAGTGATGCTCTTTTGCGCAACCGCGACGTAGCCTTTGGCGTCCCGCTCGATCACGGCGATGGTGCGGTAATCGCCCTTCACGCGAAAGAAATACTGCACGCTGGGGAGGTCGCCGGTCATGACAATATCGCCCTGTCCGGTCTGGAACGCCTGGAATGCGGTCGTCCCCGAGGGAAACAGCCGGTAGGCGACGTCGAGCCCTTCCTGTTGGTAGAAGCCCTTCTCCAGCGCCATCCAGATCGAATCGTTGTTGACGGAGGGCTGCCCGAACAGCGTCATCTTCAGCGCCGGCTGTTGCGTGCTTGCCGGCGCCGACTGCAGCAGAACGCAGGCTGTTGCGGCTGCAAGCACGATCGGGAGCCTGCGCATGCGATACTCCATGGTGCATTCCCCTTATGTCATCGCGATATAGAACATGTAGCGGGCAAGAACCCGGTCGACGAAGAAGCGAAACAGCCGGTCCACGGCAAATCCGAGGATGCAGATCGTGAGCAGCGCCACGAAAATGCGATTGGTCTGCAGCAGCAGAGACGATTTCTGCAGCAGGTATCCGATACCGGAATCGGCGGCAAGGATCTCGGCCGGGATGATGCTCATGAACGAGGATGCCATGGCAACCCGCATTCCGGTCACGATGTAGGGAACCGCGGAAGGGATCATTACCAGCACGAAAATCTGCAGGCGACTGGCGCCGAGGCACTCGGCGGCGCGCTGGCGGGCGATCGGCGCGCGCCACACTCCCGCCGTCGCATTGACGAGCACGATGAAGAAGGTGCCCCAGAAAATCAGGAAATATTTTGACATCTCTCCGATGCCGAACCAGATCACGGCGATCGGGATCATGGCCGTGGGGGAGAGATAGCGCAGGAGCTCCATGATCGGATCGAGCAGGTCGTGCAGAACCCTGATACGGCCGAGCAGCACGCCGAGCACGATACCGGCGAGCGAGCCGGAGAGAAATCCCACCAGCACCCGATGCATGCTGATGGAGACGTCCGCAAGAATCTCCCCGCTCATGAGCATCGGGATGGCGGTACGGATGACCTCGAGCGGCGGCGGGATCAGGAACGGATTGAAGACGAAGGTGGATAGGAGCTGCCAGACCGCAAACGCGATCAGCAGCGACGCGGCCGCGAGCAGGATCGGGCGCCGGGTGCCGCTGCGCCGGGCATCGGTCGGCTTCAAAGCGACGCGGGCCCGTCTCGTCTGTGCGCTGCGCAATGCGCTTAGTTCGGGCACGCCTATGCTCCTAACCCGCCGGGTCATGCTCGAGCTGTTCCGAGCGGGCAATGTCGGGCGCGAGCCACGCCTCGATCTCGCCAAAGAGCCCTGCGGCTTTCGGATTGGCGAGGTCGCGCGGGCGCTCAAGCCCGACCTCGATCACGTTCGTGATAGTGGAACGGGGGCCGGCCGACATGATGCCGATGCGATCCGCCAGCAGGATCGCCTCCGCGATATCGTGCGTGACGAAGACCACCGTCTTGCCGGTGCGCTGCCAGATCGCGAGCAGCACGGCATGCATCCTGCGGCGGGTGAGCGCATCGAGCGCGCCGAACGGCTCGTCCATCAGCAGGATCTCCGGCTCGACCGCGAGCGCGCGGGCGATCTGCAGCCGCTGTCGCATCCCGCCGGAAAGCTGCGAAGGAAATTTGTCGCGATGGCGATCGAGCCCCACCATCTGCAGATAGCGCTCGATGATGGCGTCGCGTTGCAGCCGCGGCACCTTGCGCACGCGCAGTCCGAAACGGACGTTCTCCTCGACCGTAAGCCAGGGAAACAGCGCGGAGCCGGCGTCCTGGAAGAACATGACGCGCTCGCGTCCCGCGCGCGTCACGGCAACCTCGTCTGCCGTTACTGACCCCTCCGAGGCCGGCTCGAAGCCGGCAAGGATATTGAGGAGGGTCGATTTGCCGCAGCCGGAGGGGCCGAGCAGGCAGAAGAGCTCGCCTTTGTTGATGACGATATTGACTCCCTCGAGCGCCACATAGGGAGCATGCCCGCCGCTATAGACCTTGCGAAGGCCGGCAAGGCGCAACAAAGCTATTGCCTCCGGGAGCAGCAGGAGCGCGAACGCAAAAACGTAGGGCGGCCCTTTCCGAGTGTCAACGAACCCCATCGTTGCTAAATTCGTACTTGGAGTCGTTTAGTCCGAGCAGGGGTGATGACCAGCAGCTCTTCAAGCCATGCGCGCCGGCGAGTGATCGATTTTCACGCCCACGTGGTCGTGCCGCAGGTGTACGAGCTGGCAGCGGAGCACAATGTCTTCTCCGAATTGCCGACCGATCCCGGTGTCACCGACGAGATGCGCGAGGGCATCAGGACGCGCGCCAAGCTCGTGCTTGGTCGTATGAGCGATATCAGCGAGCGAATCGGCAGGATGGATGCCATGGGCGTGGACGTGCAGGTGCTCAGCGCAAGCCTCGTCCATCAGGGGTTGGAATGGGCGGACGCGCAGCTGAGCCTGCGGCTTGCCCGCACGACGAATGACTGGATCGCGCGCGCCGTCGCAACGAGCCCAGCCCGCCTGGTCGGGCTTGGCACTCTGCCGCTGCACGTTCCGGCGCTGGCGGTTGCTGAACTCGAGCGCTGCATGCGGGAGCTTAAGCTCAAGGGCGTGGCGATCTCGACCGCCACCGCAGGAATGGAGCTCGGCGATCCGGCCCTGCGCGCGTTCTGGGCCAAGGCGGAGGAGATGTGCGCCGTGGTCTACATTCATCCCGGCGGCAATCGCGACCGGCGGTTCAAGCGCTTCCACCTGTGGAACAGCGTGGGGCAAGCGTTCGAGGAGGCAATGGCGATCTCGTCGCTGATGTACGATGGCGTGCTGGAAGCCTTCCCGAATCTCAGAATTTGCGTCTCCCACGGCGGTGGCTACATGCCCTATTACATGGGACGCATCGATCGGAACTACGCCGAGAAGGCCAATACGCGCCTCCACATGAGCAAGCCGCCGATCGCGTATCTGCGCATGCTCTATTTTGACAGCTGCGTCTACGACCGCGCGGTGCTGGGACATCTGGTGGAGAAGGTGGGGGCAGACCGCGTGGTGCTCGGATCGGACTACCCCGTGGGCGAGGCGCGGCCGGTCGAGTTCGTGACCGGCTGTGGCGCGTTGTCGGACGCGCAGAAGGAGGCAATTCTCGGCACCAGTGCCGCCGCGCTGTTGGACCTGGACCGGACGTGATCATGGACGAACGGCTGGTCAATCCGATCTCCACGCGCGAGCTCGAGCGCCGGTGGTCGGCCGTGCGCAAAGCCATGGACGAGTGCGGCATCGAAGCCCTCGTCATGCAGAACAACAACGACTGGCTCGGCGGCTATGTGCGATGGTTCACGGATACGCCGCTGAGCAATGGCTATCTCCGCACGGTGATCTTTCCCGCCTGCGAGCGCATGACGGTCGTCGATATGGGCGCGCGCGGTGCCTCGCGCAGGGTCGATGCCGGCGATGAGGCCAACCGAGGCGTGGGCGAAATTCTGTTCACGCCCTCCTTCACCTCGGTTGCCTATACGGACGATTACCAGGCGGCGCTCGTCGCCGCCGATCTCAAGCGGCATGGGTACCGTACCGTGGGCTGGATCGCAGCCGGGGCGATGCCGCACCGGTTCGTGCAGCGCATCGAGTGCGAGCTGGAAGGGGTCGCGCGCTTCGTCGATGCGACCGAGCTCGTTGACTGCATCAAGGCGATCAAGAGCCAGGAGGAGCAGGACCTCATCCGCAAATGCGCGCAGATGCAGGACGAAGTGTTCCGGCGGGTGATCGCAAAGATACGACCCGGAATGACCGGCAACGACGTCACGGCGCTGGCGCAATATGAGGGGCGGCTGCTCGGCAGCGAGCAGGGCCTTTTCCTCGGCTCCGCAGCGCCGCTGGGGCAGGCTTCGCGGTTCGTCGATCGCCACCTGCAGGGCCGCAGGATAGCGGCCGGCGAGCACTTCACGCTGCTGATCGAGAACAACGGCCCCGGCGGCTTCTACACGGAAATCGCGCGGACCATCGTGCTGGGCAAGGCATCGAACGAGCTCATCGACGGTTTCGAAGCCATGAAGGAGGCGCAGGCCCATACGCTCGCGCTGCTCAAGCCGGGCGCCTCGTGTGCCGAGGTCGCGCAGCGCCACGACGACTACATGCGCGCTCGGGGGCTGCCGCCGGAGCTGCGGCTCTATGCGCACGGCCAGGGCTATGACCTGGTCGAGCGGCCGCTGCTGCGCGCGGACGAGACCATGACGCTTGCGCAGAACATGAACCTTGCGGTTCATCCCGGCTACGAGACCCAATCGATCTTCGCGGTGATCTGCGACAACTATCTCGTCGGCGCGGACGGCCCAGGGGATTGCCTGCACGCCACGCCCAAGCAGGTCTTCGAATTGTGAGCGCCATTGACGTGCTGAGCATCGGCACCTTTCCCGATGCCACCAACGCCGAGCTCGCGCGCCGTTTTGCAGTCCATCGCTATTTTCAGGCGCCGGCGCTGGACATGCTTGCGCCTGAGCTCAAGGCACACATCCGCGCCATCGCGACCGAGGCCAATCGTGGCGCCTCCCGCGCGCTGATTGAGGCGCTGCCAAAGCTCGAGCTGATCGCCGTCTTCGGCGTCGGCACCGACGCCGTTGATCTCGCAGCCGCGCGCGAGAACAAGATAAGCGTGACCAATACTCCCGGCATACTGTCCGACGAGGTCGCCGACCTCGCGATCGGACTGATGCTGGCCTCAGCGCGCCAGATTCTATTTGCCGACCGCTACGTTCGGGATGGCACGTGGGCGGCAAAAGGGCCGATCCGGCTCGGCCGCAGCGTCGGTGGTAAGACTATGGGCGTGCTCGGCCTTGGCGGGATTGGCCGCGCCATCGCCGATCGCGGCGGGGCTTTGCGCATGCGCGTGCTCTACCACGGGCCCCGTCGCAAGCCCAATGTGCCGTATCTCTATGTCGCCGATCCGGTCGAGCTCGGGCGCGCGAGCGATTACCTCATGGTGGCCTGCGCCGGCGGACCGCAAACGCGCCATCTCGTGTCCGCTGCGGTGATCGAGGCGCTCGGTCCGAAGGGTACGCTCATCAATGTGGCCCGCGGCAGCGTCGTGGATGAGGCTGCGCTCATTGCGGCGCTGCGGGACGGGCGACTTGGCTACGCTGCGCTCGACGTGTTCGACAGCGCGCCGAATCCTTCCCCCGATCTCCTGAAATTGCCCAATGTCATCGTGCAGCCGCACCATGGCAGCGCCACGGTCGAGACCCGCACCGCCATCGGTCAGCTGATGATCGACAACCTGGCCGCCCATTTCGCCGGTCGGCCGCTGCTCACGCCAGTGCTTCCCCACTTTCCTTCCCCGCTTGCCGGGGAGCGATAGGGCAGGGCGGACCGTATGGCGCAGGCACAGATCGTCGTAGATGGGGTGAGCCACCTCTATCGACCTCCCAGCGGGCGGCAGGTTAGAGCGCTGGAGGAGGTCTCGCTCAACGTCGCCAATCGCGAGTTCGTTGCGCTGCTGGGCCCCTCGGGCTGCGGCAAGTCGACACTGCTTTACCTGATCGGCGGCTTTCTGCCGATCGAGACCGGCAGCATCTTCATCGACGGCGCGCCGGCCGGGGCACCCGGCCCCGACCGCGGCATCGTGTTCCAGCACTTTGCGCTGTTTCCCTGGAAGACCGTGCGCGGCAACGTTCTTTACGGCCTCGAGCGCATGCGGCTTGCACGCGCGGAGCGCGAGCGACGCGCGCAGTCTTTCATTGACCTTGTCGGCCTCACCGGCTTCGAGGACAGCTATCCCTCGCAGCTCTCCGGCGGGATGCGTCAGCGCACGGCGATTGCCCGCACGCTCGCGTTCGATCCGAAGATCCTGCTCATGGACGAGCCGTTCGGCGCGCTGGACGCCCAGACCCGCAGCCTGATGCAGTCGGAGCTCCTGGGCATCTGGCAGCGCGCGCGCAAGACCGTGATCTTCGTGACCCATGACGTCCAGGAAGCGGTCTATCTGGCCGAGCGAGTGGCGGTCATGTCCGCGCGCCCCGGACGGATAAAAACCATTGTCGATACCAGGTTCGACAAGAATGACAGGAGCATCTTCAAGGCCAAGGCTTTCGTGGAGAAGGTGGACGAGATCTGGAATCTGGTGCGCAGCGAGGCGATCAAGGCGCAGAAGGGAGGCGCGCTGTGATCCGACATGGTCCCTTGGCCCCGTTGCAGCGCTATCTGCCGCTCCTCCTCATTGCGCTCGCCTGGGAGATCGCGGCCCGCACCGGCGTGGTGTCCACGCTCGCGCTGCCGCCCTTGAGCGCGGTGGCTGCGGCCTGGGTCCGCCTCGTCAAGGACGGCGAGCTCATTGGCAATGGCGTCGCATCGTTGTGGCGGTTGGGTGCCGGGCTCATGTTGGCGGTGGTGATCGGAGCCGTGCTCGGTATCTTCATGGCCTGGTGGCGCCCGGTGAACGCGATCGTCGGCCCCCTGGTCGAGATGTTTTATCCCATGCCGAAATCGGCCTTGATCCCGGTCACCGTGCTGTGGCTCGGCTTCGGTAACGGCTCCAAGATCCTGCTCATTTTCCTCGGCTGCATGCTCCCGGTGACGATCGGGGCATTCAACGGCGCGCGGTCGAGCGAACAGGCGCTGGTGTGGTCCGCGCGCAGCATGGGGGCAAGCCGGCTGCGCGTGCTGTGGGATGTGGTGGTGCCGAGCGCGCTGCCGGAGCTGCTCAACGGCATCCGTACCGCGCTCGCGCTGTCCTTCATCCTGATGGTGAGCTCGGAGCTGATCGCAGCCCAGAACGGGCTTGGCAACCTGATCGGGTTCCTGGGAGCGAACGGCAGCTACGATGCAATGTTCGCGGTCGTGCTCACGGTGGCGCTGCTCGGCTTCATCGCCGACCGCCTCTATCTTCTCCGGGCGCGCAGGATGCTTCGGTGGCAGGCATGACGCGAAAGATCGGTGGCGGATCCTCAGCTGAAACGAGGCGCGAGCCGGCTCCTTATCGCGTGCTGTGGGCGGCCGGTCACGGTATGGTTCGCCTCGGCCCAATTATCGCGCTTGCCGCTGCCTGGGAGCTCGCGGCGCGGTCAGGTGCGATGACGCCGTTCATGCTGCCGGCGCTCAGCGCCGTCATCGAGCGCATCTGGCATGATCTCATCGCCGGCGATCTTCCCATCAACACGGCGGAAACGCTCTATCGCGCGCTGGCCGGCTTTTTGATCGGGGCCATCGCCGGCATAGGGCTGGGCATGGCCATGTCCCGCAATGGCCTCGCGCACTGGTTCTTCGATCCCGTCATCTCGGCCGGCTTTCCCATGCCCAAGATCGCTTTCCTGCCGGTCGTCATCCTTTGGCTCGGCGTCTACGACGTCTCCAAAATCTCGATGGTGTCAGTGGAGGCGATCTTTCCCGTAGTCACGGCGACCGTCGTCGGACTGCGGGGAGTCGAGCGCGAGCTCATCTGGTCGGCGCGCAACATGGGAGCAGGCGAGCGCGAACTGCTTTGGCAGATATCGCTTCCCGCTGCGCTGCCGCAGATCATCACCGGGCTGCAGGTCGCGCTGCCGATCGCGCTGATCGTGGCTATCGTCACCGAGATGTACATGGGCGGCTACGGGCTCGGCGGCGCCATGAACACCGCCTCGCGCTTTGCCGATTCGCGCGGAGTGTTCGCCGGCATCGTGGAGATCGCCGTGATCGGTTACGTCATGGTGAAGGCCATGAGCCTGGCGCGCAAGCGCCTGCTGCTTTGGCATCAGGAGGCGGTGGCGCCGAGCACGGTGTGATTGCCGGCGACAGGACGAATTATGCGTAGCGGCGCCCCAGCCGGCGGATGATCCTGCTCAGCATGGGCTCCCTGACCTTCTTGGCGGCCTCAGCGGCCGTGAGCCACCTGACCTTGCGTTCCTGCTTTTCCGGCCACTGCTTGCGCTGTCGCTTCACCTCGAGCGGGAAGACGCGCACTTTACACTCTATCATCTTGCCGTTCTTGAGCCGCTTCTCGTAGGAGAAGGAGCCGAGCGCACGCTTGCCGATCGCCCCGATGACACCGGCCTCCTCGAATGCCTCCCGCGCAGCCAGCCGGCGCGGCGACTGGCCCTTCTTCGGCCACCCCTTTGGGATGATCCAGCGCCGTGTCTCGCGTGAGGTGACGAGCATGAACTTCGCGCCAGAGCCGTTGCTCACCCGGTAAGGCAAGGCACCGTACTGAACTCGCCTTGCGCTTCCACTCCTGCTCGAGCTGCGCATTAGGCCGTACTCCTGACAACGCCGACCTCAAGCATTATGGTCACGCTGCCGGAGTAACGCAATTTGTTTGCTGAGCTTAAAGGCATGAATGCGACTCTTTGCTCCGGTCGCAACTCGCTTTCAACCGACCAGGACGTTGCTGAACTGCCAGGGATCGCCCTGGTCGAGGATCTCGGGGAAGAGCTCGCCCCGCCCGGCGAGCGGCGTCCAGTCGGTGTAGCAGCCCATGACATTGCCGAGGTAGGGACGCTGGATCTCGAGACAACGCCGAAAATCCATCTCGTCGGCTTCGACAATGCCGCGCTCGGGATTTTCCAGCATCCAGACGATGCCGGCGAGCACGGCCGAGGTCACCTGCAGGCCGGTCGCGTTCTGATAGGGCGCAAGCGCGCGGGTCTCCTCGATGGTGAGCTGGGAGCCGTACCAGTAGGCATTCCTGCCGTGGCCGTAGAGGAGGACGCCGAGCTCATCCATGCCGTCCACGATGTCGTCCTCGGAGAGGATGTGCCAGGTGTCCTGCGGCTTCCACTGCCGGCCTGCCATCTCATGCAGCGAAAGGACCGCGTCGTCGCAGGGGTGATAGGCATAGTGGCAGGTCGGCCGGTAGACGACCTCTCCGTCGCGGCGCAGCGTGAAATAGTCCGCGATCGAGATCGATTCGTTGTGGGTGATCATCCAGGCGTGCTGCGCCTCCGCGCTTGGGGTCCATGACCGCACGCGCGTGCCCGCGCCCGGGCGCAGCAGGTAGATGGCGGCGTCGCAGCCGAACCCATGGTGCTGACCGCCGGGCGGCAGGCTCTTTTCGTGCGTGCCCCAGCCCAGCTCGGACGGCTGCAATCCCTCGGCCACGAAGCCCTCTACCGACCAGGTATTGACGAACTTGCCGCGCGGCTTGGGATGGCGGGCGCGCTGGGTGTCGCGCTCGGCGATGTGGATGCCTTTCACGCCCGCGCGCTGCATCAGCGCGCCCCACTCCTCGCGCGTGCTCGGCTGCTGGTGCGGGGTGCCGAGGTCGCGGGCAATGTCGAGCAGGGCCTGCTTGACCATCCACGAGACCATGCCGGGATTGGCGCCGCAGCAGCTCACTGCGGTGACACTGCCGGGCCGGCGCCGGCGCAGGTCGAGAATGCCTTCCCGCAGCGCGTAGTTCGATCGCGCCGAAAGGGAGAGCGAGCGGTTGGTATAGAGACCCGGCCAGGGCTCGACCACCGTGTCGAGGTAGAAGGCATCAACGTCCTTGGCGAACGCCATCAGGTCGACCGAGGAGGTATCGACAGAAAGGTTGACGATCATGCCGCGACCGGGTCCGGTGGTGAGAAAGGGTGTGAGCAGGTCGCGGAAATTCGCCTTCGTCACCGACTCGTGCACGAAGCGCAGCGACCTGCCGTCGAGCAGGTGCCGGTTCTCGTCATCGGGTGCGATGACCACGAATTTCGATCGATCGAACCCGATATGGCGCTCGATCAGCGGCAGGGTGCCGCGGCCAATCGATCCGAAGCCGACCATGACGATCGGACCTTCGAAGCGGGCATGCAGAGGCCAGGATTCGGTCACACGGGTCATTGCGTTCATATGGTCTGCTCCTGCGCCGGGCGACGCCCGCCCGCTCAGATGTGATAGGTGGGAAGCGGCGCGAACCCGTTGAACGCGACCGAGGCGTAGGTCGCGGTGTAGGCGCCGGCGCCGTCGATGAGCACCTTGTCGCCGATCTCGAGGCTGATCGGCAGCTCATAAGGCTTCTTCTGATAGAGCACGTCGGCCGAATCGCAGGTCGGACCGGCCAGCACGCAGGGCGCCACCGGGTCGCCGTCGTGCGGCGTACGAATCGGGTAGCGGATCGACTCGTCCATGGTCTCGGCAAGCCCGCCGAACTTGCCGATGTCGAGGTAGACCCAGCGCACCTCGTCGCGCTCGCTCTTCTTCGAGATGAGCACGACCTCAGCCTCGATCACGCCCGCATTGCCGACGAGGCCGCGTCCCGGCTCGATGATGGTCTCCGGGATGCGGTTGCCGAAATGTCTGCGCAGCGCGCGAAAAATCGAGCGGCCATAGGTCTCGACCGCCGGTACTTCCTTCAGGTACCTGGTGGGAAAGCCGCCGCCGAGATTGACCATGGACAGGTTGATGCCACGCTCGGCGCAGGCGCGGAAAATCGCCGCAGCCGATTTCAGGGCATCGTCCCAGGCCTGGGTGCGACGCTGCTGCGAGCCCACATGGAACGATACGCCCCAGGCCTCGAGCCCGCAGCGATGCGCGTGCTCGAGCACCTCGACCGCCATCTCCGGGTCGCAGCCGAACTTGCCGGAGAGCGGCCACTCGGCTCCGGTGCAGTCGAACAGGAACCGGCAAAAGACTTTGGCCCCGGGCGCCGCGCGGGCGACCTTGTCGACCTCAGCGTTGCAATCGACGGCAAACAGCCGCACGCCGAGCGCCCAGGCGCGCGCGATGTCGCGCTCCTTCTTGATTGTGTTGCCGAACGAGATGCGCTCCGCAGGGGCACCGGCCGCGAGCACCATCTCGATCTCCGCGACCGAGGCGGTATCGAAGCAGGAGCCGAGCGAGACCAGGAGCTTGAGCAGCTCGGGAGCAGGATTGGCCTTCACCGCATAGAATACGCGGCTGTCCGGGAGCGCCTGAGCAAACGTCTCGAAATTTTCGCGAACCACGTTGAGATCGACGACGAGGCAGGGTCCGTCCTCGCGGCGGTTGCGCAGGAATTCGCGGATGCGCTCGGTCATGGCGCTCTCCTCACCTACAGCGGCCCGTGGGCCGGGTGAATTTCAGGCGGCAGGCGCGCTTTCAGCCGGTAGAGAGCGGCACCGCGCCGGATGACGAGCGATTGCCTCGCGCGCCGACGCAGAGCCGATCACACCTGCCGAACGCGCGCGTTGCCCGCCCGGCGTTCGCTGGTGAGGAACCCCGCATCTGCCGTGCGATGGAGACACGACAAGCGCCGATGGTTGCTCACCCGGGATGCTGGCTTGGATTGGAGCGGGAGATCCCGTTCCGCCCGTCAGGCAAGGATGGACAAGCCTCTTCGGTGTTGACCTTTGGAGGGCCAACGAGACCAAAAAAGCCCGCTCCGTCGTTGCTTTAAGCCGCGTCCCCCGTTGAGCGCGGGGTGCGCCGGTTTCGCCTCCGGCTGCCGGTCACGGTGCTAAGGAGCTTGACTCGCTTCCTCAGGCGGCTGTCCGGCCTCTTGTCCGGATGCCCACCGACCGACACACGGCCACAGGCACGTGCGAAATTGGGCAACGCGGCACATAATCGTTGTTGTACTCGCTTGCAAGAATTTTTTGCGCGAGAACGCATTTTTTCAGTCCGCGATCCTCGAGACGGGGGCGCGCGCGACTCTAGTGCGTCGCCCCGTTATGGGACTCACAAGTGAAGAGGGCACGATAACTGTGAACTCGCTTGCGGCTCTGATTCCGCAGGAGAGGGCAGCTATGATTAAGGCTCGTCCGGTGGCGGGACGCTTGGATCAATGTACGCGGCCTCCTGATATCGCAAGCCGGGACGCAGCCGCAGGCCCTTGGGAAAGCCTTCGAACAGCCGCAACAGCCGGCGTTCCCGCCGCCGCCCGCGCTCATCCTCGGCGCTTTGCGGCGCGAGGATCGAAGCCGCGACCAGGTTGCCAACGATCTGTCCCACGCGAGCCGCCAGTGCGTTGCCATGATCGGAAGGCGCGGCAAAGGTGATGACGCGGCCGCCGTGCTGGCGCTCCACGAAGGGGTAGTCATCGAGCGTGTAGTAGATCGCGCCCGACCAGGCGCTCCGGATGTCCTGCTCGGTGAGTCGGCGCAGGGCCGGAAATATCCTTTGTGCCTCTCCCAGGGTCCTTTGGGCGATTCGGTGCGTGATCTCCGGCGACGTTTCCGGGGTCTCCTCATAGCCCATGTACAGACGCCGGCCGTGACGCCGGGCGTAGAAGCAGGGATCGCGCGTATCGGAGAGGACTCTTTCGGAGGCGAGCACGTCGGCCCCGTCCGGCAGCTCCACCTCGACCACGTAATCGTAGGTGAAGATCGCCCGCTCGCCGATGTCGCCGTTGATATGGCGGGCATAAGCATTGGCCATGAACAGGTTGCGCGCGCGAATGGCCGCGCCATTGCCGCAGAAGACCGTCATGTGGTCATCGGAAAAGTCGAGCGCCTGTGCCTCGGTGTCCTGAAAGAAGCGCACGCCGCGCTTGCTCAGGGACCGCGCCAGCCCATGGAGCAGCTTGCGCGGCCGAAAGCTGCCGCCAAAGAGGTCGATGACCCCGCCGGCATACACATCCTCGGCGGTGCCGCAGCGCTTCCGGAACGTCTGGGCAGACAGGACGCGGTAGAACGGCCGCCGCCTTCCGGGCGCAGAGGGCATCATGGCGCCCAGATTGCTCGCCTGCATGAATTCGTAGCTGGCCTGCAGGTCGGCCAGATCCGCTTCCGTCACCGCTGCAATCGCCGCGCCGTGCTGCAGCGAAGCGCGCAGATTGTAGTCGTGATTGAGCTGCGCAAGCCGCAGGCATCCCTCGACCGTGCGCCGCAGGAACGCCCGTACCCTGCGCTGCGCCTGCAACAGCGCCCGCTCCCCGCGGGCGCCGCGTTCCTGCTCCTGGCGGGCGAGCTCCGCGATCATGGTGTCGACGGGCTTGACCCAGCCGGTGAGAAATTGTCCGGCGTTGAGGCCGGAGGCGGCCTCTTTGCCAAACTCGCCCTTTTCGATCACGATGACATCAAGGCCCCGCCGCATGGCCGCTTCCGCGGCGCTGAGCCCGGAGAGGCCGCCGCCCGCGATCAACAGCTGGCAGGCGAGGCTCTCGGCCGCAGCGGAGGGCGGCGAGAACGCCCGCACGTCCTCATCGTATGCCGTAGGAAAGCCAGTCTTGGAGTCCGGCATGCGACTCACCTGCACCAGTCGCGCAATCGAGTTTCAAAAGAGGAGCATCGGCGATGACGATCCCGATTGAGCAAGCCACGATAAATCTCGCCGTTGCGCTGGGGCTCAGCGCGGTGATCGGCTTTGAGCGTCAGTGGCGCAACCGGCTCGCCGGCCTGCGCACGAATACACTCGTTGCGCTCGGTGCCGCCACCTTTGTCATTTTTTCGACCCTGAGTCCGGGAGAGTCGAGCCCGACCCGGGTGGCGGCCCAGGTGGTCTCGGGCATCGGGTTTCTCGGGGCCGGCCTCATCTTCCGTGAAGGGCTCAGCGTGCGTGGGCTCAACACGGCGGCCACGCTCTGGTGCTCAGCCGCGATAGGGGTTCTGGCTGGAGCCGGCGACCTCCTTTACGCCACGGTGGCGACGGGCTTCGTCGTATTTGTCAATCTTCTTCTGCGCCCGATCGTGAGCTTCATCAACCGGCAGCCGCTGGGCGCAACCGAGATCGAGACCGGCTATCTGGTGTCGGTCACCTGCCGCAACGCCGACGAGGCGCACATTCGCGCCCTGCTGCTGCAGGGCTTTGCCGTGTGCGGCCTGGCCTTGCACCGGATCGACAGCAGCAATCTTGCGGACTCCGGTCAGGTTGCAGTGACCGCCTCGGTCACCGCTTCCCATCGGATCGATGCCGAAGTCGAGAAGATCGTCGGCCGCCTGAGCCTCGAGCCCACGGTGTCGGCGGCTCGCTGGCAGGCTGAGGCGCACCTCGAGGGTGAAAGCCACCCGCCAATGAAGTTGTCCGGAATGACTTCAGTTTGAAGCGGAATCACATCTCTACCTGGCCGCCGAGCTCGATGACCCGGTTCGGCGGAATTCGGAAAAATTCCGTTGCCGGCAGTGCGTTGCGGTGCATGGTCTCGAATACCTTGCACCGCATGGCGCCGAACCGCGATTTCCTGGCCGGCACGATCGTGACCCTGCCGACGAAGAACGATGTTTCCATCATGTTGAAGCTCAACCCGAGAGGGCCGCATCGCTCCAGCACCCTGGGAACGTTCGGATTTTGCATGAAGCCGTAATAGGCGATCGCGGAATGGAAGTTGCCGCCGAGATGCGTGATCTCGACGCGCTTCTCGGGCGCAACACGAGGAATATGCCGGGTGATGACGTGCAACAGCACGATGCGCTCGTGAAGCACCTTATTGTGCTTGAGATTATGGAGGAGCGGCACCGGCACCACGTCGACGCGGCTGGTCATGTAAACGGCGGTACCTGCGACCCGCGACTTGTTTTGAACCTGAGCGATGAAATCGTTAAGTGGTAGCGTATCGCGCTCGAGCTTGTGCGCGAGCGCGACGCGGCCTTGCCGCCATGTCGACATGACGAAATAAAGGCTGGCGCCGACCACCAGCGGCACCCAGCCGCCCTCGACCACCTTCATCATGTTGGCGGCAACGAATGTGAAGTCGACGATGACGAACAGTCCGGCGACCGCGATGCTCAAAGGCAGGCTCCACCCCCACACCTCGCGCATGGCGATGAACATTAGCAGCGACGTCAGCAACATGGTCATTGCGACGGCAATGCCGAATGCGGAGGCGAGATTGTCCGACGAGCGAAAGCTCAGTGCCAACCCGAGGGTGAGTACCATCAAGGCCCAGTTGACGAAGCCCACATAGATCTGGCCATAGCCTTCTGACGACGTCTGGGTGATGTGCAGCCGCGGGCACAAGCCGAGCTGGATGGCCTGGCGGGTCATCGAGAACGTGCCGCTGATGATGGCCTGGCTCGCGATGATGGTGGCGGCAGTGGCGAGCGCCACCAGCGGCAGCTGCAGGAGCGGCGGACACAGAACGAAGAACGGGTTAGCGCTGGGCGCGACCTCACCCTCGACCACAACGGCCGTCTGGCCGGCATAATTGAGCAGCAAGGTCGGCAGCACCAGCCCGTACCAAGCAAGCCTGATCGGCTGTGGGCCAAAATGGCCCATATCGGCATAGAGCGCCTCCGCGCCGGTCGCACAGAGGAAGACGCCGCCGAGCACCAGGAAGCCGGTCCAGCCGTGGCCGAACAGGTAGCCGAATCCGTAGCGCGGATCGACCGCGGCCAGCACGCCGGGATGGTGCAGAATGCCGAGCAGCCCGAGCACCCCGATGCTCCCGAACCACAGCGTCATGATCGGCCCGAACAACGCGCCGATGCGGGCGGTACCAACTGGCTGCAAGGCGAACACAGCCACGAGGACAATGACGGAGAGCGGCAGCACGTAGGGTGCAAAATCCGGTATCGGTCCCTTGAGCCCTTCGAGCGCGCTCAGCACTGATATCGCCGGCGTGATGGCGCCGTCGCCGTACAGCAGGGCCGCGCCCAGGATTCCAATGGCGATCACGCCCGGACGCTCGCCATGCTTGATGCCGAGCAGCGACATCAGCGCGAGAATCCCGCCCTCGCCGTCGTTGTCGGCGCGCATGACGATTGCCACGTATTTGATGGAGGTGGTGATGATCAGCGTCCACGTGATCAGCGAGAGCATCCCCAGCGCAGCCGCCGGGCTTGCCTCGCCACCCGCCCACTCGATCGCCGTCTTGAACGTGTAGAGCGGGCTCGTGCCGATGTCGCCGTAGACCACGCCGAGGGCGCCGAGTGCCAGGGCGGCGAGGTATCCGCGCTGGCGCGTCCCTGGCTGGTCCGTTGCCTCCGCAGCGGTGGTCATCGTGCACTCCTCACAGCGGAGGGCACGTTACCGCAGTTGCTGATCGGTCGCCATCGACGCGCAGGGATTGGCTCAGTGCACGGCCTCGCCGTGGACCGCGAGATCGAGGCCTTCCTGCTCCACATCGTCGGAAATGCGCAGCCCGATAAACACGTCGACGATCTTGAGGATGATCAGCGACACGATCGCGTCGTAGGTGAGGACGATGACGACGCCCATGAGCTGATTGACCACTTGCACGGCGTTGCCCTCGATCAGGCCCGGCATGCCGCCATAGGCTTCGACCGCGAACACGCCCGTGAGGAGCGCCCCGGCGATGCCGCCGAGGGCATGTACGCCGAACGCATCGAGCGCGTCATCGTAACCCAGCATGTGCTTGAGACCGGTGCAGCCCCAATAGCATACGATTCCGGCAGCGGCGCCGATGCATGCGGCGCCCATCGGACCGACAAACCCGGAGGCGGGCGTGATGGCGACGAGGCCCGCCACCGCGCCTGTACAGATGCCAATCACAGTCGGCTTGCCGCGCATTGTCCATTCCACAAGCATCCATACGAATCCGGCTGCTGCGGTCGCAATATGCGTCACCAACATCGCCATGCCGGCCTGCATGCCGGCAGATACCGCCGAGCCGGCGTTGAACCCGAACCAGCCGACCCACAGCAGCGAGGCGCCAATGAATGTCAGCACCATGTTGTGCCCTGGGCCCGTATCCTTGCGGGGCCCAAGCATGATGCACGCCATCAGACCGGCCACGCCGGAATTGATGTGCACTACGGTGCCGCCGGCAAAGTCGAGAACCTTTCGCCAGGCGTTCGGGTTGCCGGAGGAGAGAAAGCCGTCCGGTCCCCATACCCAGTGCGCGATGGGAGAATAGACCAGGAGCGCCCACAACCCGATGAACCACAGCATCGCGGAGAAATTCATGCGCTCGGCAAAGGCGCCGGCGATCAACGCCGGCGTGATGATGGCGAAGGTCAGTTGAAAACAGATGTAGACTGTCTCGGGGATGGTGGGCGCGAGCGGATTGGGGTTGCCAATGCCTTTTGCGACATCACTGACGATACCCTGCAGGAGGGCGCGGTCGAGGCCGCCGATGAAGGCGGTGCCCGCGCGGAACGCAAGACTGTAGGTGCAGACCAGCCAAAGGATGCTCACCAGGCAGGCGATGGCGAAGCTCGTCATAACGGTGTCGCCGACATTCTTCTTGCGCACCATGCCGCCGTAGAACAGGCCCAGGCCGGGCAGCGTCATCATCAGCACCAGCGCCACCGACGTGAGCATCCAGGCCGTGTCGCCCTGGTTGGGCGCACAGCTTTGGAGCACGGCCAATTTCGGATCGGCATTGCCTGCGCAGGGCGGCGGCGCCGATTGCGCCGTCGTCACCGGCGCTGCGCCGGCATGCTGCGCAAGACATCCGTCGACGGCCCACATGCACAGGACCAGGCCCAGAACCAGTCCACAAGCGACCGTGATGAATCTTGCCCTGCCTGGTGTCCTGAACGTCATCGGCCGGGCCCCTCCGGATGCAGCTTTGAGGTGAGGATGGCTACAGTGCCGCGGCATCTGTCTCGCCGGTGCGAATGCGCACCGCGCTGTCGATACCGAGAACGAAGATCTTTCCATCCCCGATGTGCCCGGTCTTTGCGGCCGTGGTGATGGCCTCGATCGTCCGCTCGACCTGCTCGCTTGGCACCGCCACCTCGATTTTGATCTTTGGGAGGAACGTCACCGCATATTCGGCACCGCGATAGAGCTCGGTATGGCCCTTTTGGCGTCCGTATCCCTTGACCTCGGTTATCGTCATTCCCTGCACACCAATCGCGTTGAGGGCGTTGCGCACGTCCTCGAGCTTGAAGGGCTTTATGACAGCAATGATGATTTTCATGAATCCAAACGAGCCCCGGTAAGTGGCAGCACCAGCACGATACTGCGGGCAGCGGCACTGGAAATCTGGAATCAAAGCGCGTGCCAGTTCCGACGCGCTCTGCAAGTGTCTGCGAATCAAAATGATTCAGGGCCGCGCGCGCATTCAATCCGGCGCACACAAGTTGACCATGATGCCCATAATTTCATCGCGGGCTGAATGTGATAAAATTACAACTTCCGGATTCTTTCACTCTTATCGCATCAAAAAACCAAGGCGCCCTGACGTCGGACGCCGTACCGTCACAACCTCGACTGAAGCTCTTCTCGCGCGTGCAAGGCCGCGCTGGTTCCGTGAGTTCGTGATGTGCGAGCGTCTGGCTGCGTGCGCAATCCTGGCTGCGCTTATGGCCGGGAACGCGGTCGCCGCCGATATCACATTGCCCACACGCAGGAGCGTATCCCCAATCGCTGCCTACGACTGGAGCGGCTTTTACATCGGCGGTCAGCTCGGCGCCGGTTTTTCCTATCGCAATTGGACGCTTGTCGACGGCGCGACGATGGAAGCCGGCGATGCGGCCATGCTCGGCGGCCAGGTCGGACTAAACTATCAGATTGGAAAGTGGGTGCTGGGTGCAGAAGCCGATCTCTCCTGGGGCAACCTCAAGGACGAGAGCATGTGCCCGGACGGCATTTTCACCTGTTGGACCAGGGAGAGCTGGCTGGGAACCGTGACCGGCCGCCTCGGGTACGCATTCGACCCGGCGCTGTTCTATCTCAAGGGCGGTGCCGCGTTCACGCGCGCCGACTATTACAAGACCGCGCAGCTTCCCTCCGCTCTGGACGAGAGCGGTGGTGGCCGAAGAACCGGCTGGACGGCTGGTGCCGGCATGGAATTCGCGCTCTGGAGGAGTTGGACGCTCAAGCTGGAATACGACTATCTCGCGTTCGGCTCACGTTCAGTTGCAATGACCAACATCGCAACCGGGATGCCGGTGGAGAACGCCATCCTGCGTCAGACGGCGCACGAGGTGAAGCTTGGGTTAAATTATCTGTTCAATGCCGGCAATTGGGCGCTCTTTCCTCCGCCGGGCAAGGCAAGCGAGCCCGAGCCGAAACGCAAAGGGTTGCCGGCGCCGCTCGATTCCCCGCCATTCCCGTCGGGGGATTGGCCGCTTGGCGGAAGCCAGCTGATTGGTGTGCCCGACACGGCCGTCGGACCATTGATGAAATGGCTTTATGATGGGCCGAACGGGCAGGCCTGGAAGGACAGTCGAATCAAGATCTATGGCTGGGGCGAGGTCGGGGCAAACGCCAGCACCTCATCGCAGTCGCTGCTGCCGGCCGGCTATCCCATCCATCCCGGCCGCGTCGAGCTCGATCAGCTCGCTTTCCGCATCGAGCGGCTGCCCGACACTGCCCAGAGCGATCACATCGATTGGGGCTTCAATGTCACCAATCTCTATGGGCTCGATTACCGCTACACGATCATGAAGGGCATTTTCAGCGATCAGTTGCTGAGCAAGAATCGCACCTATGGATACGACGTGCCGACGTTCTATGGAGATCTTTATCTTCCCTGGATTGCGCAGGGAATGAACGTGAGGGTCGGGCGATTTCTCTCTGTTCCCGATATCGAAACACAAATGGCGCCCGGCAACTATCTCTATACTCACTCGCTGCTCTACATTTTCGACCCTTTCACCCAGATGGGCGTCATGACCACGGTGAAGCTCAACGATCAGTGGCTCGTTCAGCTCGGCGCGCATTCCGGCAACGACGTTGCCCCCTGGGAGAAGACGGACGCCAAATTCACGCCGGTTGCATGCGTTCGGTGGACTTCCAGGGACAACAACGATTCGATCTATCCTTGTGTCAATTCCATCAACAACGGCAAATACGCCTACGACAACATCCAGATGTTCGTGACCACCTGGAGTCACAGGTTCAGCAACGCATGGAATATGCAGACGGAAGCCTATTACGTATATCAGCGGGATGTGCCGAGTGTCTTTGGACCGCTTCCGATCGAGCCGAACACCAGCGGAGCGGTATGTCCCTACGGCCAGGTCAGCTGCTTTGCGCCGGCGTGGTCAATCGTCAACTATCAGAATTTCAAGATCTCGAAGACCGATTATTTTGTCCTGCGCAACGAGTATTTCGACGACACGCGCGGCCAGCGCACGGGGACGCAGACGAAATACAGCACGCACAGTGTGGGCTGGGGCCACTGGTTCAACGCATGGGGCGACAACACCGGCCTGTTCCGGCCGGAGCTGAGATACGAGCATTCGTACAATGCGCCCGCCTACAATCTTGGGACAAGGAAGGACCAGTTGATCGTGGCGACCGACGTTATTCTTCTTTACTGACATTCGCGCGTGGGTCGGACTCGCTTCTTGCAATGTGGCGGCAATGCCACGCATGGAATTTTTTGATCACACGAGGTCGGATTCGACAGAAACGATGTCAGTTCATCGTGCCGGCGCCTTGTTGGAGCCGCCCCGGCTCCCATAAAGAGAGGTGAGCAAGCGACTGATTGCGCCGGCGGCTGCGGAGTGCCGCTTTGGCGCGAGGGGAACGAGGATGAGGGGGCATATTTTTAGCGGCGTCGCGCTCGTTGCGTCTCTCGCCTCGCAGGAAGCATGGGCGGGCGACATCTCGCTCGTCGCACCCACGGCAGCCGCGCCATCTGCCTGGGCATCGCCGGCGCCGTATCCGAACGACTGGGACAAGCGTATCGGCTACGACTTCTGGACGCGCCTCGTAAACTATTATGCGCTCGAAATGGGGCATGATGCAGCGCCGCCCGATCCGAGCGCGCCCGAGGGGCGCCGCAAGGGCTGGACTCCGGCGCCCGAAACTACACCGCCGTATCCGTTCAGCGAGTGGCCGTACGGCGGGGCAACCTCCATCGGCGTGACCAGACCCAACTCCGTGGACAGCCCGCTGATGGCGGCGCTCTCCAACTCCTATGCGGGCAAGGCGCTCAATGACGCTCACATCCAGATCTACGGCTGGGTCAATTTCGGCGGCAACGCCAGCACCAACACGGTGAAGCCCGGCGGCAACTGGCCCGCAGCCTACATGTATACCCCGAACACGGCCCAGCTCGATCAGGCCGTCATCTACATCGAGCGGCTGCCCGATACCGTGCAAAAAGATCATATCGACTGGGGGTTCCGGTTCTCCGCCATCTACGGCGAGAACTACCGATACACGACGGCTTACGGCATTGCGAGCTATCAGCTGCTCAATCACAACCTGGTCAATGGTTACGACTTTCCGATGGTTTATGGGGAGATGTACATCCCGTTCGTTGCCGAAGGCCTGTTGCTGCGCTTCGGCCGCTTTATCTCGCTGCCCGACATCGAAGCGCAGCTTGCACCGAACAACTACATGTACTCGCATTCCATGGCCTACAGTTTCGACAACTACACTAACACCGGTCTGCAGGCGACGCTCGCGCTGACCAAGAACTGGTTTGTTCAGTTGGGGCTCACGGCTGGGACCGAGGCGGCGCCGTGGCATCTGCACCAGTCAACGCCCAACCCATTCCCGAATGTCGTATTCCCCGGCACCACTATGCCGACCGATCCCGGGGCGAGGCCTTCAGTAACGGGCTGCGTGCGCTACCAGACCGACAGCGCCTATGACAATATCTACGTCTGCGCCGATGCCATCAACAATGGTACCTGGGGCTACAACAATCTCCAGTGGTACGGGATGACCTGGTACCACAAGTTCACGGAGAAGTTTCACGTCGCGTTCGAGGCCTACACCCTCAGTCAGAGGAATGTGCTCAATATCACCGATCCCGCCGGGATCATCGCCAACAGTGGCTATCCTTTTGCGCCCGGCATCATCCAGTTCAATGCGCCAAACTTCGCGAAATGCAGCGATCCCAATGTAATCACCTGCACGGCCCGGGTCGTTACCGCCCTGGCGTACTGGAACTACAGGGTCACGCCGCTCGACAACATCTCGCTGCGCACTGAATACTATCACGATGAGCAGGGCCAGCGCACCGGCACCGCAACCCGCTATGCCGATTTCGGACTTGGCTGGCAGCACTGGTTCTCGCCCCAGATCGAGGTGCGCCCGGAGGTGACCTACTACAAATCCTACAATGCGCCTGCCTTTAACGGCAATTTCAATGCCACGCCGGTCCCGATTCCTCCCAACAAATATTACACGTGGCTGTTTGCGTCGGACCTGATTTGGCACTTCTGATCAGAGGCAATGGCGGGAGCTCTGCACATGCGCGATAACAAGGGGAATACGAGCGGTCGTGTCTTGAGAAAGCTGATTGCCGCAAGCATTGCGCTCGCAGCGACGCCGGCAGCGGCCGCCGACCTGGCGGTCAAGCCGAAGGAGCCGGCGTTCACGGTCTACACCTGGACTGGCTTCTATGTCGGCATCCAGGGCGGCAGCGGCTGGAGCAGCGGCGTAATCCAGACCGATGCCCGGCCGTTCACCAGCGGCAGCTATCAGCCCAACGGCGGCGTGATCGGCGGCACGGTCGGATATAATCTCGAGCTCAATCGCATCGTGCTCGGTCTGGAAGCCGATGGCTCCGGCTCCTGGATCAAAGGGGACACCATCGGCACCGATCCACTCTCAGGTAACTGCGGTGGTGCGGTGCCGCGCTGCGTTTCCAAACTCGCATCGTTCGCGACCGTCCGCGCGCGCGTCGGTATTGCCATGGACAACGTGCTTCCCTACGCGACCGGCGGGCTCGCGGTCGGCTGGCTACATGGGCAGGAGGGCGATGTTGCAGGTAACGGCGCGTTCGGCGCCGGCACCTCCACAATTGCGGGCTGGACGTTCGGCTTCGGCATGGAGGCGATGTTCAACCAGCGCTGGTCGGCCAAGGTGGAGTACCTTTATCTTGATCTCGGCAACCACGTCATCTTCAACGACAATGTCGGCGGTACGATCTTTCCGGAAAGCATCAAATACGCGACCAACATCCTGCGTGTCGGCATCAACTACCGGTTCGGATACTGAAGCCGCCCGCGCGGTTGCTTTGTGCTGCGCACAGGCCGTTTACCGCCTCTATGGCAACAGAGCCGCGTTTTTCTTGTGCGGGGGCCTGATTAATCCTTGCCCAGGACAGGGTTTCCGATCATTCTTCCTGCATATGGGCGAGAGGCCCGCCATCGGAAACTTGACGCTCGTTCGGTTCCCAGAACGAGAGGAGGATGCGATGTCCAAGAGCATCGTCATGGCGCTTGTCATCCTATCGGCAGGCTTGCTGGCGTCCACTTGCGCCGACGCCGGGGCTTCCGCAAGTGCGCCGACCAAATACACGAGGGCGGCCTCGGTCCCGACATGGACCGGCTGGTTGCGTACACGCCGTCCGCCTTCGGAATACTCTTCGATCAACAGGCGGCGCTAGGTCGCGACGCGTCCTGTCATTCCGAACTGGCCGGGCTGCGAGGGATTGGTTCTGCCGCCGCTGGTCCACCATCGGAACGCGTGCGCGGCGCAACAATTGCGGCCGCCAACCGCTCGCGCACGGCCGGTAATATTTCGGGTATGAGCCTTGCCACGTCCTGCTTTGTCATCCCCGGCCGAATCCGGGGATCGTAAAGAATGTTCAGAAGATATTGGTCATACACGTCGAAGAATCCCATCTGGACGTCGTCATTGAACATGGTCCAAAGCACCGAACGGTCGTCGTTGATCGGTCCCAATGCCTGCAGAAGCTCCTCGTAAGCGCAGTCGTAGAAGGTGAAATCATCTGTGTCGGCCGGCAGGATGACTTCGGCGTGGCGGATGCGATAGCGCTCATCCTTGCCGAAGCTGGAAAGGCATTGCGGATTGAGCGATCGCTCGATCTCTCTCGCTCGCTCGCGTCCGTAAACGGATCGGATGGCACGTTTGAGGTCACGCTCGGGTACAACAATGACGGCCAGGTTCGCGGCTTGCGGATCGTCGGTCATCGCCAGGTCGAGACGATGCACGCGGGAACGAATGTCATCAATGATGGTCGCAATTTCCGCCTTTCGTTTGTGGCTGCCCTGGTCGAAGACGAAAACTCTGACGGGCTCGTCGAACTTGCGGATGCGCTCCACGCGCCGGCCGAGCTGAAGCTCCGCGCCGAACGCGATCTTGAAGAAGCCGTCCATGATCTCGTCATTGGAGAAGCTTGTGCGCTCCGCCGCGCGCCGACTGCTGATGCTGGCGTCCTCAGCCTGTGCCGAGAAGGCGCCAACGCCGACCGCAATTACGAGCGTGGCGAGGATTGCAGCCGACCAAGGCCACGCTCTGCGCAAGCGCAATGCCGCGCATCGCTGCCGCATGCTTGCGATGGAGCCCAGCATTCTCAAGCGCCCAACCGCCATGACCGCCTCCCGGTATTCGCCATCGGTCGAGGCTCGTGTGTCGCGGCCGCGCAGCGCATGGCTTCCGCCCACATCGAGATTTAGCCTGCGGAAATATGTTGCTTGCGGCGGTAGGATTTCGAGGGGAAGGAAAGTGCGCGATTATAGGATTTGCATAAGAGCGGTTTCACTGCGCAACAAAGCGCACTGACTCGTAGAGTTCCAGTACCGTCCAGCCAATCTCGTGCGCGCTTTTATGCCGGCTTTATGAGATTGCAACTCCATCTGCCTCGAATTCATACGCACCGTTGCTCATATTCATAGATGGGGTGGCGCAAGTTTTTGGACAGATGCGCTCAATTTTGGGGCAGCCATGGGCGATAAAGTCAATATCACTTCAGCCCAGATCCGGGCAGCCCGCGCTCTGCTGAACTGGTCGGCC
>Ga0306925_10000491_pt1 | contig 28519 bp, 23 predicted proteins | sample flu12Cox44000176_FD_203755 | JGI IMG/M metagenome (GOLD analysis project Ga0306925, IMG submission 203755) | Lab enrichment of tropical soil microbial communities from Luquillo Experimental Forest, Puerto Rico - flux8day.12C.oxic.44.000.176 (v2)... | ecosystem: Environmental > Terrestrial >... | reverse complement strand
TGTCGGGATCGAGGTTGAAGCTTGCCTCCTCGACGTCCGCGAACACGGGAGTGGCGCCAACGAGCGCCACCACCTCGGCGGTAGCCGCGAAGGTGAAGGTCGGGCAGACGACCGCATCGCCCGGCCCGATGCCGCGCGCCATGAGCACCATCAACAGCGCGTCGGTGCCGCTCGCGCAGGTGATCGCGTGGCGCGCACCGCAGAATTGGGCGAGCTCGGCCTCGAGCGTTCGCACCTCGGGACCGAGGATGAACTGACAGTGCCCGAGCACCCGCGCAATCGCCGCATCGACCGCTCCGCCAAGCCTTCGCCTTTGTGCAGCAAGGTCGATGAACGGGATGGGGGCGCGGGCGACCTCCAGATCGCCGCGCCAATGCTCTCGTGCTGTGACTGACAATGCTTGTCCCCTGAACCGCCCCGTCTGGCCGGCTTCTTAGCACGGTTGCTGCAGCGCGGCATCACTGGCGCCGCTCTTTCCGAACACGTTTTGAATCAATGCATTACGCCCGCCATGTCCGCCGGTATAGGGGTGAGACATGGCTCGCCCCTACAAACGAGGTGACCGCATTGCGGCTGCCTATTTCCTCGGGCAGAAGCTTTCTCCTTCGCCAACGACGCAAGGAAAAATAGTGACGCACGGTCGAAAGCTTGCCGTCATCGGTCTTGGCTATGTAGGTCTGCCCGTCGCAGCCGCGTTTGCCAGGCATGGCACTCCTGTCATTGGCTTCGACATCGATGAAACGCGCATTGCCGAGCTCAAGGCCGGATGCGATCGTACCCGCGAGGTCGAAGCAAAGGACCTCGGCCCCAACCTGCATCTGACATCCGATCCGTGCGCCATCGCGGCTGCCGATTTCTTCATTGTGACCGTTCCCACTCCCATCGATGCCTCGCGGCGGCCCGACCTCTCGGCGCTGCTGCGGGCATCGCAAACGGTGGGGGCGGCACTCAAGCGAAGCGACATCGTGGTCTACGAGTCGACCGTCTATCCCGGTGCGACGGAGGAGGACTGCGTGCCGATCCTGGAGCAGGCCTCTGGTCTTGCGGCCGGACGCGATTTCACCGTCGGCTACTCCCCCGAGCGCATCAACCCGGGCGACAAGGCGCACCGCTTCGAGACCATCAGGAAGGTCGTTGCCGGGCAGGACGCGCGCACCCTCGACATCATCGCTGCCGTTTACGGTTCGGTCATCACTGCAGGCCTGCACAAGGCGCCCTCGATCAAGGTGGCCGAGGCGGCCAAGGTGATCGAGAACGCGCAGCGCGACCTCAACATCGCCTTCATGAACGAGCTCTCTGCCATCTTCCACGAGCTCGGCATCGATACCAAGGACGTGCTGGCCGCAGCCGCAACCAAGTGGAATTTCCTCAACTTCACTCCGGGCCTGGTCGGAGGACACTGCATCGGGGTTGATCCCTATTACCTCACGTTCCGCGCGCAGAAGGCGGGCTATCACCCCGACGTGATCCTTGCTGGCCGGCGCATCAACGACTCCATGGGCGCGCGCGTCGCGCGCGAGTGCCTGCGCCGCCTTCTGCGCAACGGTTCCCGCGCGGAGGTAGTGACGGTGCTCGGCCTCACGTTCAAGGAGAACGTCGTCGATATCCGAAACTCGCAGGTGGTCGAGATCATTCGCGAGCTCAAGTCCTTCGGGGTCGAGGTGCAGGTCGAGGATCCGGTCGCCGATGCAGCCGCCGCTGCACACGAGTACGACATCAAGCTGTGCAAGAGCGCCAAGCCCGCCGATGCCGTCGTGCTCGCGGTCGCCCACGACTGCTACCGGGCCGCGGGCTGGCCGCTGATCACAGGGCTGCTCAGGGGAGGGTGCGGGCTGGTGATGGATGTCAAAGGTGTGCTCGACCTCTCGACCACGCCCGCGGGGGTCGAGGTCTGGCGGTTGTGATGGAGGCGTCTTGGCTTCGTGCGTAGCCCGGATTGAACGAAGTGAAATCCGGGGGGCAACGGCGGTGGTCCCGGATTTCGCTTGCGCTCAATCCGGGCTACACACCGCTCAATCCGGGCTACACACCCGATGCTAATTTACTTTGCGCACGCCCAGTCCAGGTTGACTGGCGGTAGCAGCAGGCGCGGCGCGTAGCTCTCCAGCGTTTCCAGCACCGCAACGTCCGGGTGCTCGCGGGCAATCACCGCGCCGTCGAACTGCTCGCCGACGTAGCGGTGCACCTCGGCGAAATGCCGGGCGAAAAACGGAGCGAGCAAGATCGCAAATGAGTCGCCGATTAGGACCATGCGCCCGCGCCCCTGCGGGTTACGCTGGACGAAATGGGTGCGGTCAATCGCCAATGGGCCTTCTCCCATCGGCTCCTTGGGTTCGAGCAGGACATTCTCATCGGCAAATCGCCAGGGCGAGAAAAGCACTCGCTCCGCCATGTCACCACCGGGATAGGGCATCGCGCTAATCCGGTAATGATCGAGCGAGGCAAGCTCGCGGTGCGCAACCGGCACCATTTGCGCAATCTTCTCGAGAAGAGCGAGGTAAGCATAGAAGGCGCCGAGCAGGTTCCAGTGGGTCTCGGTCTTATTGTAGAGGTGAAGCGGCGCATGCGCGCGCTTGGCCGCCCGCATGATCGGGCGTGGATCGACAATGATCGTCCTGGCAGCGGGGCTAAGCTCCTCCAGCAGCGCATCGAAGCGCGTGACAGGCATTCCCGCATCGACATTGATGAGATACTCGGGATAAATGCTCTGCTTGTTGGGCGCAACGAACACGGCGCTGGGAATGCCGCAGGCGGCGAGGCGATCGTGCGCCTCGCGCAGCTGAGAATCAATCCGCCTCACCTCGTTCGGTGAGAACCGAAGCTTGCCGCGGGAATCCGCCATAGTCGCGGGCGTGGTGTCCCGGTTGTCGGTCCAGTACATCCATCCTTCCCGGCCGAAGACGATGTGGCGGTCGAGCGGGCGATGCAGCAGTCCGACGTGAAAGTTGCTCCCTGCATAGATGAGCGGATAACGCAGCCCGATGCGGTCAGCGAACCAAAGGTCGAACGCCGCGTAGGCGCCGGGAGCGAATTTCGGCGGGAACGGAGCCCGGCCGCGGATGGAGATGTCGCCCGGACCGAACCAGGGTCCGTCGTGGCCGAGCATGAGGACGGGCAGCAGCACCATGGCGAAATAAGTTGCGACCGGCAGCCTGCGCGTAATGGAGCGGAGCGTGGAGAGCTGCATCGTCGCTAGAACCGGAAATAGATGAACGGGTTGTTCTGGTCGATGGTCATGGTGGCAAGGCAAAGCACGGTGATGGCGCCGATGAAGACCGCGCGAGTGATGTCGTAGGCCACCTGCTCGCCGCTGGTGACGACGATCTTACGGGCAAACTCGCGCAGTTGCGGCCAGATGGGAAACGAGAACAGTGCCGCCAGCGCGATCAGCAGCATGGTCGGCGGCGCCACGTGCGAGGATACCGGCAGCATGGTTGCTGCCCCGGCCTGCAGGCCGAACATGCGGGAGAGCATATCGAGCGCAAGCTCGAGCGTGGGCGAGCGGAAGAACACCCATCCCACCATGACGGTCAGAAGCACATAGGCGTTTTGCAGGAGGCGCGGGGCACTCAGCAGCGTACGCTCGATGACGCGCAACCGCTCGATGGAAAGGAACAGGCCGTGCCAGGCGCCCCAGACCACGAAATTCCAGCTGGCGCCATGCCAGGCGCCGCACAAGAGGAAGACGATCCACAGATTGCGGGTCGTGGTCCAGGTGCCGGCGCGGCTGCCGCCGAGCGGGACATAGACGTAGTCGCGGAACCAGGCGGAAAGGGTCATGTGCCAGCGCCGCCAGAAATCCTTGATCGAGGTGGCGCTGTACGGGTAGTTGAAGTTCTCCGGAAAGCGGAAGCCGAACATGCGCGCCATTCCGATCGCCATATCGGAATAGCCGGAGAAATCGAAATAGATTTGCAGGCTGAAGCAAACGACCGCAAGCCACACCGCCCAGATCGGCAGGTCGGAAGGGGCAGTGGCAAATAGATGATCGCCCACCGCGCCGATCGGGTTGGCGATCAACAGCTTCTTGGCGAGGCCCGCGGCAAAGCGCGCCACTCCGGTATCGATGTCGTCGAACGAGACCACGCGCTCTCCGAGCTGAGGCGCAATCGGCCGATAGCGGATGATGGGCCCGGCAATCAGCTGCGGAAAGTTGATGATATAGAGGGTGAATGCAACCGCGGAGCGTTGCGCCTGCGCGACGCCGCGATAGACATCGACCAGATAGGAGATGATGTGGAAGGTGAAGAACGAGATGCCGAGCGGCAGCGGCATCTCCGGATCGGGAATCCTCACGCTCCAGAACGTGTCCAGGACCGAGTTGATGTTGTCGATGATAAAGTTGGTATACTTGAAGACGATGAGAACGAGGAGATTTCCCGCCACCGACCAGCCGATCAGGCGATGGCGCCGGACCGGCTCGGCGCGCGCGATCGCCTGGCCGAGCGCAAAATTCGCGGATACGGAGACCGCGATCAGGACGATCGCGATCCGTCCGCCCCAAACGTAGAACACCACGCTCGCCGCAACCAGAACGAGGTTACGGGCGGCCTGCGGCGCGGTGAAATAGGCAGCGAGCACGATTGGCAGAAAAAGACAGACGAAAGTCAGGTTGCTGAAAACCATCGTGGCGCCGGTCGCGAAAAGTTCCAGATTTCCCCGGCGTTGAGCTCAATTGTGCCGGCGATGGCGTACCGAATAGGTGATTAAGTCAATTCAATGTCGGCAATGACGGGCAGCGGACGTTTCGCGCCTCAGCTCGCCGAGCGAGCTCTGAGCGCGTTGAGCAATCCCGCGCGGCGCGCGCGAACGATTGCAACGATCCTCCTTGCCTATGTCGTCCTTTGGACGCTCTATGGCATCATAGCGAAAGGCAGCCAGGACATCCACTTCGACATGTCCGAGCAGTTCGTGCTGGGGCGCGAGCCGGCGCTGGGTTACCCCAAGCACCCGCCGCTGACAATGCTGATCGTGCGGCTCTGGTTTGCCGTGTTCCCCGCAGCGGACTGGGCCTACTATCTCCTGGCGATGGCGAACGCTGCGCTTGCGCTCTGGATTGCGTGGCGGTTGTCGGCCCGGTTCATGGACGAGGACAAGCGGTTGCTCGGCCTGGCGCTGCTCATGCTGGTGCCGTTCTTCAATTTTCATGCGCTGAAGTTCAATCCCAATACCGTGTTGATGCCGTTGTGGGCGGCAACCACGTTGTTCTTTCTGCGCTCGTTCGAGACGCGCGGGCCGCGCGACGCCATCTTCGCCGGGCTTCTTGCCGCAGCGGCGATGTATGGAAAATACTGGTCGGCCGTGCTGCTGCTCGGCCTGGCGGCCGCGGCGCTGATGGATTCCCGCCGCGGCTCGTATTTTCGCTCGCCGGCGCCCTGGGTCACCATGCTCGCCGGGGCAGCCGCCATGACCCCGCACCTGCTCTGGCTGGTCGCGCACGATTTCCTGCCGTTCTCCTATGCCGTCAGCGTGCATGGAGATGCTTCGCCGGCATCGGTTTTGGCCGGTGTCGTGGGCTATCTCGCGGGAAGTCTCGCCTACGTTGCCGTCCCTCTCCTGATCGTATTTTTCTTGACACGGCCCAGCCGCAAAGCCCTCGCTGACATGGCTTGGCCGTCAGCCCCGGCGAGAAAACTCGCGGCGAGGGCCTTCTGGGCGACGCTGCTGTTGCCCGCCTTGCTCGCCCCGATGATCGGGGTTCGGTTGACCTCGCTATGGTCCATGTCGGCTTGGACCCTGCTGCCGGTAATGCTGCTGTCATCTCCGCTGGTGACGATCACACGCAAGGATGCAGCCGGCGCGCTCGCAGTTGCCCTTGCGCTCCCGCTGATCATGATCGCGGCGGCCCCGGCGATCGGTTTTGCCATGCACCGGAACGGGGAGGCCCGCGAAGGCCATTCCTCGCTGCTGGCGCGACCGCTCGAGCGGCTCTGGCGCGAGACCACCGACCTGCCGCTCAAGGTATTCGGCAGCATGGATGTGCTCACCTACGGCGTTTCGTTCTATCTGCCGGAGCACCCGAGCGCGGTGCACGTGCTTGAGCGGCCGGCGACCGCGGAGGAAGGCGCGCTCATCAGTAAGTATGGCGTCGCACTGTTGTGTCCGGCAAGCTCTGCCGCATGCGTCGCGGGCGCTGATGCAATGGCCGCAAAGAGCCAGGCGAGCAAACGATGCGAGGTCGAGATCAGCCGCCGCTATCTCGGCAAGGAAGGTCCTTCCGAGCGATATCTCATCGTTGCGATCCCGCCGCTGCCGCCGGCGCAGAAGATACCTTGACTCATCTGCGACGTTCTCCCTCGAGCCGATCTAGAGCCGCCCTGGCGCGAGCCATTTCCTGCCCATGAGGAGGACAAGAGCGCCGGCATACGCGATCGCCCCGATGCCGGCGAGCGCGGCGAGCAAGCCCAGATCGCGCACTGAAGCTCCTGGCCATATCCGCCCGACGCTGCGTTCAGCAACCCACAGCACCAAAGCCAGCACTCCCCCGGCCGCCGCCAGGCGCGCGCCGCTGTTGCGCAACGACGCACCGATCGTGAGGTGACCGTCACGGGCCGCGAAATAGACAACCAGCGCGAGGTTGAGCCACGCCCCGATCGAGGTGGCGAGCGCGAGCCCGGCCTGCGCGAGGGGTTTCATGAGAAGCACCTTGAACAGGACATTGAGCCCGACGGCGGTCAGGGCGGCCTTGACCGGCGTTGCCGTATCGCCGCGGGCGAGAAAGGTGGCGGTGACGCTTCGGATCAGAACGAACGGCAGAAGGCCGATCGCATAAGCGGCCAGCGTGCGCCCGGCCGCCGCGGCGTCTGCGGCTGTGAACGCGCCGCGCATGAACAACGCGCGCATGATGAGGTCGGGAATCAGCAGAAACGCGACCAGGCAAGGTATCGAAAGAACGAGCGTGAGCTCGATCGCCCGGACCTGGGCGCGGTGCGCCCCTTCTTCGTCGCCAGCCGCTATGCGGTTTGCCATTTCCGGCAGCAGCACGGTGCCGACGGCAATGCCGATGACGCCGATCGGCAGCTGATTGAGCCGATCGGCATAATAGAGGGCAGAGAGGGCGCCGGCTGACAGAAAGCTCGCGATGATGGTGTCAGCGAAAAGCGCGATCTGCACGCCTGCCGAGCCGATCGTTGCCGGAAGCAGCGCCTTGAAGAAGCGCCGCACATTATCGTCCCACTTCGGCCAGCGCAGCATCGCCAGCACGTCATTGCGCAGCGCATCGCCCCCCACCAGCAGCACTTCCAGGATGCCAGCCAGCAGGACGCCCCAAGCGGCCGCGTTGCCCGGCGAGGGGAAGAAAGCGGCCGTAGCAAGCGTCGCCATCATGCTCACGTTGAGCAGGACGGGAGCTGCAGCTGCTGCCGCGAACCGCGACAGCGCATTGAGAATGCCGCCATAAAGGGTCACGAGCGAGACCAGCAGCAGATAGGGAAATGTAATGCGCGTGAGTTCGACAGCGAGCGTGAAACGGGCGGGATCCTCGCGAAATCCCGGTGCAAGGAGCCTGATCAGCGTCGGTGTGAACAGGAGCGCTATGGCCAGCAGAACAAGCTGGCTGGCAAACAGCAGCGTGAAGACTCGGTCGCCAAACAGCCTGGCAGCGCAACTGCCATGCTGCTGGCGAACGCGCGCGTAGGCGGGCACGAAGGCCGCATTAAAGGCGCCTTCGGCAAAGATTGCGCGAAAATGGTTGGGCAGCCGCAGCGCGACGAAAAATGCATCGGCAACGGGCCCCGCGCCGATCACCGCTGCGAGCACGATATCGCGTGCAAAGCCAGTCAGCCGTGACAGCAGCGTCAGGCCGCCAACGGTGAAGATGCGTCCGAACATCCCCGAAGTTGCGTCAGCCGATCACCCGGCGCGCCGCTGTGCTGCGACGGGGCGCAACTCCCGATATCGCTCGATTTTCGAGGCAGCGGATCGCTATCTCCAAGCTTGCCACGCCCTCGTCGCCTGTCACAGCGGGTTCCCCGCTGTTGCGAATAGCGGCCAGAAAAGCCTGCAGCTCCGCCCGCAGCGGCTCGGCATGTCCGACGGAGAGATGGCGCATCGAGTAGCTGCCATCAGGCTGAAAGCCAAAGCATTCGGTGACCTGCCGGGTCAGCAAGTCACCCATGATGTACTTGTTGCGGGTTGCGATGGTGACGTTGCGCGCCTTGAACGGCGTAAGCCAGTTCGTGTTGATATGGGCAAGCACTCCCGAGGCAGTGCGGAATTGCAGCAATGCAATGTCCTCGCGCTCGGCAAGCGCGCTCGAGAGCTGCGGTTGCACCTCTACGATCTCGGATTCGGTGAACCAGCGAATGAGATCGATATCGTGGACGGCGAGGTCGATCACGACTCCGACGTTCGACATGCGAGGAGGAAACGGGCCGACGCGCGTGATGGCGATCGACAGGATATCCTCCGCTCGGATCGCCTCCTTGATGGCCTGCACAGTCGGGTTGAAGCGCTCGACGTGACCCACCATCAGGCAGACGCCGGTATGACGCGCGGCAGCGATGATGGCGCGTCCCTCAGCGACCGAAGGGGCAATCGGCTTTTCAACAAGAACATGCACCCCCTTTTTGATGCAGGATAGCGCAAGCTCCTGATGCAGATGGGTGGGCGCGGCAATGGTGACGGCATCCACTCCTTCGGCCAGCAGCTCCGCGACATCGCCGAAAGCCGAGCAGCCGAGCGCACCCGCCACCATATCCCGCTGCCTGCGATCGGGGTCGGCTACTCCCACCAGCCGCACGCCTGCAAGGTCGGAAAGAACGCGCGCGTGATTGCTGCCCATGACGCCGACCCCGACGACACCGATGCGCATCGGGTTGCGCGAGCTCATCCCGTGGGATTGCGTCATGACAGGCGAGACCCCCCTGCCGGCGATGTTGGTGCTGCCTGCGTAGCACGCCCGCGCGGGACTGGCGATGCCTCAGATTTCCGGCTCGTGCACACGTTTTGATTCAAAGGGTTACAGACGTTCTGCGCTCGCGGAACCAAGCCGCGAAACGCGCCACGCCTTCGGCAATCGAGGTGCGCGGCCGGAAGCCAATTGCCTGCTCGAGAGCACTCGCGTCAGCGTAGGTTTCCGGAACATCTCCAGGTTGCATCGGAAGGAATTCCAGGATGGCGGTTCTGCCGGTCGCCTCCTCGATCAGACGCACGAGATCGAGAATCTCAACCGGATTGCTGTTGCCGATATTGAAAATCTGCCAGGGAGCCCCGCTTCGTGCCGAATCCGGCGCGTCCCTCTGCCACCCAGGGTCTGCTACCGGCGGGTGCAAAAGGAGGCGAACGACTGCCTCCGCCGCATCATCGATATAGGTAAAGTCCCGCCGCATCCGACCGTTGTTGAACAGCCTGATCGGGCGGCCCTGCATGATTGCGTCCATGAACAGCCACATTGCCATGTCGGGCCGGCCCCAGGGACCATAGACCGTGAAAAAACGCAGGCCAGTCGATGGCACCGCGAACAAATGCGCGTAGGCGTGAGCCATGAGCTCGTTTGCTTTCTTGGTCGCTCCATAAAGGTTCAGCGGGTGGTCAACATTATCCGAGGTGCGGAACGGCATTCTGGTGTTCGCGCCGTAGACCGAGGAGGACGAGGCGTACAGCAAATGCTGGCAGCCGGCGTGCCGGCAACCTTCCAACACGTTGAGAAAGCCAACGAGGTTGGCATCGGCATAGGCATGAGGGTCAGTCAGCGAGTGGCGCACGCCGGCTTGCGCCGCCAGGTGAACCACATGGGGAAAGCGATCCGCGACGAACAACTCTGCCATGCCCTTACGGTCGGCAATGTCCACCTGCTTGAACCTGAAGCCCGGAAAGGCCGTCAACTTTGCAATGCGGGCAGCCTTTAACGCGGGATCATAGTAAGAGTTAAGGTTGTCCACCCCGACCACCTCATCGCCCTGCTCAAGCAAGCGAAGCGCGACATGCATCCCTATGAATCCGGCCGCGCCGGTCACCAGAACACTGTTCGCCACGGTGGTGTCCCCCCTCCTGGTCGGTGAGGCAGTGGTGGCCTGCTTGCGGAGGCGCCCGATGTTTGCGCCTGTGCACGATGGCCTGCCCGGCGGAGGTGCTTCGTGCAGCATAAACCGCGAAATGCCAATAGCGGGCCGCGTATAAAGCAGAGCGAAGCCCGATGCCCGACACCCGTCCGCCGCCCATGAAACCGGCTGCAGCGCAGGCGGCCGCGCTACGCCGTTGGCTGTTCGATGTCGCGCTGCCGTTGTGGTGGGAAGTGGGTGCAGATCGAGAGCGCGGCGGCTTTCATGAAGCAATCGATCTGGACGGCAAGCCGTTGGCGCGACCGCACCGAGCGCGAACCATCGCGCGTCAGGCCTTTTCCTATTGCGAGGCTGGACGGCTCGGCTGGAAGGGTCCCTGGCGCGAAGCTGCTCGGCACGCACTCGAGTATTTTCAAAAGCATTTCGTCGTTGCAGGTGATACGGTTGTCTCGGTGGTCGACACCGATGGTGGCTGTCTTGACGCCCGCTTCGATCTCTATGATCAGGCTTTTGCCCTGCTCGCATATGCGGGAGCGCACCGCGCATTCGGCTCCCAAGCCGGCTGGCATTGGCGGGCCCGCGCGTTGCGCGCAAGCCTGGAAAAAAACTATGCGCATCCGCTCGGAGGATTCTGGGAGGACCGCAACGGGGGGCTGCCACAACGTGCTAATCCGCACATGCATCTTCTCGAAGCCGCGCTCGCTTGGGCGGCGCTCGATCGCGACCAGGGCTGGCGAAAGATGGCCGACGCGATAGCCCTCCTATGTCTGGAGAGAATGATCGAGGGTGACACTGGTGCGCTGCGGGAGTTCTTCGCCCACGACTGGACTCCGGCACCTGGAGTGTCGGGCCGAATCTGTGAGCCTGGCCATCACTACGAATGGGCATTTCTGCTCGGCCGCTGGGCCGAGCTTTCCGGTTGTGGAAGGAGCGCGGCAGCAGACCGGCTCATTGCATTTGCCGATGCTCACGGCATCGATCACGGTCGTGGGGTCGCGGTCAACGCTGTACTGACCGATGGCGCTCCGCACGATCTGGTTGCCAGGCTGTGGGCGCAGGCAGAAAGAGTTCGTGCTTATCTCAGCGCCGGCCGCCAAGATGGAGTTGTTCCTGCGATTAACGGCTTGCAGCGCTTCCTCGCGACCCCGATGCCGGGCCTCTGGTTCGATCAGCTCAATGAGAACGATGATTTCATCATCGAGCCGGCGCGAGCGACAAGTATGTATCATCTGATCGGGGCCGTCGCCGAACTGTCGTCTGCGTTTCCGGATGCGGCCAATGCCGCCTAGTGCCTCTGTCGGCACCGCGCCGCGCGTCATCTATCTCGTCACCGAGGACTGGTATTTCATGTCGCACCGCCTGCCCATGGCGCGCGCGGCGCGTGCGGCAGGTTTCGAGGTGCATGTTGCAACGCGTGTCGATCGCCATGGCAAGGCAATCGAAGGGGAGGGCTTCCACCTGCACCCCATTTCCTGGCGTCGTGGCAGTCTGGATCCGCGCGATCTTTTGCGTGTAGTGCGCGAGGTTCGACAACTCTATCGCAGGGTCACGCCCGATCTCGCCCATCATGTTGCGCTGCCGGCAACCATCGTGGGCACGCTGGCCGCCACCGGCCTTTCGACTGCCTGCATCAATGCGATGACTGGATTGGGAACCATCTTCATCAGCAACAGCATGAAAGTCCGCCTGGCACGCGCCGCTGTGAGGCCGGCGCTGCGCAGACTCCTGAGCCGCGCACGTTCAGCTGTGATCGTGCAGAACTCCGACGATCGCGCAGTGCTTGAGAAGCTCGGAGTCGATCCAGCGCGGATCACGTTAATCCCGGGCTCGGGCGTCGACACGGATGCCATGATGCCCTCGCCGGAACCGGACGGACCGATCACAGTGGCATTCGTCGGCCGCCTGGTGGAAGCGAAAGGTATCGGCGCGCTGCTCGAGGCGCATTCACGCCTCACGCGGGCAGGCAGAGATATCAGGCTCGTCATTGCAGGGGTTCCTGATCCGGCAAACCCCGGCTCGATCTCTGTCGGCGAGCTGGAGGCGTGGCGGCAAAGGCCTAACGTCTTCTGCCTCGGGTTTGTGGACGACATTGCCGCGTTATGGAGATCCGTGCACATTGCTGCGCTGCCATCTCACCGCGAAGGATTGCCGCTGAGCCTGCTGCAGGCGGCCGCCTGCGGACGCCCGCTCGTTGCGACCGACGTTCCGGGATGCCGCGAGGTCGCACGTCACGAAGTTAATGCCCTCGTGGTCCCGCTCGGCGACGTCGATGGGCTCGCGCGGGCGATCGACCGGCTCGCGCTTGATCCTGATCTTCGGCGCAGGCTCGCTGATGCAGGCCGACGCCTTGTCGAGCGGGATTTCTCGGCCAAGCGCATCGGGGGGGAGCTCGTGTCTCTCTACCGGAGCCTGCTCGAGCGCGGCTGCGCCACCGATCATTGCGAGGAGCAATTTGCTCAGGCTAAATGATGCGTCGATGATGGCCCAAGCCGGGCCTGCCATGCCTCGCTGCCTGAAAGCGCACGACTGAGTCTTGCAGGAGCCTCGATCCAATGCCGGCAAAGATAGTCCCGGTCATCATGTGCGGCGGCGCCGGAACGCGACTTTGGCCGCTTTCGCGCGAGAGCATGCCCAAGCAGTTCGTGCCCCTGGTCGGGGAAACCTCGACCTTCCAGCAGGTGATGTCGCGCGTTGCGGATGGCGAGTTGTTCGGCCGCCCCATTGTCATCACCAATGCGGAATTCCGCTTCGTCATTGCGGAGCAATTGCGCGACTGCGGCATCGGTGCAGATATTGTACTTGAGCCCGTGCGCCGCGACTCGGGGCCCGCCGTTGCGGTTTCGGCCCTGCTTGCTATCGAGCGCGAGCCCGAGGCGCTCGTCCTCGTGCTTGCCTCGGACCATGTCGTTCGCAAGCTGAAGGAGTTTCGCGCTGCCTGTCGGTGCGCGGCCGAGGTTGCGGCCGGAGGTCGGATCGTTACCTTTGGTGTCCATCCCACCTATGCGGCGACCAACTACGGCTATATCCGTCCGGGCAAACCTCTCAACGGTGCTTCGGTGCACGAGGTCGAGGCGTTCATCGAGAAACCTGACGCAGGGACTGCCGCCAAGTATGTCGCCGACCGTTACTTCTGGAACAGTGGCAATTTCCTCTTCCACGCTGCGACGATGTGGGCGGAGATCGAGCAGTTCGAACCGCTGATGGCGCAGGCGGCGAAAGCTTCGGTTACAGGTGCGACCCGGGATCTCGATTTTCTGCGGCTGGCGCCGGACGAGTTTGCTCGCGCGCCCAGGAAGTCTATCGACTATGCCGTGATGGAAAGGACCAGGCGTGCCGCGGTCGTCCCCGCCGATCTGGGCTGGTCCGATATTGGCAGCTGGAGCACCGTCTGGGAAATCCTTGACCACGATGCGGCCGGTAACGCGACCCACGGCTCCGTCGTCCTGTCGGATACTCGCAACAGCCTCGTGCGCTCCGAGGAGCCGATGTTGACCACGGTGCTCGGGCTTGAGGACGTCATCGTCATCTCCACCGCGGACGCGGTGCTGGTAACCAGCCGCGCGCGGGCAGAGGATGTGAAAGGGCTGGTCGAGGGACTGAAAGCGCGGAACCATCGGGCCGCGACCGAGCACCGCCGCATCTACCGGCCATGGGGCTATTACCAGGACGTCGATATTGCTTCGCGCTATCGCGTCAAGCGCATCGTGGTGAAGCCGGGCAGCAAGCTGTCGCTGCAAAAGCACTTCCACAGGTCAGAGCACTGGGTCGTCGTGCAGGGAACGGCGGAGGTGACCGTGAACGACGAGCTGCGTGTCGTGCACGAGAACGAATCCGTTTACATCCCCATCGGCAACGTGCATCGGCTCGCCAACCCGGGAAAAATCGTATTGGAGCTGATCGAGGTCCAGGTCGGCAGCTATCTCGGCGAGGACGACATCGTCCGCCTTGACGATGTCTATGGACGGCAATAGCAGTGCGGATGAGCGCGCAGTGCAACACGCTCAGGAATGGCGGTTGCGTCGCTCCTGCTCCTTCAGGATGGCGGCCAGATCGGCCTCCACCATGTCTCGCACCAGCGCATCAAAGGTCGTCTTGTGCCGCCAGCCGAGCTTCTGGCGCGCCTTGCTGGGATCGCCAAGGAGGTCATCCACCTCGGTAGGCCGGAAATAGCGCGGGTCGATCTCGACCCGCACTGTTCCGGTCGATTTCTCTATCCCTTTCTCTGCCGCGCCTGTCCCGGTCCAGACGATCGTACGGCCGACCTGGGCGAAGGCCTTCTCCACGAACTCGCGCACCGAGTGGCTTTCGCCGGTGGCAAGCACATAGTCGCCGGGATGGTCCTGCTGAAGCATGAGCCACATGCCCTCGACGAAATCTCGCGCGTGACCCCAGTCGCGTCGGGCGTCGAGATTTCCCAGGAACAGCTTGTCCTGCAGCCCGTGCTTGATCGACGCTACCGCACGCGTGATTTTGCGGGTGACGAATGTCTCGCCGCGGATGGGACTTTCGTGATTGAACAGGATACCGCTGGAGGCGTGCAGGCCATAGGCTTCGCGATAGTTTACCGTGATCCAGGGCGCATAAAGCTTTGCCGCGGCATATGGCGAGCGCGGATAGAACGGCGTCGTCTCCTTCTGCGGGATTTCATGCACCTTGCCGAACAGCTCCGAGGTTGATGCCTGATAGAAGCGCGTCTCCTTCTCGCGACCGAGGATTCGGATGGCTTCCAGCATGCGCAGCGTACCCAGCCCATCAGCATTGGCCGTATATTCCGGGGTTTCGAACGACACCTGCACGTGTGATTGGGCCGCCAAATTATAAATCTCGTCCGGCTGCGTCTCCTGCACGATGCGTATGATGTTGGTTGCATCGGTCACATCGCCATAATGCAGGTGAAACGCAATGCCCTGCTCGTGTGGATCGTGAATGAGATGGTCGAGGCGTTCGGTGTTAAACGAGGATGAGCGACGTTTTATGCCGTGCACGACGTAGCCCTTGGCGAGCAAGAGCTCCGCAAGATAGGCGCCATCCTGGCCGGTGGCGCCGGAAATCAGGGCCGTCTTGCCGCGTGATGCCGTCATGCCGCGATCCATACGCCGGGTGCTAGCGGTTGCCGGCCGGGCGGCTTGCCGGCATCAACGAATACAGGAGCCATGCCGGCGCTCCGGGCAGCGATCCAAAGGCGAGAACAAGCCCGAAGCACACCGAAAAAAGCAGCGCCTGCTCGGGTGCGACACCGTGACGGCCGAGCAGCGCGACGACCGCCAGCTCGCGCAGCCCCCATCCGTTGATGGAGATGGGGACCAATGCGACGCCGAGCACCACGACAAACAGCACTGCTGCCTCCGGCAGCGGCAGCAGCAGCCCCTGCGCGCGGCCAATCGACCAGATGATGATGATGGTGAGGGTGTGGATCAGGCAGGCTAGTCCCCAGATCACGGGGGCTTTGCGGCCGACAACGACCGCGCGGGCCCGTGCCGCGAATTGAAGGAGCCAATGCAGATACTGCAGGTGCTCCAGCAATGGAATGAACCTCGGCAGCAGAATGAGGACGGCGAGGCCGGCAAGCAGAAGAGCCCCGTAGGTGGTGAGCACCAGGTCGCGATAGCCACCGAGCGCCGAGAGGCCGGATGGCAGCAAAAGGATGCCAAATCCAAGCGCGATCAGCAGAGCAACCCCTACGCCGCGGTCGATGGCGACGCTGGTCACGGCCCGCGGCCAGTTGCATCCACGCCGAACGATCAGCCAGGCGCGCATTCCGTCGCCTGTGATACTGGGCAGCATCTGCGAGAAGAACAGGCCGATCGCCGTGATGGCAACAATGGAGGTGTTGGTCATTCGGCGATTGAGCGCCGCCAGGGCATCGAGGATCTCGCGCCAGCGCATGGCAACGAGCGGAATCTGCAGCATCACCAGCAAAACCGCAAAGCTGATCCAGCGCAGGTCGAGCTGGGGCACAAAGGAAAGAACCCCGCGCAGATCGATCTGCCACGAGAGATACCAAAAGCAAGCTGCTGTTATTATGAGCTTGGCGGAGATGATTGCGACCTTGTCGATCGCGCGTGCTGGTCTCGGCTCGCCACGATCATTGGTTACGCTCACGCTCATTCGCAACCTTTCGCGGCTTAGGGCCTGTCTCAAGCTTGAGTGACCGCGCGCAAACCGTATTGACGGAGCGATCGGCAAAGTTCAAGTGCCCTCAGGCGGTTTGTCGCGGCGGGCGGCGGGCCAATTTATGGCCCATTTGGGGGACATGATCACCGCCACAGAGCCGAATGGCTGCGCGAAATCGGGAACCCGCCTTTTAAAAAGGGCAAGCTCAAACAGAAATGGAGCAGGATGACATTCGAATACAAAGCCATCCTGCTCTATTGATGAGTTTGAGCTGCCATGCCATGAGCAGGTTCCAGTGAGCTTGCAATCATTCAATAGCGCGTCTTTCGGGCATCTGCCGGCGGTGGTGCGCCCGCGTCCGCTCGCTGCTGCTCTAGTGGTCCTCCTCGTGGCCGCTTGCGGCGAAGCGCCAAGGCAGCAGGTCGTGCTGCCGCCAGCCAAGGTGACCATCGCCCGCCCGGTTCAGCGCACCATCGTCGATCATGATGAATATGTTGGCCGATTCGTACCCGTCGAATCGGTCGAGATTCGCGCGCGCGTATCGGGCTATCTCGCCAAAGTGCATTTTCAGGACGGGCAGTACGTCAAGCAGGGCGACACCCTGTTCACGATTGACAGGCGGCCGTTCCAGAACACGGTCGATCAAGCCGCCGCGAATCTCGAGACCGCGAAGTCAAACCTCGTCTTCGCTGAAGCCGATCTTGCGCGCGGTCAGCAGCTCATGCGCGAGCACACCATCAGCGAGCAGGTGTTCCAGCAGCGCTCGCAGGTCTTTCGCAATGCGCAGGCCGCGGTGGCGGCAAGCGAGGCGATGCTGCGGCAGGCCGCGCTCGATCTTGAGTTCACGGAGCTCAAGGCTCCGGTAAGCGGGCGCATCGGGGACCGCCGCGTCACCGTCGGCAACCTGGTCACCGGCGGCACCGGCACGACGACTCTGCTTGCCACCATTGTTTCCATGGATCCCATTCGAGTGGAGTTCACCTTCGATGAGGCCTCTCTTCTTCGCTACGGCAGACTCGCGAACCGCAGGGGCAAGGATGTTGAGGGGATCACCACGGTGCGCCTGAAACTGATCGACGAGCCCGAGTTCGCGCATGTGGGACGGATTGATTTCGTCGACAACGTCATTGACCGGGCAACCGGCACGATCCGCGGCCGTGCCGAGTTCTCCAACAAGGATGGGCTGTTCACGCCCGGGATGTTCGCACGCGTCCAGCTGCCGGCCTCCGACCCCTATTCGGCGCTGCTTTTGCCCGATGCGGCGATCGGGACCGAGCAGGCGCGCAAATATGCCCTGATCGTCAACGCCGACGACGTCGTCATGCAGCGATATGTGACGCTGGGGGGGCTGGTTGACGGATTGCGGGTGATCAAGACCGGTATTGAGCCCGAGGACCGGGTGATCGTGAACGGTCTTATTCAGGCGCGTCTTGGCGCAAAAGTCTCGCCGCAGGAGCAGCCTGCGTCCCCCCAGGCGCAGGCTCCCGCCCGCGCTGCCAGCGAGTGATCAAGCAGATCAGGCATGCGCGTCTCGCATTTTTTCATCGACCGTCCGATTTTCGCGTGCGTGGTCTCCATCATCTTCGTGATTCTCGGGGCAGTGGCCTATGTCCGTCTGCCAGTCGCCCAGTATCCCGAGATTGCGCCGCCGATCATCAATGTGACCGGTCAGTATCCCGGCGCCGACGCCGATGTGGTTGCGGCCACTGTGGTAGCGCCCATCGAGGAACAGATTAACGGCGTCGACAATATGCTCTACCTGTCGTCGAACTCGACCGCGGACGGTCGCTTCACGATTGCGGTGAGCTTCGAGCTGGGGACCAATCTCGATATCGCGCAGGTGCAGGTGCAAAACCGGGTGGCTACCGCGCAGCCGCGTTTGCCGGCTGACGTGCGTCAGGTCGGCGTCACGGTCGCCAAGAGCTCACCCGACCTGATGCTGGTCGTGCATCTCTATTCGCCGGACAAATCGCGCGACCCGCTCTTCATCTCGAACTACGCGACCCTGGAGATCAAGGATCAGCTGCTGCGCATTGACGGTGTCGGCTCGATCACCGTCTTCGGCAGCCGCGACTATGCGATGCGCGTCTGGCTCGATCCGACGCGGCTGCAGTCGCTGGGGCTTACTGCAGCGGACGTGACGCTCGCGTTGCAGGGACAGAACGTCCAGGTCGCCTCCGGGGTACTCAACCAGCCGCCAACCGATCAGCCGGGCGCCTTTCAGGTGGCCGTGAAGACCCTGGGCAGGCTTGCGCAGCCGGAGGAGTTTGGGTCGATTGTGGTCAAGCAAACACCCTCGGCCGTGGTGCGCTTGCGCGATGTCGCCAAGGTCGAGCTTGCCGCACTCGACTACTCGTCAAACTCCTATCTCAATCTCGAGCCGGCAGTCGCGCTTGCGGTGTTTCAGCGGCCGGGCTCGAACGCGCTCTCCACCGCGCTCGCGATCCGCGCGACGATGGAGGAGCTTTCGAAGCGGTTTCCTCCCGGCGTGGCGCAAACCATCATTTACGATCCTACGCAGTTCATTGCGCAATCGGTAGAGGAGGTGGAGACCACCATCGGCCAGGCGATACTCCTGGTCGTGATTGTCGTCGTGCTTTTTCTGCAGACCTGGCGCGCCGCGGTCATTCCGCTCGTCGCTATCCCGATCTCGCTGATCGGCACCTTCTTCTTCATGGCAATGTTCGGCTTCACCATCAATAATCTCACCCTGTTCGGCCTCGTGCTGGCGGTTGGTATCGTGGTCGACGACGCCATTGTCGTCGTGGAGAATGTGGAGCGCAACATCGCGGCCGGCCTGTCGCCGCGCGAGGCCGCCATCAAGAGCATGGATGAAGTCGGCGCGGCGCTGATCGCGATTGCGCTCGTGCTCTGCGCTGTGTTCGTCCCTTCCGGCTTCATCACTGGTATCTCCGGCCAGTTCTATCGCCAGTTCGCGCTTACGATCACGGGCGCGACCGTCATCTCCCTGTTGGTCTCACTCACGCTTTCGCCGGCGCTGTGCGCACTGTTGCTGCGCCCGCATCAGGCCCGCCGCTCGCCGCTTTGGCGGCATCCTCTGGATGCACTGTTTCGCGGTTTTGACCTGGGCTTTGCAGTCACAGCCAAGGGCTATGCCTGGCTCGCCGGGCGCGTGGTCCGTTTCGCAGTGCTCATGCTCATCGCCTATTGCGCGATCGTGGCGTTTGGGCTCAACCAGTTTCGCAAGACCCCGATCGGGTTCATTCCGCCGCTTGACCGCGGCTATCTGATAGCGGTGATCCAGCTCCCGCCTGGCGCGGCGCTCGCCCGCACCGACGATGTCAATCGTCGCGCGGTTGAGATTGCGCTCAAGGTGCCGGGCGTCGCGAATGCCGTGAATGTCGTAGGCTTCAACGGCGCAACTTTCACGGTCGCTCCCAATTCTGGTGCGATCTTCGTCGTGCTGGAGCCCTTCGCCGAGCGAGCCAAGGATCCGCGTAAGTCTTCCGACGCCGTCCGGGCGGAGCTGTTCAGGAGGTTCGCTGCCATCCAGGAGGCGATCGTCTTTGTTGTTCCGCCGCCTCCCGTCCAGGGCATCGGCAATGCCGGCGGCTTCCGGATGATGATCGAGGATCGCGCCGGGCATGGTGCGCAGGCCTTGCAGGCGGCGGTCGGGACTATGATGCGCCGGGCGGGCGAGACGTCGGGGGTCTCACAGGTCTTCTCGTTGTTCGAATCGGCGACCCCCGAACTCTATCTCGATATCGACCGTACCAAGGCCCAGATGCTCGGAATCGCAGTGCCCGACGTATTTGCCGCACTGCAGATCTTTATTGGTTCGGTCTACGTGAACGACTTCAACCTGTTCGGCCGCACCTTCCGGGTGACGGCGCAAGCCGACAGCCCGTATCGAATCGAGCCGAAGGACGTACTTAACATTCGCGTGCGCAATGCGAGCGGGGGCACAGTGCCGCTCGCCTCCTTTACGACCGTGCGCGATATCGCGGGGCCCTACCGTGTGCCTCGCTACAATCTCTATCCGGCCGCTGAGCTCGACGGCGTTCCCGCTCCCGGCTACTCGCAAAGCGAGGCCATGGCGATCATGGAAGCGCTGGCAAGCCAAGTGCTGCCCGACGGCTTCAGCTATGAATGGACAACGCTCGCATTTCAGCAGCGGCGCGTCGGCAACACGGCAGTCTTCGCCTTCGTTCTGGCTGTGGTATTTGTATTCCTCGTGCTTGCCGCACAGTTCGAGAGTCTCACATTGCCGCTGGCTGTCATCCTGATCGTGCCCATGTGTCTTGTCGCCTCGATCATCGGAGTGGTGCTCCGTGGCCAGGACAACAATATTCTCACGCAGGTCGGGTTCGTAGTTCTGATAGGGCTTGCGGCCAAGAACGCGATCCTGATCGTGGAGTTTGCGCGCCAGCTCGAGGATCGCGGACGCGATGCTCGGGCCGCGGCGGTCGAAGCCGCGCGGCTGCGGCTGCGGCCGATCCTGATGACTTCACTCGCATTCATTTTCGGGGTCATCCCGTTGGTATGGGCGGTCGGCGCAGGCGCCGAGCTGCGCCAGACTCTGGGGACGGCGGTGTTTTCGGGGATGATCGGCGTAACCCTGTTCGGGCTCATCTTCACGCCTGTCTTCTACGTGGTCACCCGCAGGGTGCGCCGGCCCGCTGCAAGGGTCGCACCGGCCCGCCCAGGCAATCGGGCCGAGGCGCAAGCAAGTCCCGCCGAGTGAATTCGGCACATGCCAGCCACGCCGAGCGGCTATGGGCTGCAATCGCCGAGGGCAAACGAGCTCACATGCTCTGAATTGCTTGCGCGCATGCCGCGGCGCCACCGGTCGTGACGCAGTTTGCAACGGCGATGATGCCCACAGAGAGAGACACGCTAGCGCACTTGCGCGCGAGCCGCGCCTGTCGCAAGCTTGGGTGCGCGCGCATCCGCGCGTTCACGCGATCGTGAAATCTGGGGCTGGCGAACCCGGAATAAACGAAATGGCTGCGGGATCATGCGTTTGCCCGCCCGTTTCGCGTTATCCGGCGCGCAGCTTCATCCAGAGAGGGAGCACCTGATGATCCGTTACCTGCTGGCCACGACGGCCGTCGCATGCGCAATCACTGCCGTCATGGCCCAGTCCGACCCGCTGTCGCAGCGCAAGGCGCTGATGAAGGGCAACGGCGAGCAACTTGGGGCGCTCAACAAGATGGCAAAAGGCGAGCAGCCATTCGATCGGGCCAAGGTGGATGAAGCGTTCGCGAAGTTTGGAGAGGTGGCGCAGAAAGCGCCAGCCCTGTTTCCGGAGCCGCCCAAAGCTGGCGAAGATACAAGGGCATTGCCGAAGATCTGGGAAACGAAGAGCGATTTCGAGGCTAAATTCGCCAACTTCCGCAGGGTGGTTGACGACAACAAGGACAAGGCGAAGACCCTGGACGAGCTCAAGGTTACCGTCTCCACGGTCGGCAAGGCTTGCGGCAATTGTCACGAGCCCTATCGCAAGCCGCCGCCGCCGCGCTGAGTGCTCGCAATAAGCTTGCAACAATCCGTCGCTCGATCAGCTTGCGACGTGCATTCTGAGGGACGCGTGCCGCTGATCACGCGAGCATGGATCTCATGCGCCGATCGGTTCTCCGCGTGGCTGTCGTTGTCCTGCTTGTGGCGGTTGCGATTGGCGCCACGGCATTCTGGGTTCTTACTATTCCCGCCAGGGTGGATGCGAGCGAGCTCGCGCCGCACAGGCCTGATCTTGAAAATGGCCGGACCATGTTTCTCGCCGGAGGCTGTGCCTCCTGCCATGCTCCGGATCAGGAGGAAAGGACAAGGCTGGCCGGCGGCGTGGCGCTGAAATCGCCGTTCGGCACGTTCTATTCTCCAAATATATCGCCGGACTCCGCCAATGGAATCGGCAATTGGACCGAGGCGGAGTTCGTGACCGCCATGTCGAAGGGAACCTCTCCCGAGGGGAGGCACTACTATCCGGCGTTCCCGTACACGTCATACCAGCGCATGCAGGAGGCGGATGTGCGCGATCTGTTCGCGTATCTGAAAACGCTTCCCGCGGTTCCCGGCAGGGCCCGCGATCATGATCTCCCGCTTCCGTTGCGGATGCGGCGCGGCCTCGGATTGTGGAAATTGCTGTTTCTCGATGGCCGACGGTTCGCGCCTGACCCCGCCCGTTCGCAGCAGTGGAATCGGGGCGCATATCTGGTGAACGGCCCTGGTCACTGCGCCGAATGCCACAGCTCGCGCAACCTGCTGGGAGGAATCATTGGCGCCGAGCGCTTCGCGGGCGGTCCCGATCCCGAGAGCGACGACGGTCGAATTCCCAATATAACCCAGGCCGGGATCGGCGATTACAGCGAGGGGGATATCGCGCAGGTGCTGGAGAGCGGGGACCTTCCGGACGGCGATTCCGTTGGCGGTCGCATGCGGGCGGTGGTGCGCAACACCTCCGAGCTGTCATCCCAGGACCGCGCCGCGATGGCCGCCTACATCAAGTCGCTGCCGCCGGTGCAAGGGACCAAGCACCCTAGGGAGTCGCGAGCCGGTGCGGCTCAATGATGGCGGCACTCAATGATAGTGGATCGTGATCGTCGTCACCTGATCGTGGAAGTAGCGGTCGACGAATCCGAGGAAGGCGCGCAGCAGCCCGAGCTCATCCTCCGCGGTTCGCGAACGGATTTTTGCTCTGACAAGCTCGGCCGGCTCGCGCGTGAGGCTGACCGAGCCTTTGAACTTCTTGTGGTTCCAACTCGCGGCGCTGCTACGCATTGGTCCCTGGCGCACGAACGTGCCGCGGCCGTTCTTGCGAATGGCCGCTTCCTTCTTGACCAAGCCGCTGTAGATCGCTGACTTGTCGCGCGGCGTAATCTCGACGGTCTTCATTGGCGCCCCCATGGGCTGGATAAATCGAACGTGCTTGCTTGCTCAGAACGCTTTGAATGTGATGATGGTACGCGTGTCCTGGATGCCCGGAATGGTCTGCACCTTTTCGTTCACGAAGTGGCCGATGTCGGTCTTGTCCTCGACATAGAACTTCACCAGCAGGTCGAAGTCGCCGGCGGTGGAATAGATTTCGGACGCGATCTCGGCATCCGCGAGCTTGTTTGCCACATCGTAGGAGTGGCCGAGCTGACACTTGATCTGGACGAAAAAAGGTATCATCCGCGCCTCCGGCCCATGCGGTCACGCGACTCAGCCTGCTGCAATCCAGCAAAAACCCGCTGCGTTGACAAGGCGTGGCTTCTGCGGCGGCGTGCGCTGCCGGCTCTTGCCACAGCCACCGCAGCCTCCTAAGTCTTTCTCGCTGTCTCAATGGGGTGCCTGGCGTTGCGCTGCCGGGCTGAGAGGCCGCCAGGCCAACCCATCGAACCTGATCCGGATCATGCCGGCGAAGGGAGCTTGAGATGGATGCGCCGACACCTAATCCTCCGCTTGCAACCCTGCCCGACGTAGCCGCCGACGTTCTTTCGCGCGTGCGCCAGAGAGCCCCTCGGGTCCACTGCCTGACCAATGCGGTCGCGCAGAACTTCACAGCCAATGTCCTGCTGGCTGCGGGGGCGGTGCCCTCGATGACCGCCGCTCCGGAGGAGATTGCGCAGTTCGTGGCGCACGCGGACGCACTGCTGATCAATCTCGGCACCCTTGACCGCGAGCGCAGAGAGGCAGCCGGCATTGCCGTCGAGGTCGCCCGCGGCAAGCGAACCCCTTGGGTGCTTGATCCGGTCTTCGTAGAGCGATCGCAGTCGCGGGCCGAGTTTGCCAAGACGCTGATGACAATGACTCCGCGTGCGATCAGGCTCAATGGGGCGGAGTTCGCGGCCATTGCAGGCAGCGACCCGGCCCCTGACACGCTCACCCGTTATGCCCGCGGGCAGCACTGCGTGGTCGCGCTCACCGGTGCAACCGATGCGGTCACCGACGGTGCGCGCAATGCAAGCATCGAGAACGGCGCCGCGCTGATGGGACAGGTGACCGCCATGGGCTGCGCGGGGACGGCGCTGATCGCGGCCTGCCTGGCGGTCGAGCCAGATGCCTGGCTTGCCGCCTCGTCGGCGCTTCTCGCATTCGCCGTTGCAGGCGAATGCGCGGCGGCTCGCGCGCGAGGTCCCGGCAGCATGGTCTTTGAGCTGCTCGACTCGCTGGCAGGGCTCGACCGGGACGCGCTGCTGGCGCGGGCGCGCGTGCGATGAAAGCCGTTGATCTGCGCCTTTATGCGCTCGTCGATCCCGAGCACTCCGGCGGGCACGACATCGTCGAGCTTGCGCGCTCGCTTGCTCAGGGGGGCGCAACCCTGGTCCAGCTCCGCGACAAGGGGAGCGCCACCCGTCTGATGGTGGAGCGTGCACGCAGCATCAAGTCGGCACTGTGTCCATTCGCGGTGCCTTTGCTGGTCAACGATCGCATCGACGTTGCGCTCGCCAGCGGTGCCGATGGCGCGCACGTTGGACAGGATGACATGGCCGTCGAGGACGCGCGCAGGCTGCTTGGTGGCGGGGCAATCATCGGGCTGTCGATAAAGACCGCCGCGCAGGCTGCTGCTGCGCCGCTCGACAGTCTGGACTACATCGGAGTTGGAGGAGTATTCGCGACGTCGTCGAAGGAAAACCCTGCCCCGCCGATTGGTGTGGCCGGCCTGGCGCGTATCGCCGAGATCATTGCCGCCCGTACTCCAGGATTTCCGCTGTGCGGAATCGCCGGCATCACCGGTGACAATGCGCAGCGCGTGATCGCCGCTGGGGCAGATGGCGTGGCGGTGATTTCGGCGCTTTCGCTCGCCGCGGATCCGCGATCCGCCGCGCGCCAATTGCGCGCCGTGGTCGATGCTGCGCTCGCGCAGCGGAGGCGGCGATGACGCCCATTGCGCTCACGATCGCAGGGTCCGATTCCAGCGGCGGCGCCGGCGTGCAGGCCGATCTGAAGACGTTTTCCGCGCTCGGAGTCTATGGCGCATCCGTCATTACCGCGGTCACCGCCCAGAACACCAGAGCGGTGCGCGCAATCCATGCCGTGCCCGCCGGCGTCGTTCAGGCGCAAATTGAGGCTGTGCTCTCGGATCTCGCCGTGGGCGCGATCAAGATCGGAATGCTGTGGCAACGCGATATCGTGGAGATTGTCGCGACCGAGCTGACACGATGGCAGCAGATCAGGGTCGTGCTCGATCCGGTAATGGTTGCGAGTTCGGGCGCTCACCTGCTCGCAGCGGACGCGCGTGAGGCGCTGCGCCGCCTCCTGTGTCCTCGCGCGCTGATTATCACGCCGAACCTTGCGGAAGCAGCAGCCCTGCTGGAAGCGCCCGTCGCGCGCAGCGAGGAGGAGATGCAGGAGCAAGGCAGGCGCCTGCTTGCGCTCGGGCCGAAGGCGGTACTCGTCAAGGGTGGTCACGGCGAGGGCCCGCAGAGCGTCGATTTTTTGATCGAGCCGGGCGCCAGCACGCGCCTTCCAGCCAGCCGCGTGGCTGCCCGTAATAGTCATGGGACCGGCTGCACGCTTTCGGCGGCGATCGCAGCCGGCTTGGCGAACGGAAGCAACCTTGCGGACGCGGTGCGCTCGGCCAAAGCCTTCGTGACCGCTGCGCTCGCCGCGGCCGACAGACTTGAGATCGGATCGGGAAGCGGCCCGGTGCATCAGTTCCATGCCAGCTGGTGAGTGCCGGCAGGCGAGAGCGGGTGAAAAGAATCACAGGAGAAATCCATGATCACACGTCGAACTCTGGCGCGTTGTGGAGCGCTCGGACTCGCCGGTACCCTCGCTGCCCCTCGCATCGCGCGCGCCCAGACGCGGCGCTGGCGCATGGTGACCTCGTGGCCTCGACGTCTGCCTGGCCCGGGCATGTCGGCTGAGCGCGTTGCCGAGCGGATCGCGGTGCTCTCCGGTGGGCGGCTGCAGGTCACCGTGCACGCTGCCGGCGAGCTCGTGCCGGCCTTCGAGGTGCTCGACGCGATCGCATCCGGCGTGGCGGAGATGGCCCATACCGCCTCGTTCTATTGGCAGGGCAAGGAGCCGGCGGCGGTATTCTTTACCACCGTCCCGTTCGGCCTCACGCCCGCTGAGCATGTGGCCTGGATCGATGTCGGGGGAGGGCAGGCGTTATGGGACGAGCTCTATGCGCCCTTTGACGTCAAGCCCTTCATGGCCGGCAATACCGGCGTCTGCATGGGCGGCTGGTTCCGGCGTGAGCTGCACGGCGTGGAGGACCTCAAGGGTCTGAAAATTCGGTCCCTTGGACTGGGCGGTGAGGTGTATCGTCGGCTGGGAGCGGTTGCACAGACGACCGCGCCGGGGGAGATGCTCACCAGCATGCAGTCGGGTCTGATCGACGGTGCCGAGTTTGTCGGGCCCGGCTCGGATATTGCACTCGGGCTCTATCGCATCGCCACATTCTATTACGCGCCCGGCTTCAACAAACCCAACGGCACCGGAGAATGCATTCTCTCGCTCAAGGCATGGGAGGCGCTTGATTCGGAGCTCAAAGCCATCGTGCGACACGCCTGCGCCGTCGAAGCCGGCTTTGCCCTTGCCGAGATGGAGCGCCTCAATTTTGAGGCGCTCGCTGCCCTCACCGGGCAACACGGCGTGCAGCTTCGCAGTTTTCCGGAAAGCCTCATCCGTGCGGCGCGTCAGCAAGCGGGTGCAGTGGTCGGCGAGCTCGCTGCGAAGAGTGCAGCCGCACGCCGGATCCACGATTCCTATGTGTCCTTTCGCGACCGTTCCGCTGCGTGGTCACGAATCTCCATCAAAGCGGTCTTGGAGGCGCGCGACGGATAGCGTTGAACAAACACCGGACCGCTCTGCGAGGGAGCGAGCAGCGCAGCGGCTTGTGGCGTCTCATGCCTTGGGTTTGACAACCTTCTGGCGCTGCTCGCCGAGCCCGTCGATCCCGAGCGTCACGACGTCGCCAGCCTTCAGGAACACGGGCTTGGGCTTCATGCCTAGCCCCACCCCAGGAGGCGTACCGGTGATGATGACGTCGCCGGGCTGCAAAACAAAATACTGCGAGCAGCACCATACGATATGCCGGCAGTCGAAGATCATCGTCTTTGTGTTGCCGCGCTGGCGCTTCTCGCCGTTGACGTCGAGCCACATGGCAAGCCCCTGCGGGTCCTTGATCTCGTCCTTGGTGACCAGCCATGGCCCAAGCGGGCCGAAAGTCTCGCAGCCTTTGCCCTTAGTCCATTGACCAGCGCGCTCGATCTGGAATACGCGCTCGGAGACATCGTTGGCGAGGCAATATCCGGCGACCACGTCGAGCGCCTTGTCCTTGGCCAGATAACGCCCTTGCTGTCCGATCACGATGCCGAGCTCGACTTCCCAATCGAGCTTGGTCGATCCTTTGGGAACGATGGTGTCATCGTTGGGCCCGCAGATGCAGGAGGGCGCCTTGTTGAAGATGATCGGCTCCTTGGGAATGGGCATTCCCGCTTCCGCCGCGTGATCGGAATAATTGAGCCCAATGGCGATAAAATTGCCGACACCGCCCACACAGGGCCCGAGGCGCGGGTTCCCGGCAACGAGGGGCAGTTTGTCCACCGGCTGCTTGCGTATTCTGGCCAGGCTTTTCGCTGACAGCGCATCTCCCGCCACGTCCGGGATGATCGCGGACAAGTCGCGAATGCGGCCTTTTGTGTCGATGATTCCGGGTTTTTCACGGCCACGGGGGCCGAAGCGGACAAGCTTCATTGCGTCAATCTTTCGGGTTGAAGGGAATCGGGCAGTGAGGGCGTCAGGTAAAAGCCTGCCGCATGCCAACTTATGCGTCAGTTCGTGACTTTAGGCAAAGGGTGTCCCGGGCCAAGCTTCGCGGATCTCGGGGGGCCCATTGTGGCTGATCACTGATATGGAATGGAGGCAATGTTGCTGGCAGGCAACTCCTGCGGACATATTGCTTCCGGCAACGCCATACGAGCCGTTTATGTTTGCATTCCGACCCCGCAACGGACAGGATGAACCCATGCACCTTCTCCGTGCGCCGGGCTGCAAGCGACGCGGGGCAAGGGAGCGATACGATGGCGGGCCCGCTCCCTGGGTGCTTGCCGGGGCGACTTGAAATCTACGGGGGGTCAACGGGGCCGGCGCGAGCCGGCCTTGTTCGTTTGAGGTCACAGCGCGCCGGGAAATGCGCCCCCGTCCATCAGAATACTCTGGCCCGTAATATATCCGGCCTGGGCCGAGCAGAGGAACGCGCACGCCGCCCCGAACTCGTCAGGACTGCCGAAACGCCTGGCGGGAACCGTCGCAATCCGTTCCACCTTCGCCTGCTCGATCGGAATTCCCTTGCTTCTGGCGGTAGCCGCGAGATTGGATTGCAGGCGCTCGGTTTCGAAGGTGCCCGGAAGCAGGAAGTTGACGGTGACATTCGATGCCGCAATCGAGCGAGCAATTCCGGCAAGAAAGGCGGTAAGCCCGGCGCGGGCCCCGGAGGAAAGATCGAGCCCCGC
>Ga0306925_10000488_pt1 | contig 28542 bp, 22 predicted proteins | sample flu12Cox44000176_FD_203755 | JGI IMG/M metagenome (GOLD analysis project Ga0306925, IMG submission 203755) | Lab enrichment of tropical soil microbial communities from Luquillo Experimental Forest, Puerto Rico - flux8day.12C.oxic.44.000.176 (v2)... | ecosystem: Environmental > Terrestrial >... | reverse complement strand
TCGAATACTTGGAGAAATGCTACGAAGAACACTCCCACTGGCTGATCTACCTTCACATGGATCCCGGAATGGACGGTTTGCGGTCTCACCCACGTTTCCAGGACCTGTTGCGGCGCGTCGGCCTTCCCTTATAGTACGGTTTTCAGGGTGACCCTCTTTGGCCGGATTTGCGTGACCTCTGAGGAGCGATTAAAACCCCTGGAAGGTTAAGGCCAGGCTTGTGAAACAACGCTCTAAAGATCGTTCGCATTGCGCCAGACGGATCCTACGTGGTTTTTCCAGGCGGAGGCACGGCGGATGACGCCGGAAACGGAATCGTCATCACGCCGCATGGGGACGTCATCACCGTCGTAAACGGTGGCCGCTCCACCTCAGATCCAAACCCAGCGGTGGTCGCGATTCACGGACTCACTCCCTGCCGAGTACACGACAGCGACGACAGGTAGGCTACAATACAGGTCCTCTCCAGCGTTGCGTGGCATTTATATGCTCGCTACGAAAATAACGTAATTGAACCATTTTTTGGAACGGACGAAGTTTTGGCGAGGAACAGGCGAAAAAGTCACTCTGTCTGAACTGTCACCAGCGACGGAGCTGGCTTCCCGGTTAGGACAGCGTCGATGTTGTCGAGGGCAACCATTCCCATGAGTGTTCGACTCTCCACTGTTGCGCTCCCAATATGAGGCAGCAAAAAAGTATTTTTTAGCCCGGCGTAACCGGGATTCAATTTCGGTTCACCCTCGAACACATCCAGCCCTGCCGCTGCAACTCGGCCACTCTTCAGGGCTGCAATGAGATCGTCATCGACGATCAATCCCCCGCGGGCAGTGTTAACCACGATTGCTCCAGGAGGCAGAAGGGCGATGGTCTTCGCATTCAGGAAGTGATGCGTCTTTTCCGTTTCGGGAGCGTGAAGGCTCAGAAACTGACTCACGCGGAGAAGTTCCAATGGATCGGCATGGAAAGCCGCATCTCCGGCCTTTTCCTCTGACAGCTGATGAAGGTTCGAGTAGTGGATCCTCATCCCAAAAGCGCGGGCACGCTTCGCGACGGCTTGGCCAATTCGACCCATGCCTAGGATACCAAATATTTTACCGGTCAATTGCCAGCCCAAGAGGGCGCCACTGCGCGGTACCGTCCACTCGCCGGTTCGGACTAACTCCTGTGCCTCAAACGCCCGACGCGAGGCACCCAAAAGCAGCAGCATAGCGATGTCTGCCGTTGCGTCCGTCACGGCGGTCGGCGTGTATCCAATTGCAATGTGTCTTTGCGCCGCAGCCCGTAAGTCAATATGATCGACACCAACTGAATATGTGGAGATTACCTTCACGGAAGGAGAGACGCGCTCAAAGAAATCGGCATCAAGTCTATCGAAAGGGGTGATGAATAACGCATCCGCTCCTTCGGCAGCAGCAAGGAGTTCACTATGCCGAAATGCTGTTCCGTCGGCCTTCCTCCGCACCTCAAATTCATTATCGATTCGAGTCTCAACTGGCTTAACGAAGTGGGTCGTCACAACTAATATTGGCCTCTTCACAGACATTCTCCTTGAGCAGGCGATGATCGATTTGTCCCTTCCTGCATTTCAAAGGCAAACACGCCGTCAAACGGTATTTTGCCGTCGTCTTCGCTCTACTCCAATCAGTTAATTCCGGCTCCTGCCGTAGTCACGATCATTCCCGAATCGCAGGTCCACATTCGCACGTTGTTCCAAAGGAGAAAATGTGAGCAACCGCTAGCTCACAGGGATGCGACCCAGCATCTTTATCTTTATTGATTCCGGGTAATGGCTGAAGGAACCGCGCCGAGAATGCCGACAGGAGCAGCCCGGGTATGGAGGGGCGGCCTGTCACCCAGGAGGCCGCGGGTTCGAGTCTCGTCGCTCCCGCCAATTCCCTTCTGTGCATCGCGAAAATCCCGAGATGCCTGAGGCGAGAAGGCAGAAGGCCGCAGGTTCGAATCCGCCGCTCTCCTTCCTTCGCCCCAGGGCACATCGAAACGGAGCAAAAATTTGGCAATCGAGAACGGCAGAGAAAGGCATCCGACAACTTTGTGGATTGGTACGGCCTGGAGGTCCCGGCTGTTGCTTTTCGGAATGCTTGAAGGAAAGAACTTCGGCAAGCTCCTCATCCGTATCTGCGAGTCACACTGAGGTTGGTCTACAGATTTGGTTTTGAGTGGGAATTCACCGCTTCGTCCCTTGCCCCTTCATCCTCCCGGTGTACGACGAGGGACTGCCTTGATCAAAAGTACATATTCAGGATCAACTCGAACTGATTTAGCTGCTGATTCGGCTTTTTGCTGGTGATGTTCTGATGTTCATAATAGGGATCGAACTGGAAATGCTTGCTGAGCGGAAGGAGACAGCCGGCGTAGAGTGCCGTGGTGTTCCATTTCCGGTACTGACTCTCATAGAAAACCTCAGCACTAACGTAGGGTCCTGGGTGGTACGAGCGCACCGCGAGCCTCCGCTCCAAAGTTAGCCTATTCCGATAGCGCCAGGTGAATTGGTTTTGGGACCAGTCAAGGTCCATGCGGTTGCGGTCGGAAAGCAGGATGCTCCATACGAGCGGAAGCCGGGGAGTAGCGGCCACTATCAGGCGCTCGGTATGGGGTTTATCTGGTGAAGGAACATAACGGAAGCCGGCGGATAACTGCAGCGACCGGGACTTCGATTCATCCAGATCGAAAGCCGTGATTCGTCTGAGCGGCGCGAGTGGCTTCAGAAAGAAATCGAATCCGGGCCCGATTTCCGCTTGCGTTGGGTCCCCGGCTTCTCTGGTTTCCTTCGCTTGGAAATTGAATCGGATATCTGGCTGGACTCTGGAGAAAACATCCACCTCGGGCAGAAACTGAAATGTTTGGCCACTGGCTTTTCCATACGGCAGAAGCAACAGGAATAGAAGTAAAACTGCCATCCTAGCCCAATCGTACTCAGTGGAGGTCGTCACAGAAAATTTGGAAAGGCCCTGGGGCGCTCAAAGCCCCGTCTTTCGAGCAGCGCACTGTCGCAAACGCACTTTTTCTCTATCGCCACGGCCCTAGGTGCTTCGTCTGTTTCGTGCCCACGAAAACTAAATTCCCACTTCATCGAGGGCGAATATGATCAGCCGGTGGCTTCCTGGTTTGACCTACGACGGCATCTTCAATAGAAACAAGGCGCCGAGGTTGAACTCCCACTCGATCAGTGCTTCTGGCGGTTTTCGCATTTGAGATGGCATTCGTTCGAGACCTTTTATCTGGGTGTCCTATTGGCCGAGCTGAGCCAGCGCGGCACGAAGAGGCGCGTCGGAGACCTGAATCAATCCCCCGTATGGCGTGTACATCTCCAAGATCAGCAGGATTCCACCGGAAGCGGAAAGAGCCGATATCAACATGGTTGCAATTAGAGTTCCATTGGGAGCCGCGAGAAGGCCCCAAATAACAAATGTCACGGTCAGCCAGAAAACCATTACAACCAAGAGCGGTTTGGACACCGACATTGCCCCCTGCTCGTACATCAACCAGCGCGTCTGCGCAAGATTCACGGCGATGCCTAGCGCCTGGGGCTGCACCGAATGCTGTAGGTCATTTCTCGGAGTGAGGGCCTGAATGCTGTCGTATACAATCTCGCGGGCGACGGGAGCTGGCTCCAAACGGGACGCTCCGGAACGATTCTTCGACCCCAACTGGTTGAGGAGTCCGGCAACCGCATTGCGCAATGCTTCCCGCGTTTCCTTCGCTTCCGGCCCATAATGGGCGAGGGTTCGGTCGAGCACCACAATGTTCGCCGACATCTGGGTTAGCTCCGTGGTCTGCGCATCATAAGAGCCCTTGGCCGAAGCCACCAGGAGGCCAAGGACCAGGGCCGCCATCGTCCCCACGAGCCCAGTGGCCAGCTTTACGACATCTCTGGATTCATCAGAAAGATGATGACGGGGCAAAGCAGTGCGGAGAAACATTCCGAGAAGTGCGCCTCCGGACATAATGACAAATGCGATCAAGCTGATTGCGACCGAGCTCATAGTCTTGTCCGACCGACGAAACTCCGACACGATTGAGCGAAGAATTTGACACCCCAACGAAGGCGGGACTCTCCGGTTCGCTTTAATCGATACTCAGATTGTGCACGGAAAATCATGCCGGAGCCTTGAAATCAATGGCGAGAAGCGTGATGTCGTCTGATTGGCTCGACCCAATCGCATGCTCGGACCAGTCCGAAAGCCCATAAAGCACGGCATCCGCGAATCGACCCAGGGGTAGATCGTGTTTTAATTCCAAAATCTGTCGCACGTGATCGACCCCGAACTCCTTCCCAGATGAGTTTTTGGCCTCGACGATGCCGTCTGTAAACATAACAATTCGGTCGCCTCGCTGCGGCGAAAAGCTCAGTGAGGAATAGCTTGAATTTCCGAACGGGCCAAGCATTAGGCCGTTTTCGACATATTCGGTGGCGCGACCGAGTTTCGCCTGCCACAGAAGAAGTGGAGGATGGGCCGCACCTGCGTATTTCAATGTGCCGTTTTCCAGATCCACGAAAAGATAGGCCGCGGTTACAAAGTGTCTCTCGAATTTGCCATTAATTGCTCGATTCAATCCCGACAGAACCTCACCAGGATCAGAAGCACGGGGACTTTGCCAAGCCAGCGCGCTTTGCAGCATCGAGGCGATTAAAGCAGACGGAAGCCCGTGGCCGGAAACATCGGCGATCAGGATGCCCAGATGTTTGTCATCCACCACAAGGAAGTCGTAGAAATCGCCGGCGACGGAGTGCATCGGAAGATAGCGAGCCACGATTTCCAAACCCGGTAGATCCGGAATTTCCCTAGGCAGAATGGATAACTGAACTTGGCGAGCCATTTCGAGCTCGCTATTCAGGGTCTCCAACTGCCGGGCGACGGTCTCATGTGCATCACGGAGCATAAGCTGAGTTCGGACTCTCGCTGTCACGATCGGGGGAGAAAAGGGCTTATGAATATAATCGACGGCACCGACCTCGAAACCGCGGGTCTCATCGGCAACATCGGTTTTCCCCGTCAGGAAAATAACGGGGATGTCGCGCGTCTTGGCGTCCGCTTTCAGGTGCTTGCAAGCTTCATAACCGTCCATGTGGGGCATGATCACGTCGAGCAGGATGAGGCCGGGCGTCGGCTCCATGTTCGCAAGCTCCAGCGCCTTAACTCCATTCTTTGCCACCCGGATCTCGTATTTATCGCCCAGTATCGAATTCACGATTTCGATATTTTCCGGGTCGTCGTCCACCAGGAGCAAAATATTCTTATCTGCATTTCTATTCATAGCGAACCTTTCCTAGCTCCCATCCGACCGATACTGGTCGGAGATTTCATCTAGCTTGGCAAGCGCGGCGCCGAAATCGAAGGCTTTTACAGCCGCACCAAGGGCATCGAGCCGCCAAGCAACAACCGTAAGCTGAAGGATTTCGGCCATATCCGTAAATGCCCGCGGGGCGTCTGCGGCGTTCTTTTCGAGCCGCTCCCTCAGCCGGGCGATTGCCGCCAAAACTTCACCGCGGTCAACGGGTCGCGCGTCGAACCGCTTACCTCCCTCGACGGAGCCAGCTGACAGAGCTGCCCTCATGGTCCGAATGTGACGATCCATCAGCGATCTGAGCTCTTCGATCAGATCCTCGATTCCCGTCTGCGACGCTCGTATCGCCGCTTCCAGCTTTCCGGCCGTCTGGAATATTTCATTCATTCCCAGATTTCCCGCGGCACCCTTCAGGGAATGGGCGAGACGCTCTGCTTTGCTGCGGTCCCCACTTGCAATGGCTTGACGGATGCTCACTGCAGCGCACTCCTGTTTGACGGCAAACTGAGCCAACAAATCTCGATACAAGCGCTTATTCCCGGCGATCCGTTGCAGACCACCGGCGACGTCCACACCGTCAATCTCGGGCAAGATGATTTCATCCGTTTCCTTTGCAGGCCTGGCCGGCATATCAGCAGCCTCTCGATGCTGGTCATGGGTCCAACGGGCGATGGTTGCGAAAAACGATCCGGGGTCAATGGGTTTTGCGACGTGGTCATTCATTCCCACTTCTAGGCAACGTTGAACCTCCTCGGCCATAGCGTGGGCTGTCATGGCAATGATCGGAAGTTGCTGCAGATGTGGTTGGGCGCGCAGGAGACTCGCCGCGGTGAGCCCATCCATCTCCGGCATCTGCAAATCCATGAGCACGACGTCGAAGGGGGGTGGCTGACTGCCTTGAGTGAGGAGTTTGACCGCTTCGGCCCCGTGATTAGCAATCGTAACCTTCGCTCCTTCGCTCTCTAGGAGTTCCGTTGCCACCTGTTGATTCACCTCATTGTCTTCGACAAGCAAAACCCTGATACCCTTGACGAGTGGCAAAACACGATCTCGCTTTCCCGTCGGTATCGGAGCTTTTTCTTCCCCGCTAACACCGAACAAACTCATCAAGGTGTCAAACAGAACGGAAGCGCTAACCGGCTTTTGCAGAAAGGCTTCGATTTCCGTTTCGTGGGCTTGTATACGCATATCTTCCCGGCCGAACCCTGTGATCATCAATATTTTGGGAACGTTGCGCAGGCTGCCCCGCTTGATGCTGCGGCTGGTCTCCAATCCGTCAAGTCCGGGCATCTGCCAATCCATCAAAACGAGCTGATACGGGTCCTGCGTATCGGCCTTTGCTAATTCTCGCAAGGCATCGTAGCCAGACGAAGCGCAATCGACTCTTAACGAGAACTGTCTGAGTATGTCTGCCAGGATTTCACTAGCAACCGCGTTGTCATCGACCACCAAGACCCGTGCACCGGCTAGGCTCGCCCGGAGAACTTTCTTGCCCCGCTCGGCGGACCCCAAGCCAAACCAGGCCGTGAAACAAAAGGTGCTACCGTGGCCGTACTCGCTTTCGGCCCAGATATTACCTTCCATCATTTCTACGAGGCGTTTCGAAATAGAAAGACCAAGTCCTGTGCCTCCGTATTTTCGAGTTGGGGAAGTATCGGCCTGACTGAACGCCTGAAAAAGGCGTGCGATCTGCTCCGGGGTCATTCCAATGCCGCTGTCGCGGACCGTAAATTTGAGTTTGACCCGGTCGGACACCCTCTCTTCAAGCTTGGCCGCAACCACGATCTCACCGTGTTCGGTGAATTTCACTGCGTTATTCACGAGGTTGATCAATATCTGGCCAAGCCGGAGAGGATCGCCAACCAAATCGGGAGGCAGGTCTTGTTGCACGGCAACAAGGAACTCCAGATTCTTCTCATGAGCTCTCTGGCTCACCACGGTGGAGAGATTATCGATGACGTCATCAAGATGGAACTCGGTCTGCTCCATGGTGAGCTTGCCCGCTTCGATTTTCGAGAAGTCGAGGATGTCGCTGATGATGCCGAGTAACGCTTCCGCTGCGGCCCTGGTCTTTGTCAAGTATTCGCGCTGCTTGGACGTTAATTCGGTTCTCAAGGCCAGATGCGTCATACCAAGGATGGCGTTCATTGGCGTGCGGATTTCGTGGCTCATATTGGCGAGGAATTCCGACTTCGCGTTAGTTGCGGCGACGGCTGTTTCCTTGGCGGTTACGAGTTCTGCTTCCATCATCTTGAATTCGGTGATGTCTTGAGACACCCCGTACACGTCGGTGGGCTTCCCGTCCGCATCTTTTACAACTTGCCCGAGTGCGTGGATCCAAGCGATCCGCCCGTCGATGGGGCGTTTGTACGCAAAGACCGCATTGTAAATGTCTGCCTCTCCCTCAACAGCAGCGCGGAATGCCTTGCGAGTAGCCCTCGCCGCGACTTCATCGGCTTCTTCCGCGTGCGCGAAGAAGTCGTCGAGCCGATATCGATAATCAGGATTTGGGATATCGCCGAACAGTGCGACCCTGCGAGGAGACGAATTGTACCATCCTGACCCGTCGAGTGGGACGTGCCAATAGCCAGCCTTGCTCAATTCCAAAGCCGTTTCAGCCAGGAAGTTCGCGCGGCGTAATTCTTCCTCCGTCCGTTTGCGCACCGTAATGTCTTCGTTGAAACTGAAGATATGTTGTGGTTTGCCGGTTGAATCCCGCAGCAATCTAAATCGCCCGTTGGCGATGACGATTTGCCCATCGCGCTGAATGAAACGCTGCTCCCATTCGTCCTCGTCACGCGTCCCTTGGATTAGTTCCAAGTATCGCTGCTTTTCGCGTCGCGTAGGAATCTTTAACCGCCGCATCGTCGTGTAAAGAGTGGACGAATTCATTCCTAGTAGCGTGGCTGCCCCGGAGGGTCCCTTAATTCGCCATGCGGTCTTCTCCAGAGCGGATAAGATGTGCTGATATTCTGCCTCTCTCAAGGTGCGCATACTCGCCAAGCCTACAGGTTTGGGCATCTGAAGATTTAGCTTTTCGCCGGTAGTTACGATCACCGCATGTTCGATGATATTCCTTAGTTCTCGAATATTGCCGGGCCACGAATAGCGCTGTAACTCTTCCATTGCTCTGCGTGGGACGATGCCTATCTTTTTGCCCATCTTGCCTTCAAACTCTCGGATAAAAGCTCTGACAAGGAGCGGGATGTCCTCGAGACGTTCGCGCAAGGGCGGCACGCGAATGGGAAACACGCTTAGACGGTAAAAGAGATCCTCTCGAAAGGAGCCGTTCTTAACTCGTTCGGCCAGATCGCGATGCGTTGCCGCAATTAGCCGCACATTCACGCGAGTGGTTCTCGCGCTGCCTAACCGTTCAAATTCACCATCTTGAACAATCCGGAGCAGCTTCGCTTGCACTTCCACCCCCAACTCCCCGATTTCGTCGAGAAAAAGGGTGGAGCCGTCCGCGGTCTCAAACCGTCCTATTTGCCTCGTGAGAGCTCCAGTATAGGCACCCTTTTCTCGGCCGAAGAGCTCACTTTCAATTAAGGTTGGAGGCAGGGTAGCGCAGTCGACCTTAACCATCGCGCGTTCCTTGCGCCGACTCAGTCGATGAAGGACCCGAGCAATGAGTTCCTTGCCTGTGCCCGTTTCGCCCGTGATGAGGACAACAGCGTCCGTCGAAGCCACCTGCTCAACGCTTCTGAGGACTTGTCGGAGAGCCTCGCTTTGACCAACGATCTCTTCGTAACTGCCAATGTCTTTTATTTCTTTCTGAAGATAGTCACTTTCGACCTCGAGCCGTTCCTTCAGTTGTTTGACCTCCGCATATGACCTTTGCAGCTCTTCTTGGCTGCGCTTGGATTCTGTGATGTCGACACAAGAGCCGATATAACCCACGAAGGCGCCATCAGGGGCAAATCGGGGAGCCCCGTGGTCAAGAACCCACCGAAATTCGCCATCATAACGGCGCAGGCGGTACTCCATCCTAAATTCCGTGCGAGCGTCAAACGCCTCTGTGTATGTCTTGAGGCAGGTGCTCAAATCGCTTGGGTGGACCCCGGAGGACCATCCTTGACCGAGCTCTTGATCTGTCGACCGTCCAGTAAAATCCAGCCATCCTTGGTTGAAGAAGGTGCACAGTTTATCCGTGCCAGACATCCAGATCATTACAGGAGCGGTGTTTGTAACAAACCGGAAGCGTTCTTCACTTTCGCGAAGTGCAGCTTCTGCGTGCTGACGTTCCGTAACATCCCGGATGATGACGGTAAAGAGCTTCTTCCCGCCTACCAGGCTTTGGGATATAGAGGCTTCAATCGGAAACTCCTCTCCGTTCGCTCGCATGGCCCACAACGAGCCAAGGGTGCCCATCGAACGATTGGTGACGCCAGTCTCGCCGAAGTTGCGGATGTGTTCGCTGTGTACGCTGCGAAAGCGTTGGGGAATGAAACGGTCAATGGGGCTTCCAATGGCATCAACTGTGGCGCAACCGAACACTTTTTCGGCAGCAACGTTAAACACCACCACCCGCTGCTGATCGTCGATAGCAATGATCGCGTCCGTCGCCGAGGAGACGATCCTTGCCAGTTGCTCGTTGCTTGCGTCCAGAGCCTGTTGTATTTGCCTCCCTTCCGTTATGTCAATCGACACACCCATGAGCAGGTTTGTTAGCCCGGACTCTCCGCGATGAAGGCGACCCCGTGACGAGATCCAGCGAATCTGCCCGTCCGGGTGCACGATTCGGTACTCTATGCCCCGTTCTTCACCCGAAACTATGGCATCGTCGATGGCTCGTTGAACGGTATCGCGGTCTTCTGGGTGAACCGCACTCATAAACTTGGCCACGTCCAGTTCCTCAGCGGGCGCGAAGCCGAGGATTTCTTTCGTTTTCTCCGTTGCCCAGATGTGACCTAGGGCGAGGTCCAGAGTCCACAGCCCAGCCGACGCCGAAGCGGCTGCCAACCGGATGCGAGCTTCACTGTCTTTCAAGGCTTGCTCAGTGCGTTTTCGAGAAAGGGCGTTCGCGAAGACTTGGGCGAGCAGTTGCAGCCTTTTCACAAGTGCAGGTGGCCAATCGCGCTCCTTAATCGTTGCGTCGAACGCCAAGGCTCCAAAAAGGGGGCCATCCCCGACGCAAAGCGGAAATGCAAGCGAAGATTTGATGCCATAAGCCTGCCAAGTATTACTGTCTGTGGCCGCCTCTTCCGGAACATGCAAGGTACTCGGGACACTAACGACCTCCTTATTTCTGAGCTTAAGCTGCGCCCAAGGAAAGTAGGTGTCGCCGTCCATGCGCTCGGGAGGACTCGGCAGACTGGGATCCCGAAAGAGGTGAGTGAGCAAGAGAATACCCGGTTCATTGGGTGAGGCTTGCCAAACGCTGGAGTGATCGACGCTTAGACACTCGCAAATGCTTCGCTGCGATTCCTTGATTGCGCTGTCAACCTTATCGGCGGGAAGGTTTACGAACCGAGCGGACAGCTCTGAGAGCAGAGTTTCAAACTCAAGCTGCTCGTGCAAATTCACGGGCAGTTCAATAGACGAGTGTTGTAGCACAGGTTCGCACCTCGATCCTTGGGGCGGACAGCATCCGTCCGTGTTTTCCTATCTTTGAGTTCGAAAAGGCCAGAGCCCTCGCAGGAATTTGCCGGTCCTGCCAACTTCAAGTTCCGCAACGGTCTGGAGGCGGAGGGTAGTTGAAAACAACCTTAAACCTGGCCGTGCGTTCCCTGACTGTATCTTAAGACTTAATTCCTTGCAATGTGACGTGCGTCACAGAATGGTTGGAAGTGAAAAGGGCGGGATTCAACCCCAGGGGTGCAATACCGACCTTCCCTCATTCAATTCTAGTACTCCGATTCCAACGAATTACTGGATAATGTCTTTTTTTTCACACACCTCCTCCACTTGGCACACATTCGAGGCAATTGGTGAGAAACCTGCCTTCCTACTTGCCGAATCAAGAAGAAGTTTCTTGATTCTCGATCTGGCGAATCTCCGACCACCCAGGCAACGGTTTGCCCACCAGGTCTACAAAGGAAGTCTGCGTTAAGCGAGATCCCGGCCATAGTCGGCTGGGCCAGGCAGAGAGGATGAAGGGCGAGCAAAGTGCAAGTTAGGCGGGCGGCCCGGCTTGCGCTTAGCGCGTCCTTACGCGAGGTGAGGGCGTAGCGCGACCTTTGTCCTCTCCGTCAGGAATATCCCAGAGCCGCCCCATGAAAGAAATCAGTCGACCCTGCCCATCGACGTTTCTCAGGTCATGTGAAAAACAGGAAGATTCAAGGTGAAACGAATCGCGTACGTGCAGTCCGGTTTTAGCGAGAGTCGGCCCGGCCGGTCACAACGAGCCAGCTGATAGGACTCGGGGAGACACACCCCCTCTTCCCGAGTCCTCCTGGCGGGAGAGGGCGGCAAAGGCAAGGCAAAGTTGGAGTAAGGAAATGCGAACAGGCGGAAAAAGAAGATCGCTTACGACGCTTGTCACGATCCTATCTGCCACCGCAGGATTTGTGCTTCTTGAAAGGCTCTATTTTGTGCGCGAATTGTTGCTGTTCGTGGCTCTCGCCTTATTGCTGGTGTTTCTTGCAGCCAACGTTGCCCTACTTGGAATTCTCGCCCACGCGGCGGTGCAGCGTATGTTCCGGTCGCTTCGAAAACGGAAACCAGAAATTGCCCCATGGGAGGGCGGTCCTCTCGCAAGCCATGCGGATGCGTTCGCAGGACCTCCCACGATAGGCACAACGGCGAGGATTGGTTCCAGTTGAGTGCGGAAGAAGACACTCAGTTGGTCCACGAGGTCGCTGTTAGAAGGAACAATTGTTTCGCGAGGAGCTTAAGAAGGTGAGGATTACCATGAGGCTTAAAGTCTGGCCGACTATCATCCTTTGTGCCGTCGTAAACTCTTTGAGCTTTGGGGTTTTCACTTCGACAGTCAGGGCACAGAACGCCTCAAACAGCGCCGCCAAGCCGGACAGCCCGGCGCCGTCGAACGCCGGCTGGCACGTCGACGTCATCCCCTATATCTGGTTCTCCGGCGTTAATGGAACGGCGGGAGTTCTTGGTCATGAAGCGAGTGTGCATGCGAGCTTCAGTGACGTGGCCAACTATCTGAACCTCGGCGCCATGGGGACCGTGGAAGCTCGGTACAACCGGTTTTTGATGCCCGTCGATTTCATGTGGATCAAGCTGAGCGACGACAAAGCGATTCCTTTCGACGAGGGAGCCACCTCGGTAAAGGCCGAGTTCAAACAGACAGTCTTTACGCCCGGCATCGGATACCGAATCGTGGACGCCGACCGAATAAAAGTCGATTGGCGCATGGGAATTCGCTACTGGCACGTGAATAGTTCACTTAATTTGCAGCCGTCGACGCTTGGGAAGAATTTTTCAGATTCGGCCGATTGGGTGGACGGAATCTCAGGCGGAAAGATCGACTTGCTCGCCACCCGGAAGGTGATCATTACCTTCGGCGGAGACGCAGGAGGAGGAGCGGCGAGGTCTGATTACGAGGTTTTTGGCCTGCTTGGTTTCCGTGTAGCGAGGAAGTGGGTTTTGAATGCGGGCTACCGGTACATGTCGGTCAACTACCGTCCGCAGAGCACCTTTGTTTACGACATGGCTATGTCCGGGTTGGTTCTGGGCGCAACCTGGAACGCGAAATAACCGATGCTCATGATCGGTACGTGCAAGGACAGATGGGCTTCCAATACGCGGCAAAGGGAGAGCAGTGAGCGCGGTTAGACGGAACAATCGGCGTTCCAGTTGGAGGCACGATTTGTATGAGGTTGCACCGGAAGAGAACAATGTTGCAGTAGAGAGCGAAGAAAGGAACAAGATCCGCGTGAATTTTGTTTTCGTTTGTGTTCGCGATTTTGGGGTTTCTGCGCATCTTCGGCCGGGGCGGCAGTCCCTGGAGCCGTTAGTTAAGGAAGGAGTTGATAGGAATGAAAGGTCCTTACGAGTCATTCATTGACAGGGGAGGAATAACAAGCACGTTTACTGTGCGGATCCGGCGAATTGTGCTTGCTGGCCTGTCACTGGCTGTGATCGCGGCGAGCGGCGCGTTCGCACAAGAACCAGCGTCTGAGCCCTGCTCGCCGGCTGGCTTGCAATCGCTCAAATCGGAAAGGCAGTTGCCTCCGCAACCGGAACCGTTCGGGGGAGTGATCAAACGTGATGCGCGCGAATCGAAGCCCTGCTGGGCTCCGCGGATCGTTCCGCCGAAGGGGGCGCCGAACATCCTGCTGATCATGACAGACGATGCGGGCTTCGGTGTGTCCAGCACGTTTGGCGGCGTGATCCCCACGCCGGCACTGGAACGCATCGCAAGCAGCGGTCTGCGTTATACGAACTTCAATTCGACTGCGCTTTGCTCTCCCACGCGAGCGGCCCTTATTACTGGCCGCAACCATCACTCTGTTGGGTTCGGCGTGATCTCCGAGCAGGCTACGGGTTATCCGGGCTATAACAGCATCATACCCAAAGATAAAGCGACGATTGGGCGCATTCTGAAGGAGAACGGATACTCGACCTCCTGGTTTGGCAAGAACCATAACACGCCTGCGTTTGCCGCCAGTCAGGCTGGTCCGTTTGATCAGTGGCCGGGCGGGATGGGCTTCGATTACTTTTACGGGTTCGTGGGCGGCGACGCGAATCAGTGGGCACCCAATCTTTTCCGAAACACCTCCGAGATTTATCCCTATGTTGGTAAGCCCGGTTGGAATCTGACGACCGCGATGGCGGACGACGCTATCGAATACATGAAGCGCATCAATGCCGTAAATCCGAGCCAGCCTTTCTTGCTGTATTACGTGCCCGGCGGAACACATGCACCTCACCAACCGACACCCGAATGGATCAAGAAGATCGGCGACATGCACCTGTTCGATAAGGGCTGGGACGACCTTCGCGAACAGATATTCGCCAACCAGAAAAAGCTTGGTGTTATCCCTCAAGACGCGAAGCTCACGCCATGGCCGGCGGACCTTCTCAAGCACTGGGATCAACTCAATGCTGACGAGAAGAAAATGTTTCTCCGCCAAGTGGATGTATTCGCCGCTTACGTTGCCTATACCGATCATGAAATCGGGCGCGTGATTCAAGAGGTCGAGGACGAAGGCAAACTCGATAACACGCTCATCATTTACATCGAAGGAGACAACGGCACCAGCTCCGAGGGAACACTCCTGGGAACACCGAACGAGGTGGCCATGTTTAACCAGGTCATGGTGCCCGTCGAAGCTCAGTTGAAGTACTTCTACGACGCGTGGGGAACGGAGAAGACTTATGCGCACATGGCCGTGCCGTGGGCGTGGGCGTTCGATACTCCGTTTACCTGGACCAAGCAGATCTCGTCGCACTTCGGCGGCGTACGCCAGGGCATGGCCATTTCCTGGCCGGGCCATCTCGACGATCCGGGGGGCATCCGCAACCAGTTCCATCACATGATCGATATCGTGCCCACCATCCTTGAGGCTGCGCAAATTCAAGCTCCCGACTATGTGGACGGGATTAAGCAGAAGCCGATCGAGGGCGTCAGCATGATGTACACCTTCAAAAAGGCGAACGCGAACGCGCCGTCTTCCCATCGCACGCAGTATTTCGAAATGATGGGCGACCATGCCCTTTACCACGATGGCTGGATCGCCAGCACCAAGGTCATGCGTCCACCCTGGGACACTGGTGCGATCATCACGGAGAATCCTGCCGACTATCCGTGGGAACTCTATGATGTCAGCAAAGACTGGACGCAGTGTGACAACGTCGTGTCCAAATACCCGGACAAGCTAAAAGAACTCGAGGACCTGTTCTGGCAAGCAGCCGAGAAATACCAGGTCTTGCCGCTTGATAACTCTGTGGTGGCTAGGCTTCTCACGCCAAAGCCCAGTCTGAGCGCGGGTCGCACCGTGCTTACATACTCCGGAGTCGTGACGGGCACACCCAATGGCGACGCGCCGAGCGTTCTGAATTCCTCCTACAACTTCAAGGCCGACGTCGAAATTCCACAGGGTGGCGGCGAAGGCATGCTCGTGACCCAGGGCGGACGCTTCGGTGGATACGGGTTCTACCTCATGAAAGGCAAGCCGGTTTTCGTGTGGAACCTGGTGGACCTGAAACGTGTCCGCTGGGAGGGCTCGGACGTAATTTCTTCCGGCAAGCACACACTCGAATTCGACTTCAAATATGAAGGGCTCGGCATGGGAACGCTTGCCTTCGGCAGCCCGAGTGGAATCGGGCGCGGCGGGACGGGCGTTCTGAAAGTCGACGGTAAAGCCGTCGCGACGCAGAACATGGAACACACCATACCGTTCATCCTGCAATGGGACGAGAACTTCGATATCGGTGCTGACACGGGGACGCCTGTGGATGAGGAATACCAGGTGCCGTTCGAGTTCAACGGAAAAATCGCCAAGCTGACACTAACGATCAATCGGCCCCAACTTACGCCTGCGGATATCGAAAAGCTCAAAGAAGCGCAACGGAACAACAAAGTGAGTGAATAACCGGAGAGCGGCCCCAGCCGCCAAAATGCTGGGCGGAATACCGTCACGCTCCGCCCAGCACGGCTCGAGGAGGTCCAGGATCGGAACAAGTTTCGAATTGCGGAATTTCACCACGAAGGGGTTATGAAAGCGCCGTTGAAGTGCAGAAGGCGTTGGCGTGCTCGGTCGCCCTGGTAGGGGCGGTGCTCCCGTTTGTCGGTTGCCAGAAGGCGGAAGAAAAAGTCAAGGAGGAAGCAGCCTACCTGGTCGGGATGGAAGAGTACGTCTACGGCTATCCCCCCGTGATGATGGACGTGACCAGAGAAGTGCTCACGGCTACACCGACGAGTGGTGAATATGCCGCACCGATCAATCAGTTCGGTCGCATTCGAACGTATGTACGCCCGGACTTCGTAAACGTCGTAAGGATCAGCGTCAATTCACTGTGGTCGCACGCCTTTCTCGACCTCGATACCGAACCCATGATTGTTTCCCTTCCCGACATGGATGGCCGCTATATCGTCATGCAGGCGCTAAACATGTGGACAGACGACTTCGCATCGGTGGGCACACGCACAAATGGGGGCAAGGCCGGTAACTATCTCATTGCCGGCACGAAGTGGAATGGCACGGCGCCGAAAGATGTAAATGATGTGTTTCGCTCGAGCACCCGCTATGCATGGGTGCTTGTACAGATGTCAGCAGCCAGTCCCGCCGACTTCGCTCCGATCCATGCCAAGCAGGATCAGTTGAAGGTCACGCCCCTCAGCGCGTGGGGCAAGCCCTACACACCGCCGACGAATGTGCCAGTGAATCCGAACGTTGATCTAACCGCGTCACCCTTCGATCAAGTGCGGCTGATGACGGGCGCTACGTTCTTTGCCCGCCTTGCCAAAATTTTGTCGGACGATCCACCGTATCCAGGCGACGACAAGATGATCGAGAGGCTGAAGAAACTCGGTGTCGAGCCGGGCAAGCCGTTCGATCCGACGAAGCTCGATCCGGCCATTCTCAAGGGGATTAACAAAGCCCCCGCTGAAGTTTTCAACAATTTGTTGCCGGACCGTATGACATGAGCACTGTGAACGGCTGGATCAACATGCTGAACCTGGGCAACTTCGGCGCGGACTATAACACACGTGGTTTCATAGCCTTTGCGGGACTTGGAGCCTTGACTAAGGTGGACGCCCTTTACCTAGTGCGTTCGTGGATTCGACGGGCACGACTGGTTTACCGCGCGGGTCACCACCTGCGGAGAATTTGACGAGGGTCTCAAGAAGGCTTCGGAGGGTGGCAGCGGCGCTTACATCGAAGTGGTGACCGACAAGTATGCCGCTTCACCGCTTGCTGCCAAACTTCGCGAAAGCGTTAAGTCACTCTACAGCGCCTGAACCTCCGACGAGGCTCCAAGCGCATCACCCAGCAACGGACCCGGCTGCCTTCGCAAGTCGGGCGGCGAGGACAACCGGGGCATCGCGTCAGCGCCGAGGAAAGAGACTAAAATGCTGAAGACGAACCCACAATTCGCCGCCATTCGATCCAATGAGCGCCCTGTTATGATGCGTGAATCGAGGACTATCCCGAGCTTGGCAGCCTATTGCGGATCGGGTTGCAAATCGGGGTCATTACAACTAGCATGAGCGCTCCCGCTCACAAACATTCCAATCCCCGGAAGCCGCATTTTCGAGGTGGAGGTAAACATGAACATTTTTGCTAGAGCCGTGATCTGTGCAAGCTTACTGTTTTTGCCGAAAGGGATCGAATCGCAAGCCCCGACTGATATTCCCGTTATCCAGATCACGAAGGAAGGCAGCACGATTCGGTTCGCAGTCAAAGCTTCTGTCTCCATTGAAGGAACGTTCGATAAGTGGGACGCCACCATCACCTACCCGTCCAGGGATGCCGAAGCAGGCGTTATGGACATCAAGATTCAGGCAGACAGTGTGAACACGGGAAGCGGCATGAAGGATGACAAGTTGAGGAGCAAGGATTTCTTCAACGTGAAGGAGGATCCTTACATTACATTTCATTCGACGAAATTTACCCAAACGGGTCCCACCACAGTCGAGGTTCAGGGAAACTTTACCATACGCGGAGTCTCAAAGCCGGAGACTCTGCTCTTCTCGGTTACAGGCAAAGGGACAGGCGTCGGCGAGATCAAAGGCACCATGGCCTTCGACCGCAAGGAGTTTGCAATGAATAGTGGCATCCCCTTCATCAAGATTGCCGATCGCGTGGAGGTCAGTGTCGATCTGAAGGGTAAACGAGTCAGCGGTCCCCCGCTGGTGTTTAAGCAATAACGAGCTGTCCAGCAGCACTGAAAAAGACAAACAGAAAAGGCAACTAGCCGGCTTGCCGCTTGCCAATTCCGGTCCCGTGAAAACAGCTAAGTGATTGTGGCGCCTTGCCTTAGCTATTTTCCCCACTGCTCGCAACGAGGAGGCCGGGGGTTCGAATCCCCTCTCGTCCACCAGATTCTAAAGACTTAACCCACTTTTCGGATTGCAAAATCTTGTGGCAGCCTAGCCAGCATGGAATGGCTGGGTTGATCAGAGAAAAGCTTGATTAAGACCATAAATCATTTAGACTAGTCTAATACTAGTCGTATTGGAGAGTGCATGGCCACACGGCAGAGCGGCAATACTGTCGGTGCCTACGAGGCAAAGACGCATTTGTCCGAGTTACTCGAAAAGGTCGAAGCTGGCGAGGAGATCATTATCACCAAGCACGGGGCGCCCGTCGCGAAGCTCGTGCCCGTGAAAAAGGAAGCAAGCACGCAGGAGCGCGCTGCCGCCATTAGGCGAATTCAGAAGCTCGGCACGCGTCTATCTCTGACCGGCTTGAAAATCAAGGACCTGATTGCTGAGGGCCGACGATGACTGCAGCGTTCGTCGTTGATTGTTCTGTCGCCATGGCCTGGCTGTTTAATGACGAAGCGACGCCGAAGACAGAGGCGTTGCTTAATCGACTGACAACCGAGACCGCGCTCGTGCCAGCCTGGTGGTTCATCGAGATTGCGAATGTCCTTGCGATGGCGGAACGCAAGGCGCGTATCACTCCCACTCAGTCCGACGCCTTCATTGCCGATCTTGGCAAGCTCGGAATCGAGCGGGACGACGAGGCTCCGAATCGCGCATTTACATACCTGCTGGCACTGTGCCGAAAACATCAGTTAACGAGCTACGACGCGATCTACCTCGACTTAGCTGTTCGGCACAACCTGCCGTTAGCGACGCTTGACGAGGACTTACGCAAGACCGCAAAGAAATTGGGCGTTCGACTCTTGGGCTAGCTTTTGCAAATCTGGAGCGGACGATGGGAATCGAACCCATCGCCCGATTGTTGGGACAGGTTTGACTTTTCAGACGTGACCAGGCTCGCGAAGCCAAAAAATCAATGCGCCGAAGGGCCACGAGGTTTTCCGGATGCTTTGCCGTCGTCGCAGGCTACGCGCGATTTTATCCCGCTTCTCAACGCCGCGCTGCTAGGGAAAGATAAAAAAACAGACAAACAGCTCGGTTTGCCAGGTTTGCCAATTCTGGGCCCCGTGAAAATAGCTATGTGGTTGTGGCGCTTTGCCTTAGCTTATTCTCCCCACTGTTCGCAATGAGGAGGCCGGAGGGTTCGAATCCCCTCTCGTCCACCAGATTCTAAAAGACTTATCCTGTTCCTCATAACGCCAAAAGTTTGTCAAGTATGCCAGTAAGACGGCGGAAGCCGGAAATCGCGTTCCTTGAGCAATTTTGTATACCGCTCCGAAACGTGTGTACACGCATGCCCGGCTCCCAACCCAACCTAGCGGCTGCCTGCCCCTACAAGCAGGGCCATCACAACGCCCGCCAACAAGGCGAGGCCGACGAGCACCACACCAGCAACCACCACCGCGAGTCGCTTCCCTGTGCCAAATGAGGATTCTTGTGCGTGAAATAGACTGTTCATCGCTCTGCTCCTGTGACAGCTCGGGGGGACCAGCTGGATCTCGAGCCAAATTTCAGACAGGTTGGAACCAAGATCAATCTGCTTCGATGCGGAAGCACAAAGACTGCGTAATTTCTTTGTCAGAGCCGTGTAAAACAATAGGCAAACTGGCCGCTCTTTTTGCGACCAAGGGGTCCTTGGGGGACGTTTGTGCGAAACTGCGCGAAGGCTGCTAGTCGCTGCGGTGTAACACAACGATTTGGCGAACGACAGGGTCTTCCCATTTCCATTTTCGCTCTGGGGCAACTTCAAAATCTCGTTGCCATGTCCCCCTCGCCCTGACTAGAATCCCTTCTTCCTTTTTCTCCAATCTGTTGACGCAACCGAAGGGGGCCTCGATGCAGCTTCGTCTCACCAACAAGCCCGCCGGCGCCATAGCCGCGTCCCTTCTAGCTGTAGCGGCCATCACCCTAGCCGCCTTCGCCCAAGACTCCCCTCCCCCCGCTCCCACGGATGTCCTCATCAAAAACGCCACCATCATGACCGCTACTCACGGAAACATTCCAAACGGCCGCATCTACATCAAGGACGGGAAGATCGCCGCCGTCGGCCCGAAAGTCTCCGCTCCTTCCGGCGTAACCGTCATCGATGCCGGTGGCAAGTACCTCACTCCTGGCATCATTGATTCCCACTCCCACATCGCTCTCGATGGTGACGTCAACGAAGCCACCAGCCCCATCACTCCGCAGATGATGATGATCGACGCCTTCGATTATCACGATAAGTCCATCTACCACGGCCTTGCGGGCGGCGTGACCACTTCCCTCCTTCTCCACGGTTCCGCCAACATGATTGGCGGCCAGGCCATCGTCATTAAACACAAATACGGTCTTAATCGGGACGCCATGCTCTTCCCCGGTGCGCCACGCTCCATCAAATTTGCCAGCGGCGAAAACCCCAAGCGGGTCTACGGCAGCCGCAATCAGCTTCCTTCCACGCGCATGGGAAACTTTGCGGTCCAGCGAGAAGCTCTCGTTCAGGCGCAGGACTACATGCGCGAATGGGACGCCTACAACGCCAAGGTCAAGAACGGCGACAAGGACGCCTCTCCTCCCAAACACGATTTGAAGCTCGAGGCGCTGGCCGATGTTCTGCGCGGCAATCTACTTGTCCAGATTCATTGCTACCGTTCCGACGAACTTCTCACCGAAATTGCCATGGCCAAAGAATTCGGCTACAAGCTCCGCGCCTTCCACCACGCCCTCGAAGCTTACAAGGTCGCCGACCAACTCGCGGCCGCAAACATCGGCATCGCCACTTTCGCGGACTGGTGGGGCTACAAAGAGGAAGCATGGGACGCGATTCCCTGGAACGCCGTCCTCTGTATGCGCAAGGGCGTTCGTGTCGCCATCAAGAGCGACTCCGAAGATTTCGCTCGCCGTCTCAACCAGGAAGCCGCCAAAACCATGCGCTATGGCGGCGCCACCGAGCAGGAAGCCCTCCAGATGATCACCTTGAACGCCGCTTGGATCATCGGTGTCGACGACAAGGTCGGCTCGATCGACGTGGGCAAAGATGCCGATCTCGTCATCTGGGACGGCTATCCCCTCTCGAGCAGCGCCGTTCCGAGCCGAGTCTTCATCGACGGCGCCGTCTATTTCGATCGCTCGCTTCCCGGCTTCGGTATGCCGTACTACAAGGAGGGCATGTGATGCGCCCATTTCATCCCCTTTTCCCTGTAGGGGTGCGCGGCTCCTGCGCCTTATGGTCGCACGATTGCACATCCTTTCCTGGCACTGGCTTTCGCCTTTTTTCGTTCGTTGCAGCCTTGATCTTCGTGGTTTCTCTCGCGAGCGCCCAGCAAAAACCCGTCGCCCTCGGCGGCGGCAAAGTCCTCACGGTTTCCCACGGCTCCATCGAAAATGGCGTCGTCCTGTTCGAAAACGGACAGATCGCTGCCGTCGGCCCCGCGGGTTCCGTGCAAATCCCCAAAGGCGCTCGCGTCATCGACGTCGCCGGCATGACCGTCTATCCCGGCCTCATCGATTCGGAAACCGCCCTCGGCCTCACCGAAATTTCCGCCGTCGACATGACCAATGACCTCGTCGAACCCAGCGACGAAATCATGCCTCACATGCACGTCTACGACGCTTTCCACGCGGAATCCGAACTGATAACCGTCACCCGCCTGAACGGCATCACCAACGCCATTGTTGCGCCCGCAAGCCGCGACACTCTTCCGGGACAAGACTCCTTCATCCAGCTCGCCGGCAAATCCCAGGACGAATTCCTCCTCGTTCGCGACATCGCCATGCCGCTCAACTTCACCGGTGAGCAGCGCCGCAACGAGCGCGGGGAAGGCCGGAAGTTCCCTTCCACCCGCATGGGACTCGCCGCGCAGATGCGCCAGGCGTTTCTCGATGCCCAGGACTACGCGCAGAAATGGTCCGAATACGAAAAGAAAAAGGCCGACTACGACAAACCTAAGGCCGATTCCGCCTCCGATTCCTCCGCCAAGCCCGCCGATAAGGACAAGGACAAAAAGCAGCCTCCCACTCCTCCCAAACGCGATCTCAAACTCGAAGCCCTCCTTCCCTACCTCCAGGGCAAAAAACCTGTCGTTCTCGCCGCCGAGGAGGCCAGCGACCTCCAGGCCGCCGTCAACCTTGCCCGCGAATTCAATCTCAAGTTCGTCCTCAACCACATCAGCCACTCGCAGTCCATCCTCGATTACGTCGCTGGTCTCAAAGTCCCCGTCATCGTCGGCCCCATCTACGAACAGCCCAAGGCCGGAGAGCGCTTCGACGCCGTCTACAGCCTTCCCGCGCAACTCTACAAGCGCGGCGTCAAGATCGTTATCGCTTCCTACGATTCCCACAACGCGCGCAATCTACCCTACGCCGCCGGTTTCGCCACCGGCTTCGGGCTCCCCTACGACGAAGCCCTCAAAGCCATCACCCTCAACCCAGCCGAGATCTGGGGCCTCGCCGATAAGCTTGGCTCCCTCGACCCAGGCAAGACCGCCAACGTGGTCGTCTCGAACGGCGATCCCCTAGACATAAAGACCGACGTCAAAATGGTTTTCATCAATGGCAACGAAGTCCCCATGACCAGCCGCCAAACCCGCCTCCGCGACGAATACTCCGTCAAGTAGCCGCCGCAAGTATCTGTCCCTCCCGAAAATTCCCGCTGCGGAACTCTTATCTTCAAAACGAATCGAACAATCTCAGTTGTTATCGATGGCAAAAGCATCGTCGCGGCTTGTACCAAACACCGGTTGCCACCGGAAACCGGATTACGGGCTGCAACGTGTGATTCTGCCCGCAGCACCATGGAATCCTGCCGCGCCAGGGAGAAATTCGAGGTTCCTGCGGCCACCGAGCGCAAACTAAGGTGCGTGGGAGGCTACGACACCGATGTCTGCAAAGTTGTCGCCTTTTTTCAGCGAGGGAACCGCGTTGATGTGGAGGATAACGCCGGATACGGGAGCGCGGACTTCGGTGATACGTTTGCCGAAATAGTCCGTAACATAGCCGAGCTTCATGCCCTCTTGGACATAGGTGCCTTGCTTGACGAGCGGGTACCAAATGCCCGGGCCCTCGGAGATTATATCGACGGTCTTTTCAAACCAGACAGGATTTTCGATGGGTCGGGGATCGCCCGGAAGCATTTTGAGGGCACGCATGGTACTGAGGGTGCCGTTGACGAGCAGGCCGACGTCGCCCTCGTCGACGGTGCCGGCATAGCCTGCTTCGACGACGATGGAGGGCTTGCCGCGAGCCGTGGAAGTATTGTCGAGATAGCGTGTGGCGCCAAGGTCGGTGGGACGGTCGCGCCATATGATGATGTGATCGAGGCCAAAGGCGAGGATCATCTCTTTCGAGATACGGTCCTGCGCCTCTTTACCCGTGGGCGCCCAGTAGGCGTAGGAGCGGAGGCTTTCATCCAGATCGCCGCCATGGTAATCGATAAGATAATCACAGCGGTCGACGATTTGTTGCGTGATGAGGAAGGAAGCGCGCTCAGTTTGCGTCCCGTCGGCCTTGCCGGGATAGAAGCGGTTCATGCTCTTGTTGTCGACGGGATTAACGTGAGGCACTTTTTGTTCGAAGGACTGAATGTTCACGAGCGGTAGGAGGATGACCCTGCCGGAGATTTGAGCAGGATCGAGTAGAGTGATGAGCCTTTCGACCGCGATAATGGATGCATATTCCGTACCGTGGGCGCCGGAGATGAGAGCGAGGACTGGACCGGGCTTCGCGCCGTTGATGACGATGACGGGGATATCGGTAGCGGCATCCACGCCAGCGGGGACTTCGAGATAGCCCATGGATTTTTCACCGACAGCGGCAGAGGCGGTACCGACAGAGAAAGATTGACGCTGGGCCAGCGCGAAGAGTGGAACCCACAAAAAGATCACGTACGCGCCAAAAGCTCGAAGCGATGAACGAAGCATAAAACCCCCGTTAAGCGGCTGAGGATAACGCGAGGTGTGTGATTTGAGCAATGGAGAGAGCAGAGCGGACTTACTCCGTTTTTGGAAAGCACGTGATCCTCGCTTTGGCCGTCGAACGAGTGTCCCGGCGAAACGTTCATCGGCTGATGACTTCACCTCTTCTTCAGCGTTACCGCTAGTCCGCCACCTTCCATATACATGATTGTTTCCAGATCCGGCCTGCTCGTCACCTCCCGCATGTATTCCGGAACCATTTCCACATTGTGCGCAAGGATCAAACCGCCCTGCCGTACCAGCGGCAACAGCTTCTTTAAGTAATCTGAATATCCGCCCTTATCCGCATCAATGAACGCAACATCGATCGGGCCCTTGAGCTTCGAGACTTGCTCATGCGCATCTCCTTCGACGATCGTGACCATGCCCTCCACGCCAGCCTCCCGAAGATGTTCCCGCGCTGCCGCCGCCCTTTCATGATCAATCTCGAACGTGGTGAGGTGCCCATTCGTCTTCCGCAGCGCCAGGCACAACAAAATCCCGAATATCCCGTGGACGTTCCGATCTCCACCACGTTCTTCGCGGCCGCCGACTCCGTGAGCAACCGCAGCGCCTTCCCGTCTTGCACCGGAACGCTCAGATAGGTCTGATGCTCCCGGGCCATCTTCTCCAGGACCGCAGTAATCTTTTTTTCCGCGTCGTCTGCAGCAACCGCATTCGACACGCTTTGCGCACCGATCCCGCCTCGCTGAAGAAGCGCGACAATCGAGAGCAAGTGAAGCAAAGCGGGAACAGTCAAGTTGCGCCTCATGCGGATCCTCAACTCATAGCATTTCGTGCCATCCACGCCAGCCTGCTCTGCTTCGCCGCCCGTTCAAGGCCACTGCCAGCCCGCTGGGCCCGGGCGCGATTGAAAGCGCGGGCCCGTCACCGGCCGCGGCTACTCTTTCTCCGCCGCCGATCCCGTCCAGTCGGTGGGCCCGCACGACGCCGGCGCCCTCCTCGAGGCCCGCTTTTTCCGCCGCCCCTAGCCCCGCCGCCAATTGAAATCCACCCAAGAGTTGTGGGACGGCCTTGCAAATCGCGATGTCCCCCTGCAACTCAAGAGCAATAGTTCTGAGAACTCTTCTTCTTGAAACCCAGACACGGCACGGTTCAATTTTCGTGCGAGCATCTCGCGGGCAGACGAACCAGCCTGCCATCCAAAACCGAAGTGCTTACGTCTAGTGGTCGTCTAGTGGAAAGAAATCCTTGTGATGCCGACGCAACGATTTGCTGAACAACAACGACCTCTTGAATAAGTCTTGTCGTCCACTCCGCATCCCTAGGCCTCTCCGGGAATCACGCAGATCGGCGCCAACAACCTTAAAACGGACTGAAAGGAAATGGGCTCTACGGCAGCGTGCCACGGATGTCGAGAAACGCCTTGGCCTCATCGAGCGACCGGAAAACTCTGACCACCTTTGTGCGCCGATCGTCATGAGTGCGGAGTATTTCGTAAAGACGACCCAGCCCGAAGGCAAACTCGCTCGGCGCAACGATGGCGAACCTCGACGTCCTCGAAGGAGCGTCCATGTCGGCGGAGAGACTTGCCAATGCTCGGACCCGCTCGGTTGACGGTAGGGCGATGTCTTCGACCTGGGTCATGTCCACCAACTCGTCGTAACCTCCGACCTCGGGGAGCGACCAGACATCCCTTTGGTATCCGAAGATACCCTGGTCCGTCAGGGTGCCGTGTCCTTTGGCCAAGACGAGCCGCCGTTGGTGCACAATCCTGTATTCAATGGGCACGATGTCCCTTTCATGAGAATAGGTGTACTGCTTTCTTTCGCAACGGAGTTTTCCCCGCACTACAATTCTTAGATACTATACATCGGGAGAAACAAATCCTCTTCCAGCAAGCACCGCGGTGATTGCTGGGATGAGGTCCCTACCCATCCGCATTTTCGTTACGTACGCGTCGCCTCCTGCCGCTAGGCACGCAGCAATTTGATTCACATCCTTAGACACACTGATGAAGACTATTTTCGCACCGCACCCCTGAGCCTTGAGACGCCGTGCTACATCTGGCCCATCCAGAACGGGCATCGACACATCGAGAATGACAAGATCCGGCAGGAACTGGGATGTCGCTTCGACAGCGGCTAGTCCCTCGGCGACGCTTGCGATCACGTCAAAATCGCGCTGAAGCAGACTAGCAACCTTCACACGCATGGCGGGGTGATTCTCAGCTATCAACAGCTTAGGTTTCATGCGATCTGTTACGGCCCGTCTTCGTTATACCTAGAATGTTCGACTCAAGGGAACGCAGATACCGCCCCACCAGAGATCGGTATAGGAACCACGGCCTCGACGTCGGTGCCCCGCAGGGGAGAGGAGTTCACTCTCATCGTGCCTCCCACCAGCCGCAGGCGTTCCCGCATGCTGATCAATCCAAGGCCACGCTCACTTCCAATCTCAAAACCACGACCTTCGTCCGTCACGCGCAGCAGGGCTTGATGGTCGTGAACAGCAAGCATGACGGTAACCCGGTCAGCTCCGCTGTGTTTGGCCACGTTGCTCATCGCTTCCTGTAACACTCGATACAGAGTGAAACACACGGTTTCAGGAATCTGCTTTAGGTCGCCTTCGTGGACTAGTTTCGCGGCGATCCCATGTTTCCTCGAAAAATCCTGGCAAAAGCTAGCAACTCCATGCTGGAGTCCGAGGTCCCATTGGGGATGATGTTCGTTGTGTGATAGCCGTCGCATGATACAGGAGGAGGAGCGTAAGCGCATTGCTCGCGATTTGCACGACGTTGAGATAAATCGACTTGCACTGCTTTGTGTCGATTTGGACATCCTGCGCCAGAGCCGAGTAGGCAGCGCGGAGGCGGCTCGAGAGTTGGAACGAATGCGCCGCGAGACCGATGAACTTGTGGTCGACATGATGAGCCTGCCAGCTAGACTCTGCAGTTCTTCCTGATCTCGCCGCAAAGCCGCCTCGACGTTCTTCCTCGCAGTGATATCTTGGACTTGGGCGACGCCATAACTTACCCTGCCCACAGCATCGGGGACCGCCGACGCGGTCAGCGTCACCCAGACAATGTGCCCTTGCTTGTGAATGTATCGCTTCTCCATGTGATAAAAGCGGATCTGGCCGGTGAACACTTTCTGAGCATAAGAAAGGTCAGCCTCAAAGTCGTCCGGGTGAGTCAAGGATTGGAAATCCCTAGCCAGAAGTTCTCGCTCGGAGTATCCAAGGATTTCACACAGAGCCCTATTCACCTGTATCCAACGACCGTCGTTACTCACCAGGGCCATTCCAACAGCCGAATATTCGAAGACACTCCGAAATCGCTCTTGATTTTCTTCGGCCAACTTGCGTGCGGTCAAGTCAACGGCTGTGCCGATATACCCTGCAAAGGAACCATCCGCGTTGAATCTCGGCACGCCATGGTCGAAAATCCAACGATATCCGCCGTCATGCCGCCGAAGCCGGTATTCCCTTACGAAAACCTCGCGACGGTCAAACGCGCGAGTATACGTGTCCAGACAAGCATTCAAATCATTCGGATGGACACCTTCTGACCAGCCATTTCCCAGCTCCTGCCGCAACGCTCGACCAGTGAATTGCAACCAAGGCCGATTGAAGTAACTGCACAGTCTGTCAGTGCCAGACATCCAGATCATCACTGGCGCAGTGTCAGCCACAAGGCGGAAACGTACTTCACTTTCTCCCAGCACTCCATCAGCCTTTTGCCTCTTGGTCTGCTGCATCATAGGGCGATACGCAACTACCGTCTCTTTTGCACGAATGATGGTATCGCGCGCGCGCGCCGGAGCACAACCAACTGCGCCCTTGTTAATTGATGTGCATTTAAATGCCGTTCTTCATGGATTCATGGCCTTCCCTGTCCGCAGAACTTGCCCGTATTCATTCACCGTAGCGTTCGTTCCGATACGAACATTACTGGCAAGCTCTATCTGGGCTCAGCATGAAAAACTGGTAGCTTGCTTCTTGCGAGACAGGTAACTGCCAGGCATAGCCCTGTGCGTGGGAGTTACATTGCAGAGAATGTGGCAAGGAAGAACTTCGCGTTGAGACTTTGAAAAATCATTACTCACGAAACTCACCAGTTTTCACGAACCAGGTGTCACCTTTTCAAACAGTAGGATATGGCTGGCAGGGCGATCACATTCACCGACCAGCGTGAAGCCTTGGTTCTGGGCGTTTTCCGTGTCCTTCTGTCCACTCGAAACCTTCATCGATTCCTTCACTATGTATTGGTAGTGCCCCTTGAACGCCGGCGTCGCTTTCTCCATGATCACCACCGGGTTGCTTCCCATGATGATGAGTGTATTTGGCGATACCCGGAAACCCTCCGCTGCAAGCTTGTTCATGTCC
>Ga0306925_10000485_pt1 | contig 28623 bp, 24 predicted proteins | sample flu12Cox44000176_FD_203755 | JGI IMG/M metagenome (GOLD analysis project Ga0306925, IMG submission 203755) | Lab enrichment of tropical soil microbial communities from Luquillo Experimental Forest, Puerto Rico - flux8day.12C.oxic.44.000.176 (v2)... | ecosystem: Environmental > Terrestrial >... | reverse complement strand
TCCTCGGCGACGAGTTGGGCAAGCCCGGTGAGCGTGCCTTGTCCCATCTCGGAACGGGCGATGCGAATGACCACCGTGTCGTCCGGGCGGATCACCACCCAGGCGTTGACCTCGGGCGAGCCGTCCTGCGCGCGGATCACCTGCGGGCCGCCGAACGGAAGGTCGAGGCCGAGCGCCAACCCGCCACCCACCGCGGCCGCGCTCACCACGAAGCTGCGGCGATCGATCTTCGGTACGTAATTCATGGCTGCCTCCCTCTTCACGCGCTCGCCGCAGCGGCGTGGATCGCCGCGCGCACCTGCTGGAAGGTGCCGCAACGGCAGATATTGGTGATGTTGGCGTCGATGTCGGCATCGCTCGGTTTCGGCTTGTCCTTGAGCAGCGCCGCCACCGCCATGATCATCCCGCACTGGCAATAGCCGCATTGCGGCACGTCGTGATCGAGCCAGGCCTTCTGCACCTTGTGCAGCGCGCCGTTCTGCGCCAGCCCCTCGATCGTGGTGATCTGCCGGCCGGCCACCGCGCTCAACGGCACCGAGCACGAGCGCATCGCAATGCCGTCGACATGGACGGTGCAGGCGCCGCACTGGGCGATGCCGCAGCCATATTTGGTGCCGGTCAGTCCGATCGTGTCGCGCAACACCCACAGCAGCGGGGTGTTGGGGTCGACATCGACCTGATGGGTCTTTCCATTCACGGTGAGATCAGCCATTTGCAAACCTCCATGCATCGCCGTTGGGAGAGGCGATGATTGATGCGGCGGTGACCCCTCGGTCACGCCGCGCGCCCCGCTGTTCCTGAAGAATAGCTTGGTTTAATTCTAATGTGGAAATCGCAAGTCCGCGAGGTCGATTCGCCCTGGACGCATGGGCGGCATGCCGCCAGAGGTGCGTGCATTCATCTTTCAAGCGAACTTCGGTGGCGAGTATCGCCCCAGCCATTCCGGTCCTGGTAGCAATCGGTAACACCGTCGAACGCTGCCGCTTGCTCGTCGAACCCGCGAAGCCCCGCGCGCAGCGAGGAATCGCGACGGCGCGGCATTAGAAAATGTTTGAGCCGATTGCCGACCTCCCCTACCTTTTCGCGACGGGCGAGCCGGGACCGCGGGTGGACCATGGAATTTGTCCGGCAGACGATCGAGATCAACGGCTGCAAGCTCAGCTTTGCGCGCGGCGGCAAGGGCGTGCCGTTGATGTATCTCCACGGCACCGACGGGCTCGCGGAATGGCCGGCGATCCTCGATACGTTGGCGGAACGGTTCGACGTGATCGTGCCCGATCATCCCGGCTTCGGCGCCTCCGAGGCGCCGGCCTGGATCGATGACGTTTCCGACGTCGCCTACTGCTATCTCGATGCCATCGAGGCGCTCGGACTTTCCGGCGTCCACGTCGTCGGGCAATCGCTGGGCGGTTGGATCGCGCTCGAAATGGCGGTGCGCTCGACGGAGCGCCTGCGCAGCCTCACGCTGATCTCGGCCGCCGGCATCCACGTCAAAGGCGTGCCCAAGACCGATATTTTCATGATCGATCCGGAGGAACAGGCGCGCCTCGCCTACGTCGATCCCAAGATCGGCGAGGAAGCCGCCGCGCGCGCCGGCGCCGACAAATATCACGATCTCGCCATTCTCAACCGCATCGCCAGCGCCCGTTTCGGCTGGCAGCCGCGCTTCTTCAACCCGCGGCTGGAGCGCTGGCTGCATCGGGTGAACGTGCCCACCCACGTCATCTGGGGCGATGGCGACCGCATCATTCCACCGGCCTATGCCGAGGCGTTCCACCGCCTGATCCCGGGATCAACGCTCACCATGATTCCCAATGCCGGCCACCTGCCGCACGTCGAACAGGCCGCGGCCGTCGCGCAGGCGATGCAGACCTTCCTGCGGAACTGATGGACGCCGCCATGGAGCGTCAGCGTTGGCCCCTGCGCTTCATCATGGTGGCGGTCTTGAGTCTTCCCGCCGGCTCCGCCCGCGCCGCCGATGCGGCATTGGTCGCAGCCGCGAAGAACGAAGGCGAGGTCGTCTGGTACACGACCCAGATCATTAGCCAGCTCGTGCGTCCCGTGAGCGCCGCCTTCGAAAAGAAATACGGCATCAAGGTCCGCTCGATCCGCGCCAACTCCACCGAACTCTCGGTCAAGATCATCAACGAAAGCCGGGCGGGCAAACCGCAATCCGACGTGTTCGACGGAACGTCGACGGTCGTGCCGCTCAAGAAAGAAGGCTACGTGCTGCGATGGCTGCCCGATCCGGCCAGGACCTATCCGGCGCAATTGAAGGACCCCGAGGGATATTGGGTCGCGAACAACCTGTTTTTCCTCACCCCCGGCTTCAACACCAACCTCGTTCCGAAAAGCACGGAGCCGCGCAGCTATCAGGCCCTGCTCGCTCCGAAATGGCGGGGGAAAATGGCCTGGAGCACCACGCCTTCGAATTCGGGTGGCCCTGGCTTCATCGGCACCGTGTTGACCGAGATGGGCAGCGAGAAGGGAATGGCCTATCTGCGGGCGCTCTCGCAGCAGCAAATCGCCAACGTCGGCAGCGCGGCGCGCGAGGTGCTCGATCAAGTCATCGCCGGCGAGTATGCGCTGGGGCTGCAAATCTTCAACCATCACGCCGTGATCAGCGCCAAGAAGGGCGCGCCTGTCGACTGGATCAAAATGGAGCCGGCGACCGGCACGCTGTCGGTGATTTCGGTGCACAGCGCTGCGCCGCACCCCCATGCGGCCAAGCTGCTCGTCGATTTCATCATCTCGCCGGAGGGCCAGCACATCTTCCGCGCGGCCGAGTATCTGCCGGCGGACCCCACGGTGCCCGCGCTGACGCCGTCGCTCAAGCCGGACGACGGTTCGTTCCGCACGCATTTCTTCACGCCGGAGCAGACCGAGGACGGTATGGTCACATGGAAGAAGGTCTACGACGACTTGTTTCGGTGAACGCAGGGACGCGCGTCCATTCGTTTCGATCACGCAACGCGGCGTCCCTTCGGAATACGTGGGGAATAGGGGACGATGCCCCGTGACGACGTCAGCTGATTTGGCCCACGACATCCGATCAGCCGGAAAGAATCGAACGGCATTGCCCGCCGATTCCGCGGTCGCCGCGTTGTGGGCTCGGCTCTCTGCCTACCAGACGCTTGTGCTGGCGATGCTGTTGATCGTCGTGGTTGCCGCGTTGGTCCTGCCCCCGTTCTTGTTTCTGCTCAAGGCGAGCATCGTGGATTCGCACGGCAGCGGCGAATGGAGTCTCGCCAACTTCGAGGCGGTGTTGGGGAGTCGCCGTTTCCTGGTCAGCAGCGCGAACTCGCTCGCCTTCGCGGCGGGCAGCGCGGTGCTCGCGCTGATCATCGGATGGATGACCGCATGGATCGTCGAGCGCACCAATACGCCGCTCAAGCCGCTCGCGTATCTCACCGCGATCATATCGCTCGGCACCCCCTACATCCTCTATGTCACCGCGTGGCTGTTGGTTTTCGGCAAGGCCGGGCCCATCAATCAGCTCTACCGCGCTTTGACCGGAACGTCGGATGTTTTGATCGACATCTATTCCATGCCCGGCATGATCATGGTCGAGGGCTTTCTGTGGTCACCGTTGGCCTTCCTCCTGGTGGGTGCGACGCTACGCAACGCCAATCCCGAGCTGGAGGAGGCCGCGCGCATGAGCGGCGCCGGCGTCGGTGCCACGATCAGGCGGGTGACGCTGCGGCTGTCGCTTCCCTCCATTCTCGCGCTGTCGATGCTGGTCTTCATCCGCGCCATCGAAGCGTTCGAGGTGCCGGCGCTGGTCGGATTGCCCGGCCGTATCTCCGTTCTGACCACGGACATCTACGGAAATATGGTGGCGAAGGCGCCGCCCGATATCGGCGGCGCCAGCGCGCTGTCGGTTCTCATGCTCGCCCTGGTACTGGTGCTGCTCGCCCTTTACGGCAGACTGTCGCGGCACGCGGAAAGGTTCGCGACCGTCACCGGCAAGGGCTTTCGGCCGCGGCCGTTCGAGCTCGGGCGGCTGCGCAACGCGGCGGCCGCAGTCCTTGTCGCCAATTTCGTGCTGCTTCTCGTCGTCCCGATCGCGATGCTGACCTGGGTCTCGTTGCTTCCGTTCTATCAGCCGATCGGCCCTGCAGCGCTCAAGCTCGTCACGCTCGACAATTATCGCACCGTCTTCTCGAGCGATCATTTCGAGCTGATCGCCAATACGCTCTTGGTCGCGGTCGCGACGGCGACCATTGCGGTGGCGCTCACCTTCGCGGCGGCGTGGCTGGCCGTGCGCCGGGCACCGGGCGGCTGGGCGGTCGAGCGGCTCGCCACCATTCCGCTGGTTTTTCCCGGCCTCGTCCTCGGCATCGCGGTCATGCAGCTTTTTCTGCATCTGCCGATCCCGCTCTACGGCACGCTCGGCATCCTGATCTGGGCGTTTGTCATCAACTACCTGCCCTATGGCATGCGCTACAGCGCCGCGGGCATGCTGCAGATCCACCGCGAGCTCGAAGAATCCGCGGAGATGTGCGGCGCATCCGCTTTTACCCGGCTGCGCCGCATCGTCGCGCCGCTGCTCGCGCCGGCGCTGCTCGCGGGCTGGTTGTTCATCTTTCTGATGGCTGCGCGGGTATTGTCGCTGGCAATTTTGCTCGCGGGACCACGCTCGCAGACCATGGCGGTCGCTTTGTTCGATCTTTGGACCAACGGCCAGGGCACCGAGCTTGCGGCGCTGGGGTTGATATGGTCCATGCTGATGGCGATGATCGCAGCCGTATTTTACGCGGTGGCACGCCGCTCCGCCGCGAGCGCGCTCGCTCGAACCTGAATACCGCGATTGAACCCGAGTTGAGGAGAAAACAATGACAACAAAGAAATACGAGACGGTCCTGATCGAGAAGCAGGACGGCATCACTTGGCTGATCATGAACCGGCCGGACAAGCGCAATGCCATGAGCCCGCAACTCCACCTCGACATGGACGACGCGTTGGCCGAGCTCGCGGTCGATCCGCAAACCCACGTCCTCGTGCTCACCGGTGCCGGCGAAGCCTTCTGTGCCGGGCAGGACATCAAACTCTATTTCCGCGCCAACGACGACGCGCCGGCGGCCAGGGCGAAGGCTCGCCACGCTTCCAATCAGTGGCGCTGGCAACGGCTCTCGACCTTCCCGCAGCCGACCATCGCCATGGTCAACGGCTACTGCTTCGGCGGCGGTTTCACCCAGGTCTGCGCCTGCGATTTCGCGATCGCGGCGGACGAGGCGCTGTTCGGCCTCTCCGAAGTGAACTGGGGCATTCTGCCCGGGGGCATCGTGTCGTGGAACGTCGCGCAGACCTTGAATTTCCGCGACGGTATGTATTACGCGCTCACCGGCGACACCTTCGACGGCAAGAAGGCGAAGGAAATCGGGTTCGTCAACTTTTCTTATCCCAAGGCCAAGCTGAAGGACGAGACCGTCAAGCTCGCCAAGAAGCTGATGGAGAAGAGCCCGACCGTCCTGCGCTATACCAAGGAAGCGCTGCGCGCCGTGCGCTTCATGAACGAGCCGCAGGCGGCGGACTACCTCAACGCCAAGAGCGACGCGTTGCGCTTCGTCGACAAGGAAGACAGCCGCAGCCAGGGCATGAAGCAGTTCCTCGACGACAAGACCTATCGTCCGGGCTTCGGCGCCTTCAAGCGCCAGAAGGCGACGCGGGCGTAGGCGCGCGTGCGCCGCGGCCCGCTCATCGTTTGGCTTTGTCTCTCGTGAGTTGCGCGCGGCGCGCTTGCGTGGCCGCGCGATCGATGACCCACGAGCGCGCGGCTCGCTCGATCACCACGCCATAGTCGCGCTCCGCCGCTTCCCTTGAAACGAGGCCCTCCCGCACGTCGGCGAGCACGCGCTCCGCGTCGCGCGCGAGCGCATCGCCATGCCCGCCGCCGCCCGGGGTGTCGAGCCGGAAGATATCGCCGGTACGCAGCGGGTAATCGGCGTAGCGCGTGGGCAAGCGCTTCGCCGCGGGGGTGTCCGGGTTGACCCAGAGGTCGCCGCGGCGGCCGTTGCCGCCGCCGGCGCAGCCGTTCGGGGGGATCAGATGCTTCATGGAGCGGATCGAAAAGCGCGCATCCGCGAGATTGAGGTATTCGCGGCGGATGCCGAGCCCGCCGCGGAACTCACCCGGCCCGCCGGAATCCGGTATCAGCTCGAAGCGCGTGAGGCGGGTAGGAAATTCGCTCTCGATGATCTCGACCGGCGCGATCTTGGCATTGCTTTGATTGACGGTGATGCCGGAAGCCCCGTCCTTGCCCGCGCGCGCGCCGGCGCCGCCGGCGATGATCTCGTATTGCACATAACCCTTGCCGGTGTAGGTGTCGCGGCCACCGAGGATTATGGAGCGGCTGCCGCTGCCGTCGGCACGCACCTTGCTCGGCACCACGTGGCTCATGGCGTCGAAGATGGCGTCCACCAGCGCATGGATGGTGGGATTGTAGGTATTGACCGGCGCGGGGAAGCGCGGGTTGAGCACGCTGCCGTCGCGCGCCGCCATGGTGAAACCGCGAATGAGGCCGCTCGACACGTACATGTTCGGATCGACCAGCGAGATCAGCGCGTAGGCGCAGGCCGCTTGCACCAAGGGCGGGCGGATATTGGCGGGGCCCTTGGTCGCGTCCGCCGAGCCGCTGAAATCGAAATGCAGTTTGTCTGCGCGCTTTTCTATGACCACGTGGATGCGCACCGGCCGTTCCAGGTCGATGCCGTCATCGTCGACGAACCGTTCTGCTTCGAAACGCCCGTCCTCCCATTCGGCGATCGCGGCCTTGAGCTTTCGTTCCGACATGTCGAGTAGGCGATCGAAGCACGCGAGGACGTCCCGCTTGCCGAACTTGCCGACGAGTTCGCCGAGCCGCTTCTCGCCCAGCCGGTCGGCGCCGAGCTGTCCGCGGATGTCGCCGAGCACGAGTTCCGGCGTGCGGCTGTTGGCGCCGATGAGCCGCTCGATGTCGCCGTTGGACCGGTAGGCGCTTTGGTAGCGCACGGCGGGCAGGTGCAGGCCCTCGTTGAAGACCTCTCGCGCCTGGCCCGAACAGCTTCCCGGCACCGGTCCGCCGATGTCGCTCTTGTGCGCGATCGAGCCGCAGAAGCCGAACAGCTTGCCGTCGACGAAGACCGGCGTGATGACCGCGATGTCCGGCGCGTGAGGGCTGCCGCCATGGTAGGGATGGTTGATGATGAAGGCGTCGCCGTGCGCGATGCTGTCGCCGAACACATCGATGACGGCGGCGGTGCAGGCCGGAAATGCGCCGATGTGCAGTGGCAACACCACGTGCTGCGCCACCACGTCGCCCTTCGCGTTCATCAGCGCGCAGGACGCATCCTGCGACTCCCGCACGATGGTGGAGAAGCCGGTGCGGAACAGCGAATTCTGCATCTCCTGCACGATGCCGGAGAGGCTCGCCTTCACCACTTCGAGATCGATCGCGTCGATGGGCATCGAGTCCGTCACTTGTCCTGCGTCACGATCAGATTCTTCCATTCGTCGACCCGGCCGATCTGGCCCGGGCGGATCACGGTCGTGCAGTCGAGCTGCGCGAGGATCGCCGGTCCCGCGAGGCTCGCGCCCACGTCGAGCTGTTCGCGCTGATAGATCGGGCAGTCGAATTCCGCGCCATCGAAGCGCGCGCGTTGCATGCCTCGCCGCGCATCCGCCAGTGCCGCGCCGGTGCGCGCGAATTTTGGCAGCGCGACCGACGGCACGAGGCCGACGCCGCGCACGCGATAGGACACGATCTCGACCGGCTCCTCCGGCGCCATGTGGCCGAACATGCTCCCGTGCTGATGATCGAAGCTGATGCGCAGTTCGTTCAGGTCGGCGGCCCGCAACGGCTCGGCCGGGCAGGCGACGGCGATCTCGTAGCCCTGGCCGGCGTAGCGCATGTCGAGCGCCCGCTCGATGCGGATGTCATGGCGCGCGAAACCATCGCTGCGCAATTCCTCGCGCGCTTGCGCCGCCAGCCGCTCGAACACGTCATTCACGGCTTCGGGCTTAACTTCGCTCAGTGGTGCCAGCTTCGACTGGATGTAATCGTGCTTGACGTCGGACATCAGCAAACCGATCGCCGAAAACACGCCGGGATAAAGCGGCACGATGATGCCGGCCATGCCGAGATCGCGCGCGATGCGGCCGGCATGCACCGGCCCCGCTCCGCCGAAGGCGAGCAACATGAAATCGCGCAAGTCGTGCCCGCGCATGGTGGAGATCGCCTTGATCGCCTCTTCCATCTTCACGTCGATGACGCGCACGATGCCCTCCGCCGCATCGGCTATGCCGAGGCCGAGCGGGCGCGCCACCTTGGCCTCGATCGCGGCACGCGCCTTGGCCGCGTCGAGGCGCATCCGTCCGCCGAGGAAATTGTCTTCGCCGAGATAACCCAGCACCAGGTTGCAATCGGTGATGGTCGGCGTATCGCCGCCGCGCCCGTAGCAGGCCGGTCCCGGCACGGCGCCCGCGCTCTGCGGCCCGACTTGCAGCACGCCGAAGCGGTCGACCGCCGCGACGGTGCCGCCGCCGGCGCTGACCGTGTTGATGTCCAGCATGGGCACGGCGAGGTCGCGCCCTTCGATCTTTCCACGGCTCGACAGCAGAGCTTCGCCGTCTTTGATCAATGCGACGTCGCAGGACGTTCCGCCCATGTCGAAGGTGATGATGTTGCGCAAGGCGTTCACGCGTCCGGCAAGCACACCCGCCGTGACGCCGCCGGCGGGACCCGACAACACGGTGGTGACGGCGCGGCGTGCCGCGGCGGTAAACGTCGCCATCCCGCCGTTCGACTGCATGACGTATTTGCGGCGGGTGGCGATCCCGGCGCCGCACAGACGGCGGTCGAGTTGCGCGATATAGCGCGCGAGAATCGGCTGCAGATAGGCGTTGATGACGGTGGTGCTCAGCCGATAATACTCGCGGATCTGCGGCAGCACCTCGGACGACAGCGAGATGCTGCAGTCCGGCATTTCCTGGGCGATGATCTCACGCACGCGCGCTTCGTGCTCGGGATGCAGAAACGAGAACAACAGGCACACCGCGATCGACTCGACGTTCTGCGCCGCGAGCTCGCGCACGGTTGCGCGCAGCGCCGTCTCGTCGAGCTGGCGCAGCACGTTGCCGCGGAAATCGACGCGCTCCCTCACTTCGACGGTCAGGCTCTGCGGCACCAGCGGCGCGGGCTTGTCGTACATGACGTCGAAGATCGCGGTTCCGTACGGCCGCGCCTGCTCGCCCACGGGGTAGATGCCGCGAAATCCCTCCGTCACCAATAAGCCGGTCCTGACGCCTTTGCCTTCGAGCAGCGCGTTGGTCCCGACCGTGGTGCCGTGGCAGAAATAGCCGATGTCGGCGGCCTCACCAGCCGTTGCCAACAGTGCGTCGATGCCGGCAAGGATCGCGCACGACGGGTCGTCGGGCGTCGAGGGCAGCTTGGCGATCGACAGCTCGCCGGTTTCTTCGTTGAGATAGACGAAATCCGAAAATGTCCCCCCGGTATCGACCGTGACGCGGTAGCGAGCCATGCGATGATCGGTTCCAGCCGGGAGCGAGCAGTGCCCGCTATAAGGACATGACCCGCGTCAAAGGACAATATCGCGGGTTGATGGCGTCCGCGCCGCGCCGCGCGTGGCGGGACGAGGGGGTGATTTGGGATCGCGACGATCTCGCGGGGGCCAACGTAAGAGCCAAGAATGCCAGTTGTAATCGCTCCTCGATCGAGATGACATAGCGGGCGGCGCAGATCGGAGTGCACATGTCAGGACAAGTCGTCACCGATGCGAAAACCGCGAGCTCCGCCGAGGCGCCGCGCGTTGCGGCGGCGGCGTTGGCGACGTTCATCAAGCGCGCCTTCGAGGCTGCCGGCCTTCGGTCGGAAGACGCGGACGTTGTCGCCAATCTGATGGTCGAGGCCGATTTGCGCGGCAGCGATACCCACGGCGTGATCCGCCTGCCGCTCTATCTGCGGCGCCTCAAGGCGGGCGGGATCAAGGCGCATCCCGATATCCGTATCGTGCGGGAGCGGCCGGCCGCCGCCCTCGTCGACGGCGACAACGGCATCGGCCACCTCGTCATGCGCTTTGCCGCCATGACGGCGATCGAGAAGGCGAAAGGCGCAGGCGTCGGCTGGGTGGGCGCGCGGATGAGCAACCACGCGGGCCCGGCGGCGCTCTACGCCATGATGCCGCTCGCCCATGACATGATCGGGCTCTATCTCGCGGTCGGCAGCAACAACCATCTGCCGCCCTGGGGTTCGACCGAGAACCTGCTCGGCACCAATCCCATCGCAATCGCCGTCCCGGCCGAGGAAGAGCCGCCGATCGTGCTCGACATGGCGCCGACGGTCGCCGCCTTCGGCAAGGTGCGCTTGAAGATGCAGCGCGGCGAGGAGCTGCCGGTCGGCTGGATGATCGGCCGCGACGGCAAGCCGCTCACCGATCCCAAGCGCGCGGAGCAAGGCCTGCTGCTGCCGATCGGCGATTACAAAGGCTATGGGCTGAGCCTGATGGCGGGGCTGCTGGCCGGGACGCTCAATCAAGCGGCGTTCGGGCGCGACGTGGTCGATTTCGTCAAGGAGCAGGGCAAGGCCACCAATACCGGCCACGCCATCGTTGCGGTGTCGGTCGAAGCGTTCGCGCCGGCGGTGGCATTCAAGCGCCAGGTCGATTCCGCGATCCGCGCCATGCGGGGCGCCGAGCGGTTGCCTGGAGTGGAGCGCATCTGGCTGCCCGGGGAGCAGAGCCATCTCAAGCGGCAAGATCGCGCCAAGAACGGCATCTCCATGCCCAAGCCCCTGCGCGACAGTCTCGAGATGGCGGCGCGCGATCTCGGCATCGCGCCGCTTGGTTGATGTGACCGGAGCGACCTCGATGTCACCGCCCGCGAGAGCGGCTGATGACGTACGCAGCTCGAGCATGCGAAAGGCGGCGCCAATTTGCGGCCGTCTGTGATGGATGAGGCTCATGCCAGATCGCAACCCAGTCGGCCTTATCGGCATCGGTCTGTTGGGCCAGGCGTTCGCGCATCGCCTGCTCGACGCCGGCGTCGAGGTCGTTGGCTTCGACGTCGATCCTGTCAAAAATGCCAAGCTCGCGGAGCTTGGCGGCCAGCCTGCTTCGTCTGTCGCCGATCTCGCGCGGCGTTGCAATCCCATCGTGCTCGCGGTGTTCAGCACGGATCAGGTCGAAGCGGTCATCCAAAGTGAATTGTTGCCCGCATTGGGCGACGGCTCCGGCAAAATCATCCTGTGCGCAAGCACCTGCGACCCCGACCGCATCGCCGCGCTCGGCAAGCGCGTTGCGGCGCGCGGGCTGCACCTCTTGGAAACCCCGGTCTCCGGCGCGAGCGGGCAGGTCAGCCGCGGCGAGGGCGTCGGGCTGATCGGCGGCGATCCGCAGGTCGCGTCCGCGGTCGAACCGGTCTTGCGCGCGCTGTTTGCGACCTATTTCCATATGGGCAAGATCGGAGATGGCGGGCGCGCCAAGCTCGCCATCAATCTTATCCTCGGCCTCAACCGATTGGCGGTGGCCGAGGGCCTGGTATTTGCCGAGCGGCTTGGGCTCGATCCTGCGGCCTTTCTCAAGGTCGCGCGCAGCTCGGCCGCCTATTCGCAGGTCATGGACATCAAGGGTTCGAAGATGATCCGCGGCGAATTTGATGCCGAAGGCCGCGTCACCCAGCATCTCAAGGACGTCCACCTCATGCTCGAACAGGCCGAACGGGTGAAGCAGCGCCTTCCGCTGCTCGAAATCCATGCCGATGTCTTGGAAGCCTGCGTGCGGCAAGGGGAGGGAGACTTGGACAACAGTGCCGTGATCAAAGAGATCAGGCGGCGTATGCGGCCGTGATTGGGACGATTGCAGTCGCAACATTTGGAGCAGTTCGATGACCGATGGGGAGGTGCGCTACGCTCGCGACGGCGAGATCGCCACGGTGATCTTCGACCGGCCGGCGGCGCGCAACGCCATGACCTGGCGCATGTATGAGCAGCTCGGCGAGGCCTGCGCGCAAATCCGCCGGGAAGACGGGCTGCGCGCAGCGGTGTTTCGCGGAGCCGGTGGCAAGGCTTTCATCGCCGGCACCGACATCGCGCAGTTCCAAGCGTTCCGCGGCGGCGACGACGGCATCGCCTACGAGGAGAAGATGGAAGGCATTCTCACCGGCGTCGAGACGCTGCCGGTGCCGACGCTGGCGGTGATCGAAGGATTTGCCATCGGCGGCGGGCTCGCGATCGCGGCGGCGTGCGACCTGCGCATCGCGACCCCCGGCTCGCGCTTGGGCGTTCCGATCGCGCGCACGCTCGGCAATTGCCTGTCGATTGCCAACTACGCGCGGCTCATCGCCGCGCTCGGCGCTTCGCGCGCCAAGCGGATGTTGCTGCTGGCGGAGAACCTGTCCGCCGAGGAGGCGCTGGCGGCCGGCTTTCTCAGCGAGATCGTGGAGACGGGGGAGCTTGAGCGGCGCGTCGGCGAGTTGTGCGCGCGTCTGGCGCAGCATGCCCCCATCACCATGCGCGTGAGCAAAGCGGCGATCAGCCGCCTCCTGCACGCGGGTCTACCGGACGGCGACGATCTCGTGCGCGCGTGCTACGGCAGCGACGACTTTCGCCTTGGCGTCGAGGCATTCGTGGACAAACGCGAGCCGCGATGGACAGGAAAGTGAGCGCTCGGGCGTACGTTGGGCGCGCCAACGCAACGCCTATGTCGGCTGGAAGAGCGAGGCGCTAAAATGGGTTTCCTTCGACGGGCCGGCAACGCGTGGCCGGGCAGGGGGCACGGCGCTTTCGCGCCACCGAGACCTTGGTGGATATGATCGACTCGCATCATCATTTCTGGTGGACCGGCCGGCACACCTACGCATGGCCCGACCGCGTCGGCGACCGCTTGGCGCGCGACTTCACGCCCGACGACCTGCGCCCGGAGCTTGCGCGCTGCGGCATCAAGGGCACGGTGCTGGTGCAGGTCCTGCATCAGGTCGGCGGCGAGACCGAGGAGTGCCTCGATCTCTGCAAAGAGGTCGATTTCGTGCGCGGCGTGGTCGGCTGGCTGCCGCTTGCCGATCCCGACGCCACCTCGCACGCGCTCGGGCGGCTGCGCTCCCGCGGCAAGCTCGTCAGCGTGCGCCACCTCATCAGTAACGAGCCGGATCCACGCTGGCTGCTGCAGGACGGCGTGGTCGAATCGCTCAAGCTCTTGGCTGCGGCGGGGCTCGCCTTCGACGCCATCCCGGTGAACGCCGCGCAATTCGAATCCGTGCTCGACATCGCGCGTCGTCTGCCGAAGCTCAAGATCGTGATCAATCATCTCGGCCGGCCGCCGCTTCCGGAGCGGGGTTGGGAGCCGTGGGCGACGCATATTGCCCGCGCCGCCGAGCACCGCAACGTATCGATGAAGCTCTCGATCGGCCTCGATATCATCATGCGCTGGCGCTGGTCGACCGACGAGATACGGCGCTATAGCGATCACGTGCTCGACCTGTTCAGCCCCAATCGCGTCATGGCGGCGAGCAATTGGCCGGTGATCCTGCTGGGTGCAAGCTACGAGGAGACATGGACGGGCATCACCGCGCTGGTCGAGGCACTGTCAACCAACGAGCGCCACGCGGTGCTGGGCGGCACCGCCGCCCGCGTCTACGGGGTGTGATGGCCTGGCGTTGCGCGGGTTTGTTCAGCCCGCCACCACCCGCGGGACGGGTTGTCGCTCCATGCCCGGCGCGGCGCTGGCGGGAAAGATCAGCGACTTGATCACGACCGGTACGGCGCCTGAATTCGGCAGCATGGTGCCGATGTCGATATAGTCGAACTCCTTGAGCTCGAGACCATCGACCGAGACGATCGCATTGTCGAGCTGCATTTCCTCGCGCAGATGAATGCCCATGAGGCCACCGACGTCGCCGTCGCCCGCGAGCACCAGCGGGTGGCCGTCCGCGAGGACCGCCGCGAGGCCATCGGTCAGGCCCTGGCAGAATGCGTCGAGCCGCTGGAACGTGGCCGAGCCGCGCCACGGCACGAACACCGCCACCGGCGTGCCGGCCTCGCTGAGATCGAGGCGCTTGAGCAGCGCCTTGATCTCGGCCGCCACCGTAGCGGAGTCGATCTCATCGCCATCGAGCGCGAAGGCCGGCGCGATCACCGGCACGTTGCGCAGCGGGAGCGCTTCGAGCGGCGAGACGTAGATGGTGCTGCCGCTCACCTGCGTGGTGTATTGCGACGCGCCGATCACGGTGGCCCGGATGCCTTCGCTCGCGCGCTCGAGCTTCGGCCCCCATCTTTCGACGCGGGCGCGAATTTCTTGCGCCAGCAGCACGCCGAGATCGCCGTACGCCTGCGCCTCGCGGCCGTAGATGTATTCGGAGACGCCGCCGGAAAACGTCAGCTGCTGCACGGCGGGCCGCCGCAACAACGGATCAAGCCGCAAGAGGGCGCGCCCGCCGGCCGCGGGCGATCCGCCGGCCATCGCCTCGAACAGGCAATCCGCCATGCGCGCCGCCAAGGCGCGCGCGCTCGCGGGCGCAAGCTGCTCGCCAACATCGAGATTGATGCCGAGCTCGGCGCCGAAGCGGCGGCCGGCCTCCTCGATGCGCACGATACGCCCAACCGGGTCGAGGCAGAGCAGGCGCGCACCGACGTCGAGGGCGGTGAGGTCGCTCACCCGGCCGTCGGCGCAGATCGCGATTTTCGATGTGCCGCCGCCGACGTCGACGTTCATGACCGTCGCGTTGTCGTGGATCGAGCGCGCCGCTGCGCCCGAGCCGTGGGCGGCCATCACGGTCTCCAGGCTGTCGCCGGCCGAGACCGCCACCATCTTGCCGGCCTGGCGTGCAAACAGCTCGCCGATCTTGCGGGCGTTGCGCCGGCGCACGGCGACGCCGGTCAGGATCAGCGCGCCGGTGTCGATCTCGTCCGGATCGACTTTGGCATCCTGGTATTGGCGCTCGATGAAGGCGCCGAGCGCCGCCGCGTCGATCTCGTCCTCGGCGGAATAGGGCGTCAGCAGGATATCCGACTGGTAGAACGTCTCGCGGATGGTGACCACGTAGCGGCTGTCGAGCCGCTCCAGAACGATGCGCGAGAACACGAGGTGCGAGGTGGATGAGCCGATATCCACCCCGACGCTCAGAACGACGATTTCGTCTTCATCGACGAGCGAGCGTCCGGTGCTGGAGAAGAATATGCGGCCGCCTTGCGCTTCCTCGTCCGTCATCGTGCCAACCGAGCCCAATCCAAGTCATGCCCGCCAAAGCGGGCAGCCATGATGACGGCTGCGCCAAGGAGCAAGTCACGCGCCCGCGAATTTCGGCACCACGGTGCCCTTCTTGTAGAAGTCGGGCTCCATTCGGCTCGGCACCCCTTCCGCCTTGAGCTTGGCCTCGTATTCGGCGCTGATAAAGGGGTCTTCCATCCAATACGGGATTGAGGTGCCGCCCTCGGGGATATCCATCGCGGTGTAGTCGGTGTGCTTCTCGCCGGGAGGGCCGGGCTCGCGGCCCGGATTGTGCGGTCCGAACCAGGCGGTCAGCCGCAGCGGATCTTTCGACGCGCCGAAGTGCTGGTGGTACCAGCGCGCGCCGCCGGGGGCCGCCGACACCATGCCGACGGGCTCGTAGTCGACGCGCTTGACCTTGTCGGCATGGCCGTCCTTCCAGGGCGTGACGCCGTATCGTTCCGGCCAGGTATAGGTGTAGCCCTTGCCCTTCAGGCAGATCAGCACGGCGGCCGATGTATGGGCGTGGGCCTTGGAATAGCGGCCGTTCTCGTGCTGTCCGATCCAGAGATAAAACGTGTTGCCGGTCATGAACGGCTCGACCCGGCGCCAGCCGGGCGAGCGCCGGTTGTCGAGCGGCAGGTCGCAATTGACGATGTCGGGGATGAAATTCGTGCGCCGCATGGCGAGGCCGCGCACCGGATCGGGCTCGATGTCGTCCTTGTACTTGTAGAAGTCGTCGGCGCCGCTGAAGCGGTCGCGGAACTCATAGGGGCAATTGAACATGATCTCGACGTTGTTGATCAGGTTCAGGAGATTGGGCGCCGTGGTGCCGCCGAGGAGCAGCGCCGGCGCGGAGCTCGCATTGACGATGCGATGCCAGGCGTTCACCGGGATCGAGAACAGCGAGCCCTTCTGCCATTCGAAGACATGACGTTTGCTGTCGTTGTCGAGCCAGACCTCGGTGGTGCCGCGGCCGTCAACGACCAGATAGACTTCCTCGTAGAGGTGCTTTTCGGCGTTTAGCGCGCCCGCTCCCGGCACCTCGACGACGTAGCTGCCCCATTTGCCCTCGGTGCCGTGGAGCTGGATATAGCTACCTTTGCCGCCCAACCGCTTCCACGGCGCAAGCGGCAGATTTTGCACCTTGCTCACGCCGATATCGCGGTAGATCGGAATGCCTTCCGATTCCATGAACAGGTCATAGGGCGTCTTCGGCCGGCCGAACTCGCCGAAGCCCGCCCGATTGTTGCCGGTGGGCTCGTGCCAATGGGTTCTGCCGGCGAGTTCGTGCACTTGCAGCCCTGTCTTGCGCCGAAAAAAGCAGCCGTTTGAGCGGTTTAATTTGATGCCGGCGGCAAGGCAAGTCGTGCGGGCCAAGGGCCAACGGCTGCTTGCACGGCCGGAGCTCTTTCACAGCCGCAACTCTTTTGGAAATATAATGCAAGCAGCTTGGCCGAGGTGGCGCAAAAATGGGTGACATGCTCCCGGATATGAACTATAGTGCATGCGAAGACCGATAATCGCGTGCTCCCGGCCCAGGAGAGGTGGTCGACACCGCCCCGATGCGCCGCGTCACTTCGCCGGCAGATCACAATTGCCGGTGCAAAAACTCAACAACCGTCTGGACGAGAGGAAACCCCGTGCGCCGCTTTGCTGTCGTGACCGGCCTGTTGGTGATTTGGCTCGTATCTACGTCGGCCAATGCGCAACGGATTCTTTCCGAGACCTTCATGATCGCGGCTGCCGATCCCGGCATCCAGTTGCATGTGCGAAACAGACATCTTGAGGGGCGCGACAGCTTTCCCGGCGAGCGCGTCGTGCTCTTCGTCCACGGGGCGACTTACCCGTCCGAAACCGTTTTCGACATCGATCTGCCGGGCGGTTCATGGGCGGAACACGTCGCACGCAACGGTTACGACGTTTATCTCGTCGACGTACGCGGCTACGGCCGCTCCACGCGGCCGGCCGCGATGGATGCGCCGCCAGCGGAGAATCCGCCTTTCGCGACGACCACCGACGCGGTCAAGGATGTCGGCTCGGCGGTCGATTTCATCCGCAAGCGCCGCGGGATTTCGAAACTCAACCTGGTGGGCTGGTCATGGGAACAACGCTCATGGCCGGCTACACCATGAGTAACAACGACAAAGTCAACAAGCTGGTGCTGTATGCCCCGCTGTGGCACCTCAAGGCCCCACCGCCGTTCAGCGGCGCTGGCGCGTACCGCACCGCTTCCCGCGACGTTGTGCGCGAACGTGGCATTCGCGGAATTCCGCCGCAGGCGGTCGAGGGCGTCAGCCCGACCGCGTGGTTCGACGCCTGGTGGCGGGCCACTCTCGCGACCGATCCTGTGGGCGCGACGCAGAACCCGCCGGTCGTGCGGGCGCCCAATGGCGTGCTCAAGGACATCGTCGACTATTGGGGCGCCGGCAAGGCGACATGGGAGCCGGAGATGATTCGCGTTCCGACGCTGCTGATCCTTGCTGAGTGGGACCAGGACACGCCGCTGTACATGGCGCAAGAGGTGTTCGCCAAGCTCATCAACGCACCCTACAAGCGTCATGTGGTGATCGGCGAAGGCACCCACACGGTCGCCCTCGAGAAGAGCCGTATGCATCTGATCAATCAGGTACGGAGCTTTCTTGACGAGTAGTGGCCGCGTGGAGCTGCAACGAGATGGGCCCAAACGCCACGCTGGACGCGAGCTGCGGCGCTCGCGCGCGGCAGTTCATGCACGCGAGCGATAAGCGCGTGGCGGGAGGCGAAAGGCCACGGTCGGGAGGGCTTTTGACCCATCAGTCGATCCACTAAGATCGCACCAGAAACTTACCAGAGCCTTGGAGGACAGCAGACATGAAGAGCTTTCTCATGGGAACGGCCGCACTCGCGGCGCTCTCCACCGCGCCGGCCGCGGCCCAGCAATCCGTGAAGATCGGCTTCATCAGCACGTTCAGCGGGCCGACCGCGGTGATCGGCAACGACATGCGCAACTCCTTCGAGCTCGCGCTCGACCATCTCGGTCGCAAGATAGGCGGCAAGCCGGTCGAGGTGATCTACGAGGACGACCAGCAGAAGCCCGAAGTCGGCGTACAGAAGTCCCAGAAGTTGGTGGAGTCCGACAAGGTCGACTTCGTCATCGGCTACATCTGGTCGAACGTGCTGCTCGCCTCGCTCAAGCCGGTGGTAGACTCGCAGACGTTTCTGATCAGCGCCAATGCCGGCCCCTCGCAGATCGCCGGCGAGCAGTGCTCGCCGTATTTCTTCTCGACCTCGTGGCAAAACGACCAGACGCCGCAGGCCATGGGCACCTATATGACCCAGAAGGGCGTGAAGACGGCCTTCCTGATCGGTCCCAACTATGCCGCCGGCAAGGACATGCTCACCGGCGTGCGCACGACATTCAAAGGCCAGGTGATCGGCGAGGAATTGACCAAATGGCCCGACCAACTCGATTTCTCCACCGAGCTGTCGAAGGTGCGCGCGGCCAAGCCCGAGGCCGTGTTCGTGTTCTATCCGGGAGCGGCGGGCGTGCAGTTCCTCACCCAATACGCCCAGTCCGGGCTCAAGGGCCAGATCCCGCTCTATACCGCCTTCACGGTCGATGCGATCACGCTGCCGCTGCAGAAGGATCTCGCGCTTGGCGTGCCGGGCGCCCAGGAATGGGTCAATGATCTGCCGAACGATGCCAACAAGAAGTTCGTCGCCGACTTCCGCTCCAAGCACAAGAACTATCCGTCATTCTACGGCGCGCAGTCCTATGACGCGGCGAATTTCGTCAACAGCGCGGTCGTGGCGGTGAACGGCGATCTCACCAAGAAGGACGCCATGCGGGCCGAGATGCGCAAGGCCAACTACGCGTCGGTGCGCGGCCCCTACAAGTACGGCAACAACCACTTCCCGATCCAGAATTTCTATCTGCAGGACGTGGTGAAGGACGCGCAAGGCAACCTCACCCTCAAGACCGTTGCCACGATCGTCAAGGACAGCCAGGATCAGTTCCACGACAAGTGCCCGATGAAGTGGTGAAGCCGGGCGACCGAGGACGGACGGCGGGGGCGCAAAAGACAGAAGGGTAGCGCCGAAACCGTCCGTCGGTCGTCCGTCATTCAAATCCAATGCTGTTGTTCATCGAACAGTGCCTGAACGGTCTGCAGTTCGGGCTGCTGTTGTTCCTGCTCGCGGCCGGGCTCACGCTCGTCTTCGGCATCATGGATTTGGTGAACCTCGCCCACGGCTCGCTCTACATGCTGGGGGCGTATTTCGCCGCGACCTTCGCCGCCTGGACGGACAGTTTCGTCATCGCGGCGCTGCTGGCGCTCGGCGCCACGCTGCTGGTCGGGATGGCGCTCGAAGTCGTGGCGCTGCGCCGGCTCTACGGCCGCGATCATCTCGACCATGTGCTCGGCACGTTCGGCTTGATTCTCTTCTTCAATGAGCTGGTGCGGATCATTTGGGGACCGGCGGGGTTGAGCCTGCCGCTGCCGATGTGGCTTATTTATCCTATTGAAATTCTGCCCGGCCTTTTTTACCCGACCTATCGCATCGCCATCATTCTGACCGCACTATTGGTCGCGCTGTTTCTCTATGTCTTGGTGATGCGCACCCGGCTCGGCATGCTGATCCGCGCGGGCGCTTCCAACCGCGAGATGACCGGCGCGCTCGGCGTCAACATCAACCTGCTCTACACCCTGGTCTTCGGTCTCGGCGCGGCGCTCGCGGGGCTTGCCGGACTCATGCAGGCGCCGATCCTGACCGTGCAGATCGGGATGGGCGAGAACATATTGATCCTGGCCTTCGTGGTGATCATCATTGGCGGCATCGGCTCGATCCGCGGCGCCTTCATCGCAGCCGTTCTCGTCGGGCTCATCGACACCATCGGGCGAGCCTTCCTGCCTGACGTCCTTCGGCTGGTGCTGAGTTCACGCGGGGCGTCCACGGTCGCCCCGGCGATGTCGTCGATGATGATCTATCTGCTGATGGCGATCGTGCTGGTGTTGCGGCCGGAGGGTCTGTTTCCGGTGTCGAGCAAATGATCGCGTCGCTCACGCCACGCAACGTGGTGGTCGCCGTCCTGTTGCTCCTCCTCGCTGCCGTGCCGGTCTATGCCGCGGTGACCGCAAACGCGTTCCTGGTCACCTTGTTCACGCGCGTCATTATCCTTGGCATGGCGGCGAGCAGCCTCAATCTGATCCTCGGCTACGGCGGAATGGTGAGCTTCGGGCATGCCGTCTATCTCGGCATCGGCGGCTATGCGGTGGGGATCCTGGCCCAGGAAGGCGTGACGTCGGGCTTCGCGCAATGGCCCGTGGCGCTCATTGTGAGCGCGCTGTTCGCGCTGCTCGTGGGCGCGCTCTCGCTGCGCACGCGCGGGGTCTATTTCATCATGATCACGCTCGCCTTCGCGCAGCTACTCTATTATTTCGGCGTCGGACTCGACCGCTACGGCGCCGACGACGGATTGACCATCCGGCGCCGCAGCCAATTCGCCGACCTCATCAATCTCTCGGACCGAACGCAGTTTTATTACCTGTGCTTCGCTTTGTTGCTCGCCACGATTTATCTCATCTGGCGGTTGGTGAACTCGCGGTTCGGCATGGTGATCCAGGGCGCGCGCTCGAACGATCGGCGCATGCGCGCCATCGGCTTTCCGACCTTTCGCTATCGCCTCACCGCCTTCGTCATCGCCGGTGCGATCTGCGGCCTTGCCGGCGCGCTGCTCGCCAATCACACCGGATTCATCAGCCCGGCCACGATGCACTGGACGCGCTCGGGCGATCTCATCGTCATGGTCGTGCTCGGCGGCATGGCGTCGTCGTTCGGCCCGCTGATCGGCGCGGTCGCGTTGCTGTCGCTGGAGGAGGCGCTCCCCATTTTGATTCGGGCCATGGCGTTTCCCGTGTTCGGGGACGCCGCGGTTCGCATGGCTGAATATTGGCAGATCGTGCTCGGACCCCTGTTCCTGCTGGTTGTGCTGTTTGCACGCGGCGGCATCGACGGGCTGCTGGCGGGGGCGCGCCGTGGCTGATGCGCTGCTCGAGATCGAGGGATTGACCAAGCGCTTCGGCGGCGTCATCGCCTCGGACTCCATTTCACTTTGCGTGCCGAAGGGCGAGCTTCACGCCATCATCGGCCCGAACGGCGCCGGCAAGACCACGCTGATCGGCCAGCTCGCCGGCGAGATCGCCGCCGATGCCGGGCGCATCCGTTTCGAAGGCCGCGACGTGACCACCCTGCCGACCGACCGCCGCAGCCAGCTCGGCCTCGCCCGCTCGTTCCAGATCACCTCGCTGTTCCTCGATTTCACCGTCCTCGACAACGTGGCGCTCGCCGTGCAGGCCCATGCCGGTCACTCCTTTCGCTTCTGGCGCGACGCGCGCAGCCAAGGCGAGCTGCGCACGCCCGCTCGTGCAGCGCTCGCGCGCGTAGGACTCGCCGGCCGGGCCGACGTCATCGTCTCCAAGCTGAGCCACGGCGAGCACCGTCAGCTCGAGATCGCGATGGCTCTTGCCACAACGCCGCGCATGCTCCTCTTGGACGAGCCGATGGCCGGGATGGGGCCGGACGAGAGCGCGCGCATGGTCAAGACGCTACGCGAGCTCAAGCGCGAACTCACCATTCTCTTGATCGAGCACGATATGGAGGCGGTGTTCGCGTTGGCCGATCGGATCACGGTCCTGGTCTATGGCCGCATCATCGCGTCCGGCACCCCGGAGGCGATCAGGGCCAATGCCGAGGTAAGGCAAGCCTATCTCGGCGAGCAGGAGCAGCGTCATGGCTGACAGCTCGCTGCTCGAGGTGTCGAACATCGAGACCTGCTACGGCCTGAGCCAGGTGCTGTTCGGCATGTCGCTTGCCGTCGCACCGGGCGAGATGGTGACGCTCATGGGCCGCAACGGCATGGGCAAGACCACGACCGTGCGTTCGATCATGGGCCTCACGCCGGCCATGACCGGCTCCATCCGGTTCGACGGACGGGAGATCCGCGGGCTCTCCGCTTATCAGGTCGCCAAGCTCGGGATCGGGTTGGTGCCGGAGGGCCGACAGGTCTTCCCCAACCTCACCGCGCGCGAGAATCTGATCGCGACCGCGGCCAATCGCAGCAGCGCGGCCGAGCCGTGGACCTTGGACAAGGTCTGCGCGCTGTTTCCGCGGCTGGCCGAGCGCACCGCGAATATGGCGAACCAGCTCTCCGGCGGTGAGCAGCAGATGCTGGCGATCGGCCGCGCGCTGATGACCAATCCTCGGCTCTTGATCCTCGACGAGGCGACCGAGGGGCTTGCGCCGCTCATCCGCGCCGAGATCTGGCAATGCCTCACCGAGCTCAAAGCCGCCGGCCAGTCGATCCTGGTGATCGACAAGAACGTCGAGGCGCTGATCCGCATCGCCGACCGCCATTATCTGATCGAGCGCGGCAAGGTGGTGTGGACCGGCAGTTCCGCGGAGCTCGCGGCCGCGCCGGCGATACAGCACCGCTATTTGGGCGTCTGAGAACTGCATTTGTGCGGCTCGCCGGCCCGCAGCGGTCCGGCGTCGCACCGGCAATCAACGAAAACGGTAACCGGTTGGTAACCGCCATGGGGTCCAATTCGCCGCCGCATTGAGGATCTTCCCATGGGTAAGCGCGAGATTATCAAGGACACGCCTTCGTCCTCCAGCGAGGCCGCGGTCCCGCCGACGCCGGTGAGCGAACCGGACGCGACCGTAACACCCAAAATGGCTTTGGCCGGCGTCGATCCGGGCAAGGTCGAGATGCCCAAGGCCGCGAACATCAGCGCGCCGCGCATTGAGATTGCCGAAACCAACACCGAGACAATAGCGGCGGGGAAGATCGAGCTTGCGAACATCGAGGCTCCCCACCTGGCGCCGCAAATCGACGAGATTGCGCCGTCATCGGGAGGAGATGCCGCGGCCACTGATCATGCTGCCCCGGAGCCTGCCGAGGAGAGCGCTTCGCCTTATGTCAGCCGATTTACGGTGCTGGCGGCTTCGCTCGCGCTGGCGGCGGCGCTCGGCGCGATGGTGGGCGCGCTGGTGGCCTACGGCCTTGCACGGCCCGGTGCGATCCCCGCCATCGCGGGGCGAACGGCGCTCGAGGAAACCCAGGCGCTCAAGGAGAACGTGGTGCAGGCGCGGGTCGAGCTGGCAGCGTTGAAGCTCAGCATCGATTCCGCCAACCGCAACGCGGGCGCCCAACTCGGCAGGATCAGCGAGCGCATCGACCGCGTCGAGCGCAGTCAGGCCGAGCCGGCGGCCAAACTGACCAAGGCTCTCGACACGCTCGAGCGGCTTTCGCGCGGCGAGGCCGCATCCAAGGATGTCACCGGCTCGGTGGCGCCGGCTGCGGGCGGGCTGAACCAACCGGGGAAGCCTGCGGCGGTCGAAGGATGGGTGGTGCGCGATGTTTATCGCGGGACTGCCCTCATCGAAGGCCGCATGGGCGTCATCGAGGTCGATCAGGGCGACGTCGTGCCGGGGCTCGGTCGCGTGGATGCGATCCGCAAACAGGATGGCCGCTGGGTGGTGGTGACCCCAAAGGGCCTCATCATGCCAGCGCGCTGATCAACCGATCGCCGGATCCGTTCTCGCGGGCGGCGTTTGCGGACGCCGCCCGTTTGCTGTCGCTGTAGCGCCCGTGGCGCCGCATTCGAATCCGTGGCAAGCTTTGCGCGACCGTGAATGGGGGCTCCGGGCGTCCCGCTTTCGCGCACGATGGCCGACGGCTCACACGCAAGGATCGTTGCTATGCCCGGCATGGCCCCGCTTGCTCGAATAATGGCGCTCGCCGCATTCGGCGGGCTGTTTTCATCGCAGCTCGCGGCGTTCGAGCGCGTGCAGGCGCCGCCGGCGAAGCCGGAAATGACGCAGAATTGTCCCGGCCTCGTGGCGTTTGACGGTCCGCGCATCATTCCCGCTGCGTTGCGCCTTGCGCTCACCTCGGAGCAGGTCCGCCTCACCTATGTCGGCCACTCGACGTTCCTGATCGAGAGCCCTCAGCTCGTGCGCATCGCAACCGACTACAACGATTATGTCCGCTCCCCGGTTCGGCCCGACATCGTCACGATGAATCACGCGCACACCACCCATTTCACCGATTCCCCCGATCCGGCCATCAAATACGTACTGCGGGGCTGGGGGCCGACTCCGGATCAGCCGGCGCGCCACGACATCACGGTCAAGGACGTGCGCGTGCGCAACGTGCCGACCAACATCCGCGACTGGCGCGGGGGCACCGAGCGACACGGCAACTCGATCTTCATCTTCGAGATGGCGAATCTGTGCATCGCCCACCTCGGGCACCTGCACCATACGCTCAATCAGCAGCAGCTCAACGAGATCGGCCGCGTGGACGTTGTCCTCGTGCCGGTCGACGGCAATTTGACGCTCGATCTCGAGGGCATGATGGAAGTTTTGCAGGCGCTCAAGGCGCCGCTGATGATCCCCATGCACTTTTTCAACCCCTACAGCCTCGAGCGCTTCCTCGAACGGGCGCGGCAGAATTGGACGGTGGAAACGAGCGAGATCCCCTCGCTGGTGGTGTCGAAAACGAGCTTACCGACCGCGCCCAAAGTGACGGTATTGCCGGGGCACTGAGCGGCGTAACGCCGGCTCAGGCGCTCGGCGCGAAAAAGCCGAACCACAGCGCGCCCAGAACGATCACTCCCAGCGCCAGGCTCACGCACAGGACAACCAGCACGGGACGGTCAAGAAATCCTGCCCGCGCCTCGACTGGGGTCTCGACCTTGCGTCCTTTTTCGTCGCGCATGACGGGCTCCTTGCGCGCCTTCACCATTGCAACGTTAACGCCGGGCGGTGGCGCCGGTTCCCTTCGCATCGCGGCGTCGCAACGAAGCGGTGGGAAGGCTGGCAGACACTGCGTTTGATCCTGTAAGGTCGAGCGGGATGCCGCGGAAGGAAGGCAACAGGAAACGGGCATGTTGAGCGCCGAGCAGAATGATCGCATCACCCGCACCGGCCCCGGCACGCCCGCGGGCAAGCTGATGCGGTGCTACTGGCAGCCCGCGGCGCTGCTCGACGAACTGTCGGGCAACCGGCCGGTCAAGCCCGTTCGCCTTCTCGGCGAAAACCTCGTGCTGTTCCGGGACGACACGGGCCGTTACGGCTTGCTCGAGCGCGCCTGCCCGCACCGCGGCACCGATCTCGCCTTCGGGCGGCTGGAACAGGGTGGATTGCGCTGCGCGTTCCACGGCTGGCTGTTCGACGTCGAGGGCCGCTGCCTGGAGACGCCGGCCGAGCCCGAGGGTAGCCGAATGTGCGCCAATATCCGGCACAAGGCCTATCCGGTGGTGGAGAAGAGCGGAATCCTGTTTGCCTATATGGGGTCGGGCACGCCGCCGGCGTTTGCGCACTTCGACTGTTTCACGGCGCCCGCGACCCACACCTTCGCGTTCAAGGGCATGATCGACTGCAACTGGCTGCAGTCGTTGGAAGTGGGCATCGACCCGGCCCACACGTCGTTCCTGCATCGCTTCTTCCACGACGAGGAGCCGGCGCGCGGCTACGGCAAGCTGTTTCGCGACAAATCGATCGACTCCGAGATGCCGATGACGCGGATCATGCGCGAATTTCCACGCCCGCAGATCGAGATCGAGTCGACCGACTACGGCATGCGCGTGGTCACGCTGCGCCGGATCAGCGGCGCCAACACGCATGTGCGCGTCACCAACCTGGTATTCCCGCACGCCTTCGTCATTCCCATGTCGAGCGAGATGACGATCACGCAATGGCACGTGCCGATCGACGACACCAGGCACTACTGGTACGCCATCTTCACCAGCTTCGGCGCGCCGGTGAACAAGGATGAGATGCGGCGGCAGCGTCTCGAGCTCTACGAGCTGCCCGATTACATCCCGCGCAAGAACAAGAGCAACGATTACGGCTTCGATCCGCACGAGCAGGAGCAGGACACCTTCACCGGCATGGGCACCGACATCAACGTGCACGACCAATGGGCCTGCGAGTCGATGGGAGCGATCCAGGATCGCAGCAAGGAACATCTCGGACAGTCCGACAAGGCGATCAGCGCCTATCGCCGCATCCTGCGCGGCGCCATCGATGAGGCCGGCCGTGGCGGCAAGCCGCTGATGGTGCTCGATCCCGCCGCCGCCGCGAAGATCAGCGGGCCCGCGGCCATCGACGGCATCGGTCCGAGCGAAGGCTGGGAAGTCTACTGGCAGAAAACCGATGAGGCCCGGCGCAAGGCGTCGAGCTGGGCGAATCAGAGGTCGGAGATCAGAAGTCAGTAATCAGAAGTCGTGCATTCTGATCTCTGATTACTGACTTCTGGTCTTTGATTACTGGAGCGCTCACACGTCGACGCTGGCGGTGAGCGCGTTCTCCTGGATGAATTCGCGGCGCGGATCGACGATGTCGCCCATGAGCTTGGTGAAGATGTCATCGGCTTCGTCGATTGCCTTCACGTTGACCTGGAGCAGCGAACGCGCGTTCGCGTCGAGCGTGGTCTCCCACAGCTGACCCGGGTTCATCTCGCCGAGGCCCTTGTAGCGCTGGAGCGTGAGGCCTTTGCGCCCCGCATTGGTCACCGCTTCGAACAAGCCGACCGGTCCGTGGATCGGGATATCCTCATCCTTGCGGTGGAGCGTAGCCAGGCGCGGATAGGTTTGCTGCAGCGTCGAGGCATGCTCGTCGAGCTTGCGCGCGTCAGCCGAGCCGAGCAGCGCGTGATCGAGGATCGCAACCTCCTTGACGCCGCGCACGGTGCGCTCGAAGCGGAAGACTTCTTCCTTGAATTCGCCCTGCCAGCCACGCTCGGTCTCTTCCGACAGCGCATCGAGGCGCCGCGCGATGTATTTGGCCGCCTCCACCGCCTTCTGCGGGTCGCCGAAAATGTCGGGGGTGAGCACGCCCGCGATCGCCGCCTGCTCGACCACTTGGCGATTGTAACGGCTGTGCAGCCCGTTGAGCACGTTGCGGATCGCGCGCGCCTGCTCGACCAGCTGTCGCAAATCCTCACCGGCGCGATGCTCGCCCGAATGGAGCCGAAGCACTGCCTCTTCGAGGCCGCTGGCGATGAGATAGTCCTCGAGCGCCCGCTCGTCCTTGAGATACTGCTCCGACTTGCCGCGCGCGACCTTGTAGAGCGGCGGCTGAGCGATGAAGAGATGGCCGCGATCGATGATGTCGCGCATCTGTCGGTAGAAAAAGGTCAGCAGCAGCGTGCGAATGTGCGAGCCGTCGACGTCGGCATCCGTCATGATGATGATCTTGTGATAGCGCAGCTTGTCCGGATTGAACTCCTCGCTGATCCCGGTTCCGAGCGCGGTGATGAGCGTGCCGATCTCCTGGCTGGACAGCATCTTGTCCATCCGCGCGCGCTCGACGTTGAGGATTTTTCCGCGCAGCGGCAGCACCGCCTGGAATCCGCGGTCGCGGCCCTGCTTGGCGGAGCCGCCCGCGCTATCGCCTTCGACGATGAACAACTCGGACTTGGCCGGATCGCGCTCCTGGCAATCGGCGAGCTTGCCGGGCAGGGAAGAGACGTCGAGCGCGCCCTTCCTGCGCGTGAGCTCCCGCGCCTTGCGCGCGGCCTCGCGCGCCGCCGCCGCCTCGACCACCTTGCCGACGATGACCTTCGCCTCCGCCGGATGCTCCTCCAACCAGTATTGCAGCGCCTCGTTAATGATGTTCTCGACCACGGGACGCACCTCGGAGGACACGAGCTTGTCCTTTGTCTGCGAGGAGAATTTCGGGTCCGGCACCTTGCAGGAGAGCACGGCGGTGAGCCCTTCACGGCAATCGTCGCCGGTGAGCGCAACCTTCTCCTTCTGTGCGACGCCGCCCTTCTCGGCATAGCCCGTGACCTGCCGCGTCAGTGCGCCGCGGAAGCCGGCGAGATGGGTGCCGCCATCGCGCTGCGCGATCGTATTGGTGAAGCAGAGCACGGCCTCGTGGTAGCCGTCGTTCCACCACAGCGCGCATTCGACCCCAATGCCCTCGCGCTCGGCCTTGATCATGATTGGGGCGGGAATGAGCGGGGTCTTGTTGCGGTCGATATACTTGACGAAGGCCTCGACCCCGCCCTCGTAGCGCAGCTCCTCGCGCTTCTCGACCGGGTGGCGCAAGTCGGAGAGCACGATCAGCACGCCCGAATTGAGGAAGGCGAGCTCGCGCAGCCGGTGTTCGAGCGTCGCGAAATCGAACTCGGTCATGGTGAAGGTGCGCGGGCTTGGCAGGAAGGTCACCTCGGTGCCGCGTTTGTCATGGGCCGCGCCCACGACCGACAGCGGGGCAAGCGCCTCGCCGTCGCGGAACTCCATGAAGTGCTCCTGGCCGTCGCGCCAGATGGTGAGCTTGAGCCACGTCGACAGCGCATTCACCACCGAAACGCCGACGCCGTGCAGGCCGCCCGAGACCTTGTAGGCATTCTGATCGAATTTACCGCCGGCGTGGA